>Ga0209297_1000049_pt1 | contig 97131 bp, 150 predicted proteins | sample S_130805_MF_Meta_FD_187322 | JGI IMG/M metagenome (GOLD analysis project Ga0209297, IMG submission 187322) | Freshwater microbial communities from Lake Simoncouche, Canada to study carbon cycling - S_130805_MF_MetaG (SPAdes) (version 2) | ecosystem: Environmental > Aquatic > Freshwater > Lake ...
ACTCCGAACGGTCTTCGTGGCATTCCAACGGGGTTCTTTGGTCTTGATCGGATCACTGCTGGTCTTCGGCCTCAGCAACTTGTCACTTTTGTGGGTGAAGCGAAAAAAGGAAAATCGCTAATCACTCTTATCATGGCACAAGCCGCACACAACCACGGCATTGTTCCCATGTACGTTTCCTTTGAAATGAGTATTGAAGAGCAAGCGGCTCGTTATGACGCCATCATCTCAGGTATTCCGCACACACGCATTATCCGTGGTGACTTAACAGCCCAAGACATGGACAAGTTAAATAAGGTACTGGGACTTCGTAAAAACATGCAACCGTTTATCATGACGGAAGATACACACTCCCTCACTACAGTGAGCGCTCTTGCTGGCAAAGTGCAACAGCACAGACCACGACTCCTCATTGTTGACGGTGTTTATTTGATGGACGATGAGAACGGCGAGCCAAAAGGCTCACCCCAGGCTCTTACCAACATCACTCGTTCACTTAAGCGTCTTGCCCAGCGCTTTGACATTCCAATCATTGGAACCACACAGGTGCTGTCTTGGAAACTTGGTAACAAGAAGTCAAGGCAAATCACCGCAGAGGCGATAGGTTACACCTCTTCATTCGCACAAGACTCCGATCTTGTGTTGGGTGTTGAGTCAGATCCAGATATAGACAATCAAGCAATTATCAGAGTAGTGCTTTCCCGATCTTCACCTAAAGGAGAAGTTCGTATTAAGTGGGATTGGGACACGATGAACTTTACGGAGGTAGACGAAAATGCTGACGGCGACAGTGACAACTGGTACTACTAATATCGCAGACGTCCTAATGGAACTTGGCGTGGATGTACGCCGCACAAGTGGTCGTGAGATTTCGGGGTGTTGCCCTGTACACGAGAAGCGCACAGGGCGTGCCGATGGTTCCCCATCATGGTCAATGAACTCAGAGAGTGGTCTTTGGATTTGTCACTCGTGCGGTGCCAAAGGCACGCTTGCTTCACTTGTTTCTGAGTTGACAGGAAATCCTGACAGTGTTGCTGCTGTTAATCAGTTGCTCATTGAGACAGGTATGAATCGTCTTACTGCACCTGAGCGAGTGGAGTACCAACCTGAAGTTGACTGGATTTCCTACAGTCGCTTTGAGCAAGTCCCTTCTTCAGTTTTACGCTCTCGCCATTTAGACGCTGATGTTGTTTTGGCACACGGAGTTAAATGGAACATGCTTAAGAAGGCATGGGTCATTCCAATTGTGTCACCACTTGGTGAACTTCTAGGGTGGCAGGAAAAAGGTCCAGACTGGTTTAAGAACAATCCAGTGGGTATTAAGAAGAGTAGTACCTTGTTTGGCATTGAGCGCTTTCAAGCACGCACTGCCATCCTTGTTGAGTCTCCTCTAGATGTAGTTCGCTTTGCATCTACCTTTGAAGGTATCCAGGCTCTTGCAACTTTTGGAGCGCACGTTAGCAAAGAACAGATGACGATTGCCTCTAATGTTGCAGAGCGCATCATCATTGCTATGGATCATGACAAAGCAGGCACCGAGTCCGCCAAGACACTTCTGAAGTCTTTACCTCGTTTTCGTAACGGTATTTACTTCTTGCACTACGCACACACTGATGCTAAAGACATAGGTGACATGACAGACGATGAGATTGACATTGCAGTTACCAAATCCTCAGTAGTTCCTTGGTGGCTTGCATGACCTTTAATGGCACCCTTTATCCTTTTCAACAGGAAGCGATGGAAAGAATGGCTGACCGTGGTCAGATGCTTCTTGCCATGGTCATGGGTGCTGGTAAGACTCCAACAACTTTGTCAGCATTAGAGAAACTCATGGCGGATGGAGAAGTCAAACTTACAGCCATTGTTGTTCCATCTTCATTGAAATACCAGTGGCTTCATGAGATTAAAAAGTTCACAGACTCTAAAGCCATTGTCATTGATGGTTCTAAAGCCGCCCGTGCTCCCCTCTGGCGTATGGCAAAGATGTGTAAGTACGTCATTGTTAACTCAGAGTTACTTGTCAAAGACGAAGCAGAGTTCAAAGCACTCTCTTGTGATGCAATGGTGATTGACGAAGCAACTATTATTAAATCACCCCGTGCAAAACGTTCTCGCTTACTTAAGCGCCTAGGTGCTCGTTGTCATTACCGCTTTGCTTTAACAGGACAACCTATTGAGAACAAACCAGAAGAGTTGTTTTCTATTATGGAATTTGTTGACAAAACAGTGCTTGGTCGTTTTGACATCTTTGACCGCACTTTTATTGCTAGAGATCATTACGGCAAACCTGTTCGGTACCGCAACTTAAAGCAACTGCAAGACAGTCTTACGGAGTCCATGGTTCGCAAGACCCGTGCAGATATTGCAGACCAATTGCCTCGTGTCATCCACCAAGTTGTTCCTGTTTCTTTTGATACCGCAGGCTCCATTGCTTACCAATCCATTGCTCGTGACCTGCTTAACGAGATTCAAAAAGCCATCACATCACATGGTCGTGGTTTTGACTTGTGGTCTCATTACAACGGCAGCGACAAAGGTGGAGAAGCCCAAGGTCAGATTATGGCTCGCCTCACTATCCTTCGTATGCTTTGTGATAACCCTTCGTTGGTATTTGAGTCCGCACGCCAGTTTAGAGAAACCAGGGGTAGCGCAGGAAGCATGTATGCCAACAAGGTAACTACAAACGGTTGGCTCTCTGAAAGTACAAAAGCCCCCAAACTAAATGCAGTAATTGAATACATGACGGACATCTTGTCAGGAGAACCTGACAGTAAGATTGTGTTGTTCTCCTTCTTTAAACGTAACTTGAGGCTCATTCAGGAGGCTATGAACTCCACTACCAATAGCGTTCTTTTCATGGGCGGTATGAATGCTGAGGAACGAGATGCCGCTAAACAGCAGTTTGCCAAAGACCCCAATACCCGTCTATTCCTCTCTTCAGACGCTGGTGGTTATGGCGTGGACTTGCCTAACGCCAATTACCTAATCTCCTATGACCTGCCATGGAGCGCTGGAAAACTGGATCAGCGAGAAGCCCGAATCATCCGTCTATCTTCGGTACACCCCCACGTTACAATTGCATCCTTCGTTATGAAAGGATCCATTGAAGAGCGCCAATACGAAATGCTTCAACAGAAGCGTGGGATTAATGAGGCTTTCATTGATGGAAACTACGACAGTCAAGGTAAGTTTGAATTAACTATCGGGACTCTTTCAGACTTTTTATCAACATCACAAATATAAAGGAACAACATGGCAACTGTAAAACGAGAAAAACCTGAGACATCTATCATCGCAGACTTTGATGAAATGCATTTAGAGCGTCTTGCTGAAGAGTTCAAGAAGTCCAAGGAGACTCTTGAAATCTTAGAGAAGCGCCACAATGAAATGAAGAAGCAACTTAGTGAAGCCGTAGACACCTTTGGGTACTCTGACGATAAAGGACATAAGTGGCTAAAAGTTGGTAGCGCAGAACTTAAACGTGAGCGCCGTGTTTCTCGTTCCTTGGATGTCACCGCCGTAGAGCAATGGGCACGAGAAGGTGAGTACTGGGATGACATCAAAAAAGTGATTGAAGTTGTAGACGAAGATAATCTTGTTAAGTTTGCATGGGAGCACAAAGATCAATCCGATGTTGTAACTGCTTTCTATGTAGAGAAAGAGACATGGGCATTTAAAGCATGAAAGATAAAGCCCTAGAAATGTTTGGTGAGTTGCCTGACTTTCCAGGTAATCGTGCGCCCAAGAATAGACCCGATTCTAAGAAGCCCACAGATTCAAACATCACTGACCGCCTTCAAGGCGCCAAATCAAAGTCTTATCGTATCAATGGTGAACAAATAGAAATGTTTACTATTGGTCAGTTAAGTAATGCATTAAACCGTAAACCTGTAACCATTCGTATGTGGGAATCTCGTGGCTGGATACCAAAAGCCACGTACCGTACGCCTAAACCAAGGGCTGCACAAATTCCTGATAAAAACATAAAAGGTCGTAGGCTTTACAGCAGAGTGCAGGTAGAGTTCCTAATCCAAGCAATACACGATTTCGCTCTAGACACTGCTACCGCAGACTGGATCGGATTCGCAAAACATACAGCAAACAACTATCCAAAATAAACACACAGAACAAAGGAAAAACAGACATGCCATTCAATGAATTTGAAGACGACGAGCAAGAATTCCAACCAGTAGTACGCAAGAAACCTTCCCAAGCAACTGGGAATACAGAAGTTACACGCAAACCACGTCCAACAATCGTTCTTGAAGAAGACGGTGAGACTGCACCAAAAGCCCGCAAGGTAGTTCGCAGCGGGTGGAGCGGTGTTGACTCCGTTAAGACTGGTGGCACCGACTACGCTGTTCGCCTTAAGTTGAGCGAAGAGACTCAGATCATCAAGTTCATTGGTGATGCACCCTACGCTTCCTACGGTCAACACTGGTTGGAGCGCTCAGGACAGAAGTCATTCGTTTGCATTGGCGAAGATTGCCCACTATGCAAAGCAGGCAATCGTCCATCCAAGCGCCACGCTTTCAACGTTGCCCTCCTTACCGAAGGCGAAGACACTGTGCTTCGTTCCTTGGAAGTTGGTCCTCGTGTCATTGACCAGTTGAAGAACTTCCACAACTCGGAGCGCACGGGTCCTTTGGACAAGCACTACTGGGCGATCTCTCGCACAGGTAAGGGCGCCACTTCATCCACACTTCTTCAGATGGTGAAAGCCGCTGACCTTGAAGAATGGAACTTGTCCGCTATCACTGAGGCAGAAGCCATTGAGTTCAATGAGACTGCTTACAACGAGGACATTATCCAAGTGCCAACTAAGCGTGACTTGATGCAAATTGCATCAGAAGAACTCGGCTACGACAACTAAGCCGTGACTTTCCTTACTGAAACACTCACGGGGCGCCCAGCGCCCCGTGTTGTGTCTACCCTTGATGAGATACAAACCATCATTACAACTTGCCAAGAGGCAGGTGCTTTTGCCTTTGACATTGAGTCTCGTGGCATCCTTTCTCGCCATCCCGATGTGCTTGAGCATATTGAGAAGGATTGGAAACAGCACATCGCCAAATTGAAGAACCCTAGTCCTGACATCTCACGCAAAGCACGAGAAAAGGTAGAAAGCGATTACCTTAAGATGCTTGCCTTAGATCCTTTGCGTAACGAAGTCTTTTGGATTGGCATTGCTACCACAGGTATTTCTTGGGCTATCCCTATGGGGCATAGCCAAGGTTTCTTAGTTAGCCCCGAGGAAGTTGGTGATGGTACAACTACACCACCCGAGGGCTACCGCAAGATACTAAAGAACGGGCAAGAGTCCACAGCAAAGGCTCGTTACTTCATTCCTGCTGTATATGAAGAACCACCAACTCAATTATCTCGTTCTGTTGTGTTTGAGGCTTTGAAGCCTCTCTTCTTTAGTGACCTTACCAAGATTGGTCACAACGTAAAGTTTGATGCCCGTTCTATCAGCAAGTACTACGGTGAAGTACCCCCAGGCCCATATCGGGACACAATGTTGCTTCAGCATGCCATCAACGAGAACCTGATGTCTTACTCGTTAGAGAACTTGATTAAGCACAATTATGACAACCTAAACCCATACGCCAGCGAAGGCAAGTTGGGTAAGATTATTGATACTGTTCCCTTTGATATGGCTGCACGCTACGTGCACTTAGATGCACGCTGGACATGGATGCTCTACGAGCGCTTGGCTGGGTACGTCAAAAGTCAAGATGATCTGACCCGAGTAGTAGAGCAAGATTCCAAAGTACTTCGTGTGTTGATGCAGATGGAAAACGAAGGCATCCCAGTTGACTCTCAACGCCTTAAGCACCTTGGAACAGAGTTGGACGGCAAGATGCGAGACACCTTGCTTGCTTTGTCCAAGTATGCACCCATTGGCTTTAACCCTGACTCCACAAAACATAAGCAGGCTTTTTTGTTTAACAAGAAGCGTGAAGGTGGGCTTGGCTTAAAGCCCTTTAAAGAAACCAAAGGTGGCGCTCCTTCAGTAGATGAAGAGTCATTGCATCGGCTGGAGTCAAAGCATCCTGCAATTACCTTACTCCTGGATTGGTCTGAAACGCAGAAACTTAAAACAACATATGTAGATGGTCTACTACCTAAGTTGACCAACGGACGCTTGCACCCTTCCTTCCACTTGCATCGCACCGCTACTGGTCGCTTGTCTGCGTCCAACCCAAACCTTCAGAACATTCCACGAGAGTCCAGTATCCGAAGTCTTTTTACTGCCCCCGACGGATACACCTTGATGGTTGCTGACTATGACCAAATTGAACTCCGTGTTATGGCTATGTTTTCTAAAGACCCTGAACTTATTCACATCTTTAACAACGATATTGACATTCATGCTGGTGCTGCTGCACTTCTCTTTGGAAAGCCCGTAGAAGATGTAACCAGTGAGGAACGTCAGATCGGTAAGGGCGTTAACTTCCTTACTGCCTACGGCGGTGGTTATCAGAAGTTATCCCGTACCACGGGTATTACCGAAGAACGGGCTAAGTACATGATTAACCGCTATTACGAGCAGTTCTCGGGACTTACGCAATGGAAGCGCCATGTCATATCCCAAGCCCGTGGTAAAGGCTACGTAAAGACCCTGACAGGGCGCAGGCGCCGTTTACCCGACATTAAGTCCTTAGACGATGAGAAGCGCTCCAGAGCCGAGAGACAGGCTATTAATGCTGTGGTGCAGGGGAGTGCCGCAGACATTTGCAAAGTAGCCATGATTGACATTGAAAAAGCCTTAGAAGGAACTGGTACTAAGATGTTGCTTCAGGTACACGACGAAATCGTGACCGCAGTACCAGAAGATTCTTGGGAGATAATTATGCCGCAATTTATAACAGCCATGGGAGACGGGGTAGTCCTGCGTGGGGTGCCCTTACGAGTGTCTTGCAATGTTGCCCACAACTGGGCAGACGCTAAGTGATGACCGATATTGATAAGCGTAATTTCTATTTGATGCTTTCAGTTTCTGAAGGACAGACTTACGCCCACCAAATGGGGTTTTCACCACCATCAGTAGATGTTGAAGACGTAGAACTCGCAGACGTAATGTCACGTTGGGGAGTGCTAATGGCTACAGATGTCTACAGTGAAATTACCGAAGGTTCCCTTTGGTTTGCTGATTTTCTAGAAAAGTCCGATAAACTAATATCTCCCAAAGAAGAGATCATTTCGGTGTTCACTGTCTTTGGAATGGCTTTGCTAAATAAATTAATAGAGTCAGAAAAGATCCTACTCATGCTGGATCAGTTTGAATTAGAAGGAGAAGAATATGAGTGATTGGTGGGCAAAAAAGATTGCAGGAGAAAAACCAACTCCTGAACGCACTTACGCAACACCACCTACTACTCCAGCCTTGCGCTTTACAACGCCCGAGGCACCACCACACAGACCTTTACAAGAGGGTGAGCGTCAAGCACTACTTGACCCACAACGACAACCTACAGAACAAATTGGAATGGGCGATGCCATCAGACTTTGGAAAGGCGGAGAAGCCGCACGAAAAGAAGGAAACATGTCGTGTCCTGAATGCGGAAGTAAAAACGTTTTTAGTCGTGTGGGACGTGGTTCAAACAGTATGATCAACGGGGCACAGCCAGCACCACGTTGTTTTGAATGTGGCTGGAATGGTAAGTACGGACAAGCCGATCAATCAAGTTGGAGCGTTTAAATGTCAGACTACGAGAGCCTCAGATCAATCATCAATGCCATGAACAAGAAGTATGGCGAAGGACATATCGTAAAAGGAAGTGATGTTCGCCAAGAAATGCCACGCATTACATCGGGTATTCTTGCTTTTGACTTGATGCTTGGTGGTGGTTGGCCTGCTAACCAGTGGAGTGAAATCATTGGAGAAGAATCGTCAGGTAAGACCGCTCTTGCGTACAAGACCATTGCGGCTAACCAAGCACTCAACCCTGACTTCTGCGCTCTTTGGGTTGCTGCTGAAGAGTACGTCCCTGACTACGCCAAATCTCTTGGTGTAGACCTTGATCGCTTGTGGGTTGTTGAGTCCAACATCATGGAACACGTTTACGATCTCGTTATCAAGACGCTAGACAATCGTGCTGTAGACCTCATTGTTATTGACTCCCTTCCAGCGCTAGTTCCTGGTGATGAGTCAGAGAAAATGATGGAAGAGTTCACTGTTGGTTTAGGTGCACGACTCACAGGTAAGTTCTTCCGTAAGTCTTCTAAAGCACAAAAGCGTTCGTTGATCCATGATGAACGAGAGTGCACAGGCTTGATGATTAACCAGTGGCGTGAAAAGATTGGCGTGATGTACGGAGATAATCGTACGACCCCAGGTGGCAAGGCTAAGAACTTCCATTACTTCACTCGTGTAGAAGTAAAGCGTGACGAGTGGATTAAAACCAAAGATGAGACCGTAGGTCAAACCATCAAGGCTCGTACCATTAAGAACAAGACTTACCGACCACAACAAGTGGCTGTCGTGGATTACTACTTTGCGCCAACGCAAGGATTTGATCGTGGTGACTTTGACACTACAAAAGACGTTGTGAATATTGCCATTGCATACGATTTGATTACTCGTGCAGGCGCTTACTACTCTTATGGCGAACAGCGTTGGCAAGGTAAAGACGCAGTCCTACAGTCCGTGCGAGAAGACACAACCCTTCGTGAAGGGATCACCAAAGCCGTCTTTGAGAAGTTTGGATTGGCGTGATCTTTGGTGGGGACAGCACAGACCGCAAAGCGATCAACAAGAAGTCCAAGCGCCAAGAGCAACGCTCTGCCAAGTCCTACAAGGGATCACGCAACGCTGGCTCAGGATCAGGTTGGCTTCGTAAGAATGACGTTCGCACTGCTGACATCCTCATTGAAAACAAGTTTACGACTAATGAAACTCAGATAACTCTTAAGCACAAAGATCTTGCAGAACTCATTGAGCGTGCCATTCTGGAAGATAGGCTCCCTGTATTACAGTTTGACCTACATAACCGACGTTATGTTGTTCTTACTGAAGATGACTTCCTAGAAATGAGTGGTTTAAATAATGACTGAAACACCATGGCACCTTCAAGAGTACAAGAAGGCGCTTACTGCTAAAGGTAAGGTTGTGCCTCTCGTACAAGGTTTGCTTATTCAGCAACGCCTTGATTCCAACCGTGATACTCTGCATCTGCACCCTAGTGAAATCTCTAAAAAAGATTGGTGCCCACGCTCATCTTGGTACACCATCAAAGGCTACAAAGGCATTGAAGACAAGTTTGGCTTTCAGCGTTTAAACGTATTTGCTGAAGGTCATTCCATCCACTCCAAGTGGCAGAACTGGATTAAAGACTTAGGTTTTCTTAAAGGTATGTGGCAGTGCTCAAGTACTGTGTGTAACCACAAGTGGGAAGACACCTCCCCTAAAGCCTGCCCAAGTTGCGGTATCCCTTATCCGCTATATCGGGAAGTGCCCGTCACTAATGAATACCATCGGATCCTTGGACATGCTGACGGTATTGTGGACACAGGTAAAGAGCCACCATTCTTGATTGAACTAAAGAGTGTGGGCGCTGGCACCGTGCGTTACGAAAGTTATGACATCTTTAAAGATGCTGACGGCAACCCCGATGAGATGTGGAAGCGCATTAGGCAACCCTTCCCGTCACATGTCCGACAAGCCATGCTCTACATGTACTGCACGGGCATACACACCATGGTTTTTATCTATGAATGGAAAGCCACCCAGGACGTAAAAGAGTTTGTAGTGCATTTCCAGCAAGAGTTAGTAGATCCTATTTTGACCGCTTGCGAAACGGTTACCAAGGCGCTAGATTCATCTATCCCACCTATGCGTCCTGCATGGGTGAACGATTCAGACCACAAAACATGCAAGACATGCCCACACAAAAAGACATGCTGGAAGGAAGACAATGACAACACGAACTATTACACGACCAGAGCCACTGACACAGACAACACCGACACAATCACAATCACAAACGACAGCGCAAGCGCAGTTCAGCAAGAAGTTCACACTGCCACCACGCCCGACATCGGAGATTCCACAGTTACCCGAATACCTGGACGAGTTATCCGACGCTGAACTTATGTCCCTTTACGGGGAACTCATGGCGTGGGTTTCTTACGCTAAAGCCGAGTTAGTTACAGCAGAGATTGACGAAGAGCGCCAAGCCAACAACTGCCGCATCATTGAAGCACAGATACTGATCGGTCAATGGGGAGATAACGCTAAAGGTGACACCGTCACACTTGCTAAAGCACGCCGTGATGTTGACCCCCGTGTGATTGAGCAACAAGAAGCGCACCTCACTACTCGTGCTTACCGCAAGATGGTGGATTCAGTATTTGAAAGATGTGAGCGAAGCGCCCAAGTGCTCTCCCGAGAACTTAGTAGACGTATCAGTGTGGCTCCACAAGAGCGCCGTCAAGCCCGTTACCTCCCATGACCATTGCCCTTCTTCAACATCAATACCTTGGGCACATCCCCCCAACGCCTTTGGTGCCTGTGTTATCGGATTCGGTTACACCTACAGCACATGAACTTTTGTTCAATATTGCTCATGTCCTTGGGCACCCCGTTGGGTACCTGCAAGAACAGCAAGGAAGTATTGTTCAAAACATTCTTCCAAATCAAAAAACCGAGTATTCACAGATTTCTACATCTTCTAAAATCAATTTAGATTTGCATACTGAAACATGCTTTCATCCATATCTTCCAGACTACGTTTTACTCTTGTGTTTACGAGGTGACCCTGCTGCTGCAACCACTTACGCTGATATTGAAGACATACTTCCTGATCTAAGCGCCGACTGCATACACCTACTTAAACAACCTTGGTTCCGCACATCTGTTGATGAAAGTTTTAGAACTAACGGAGAACCAGACCAACCAAAAGATATTGCCATTTTGTACGAACGTCCAGATGGTACTCACCAACTAAAATACGATAAATCTGTCATGGTAGGACTTTGGAAAGATGCTGTTGGTGCACTAGAAGAACTAAACAAAGCCATTGAGAAGCACACCAAAGAAGTTATCCTTCAAACAGGAGACTTACTTATCATTGACAACGCTACAACTGTGCATGGACGCAAACCTTTTCAAGCCCGTTATGACGGGACAGACCGCTGGCTACAACGTGTTCTCGTGCGTAAAAGTGTTAAGAATATGCCTCACAAACATTGCACAAAAACAGGTTACCTAATCATTACTAAATACACGGAGTAGATATGTCCGAACACGAAATGCCACTAAGTGAAACTGTCCGCCTTATGGCTGATGTTATAAGAGAAGGAAAAGGCAGAGTGCAAGTTAATTTTGAGCCATCCTTCCTCTACGAAATTGCTAATGTCTTGTCACATTACGAAGATTGGGAATGGGAGTTTGGTAATGGGAAACAAGAATAAAGCCAAAGGTACTTCCTATGAGGTCCTGGTTCGTGATCACTTCATCACTAACGGTTTTCCCAATACTCACAGGACAGCCCTTGCAGGTGGTCTAGATGCTGGAGACTTGCATGGAATACAGCGACCAGACACTCAAAGGAAAGTTTGCGTTCAGTGCAAGAATGACAAGTCCTTCAATATCAGTGGGTGGCTCAACGATACTGTAGAACAAGCAAAGCGCTTAAATGACGCTGTTCCTGCGCTGGTTGTGAAGAGGAAAGGTAAAGGGGAAAAAGCACTGGGTGATTCGTACGTTGTGATGCGTTTAGATGACCTGATTGAACTCTTAAAGGAAGCAAACTACTCCTAAACTTTGTGAACAATATAAATACCTTGTTCTATTAGGAGTCCTACAATGTCACAAGAATTACATACACCTATTGACGATATCTTAAAAGTCTCAGGAAGTAGTAACCCACAAAGTGTTGGTTCTATTCTTGCTCGTGCGGTAAACGCAGGACAAGCACCTAAGATGCGTGCTATCGGCGCCAGCGCTGTTAATCAAGCAGCCAAAGCAGCAGCAATCGCCCGAGGCTTTGTTGCTCCACGTGGTGTTGATCTTACTTATATTATTGGCTTTGATGATATTATTGGAGACAACGGAGAAGCCATTTCGGCTATCTCATTTAAACCAATCGTGAGGTAGTGATGGCTCGTAAAGACCACTTTAATGCTGGCACCTCAGCAGCACCCTCTTTCAAAATTTGGGACATGCCAAACATGTCACGAGGCAGTGAAGAACCTACAGAGAAAATAGTTCCTGAAGTACATACTCCTGCACGAGCACCTGGAACTAACGGTCCAGATGACAAAGGTTACGAAGCAAAACTCACCAGCAGTGTAAAGATAGAGAGCAGTAAACCTATGACTGTCCGCCGTCTTGGCGAAGTAGGCAGTGTTCGTATTGCTCTCCGACAACCAAACTCAAACGCAGTTGAGGAACTTGCAGGGGAAGGGATAACTGACCGTAACCCTGAAAAAACGCACCCATACGCCATTGGATCTGGTACACAACTTAGCCCCGAAGATGGGCAAGCCCGCCTAGATGCTTACTTCACAGAACGTGACGTTTCACTTGCAGCAGAGAAGAGCAAGAAGGCAAAAGCACGAACACAAGCCCGTGCTGCACGAAAACAAGAACTATTACCTAATGCAAAGCCTTCCAAGCGAACAAAGCGGATTGCTAACCCTATGGTGGCAACAGGTGAATACCCTAAACCTACTATTCCTAATCCTAAAGCGCCAAAACGCAAAGAGAAGTAACTATGGCTTCCAAGAAGAAGCCTCGTAAGCCCTCAGTAGGGCGTACTCCTGCACAACACACTGGCGAGCGTAATGGTGCTCGTTACCACCTTCATCCAATTGAACCAACTGGAGGAGGTACAATGGGGGGTCTACTTAGTCCAAGTGGACAAGGTCAGGTGGGCGTGTGAGTAAGAATACTTTTACATCATGGATGAGTCCTTCGGCACCCCCAGGCGGAAACACGCAAGGTGAGTTTGGTCCATCACCTGTATTTCGCAATCAAAAAGACTGGCAACTCTCGGGGTACCAGACAGGCGCTGACACACAGTATCCAGACGGATACCTAGGAACGATGTCGGCTAACCGCCGACAAGACAAGATCCTTGGCTCATTGAGCCGTATGAATGCTCGTCAGTACTCCCGTGGTGTGCACAAAGGTGAACGGATTAATGCGGGCGATTACATCTGGCCCGATGAGTTTAACTTGTACACTGGACTTCAATTACAAGCACAAGGTAAGAAGTTTGCCCCACCTGGAGCCGAGCCTATTCGGCTTACCAATGACGGCAAAGTCGGACCTCGTGGCATTTCCCGTGACCAAAAGCGTGATGAGGCAACAGAGTTAAGCCTTCAGCGCCAGTCACAACTTAAATCACTAGCACCACCTTGGAGATAACTCATGGCTGACGGACTTAAAAACTACCGAACCTACACGGGCGAAGGCGAAGAGCCTTCAGAGAATACCTACGAAGTACAGTCACGTAAAAATAAAGGTGGCAAGTACCAAACACACTTGACTACTAACAAAGAAAACCAAGCCATGATGCATTACCAAGGTCGCAACGTAGGCGCTGGTTACACCAAGCGCATGATGGTTAACGGAAAACTATTCAAAAGGACGTTTGGCTGATCATGGCACGAGGTAATGAATCAGGCAGAGACCCACGCCGTAAAGTTGGTCGTGGCGATATGCGTAACTTTGGTTGGATGAGTAGTGCACCAGCACCAACAGGTGGCATGACAATGACAGAGATGTCAGACAACCCTGCTAATCGTAGAGTAGACATTGGTTCTAAACCAGACGCAGAACGAGGCAAAGGACACGCCCCAGTAGTGGAGTTTCCAGCAGGTAATGAGCATGGTGTAAAACGCATCACGGGTCTTACAAACCATAAAACAAAGATGGGTGCGAGGCGTGCCGCTAAAGACATGGTGCGAGGTAACTCAGATCTTTTGCATAAAGATGAGTGGGGCAAAAGCCCTGAAGAGTGGGAAGTAAAGTAATGGCACGGGGGGTAGATTCAGGCGGTGACGGCGCACGTGTCGTAGACATGCAGGCGTGGAAGAACCGTAAGCGAGCAGAGATGATGCAAGGTCATCCATCCACAATGACTGGTGGCGGTGGTAAGAAGCCACCTAAAAAGCCAAGAACTCGTACAGGCGATGACGGTCATTATGAGAGTGCCGACGGTGGAATGTACTACAACACCAAGAATGATGACGCTAACCCATACGGCATGAAGCGCCCTAACTCAGATTGGTACAAAGATTAATTATGGCTAGTGAATACGACGACGATCCACTTGCAAGCAGCCCAAGTCCGTCTACAAGGTCTAGTAGGCGTGGTTCATTATTTAGTGGCATGAAAGATCATGTGTCTAACGCAGTGTCACAGCACCTTCAACCACTTGCTCAAAACACTATGGATGCGGCTAAACCTCTTGCAGAGAATGCGTGGGCTAATGCTTCAGAGTATGCAAGCAATAACCCTGACAAGGTAGAAAATATGGCAGGGAAGGCTGGTGGGTTACTTGGTGCCTCCATGGGAGGACCACTCACCGCTAAGTTAGGTAGTAAAGCAGGAAGAAAACTAGGGCGTGCGCTTTCTAAGAAGGCTCAAGAAACACAACAGACTCAGAGTGGTTCATCTGAGACCGATAACTGGGATCCGTTCTCTTAAATATGTCACAAAGTATTCCTAACGCCAAGCCATGGCAGTCACACACAGAGACTCTGGTTGATAACGCCTTGAGGTCGGCTATCTCTGATCCAGAGAGCATTCGCCAAATTCGCCCTAACCATCCTCACCAGTTATTTGCTCCACGAGAAGGATACGCAAAGCAAACAATGGGTATAATGGATGTGTTAAACATTGACCGCTACACAGCCTCTAACCGTTCTTGGGTTTCAGGGGCACCTGTAATGTTCCGTGATGGCACGTTTATGGAAGAGAATTTCTCTAGTTCCAGCCGATATTCAATGCAGAGTTTGGGGTAAGTATGGCAGACAACGATTACATTGGCAACATCCAAGCCAACCGTTGGAACTCAATGAACCAAGGGTTCCTATCACGTACCCCTTCGTGGATGAGTAGTGATTTCAAACAAGGTTCTTCTGTCCAACAAAACCGTTACCAACCAGCAAACGCTGGTACTCGCCAATCGTGGAGTGGTGGCGAAATTAGAGACACTCGCACAGCGTCTGTTATGCCTTCGCTTTTAAAGGCTACTCGTAATATTGCTGATGCACGACGCACCAACGCAATTGACAAGGAACAGCAGGCACAAGCAGGTCAGCAATTTGCTACAAACTGGCAGAATATGTATACACAAGGTGTGAACCAAGCAAAGATTGCACCTTTGCAACAAGCCTACCAAAACGCTTTTAAACCAGCCGCTCCTGGTCCTTCATCATCCTTGACTACAGGTGCTGGAGCAATCAATCAAAATCTTGCTCGTTGGCAAACGCCTACCCCTAAACCCAATCTCAATCCTGTGTTAACGGGGTACCAGAATGCCATGGGTCAAGCCGCTGTTGCGCCACTAAAAAAGCAATATACAAATCCAGGCACTCCCCCACGTACTTTTAACCCAACTCCACTACAGCAACAAGCGATTACTGGCGTACAACAAATGAAAGCAGCACGCCAACCTGCACCATCAACTAAACCAGCAAAAACCCGTGCACAAAAACGTGGAATTGCTGAAGCGGCTTTTGCTAACATTCGTCAATCTTTAGGTAACCAATAACTCTCATAAATGATAGGATTGTATTATGGCTGTAAATGACACTCGCTCAATGAACAATGATCTCCGCCTTGGCGCCAAGGACGGTAAGTTTAAGAGCACTACACCTAACCGTGGCGGTGACCTTGACCCAACTGACGCCAGTGTTCGTGCTATGGAACTCCAAGCACAATACGGCGTTGTAGAGCGCACACCCTTGGCTAACGCCCCCGAAGCACATCTACACCGATAAGGACTAACCATGGCACGAGGTAACGAATCAGGCAGAGATCCACGCCGTCAAGTTGACCGAGCAAGTCGTGGTCTATCGGGAACAGGACAATCAGATCTTCCTAGACTTTCCCGACTAATTGCTTCCAATTTGGAAGACAAAGCCCTCAACGAAACAGTTTTCGTACCCGATTATTCGGGAGCCGTACAGTCTCGCTTGCACAATTACCGTCAAGATCGCAATGGCAGTATGCAAGATGGCGAACCTATGGATGACCTGACCAGTGACACTGCACGGGAAGTAAATGCTCGTTTTAAGAACCGTCGTAGAGGTGGAGACGGATCCTACTAAATATGTAGTAGGCTTCGGCTAGACCGAAGTTAGGAGTACAACATGGCAGCAGACGACCACCGTCTTTTAGTATGCAAGACCCACGCCGTTATGTGGAAAATGAAACCATATGATGGACCCGCCGAGTACGACCAAGAGTTGCGTGAACTCTGTGATCGCCACAACGCACAAGTACCTGACCCGCAGAACTGTAACGCTGTCATTTATCGCACAGACGCAGAGACCGCTAAGAAGTTGGACTCAGAGACCGCCATCAAGAGTGACTTGGCAAAGAATGATGTGTTCATTCGTGACACCCGAGACGAACTTAAAGTAGACGCTCTCAAATGCTTCAGCCGACATAACCGACCTAAAGATGGTTGCATTGACTGGTGCATTGACTCCAAAACTATTGGACGCAAGACAGGCATCGCCAAAGACAAGAGACAGTACCTTTGCATGTATTGCCCAGCCGCCGAACACTATGCCCACCGTGAGCGCATTGAGATGGGTCTCTACGACTGATGATCATTGTGGCACTTGACGTTCTGTCATTGCCTAGTCGTGTAAGTGATGACGTTGGCGCAAGACAACCCATCCCTGAAGGCAGGAAACTATGGAGCACACTGTTCACTGCGTACAGCGGTCGCATGTCTGTATTCGCTCCAGGTATTACCAACCAAGATGGATGCCTCAGTTGGTTAAAACGTGAAGGCTTTAAAGCGTCCACCGTTGATTTCATTTCTGAAAATACAGTTGAAGATAAAGTTGCAAGAATTCAGAACTTACACGCCGCATATGGTCGTATCAATTGGTACATTGATGTTGATCCCAAGGTCGTAGCACGGGTAGCCCATAATGGAATACCCACACTACTAATGACAGTGCCTGACACTGTTAGACCCGAATGGTCTGAGTCTCGTTTCAAAAGGGAATGGGGCGCAATCGTAGAAGAATCAGATGCACAGGCTCTAGCAAGAGCGGAAAGGAACTGGACAGATGTCTAAAGATAATGTGGAGATGGATTTTGATGAATGGCTTTCTTTTGGTATGGATCATAAGTTTGTAGGACCTCCAGTGTGTTCCACACACGATGGGATACCGACCACTGAGGACGAAGACGGAGTATGGGACGAAGGCGGAGACCCTTGTATCCATATTCTTCGCTTGTATGTAGACAAATTGGAAGCCCTCCTCGTAGAGCAAAACCACAGCCCGTCAGTATGGCGCAAGGCTGGCTGGGAAGAACTACCAACCCAAGAATGAAGATCTTCTTTGGCGGAGCGGAGAAGGGGTCATACCGAAAGATGCTCGTGAATGCGGGCGTGCAACGCTATGCCCTCAATTTGACTCACTTCCCCATCCCCAAGAAGAAAGAACTAGATCTATCTGCACTCTTTAATGGTGGGGACATCCTTGTCTACACCTCTGAGAATGACGAAGACATGAATCGTTTTGATACCTTTGTCAGGGACTTCGCAGACTCGCTGTACATGGTCATCGGGCGCCCTGATTATGATGGCGCATGGCTGGGTGAGAAGTACTACCCATTATGGAATGACGAGAATGATTTAGAGCGCTTGGCTTGGCTCTGTCAGAAGTATGGGCGAGCGGCAGTCAGCGACAAGGCAGTCACAGGAAAGAATGTGGCTCGTATCGCTTCTATTGCTACTCGCTGGAGCGCCAAGTTAGTGGGCATTACGTCTAAGCCCGACCTCATTGAACGTATCCAATGGGATACCGTCATCGTAGGCTCTTGGACGAGCGCCATACGCTATGGAGAGACACAGGTATGGGATGGACACGGGTTGCGCAGGTATCCAGCACAACAAAAGGAATCCGCTCGCAGAAAACATCGTGCTGACATCACCAGACTTGGGATTGATTTTGATGCTGTAATGGATGACAATGTATCCGCCGTTGGAACCCTTGCGATTGCCTCATGGCAACAATGGGAGACACATACTTTTGGGGGCTATGACCCGATGAATACCGATGATGAGCAAGAATTCAACTCACCTGAAACAGATCAAACAATTGCTATTCACCCTGATACGCATACCCCCACTTTTCTGGCTTCTGGGGGGTCAACTATTGCTATCAACACCCCAAACAAGCGGCACGAGAATGACCGTGTATTGCTACCCGTAATGGGCATAGAAGCGGTCACATCCTTTGGCTCGCAAACCGTTGATACTGAAGGGGAATCAATAGAAATTGACCCTGAAAGAGTGAACGTAATTCGTTACAATGCTGACCCTTTACGACAGTGCGACAATTGCTATTTGAGTAACAGATGTCCTCAATTCAAGGAACATTCAGAATGCGCATTTAGATTGCCGATTGAGATCCGCACAAAGGATCAATTACAGTCCGCTATGAGAGCGCTTATTGAGATGCAAGTAGGACGTGTTATGTTCGCACGCTTTGCTGAAGAACTAGAAGGACAGGGTCTTGATCAATCCCTATCCCATGAGATGGACAGGTTCTTTAATCTCGTAGATCGCTTTAAAGACATCAATGACACCCGAGACACCATCCGCCTAGAGATGGAAGCCCGAGGCTCTAGTGGTGTGCTGTCTCGCTTGTTTGGTGCCAAGGCTGGAGAGACTAACCGCATGCTGGATGGTGGCGGTATGGGCAGTAGCGCAACCAACGCTCTATATTCTGAGATACTGGATTTGTCCGAAGATAATTGACAAGACCAAGAATTGAAGGTATTTTATGTTGAAACGTCGCATGGTGTGGGCGTACCAGTACGAGACAGAAACAATGGACGAAAGAGGGCGAGCGGTCAAGGGCACAACGCTTGAATTAGAACCCAACGATACAAAGCCAATCCGTACCGCTTGGTACTTTGCGAAGGAAATTAATGGACAAGATTACGGATGTAGCAATTGATCTAGACGGGGTTCTTTATCCGTTTGCAGACGCTTTCCGTAAATATTGTATAGATGTTGTAGGTCTATCTTCTTCTAAGTTACCTTCCCCAACCACTTGGGAGTTCTACAAAGAGTGGGGAATGCACAAAGAAGAGTTTGAAGAACATCTGCGTGTTGGTTCTCGTGACCACAACCTCTTCAATAGCATGCCCGCAGCATACAACGCCGACTATGCATGGAAGCGCTTTCGTGAAATGGGACTCACCATTCATGTGATGACATACCGACCTGTGGAAGCCCACGAGCAAACACGTCAATGGTTAGACACTCACGGACTTACACCCGATCACTTGTGGTTCCCTACAAATAAAGGTGACGCCATCCGAGAACACGGTGGCAAGTTCATGGCAATTGATGACCATGTTAACAATTACCTAGACATGAAGAACGCTGGCGCTGTATCAGTTCTCCACACGCAACCATGGAATACCCATCACCTAGATGCACTTCGTGTTTCTAACATGCGCAACTTCGTTATCCTTTTAGACATCTACAACACAGACACAGAGGTATACCTATGATGAAGCCACCCGTATTCAACAACCGCACTGACGTGCTCACTGAAGCAGACATGCTTATTAATGGTGAACGTAATGACAGTTACGGTGACCCCATTGATGACTTCTCTACAACAGCAGACTTCTGGACAACTTACTTGCGCCGTGTCATTGACCGCCGTCAAGAGTTCAGTCTAAAACCACATGACGTTGCCATCATGATGATGCTCCTAAAGACATCACGTCTTTCATGGAGTCCTGAGAAGCGAGACCATTGGACAGACAGCATTGGCTACAGCGCTTGTGGTTGGGACTGTGTCGTTCGTGAGGAGGGCTTGCCTGATGCAACACAACTATAACGCTTACACCGAATGGCTTGAAGAGAAGAAAGCAGAAGACTCACGTCACGCCCGCCGTATGGGCATGATGGACATAGAACTGGAGCGAGAGCGCCAGCGCCTTAGCAACGCTTTGAGTGCTATTCCGCAGATGCTGGTGCAAGATAGAGCACCCACCATTGCTGAGTTTGCAGACAAGGCAGAATTGTCCATGGCTGAGGTGCTCCTAGACAATTGGGATCAAGTGCTTCAACTTGTTGTAGTCAACGAGAAACTTAAAGGTGAAGTTAGTAAGTTGTTGCATCAAATAGAACAGATGAGTACAACTATTTATAAAGCAGTTGAGTCCGCTATCCGTCCGATGCGAGATAACCGCATCAATGACGCCTCACCGTCAGCCGATTTCTAATTGCCTCAGTTTGAAGATGATTGGAGAGAGCAAGCGCTCTGCAAAGATCGTCACATTGACTTATGGTACCCACCACTAGACACAGATGTCCCCGAGAACTATTATCTTGTATCTCGTGTTGTGTGTAGACAGTGCCCCGTCTGGAAAGAATGCTTAGACGATGGTCTTGAAGAGAAGTGGGGCATGTGGGGAGGACTCACACCACAAGAGCGCACCGCATTAGTAGTTGAACACCCGAAGGCAAGCGTCTTGCGTCCGCATGGAACATGGATGCGGTACAGACAGAGTTGCAGGTGTACAGAATGTGTGGATGCTGAGTCAAAAGAGATTAATAAAATAAATATTGAGGAGATCCCTAAAATGGGGACAACCCCGATTGACTTGGAGATGCTTAAGTTTAGGTTGATTCCCTCTTAACGCAGGTAAACTAGAAGGGTAACGCCCATAGAGTTCTTCACAGAATACTGTGGGCGTTTTGCTTTATCCGCCTATCAAGGAGAGACTATTGTTAGATCGCACGCTAGTTATTATTGGACTTACCTTTACCTCCATCATCACAATGCTGTTGGGGTTAGCACCAAAAGAACCAACGCCCGAAGTAGCAAAGATTACCTTTATTGACGTAACACCATTCCTCATACTGCCACCGAGCACTACGAGTACCACCTCTACATTGCCTGAGGTAGTTCCAGCAGGAATATCAACCGATCACACACAACGGTGCCCCAAGTGGGAAGCCAAGTTTCGTGAATACGGACTACCCGTGCAGGCTTTCTCATACATCGCCTTTAGGGAAAGTCGTTGTAATCCCGAAGCATGGAATCGTTATAAGAACAGCAACGGCTCACAAGACCTCGGACTCGTACAGATCAACTCCAGTTGGAAGACGATCACTCGCAAAATCTGCGGTACCGACATTAAAGGACTCTTTGATGTTGATTGCAACCTGTCGGTTGCCAAGTACCTTTATGACAATGGTGGACTCGGTCACTGGAGCCTTTAAAGGGTAGTAGACACATCGTACACAAACCTGTAGGATGTACCCATGACAACAAACCTACAACCTGAGCACCTCTTGGGCACCAGCGAACTCGCTGTTGTTCTCGGTGTTAGCAAACAGCGTATTCACGCCCTACGCAAGAACAAGAAGTTCCCACAGCCCATTGCTAACCTTGCCTCCTCACCTATTTGGGATAAACGAGAAGTCATAGTATTTCTAAAGGAATGGCGTCCATGGAAGGTCACACAATGAGTACGGACAAGAAGATCAAACGAAACTATAAGTGTGACACCTGCGGTGATGAACTCACCCTCTTTGTAAACCCTTCAGTACCCCCTGTTCATGTCTGCAAGAAGCAGGCGAACCGCTCAGTTGAGTTTACGGAAGTCCAATGAGGATCGGGGTTGCCAGTGGTGACTTCCTGTCCGCTCAGAAGTCCGCAGATGGTGAACACCATTGGGGAGGTTCGGGCTGGGCACGGTATGGTCAGTACATCGGGCGCATTGACTACGAAGTAGTTGTCGGTGTACTCACATGGAAGACCGATCACTTCTTTATCAGAGACGAACACGACAACTTGGTAGATGTTGATTGGGTCTTTATGCAACGCTTAATGCATGAGAATCTTCCCGAGCACATTCTTAAGGCACGTCAATATGGGCAGGTCATTGTGAATGATCTAGACGATTGGTACTGGGGTCTTGACCCATCCAATGACGCATTTATCTCTTCTCACCCAAAGTCCAACCCCAAAGAGAATCGTAATCATTATAAAGCCGTGCTTGCTTCTAGTACAGCCGTGACCGTGTCTACTCCCTACCTTGCTGATCGCATCAAGTCATGGGTTCGTTGTCCAATAGTTATATTGGAGAATACGGTGGAAGTCAATCGCTTTACTCCACATATTCACACGGATAGTTCTGTACCTGTAGTCGGGTGGGTTGGTGCCACGAGCCATCGCTCAGGAGACCTAGAGATCCTAAAAGGTGTTGTGAACCCGCTCATTGTTTCAGGTGACATCAAGTTTCAACATAGCGGTCACTACGCTCACGCAAATACTGTTGCCAGCAAGTTGGGGTTACATGATGATCAGGTGAGTGTCCTGCCAGCCGTTGATGCTGTTCAGTACCCATTACTGCTCAACATGGATGTCGGTGTTGCACCATTGCGGGACACGCCATTTAACCACGCTAAGAGCGACATCAAACTTCTTGAGTACTCTGCCTCGGGCATTCCATGGATTGCTTCCTCGTTGTCGGCGTACGAGGGGTTGCGTAAAAAGTGGGGGATTGGTAGGACTGCGAGTAAACCTCAGCAGTGGCTCAAGCATCTAGCGGATCTTCGTGACCCTGCTAGGCGAGCGTATGAAGGTGAAGCCTTAAGAGAAGCGGTGTGGGCACGAGACATTGAACTCGGCACACACCGCCTCAACTCATTTATTGAAAGTATCCTTTAGTTTCGTTCGTTGCTCAGTGGTCATGGATGTCATGCTCTTGCCACCCCATATTCCATACTGGATGTCGTTCTTGATGGCAAAACGAAGGCACTGGATCTGCACAGGACAGCCTTTGCATATCTCTTTGGCTTGCTTCTGTGCTTCTATGACAGTCTTAGTCCTGCGTTCGTAAAGCCCAGCAAACCATTTGTCGGTGCCTTCTTTACGACAGAGAGCGAACTCTCTCCAGTCACCTACTTCAGGGAACTTCAACCCAAGAGTGTCTGAACGCCACCAAGAGTCAGGCAAGGTGTTAGTGGGGGATTGCTCCCCCACTGCTACCTCGGACATTATGCCATCACCACATCGTGGAGCGTACGGATGACTTGGCGATCAAACTCATCGCCCTTGCCATTGAGTGCATTGAGTGCATTGCGCTCAACACGGCTCTCCATCTTGCCTACATAGTGTTGCTGGTAGGTGTTGAATGCCTGCAACACACCGAGACCCGTTCCGATCCATGGTGCCACCCGTGGATCGTATTTGTACAGGTGTCGTACGGCTTCTTGCTTGTTCTGAGCACGGCTGACCGACTGTGGTCGTGCATCGGTGCCCACAACAGTTGGCATGAGGCGCTCTACAATGGCGTCCCACTCTGATGCAGTAACAACCATGCTGGACAGACGCTCAATCTCGGCGCTGAAGTCCTCTGCCATGGTGTGAATGATGCCGAGGGCGTCACGGATGCTCTGCACACGACCGTTGCTGTTCTTGCTGTGGCGTGTCTTGAACTGGCTACCGTCCTCGGAGAGCGCTCCAGCAAGCGTGTTATCACAAACTACCGCAGTGATGCACCGTTTGAAGGTGGTGGCAAGAGTGCCGTTGTGGCTCGTTGTTGCCAACAAGTGTGGACGGAAGTCAAAGCCAGCCGAAGTGCTGATGCTCTCAGGCATCTCAATGCTGACCCAAGCGACTCCACCATTGCGGAGCAAGCCCGCAGAACCGATCTGCAAGTTGCTGTCATCAATGACGTTGGACACGGTGTCCAGCAACCATTCATCGTATTGGTGGATGGCGTAGGTGTCCTTGAAGAGACCGAGAGTCTCGTAGGTGTCGTTGCGCACGATTGCCTTGCGATCATCTTGTGGGATGAACTTCATGGCACCTTCAGTGTCACTCTTCAAGTCAGGGACTTGCACGAACACTGGTGCTTCAATTGCCTTCCAATGGAAGAGACGGCGCCGTACATCGGACACAGGAATCGCTCCCGTGTAATGGTTCGGCTCGCCATGCTGGAGTTCCTTCTTTGACCACCATGCCTCGCCACGCTTCTCTGTGAACCCCACGAGGATGTTCCCCGAGTTGAGGTATTCGTATGTTTCTTTGCTCATTTCATGCTCCTTGTTAGTTTGATTTGTTTGGATATTCGTACCACGAGGATAAATCTACCTTCGTGTATTGCTATTCACAACTTTTATTTAATTTATTTATGGTTTACTTTTGAGGTTGATGACCTGCCCAATTTGTAAGAGCGTCCCGTACTCATCTACGAGGTCATCCACGGCTGTGGAGATATTGCCCCAGCAATGCTGGACGGCAATCTGCCACAGGGTGTCACCCTGATAGACGATTACTGGCTCCGTGTCACACGAGTAGGTGTTCATCCTTTTGTCGTAGTCACGGTAAGCCCACACGGCGAAGCATGCCCCTGCTACTACGAGCAGAGTAATGAATCCTCGTGTGACTCTTTGATTAAGGGCTTCATAGTTGTTTCTCATATCGTGTTCTCCATCTCTCGGTGTCTGAGTGCTTCTTTGGCTTCTTCTTGTTGCCACAGGTAGTCGGCGTAGTCGGTACCCGATGCCACCAAGGCTCCACAAGTACATGTGGCTTCACCTTCGGTGTCATCGGGGTACATGGTTACGGTTTCATTCCATAAGCGACCGCATCCAGTTTCACAAAAGAATGCGAGTTCTTGATCTATCTCATCCCACGGTGTCCACCCACCTAACGGTCTACGCCGACTCATGACAGAGCCTCGTAGAGTTCGTCAAACTCGGTGTCCAGCCATTCTTTGAATGCTTTTGGCTCAGGTGTGAGCACCGAGATGCCCATGCTGAACACATTGCTCGTGGGATCAGCCACGATGGCTACAGCCACTGGTGGTATGACATCACCAACAAGGACTGATTCAGCCCACTGGTTGAATGTTGCTTTACGATCAGCGATGGGATCACCCCAAGACCCAGTTGTCCAGCCGTTCATGACGTCTGTCCAACCTTCAATGGTGGTCTCATAGTGCCCACGCCACGCATCACTGTGGATGTACTCACGATTGATTGTGATTTTAGATCGGTACATGTCATCGCCGTATTCATCCATGCGAATATGATCTCCGATGTAGTACTTGCGTACTACGCCGTCATCCACAAGTTGCACAGTTGAAGAATGATTCTGATCTGACTCGTAGCAACCCCAGCAGAGGTAATCCTCTTTGACGGTGCTCCATCCGAAGTCACCTTCGGCGTCCACGATCTCCTCGCATTCACAGCACTTATTCTCTGTGTCTTCGCTCATTATTCTGCTCCTTCTCCATAGGTGTCTACTTTGATTGTGATGTCTTCATCAAACTCACATGGAATTGCTGTAATGAAGTAACCGATGCGGTTGACCATGTGCCAACCATCAACGATGTATGAGCCATCATTACCATCTACCCATGTCCACACCTTGTGTGGCTGGACGCTGGCAACCTTCATGACGTAGTCGTACTCGGCTCCGTAGGTCTCGTACATGACTCCACCTTCATATCCACTTTCATCTGATGTCCCCCACGATGCATCTTTGTCAAGATGATTCATGACGGGCTTGTACTTCTCTTCCCATTGCTCTACTGACATTGTTATTGCTGTCTTATTCATTTGAACCTCCTCAGATTCTTTAACTCAGGGGTGTGACACAGTGTCTTCACCCCGTGGATGCTCTACCCCGATCAGTGAGCAGAGCATCCACGGGATGACACCAGCCGAGGCTGATGGCACCCTATTACTGGCTCGTACAAGCCTCTCAGGACTCGTTTAACGACTCTTTAATCCAATCTAAGTCAATGCTGTAGAGAAACACAAAGTGTCCCTCGGGTGCACGAAACTTAATGTAACCACCCGAGAAGTCATCTTCAAACTGCTCGTTGACATTGCCGATGTGCTTGAGTTTGGCTACTTCTTCAACCCCGTAGTACTCGTTGGTATTGACGGAGGGGATCAAGAGACCCGACTCCACCAAGTCCTTACGAACGGTGTAGTACCCGCTCCCTATTTGAACGAATCGGATCATTGCTCACCTCCGCATCGGCAGTTGCCATTGCATGGAGCGAACTGTGTTTGCCGAGAGTCCCAGCCATTCTCAGTGCACTTGACACACCTCCACTCATCTGAAGGTAGGTCAGGTGCTGGTCTGAAGTCATGATTACACATGATCACCACTGTCGGCACCGATCCCTCGGTTTTGAAGTGTTCCATGACGCTCTTCATACGAACACCTCTGCTTTAATGATCTTGGCGAAAGGCACTTCAATTTCACGGAACTCACCTTCGCCATGGTGCGGGCTGTCCTCGGTGAAGATCACCACTGATGTGTCAGTGATGTCCATGACATCTCCGATGTACACCCACTGCTCTTGTGGGTATATCTGCACAAGGAGTTCAACCTGATCACCGATGTTGAGACTCAGTGTGTCCATCAGTAGTCCTCCCCATCGTCAATGAATGACTCAAGATGATGCGAGTCCACGATTGCCCACGCTGGAGCCAGTGGTTGCCCACGCCACAACACACCTTCAGGGAGTGTGATGTTGACATCGGTATTTCCTGCACTCACATTCTCAATCGCCAGTACGCACACATCAAGCATGCTCAATGGTACGGGTGGGTAGTGATTGGATGTTAGGTGCCACGAGAGCGCCTGTCGTAGTTCAATGAGACCGTCCACGACAGCATCATTCATTCCTATTGCATTCATGCTTCCCATTACTTTGCCTCCTCGGCTGTCCATGGTGCCTCAAAGCCCACGCTCTCTTTCCATTTGAGCGCAACTTCTAGTTCGTCCTCATCAAGGTGATAGAACTTGTCAAAGGCTTCTGCCTCGGATCTCGCTTCCACCTCGTATCCATAGTCAATGGTTTCATTGACTCTTACTATCCACTTGCTCATAACTGACCTCCTCAGGTCTTAGGGATTAATTAATGTATCGGGCATTGAGTGCCCTCACAACCCACAAACAATGTCTGTGGGCTGTGAGCGCACCATGGCGTGAGCCATGATGCACCCGATCAGGATGCGTCCTCCAGTTGGTATGAGACAACGATAAAGTCTTCACCGTTGTTGCCCATGAGTCCCTTCAGTTGCTCCTCGCCATCCTCGCAGTAGAAGAAGATCCGATCATCTCGCTGTCCGAGAGAATCAAAGTCCTCACTGATCTCGTTGTCGTATGAGCCGAACGAGAAGTACCGTTCGTCCTCCACGCCTGAGTCAAACCACTTGATGACTGCCCATGCACCCATAGGTGCTCCGATGTTGCTCATTGCTATTCCTCCGTTTCTTTGTCAATTTCAATCATTTCGTACAACACTTGCTCTAGCACTTCGTTGCCGAGTTCCACGATTCTCTCGTGTACATACCCTTCAACTTCTTCCATTGCTTCAATGGCTTCTTCTTTTGTCCAGTGTGGGTACATTGCTTTTGCATCTTCCCACGACCACTTCACGACAACTTCAGTTGCCATTAGAAGCCTCCTTCTTCTTCATTAATTGATTGGTACAGGTTATTCCAAACCTCTTCGTTCACTGAGTCATACCCGCCTTCGGCGTCAAACTCTTGAATGGCTTTGAGCCATTCGTCTGAGTCTGCCGACAATGGTTCTTCAGGTGTACCTGTAGAGAATAAGTCTGATTCCCACCAAGAGATAGCGATCTCTTCGTCAGGATTGATCTCACTCAACAGTTCAATTGCTTTGCTTACCTTCATTGCTGTTCTCCTTTGTAGGTTGCTTCTAATGTTCTTTCATCCCATCCAATGATGGATGCTTCGCTTGCTGTTGTGATGTAATCCATTGCACACACCATGTCATTGTTATCGCTGTATGTTTCTATTGCTAGGACGAGTGTGACCTCAACCAGTTTGGTTGTTGCTAATGCTTTCATTACTTGCCCTCCTTTGGGCTTTTGATCTCTGACACGATGTCAGACATCCACTTGATGTTGTATGCGTTGATCTTCTCAATGGTGCTGAGAACATCGGGCACGACTTCGCTTACTGGCTCACTGTGTTCCTTCAAGCATTCAAGGATGTCATAGAGCGTCTCGTTGGCGTATTCATCCAACAGTTGAAGCCAAGACATCTGATTGATTGCTTCGCTCCAGTGGTCTGCCGATGGGGCTTCTTGATACCCAGTCTCTTCGTCAGGAACAGTGAAGTCATTGCGATCAAGCCACCTGATGAGCAATTCATCATCGGGCTGGTACACAGCATTCAACACATTGATTATTGCACTTACTTTCATGGCGCCTCCTCAGGCATTACTTAATTGAACATCGGATGATGTTCTGACAATACATTATCGGTGTGACAATGTACTGTCAGAACACCACGGACTTGCGCCCGTGATGCACTGATGGTGTACCTCCATGAGGACAGAGGCACCCCGATAGTCGCTACTGGCGCCGACCATGATGGCGCCGAGCGCCAATGATCAACCGCCGTTACCGACAATCCCATCAATGAGTGACTGGGTGATGCTTCCACCCTCGGCACCCATGTCCTCACCGTATCCCGTTAGTACTGCGGATACCGCTTCGTGCTTTGCATTCAACAATGCCCACATACGATCATCAATCGTAGGTGTCGCATCGCTGTTGCTGTCTACAGCCAAGAGCCACCACGCCACGACAGAGTTGACCTGTCCAATGCGGTGTGCTCTATCTTCCGCCTGTGTGGCGGACGATGGTGTCCACGGCACCTCAGCCATCACGACATGGGACGCACTCGTAAGAGTGAGACCCACACCAGCGCTGTCGTAGTTGCCGATGAACACCTTGGCGTCACCTGTCATGAAGTCATCTACTGACTTCTGCTTCTCAGCATCACTCATGCCACCGACTACCTTGACCACTCCGTGCTGTTGTAATGCATCGGAGAGACCACTGATGACATCCCTGTGATGACCGAACACGATGACCTTCTCGCCTTGAGCGACAAGTTCTTCTACATGCTCAACCACATAGGGGATCTTTGCGATACCGAGTTGGTGACGTAGTGCATTGAGCCGTGTGATGACCTCTGCTTTGGATGCCTTCTGCCATGCTTCAACACCGCCATTGGCGATGACAAAGTCACGGAAGTCATTCTCAGCATGTCGGTATGCCTTGAGGTCAGTCTCGCTGATCTCTACAGCAACCTGCGCACGGCGCTTGGCTGGGAGTTCCGTCAACACATCTGTTTTGTTACGCCTCACATAGCAGGTGCCACGCAATTTGTCATTCAATTCAGTTGTGTTAGTCGCTCCGTTGTACACATAACCCCAACCATTGTGGATGGGTTCGCAGTAACGAAAGAGGAACGCTGACTTGCCACCGAACACTCGGTCAAGTCTGCCAATCAATGACAGAGGTGACACCAGTTCGTTGGGTCTGTTCACGATGATCGTGCCCGAGAGCAACAGCACATACCCTTCAGTCGGAATTGACTTTGCGATGTATGCCACGCCCTTGGTGCGTCCACTCTTAGCGCTCTTCAAGCGATGTGCTTCATCAACGATGAGGCAACCAAACTTACCCGTGAACTTCATTGCCCATGCATTGATGATTGAGTCACCAACGATCACGACATCAGTTTGAGGTAGAGCGCCAACCTTGTTGCCCTTCACGATGGCTACAGTGAGCCATGGTGCGAACATCTTCAGCGAGCGCTCCCAGTTTGTGCGAAGAGATGCAGGTACAACGATGAGGACTTTGTGCCCTTCGTTGTGCGCATTCACTGCGACTGCGATTGCTTGTGGAGTCTTACCGAGACCCATCTCGTCACCCAAAATACAACGCTTCTGCTTGATCGCATAAGCGACACCAGCACGCTGGAATGGATAGAGAGGCTCGGCGAGGTCTACAAGGGTCTCGCTGTCATGTGCACTGCTCAGAGCATGTAATGAAGCGTCAGGCAAAATTGCTGGCGCCACACGATCAAGCCCCGAGAGTAACGCACTCAGTTCTTCTAATTGTGTATTCATGGTTATACCTCCTCAGGTAATTGTTATGGACTTGCGTCCTCACAGCACACGAGCATACCCGTGTACTGTGAGCACGCCACACCGTGAGGTGTGACGCCCTCGGGCTAGAAGCCCAACCTGCTTGCGCAGTCATTGCCGATGCCACGCTTGCGTGTCACCTCATCAGTGAGATGCCGACCGCACGCACCACACTGTCCAATCTCTTGACCGAACAGCGCCTGTGCTTGCTTACGACCCTCGTCCGTGAGACCTGCAATGCGCTTGATCGCATGCAGAGCACGCTCACCCGACAACTTTGCATCCTTGTGACCACCAACGACCATGTAAATGCTTCGCTGACCCTTCATGGAAGGATTATGGAAGCCCTTGTTGGTCTTGATGGCGTAGAACACGAGGTCATTGGTGCCCGATGATGTCATCGCATAGAAGCCATCAGCAATGGTGCCGAAGGATTCATTGGTCAACTTGTCGGGGACGATAGCGCTCTCCGCAGAGCAGTCACCTTGCTTGTGGTAGGTAGCCCACTTGCCTGCATTGAGCAATGCGTGACCAGTACCTGTCCGCACTGGATGCCCACAGAGGGCACACGGGTTGGCGTACTTGTTTACGATGATGCGCTCTGCTTTGGGCAAGTGATCTGTGCCCACACGCTTGACTTCAATCTTGCGAATGGCGTCAATGGCGAATGATGCTGACTTGGCAGTGAGTTCATTGAGTGTGTTATCGGTGATGTACTGATCCACTTGCTCTTCGTTGAGACCAAGTGTTGAAGCACGCTCCAATAACAGCGTCTTAATGAACGCCTGTTGCTTTGGTGTTATTGCACCCATGGTGAGAACCTCCTCAGATTCTGTTTTGTATGTGTAGGTGGACTTGCGTCCTCGTGATGCATCAGTTGGGGGAACCGATGTACCACGAGCACGCCACGACTCACGCCGTGACTGCCCATTGCTGATTACTCACGCATTGGCGAGTTGGGAAGTGATGTTTGCAATTGCTTGCCACAGCACTGTCTCCATGTCAACGGTGTCACTGACGAACAGCGTGATCGTTGACTCCAACTTTGCGTAACCGAATGACTCTTTGTCCTGCTCCCACTGGGGACGGCTGAACGCCAAATCTTCGTACTCAATCACGAGATCAATCGTCTTGAGACATGGGTTATCGGACTTCTCAATCCGTAACCCAGTTACTTTGTGAATACTTGCATCCATGGTGCCTCCTCAGGCTTTGTTAGTTGGGCACATTGTATGCCCTCACAATGCACGAGCCAACGCCCATGCACTGTGAGGACACCACGAGTTCACACTCGTGATGCATCGGTCAGCCTCCACTGACCTGATTGAAGTTGGAAACGCTCGTACAAGGTGTGCAGTAGTGATGCATGCTGTATTGAGATGTGATCTCGCACGATGTTCACGAACGCATGACGCCAGCACTCATTGTGCCCACGCTCGCCACATACAATGTGAGCAAGTTCGTGAGCCAGTGTGAGCACTGTCGTACTGGAGCCACTGATGCCGATGATACTTCGCTTCTCATCAGCGACACCTGCCCACTTGGTGGAGCGTATGCGATCAACCACGGGCGTATTCCAGCCCTCGGTCTCACACACACGATCCAGCCAAGCGTATGCATCCTTGGTGGCGATCACTTGCGATGGCAAGTAACGAGACACCACATGCTCTATTGCGTACACCGTGGCTTGATGCTCGGGCATCTTGGGAGAGCGCTTCTCAACGCTCCCCCGTACCTCGTCAATGTAGGCGTGAATGCTCATCGTCCGAGCGCTCCAGCGACACCGTTACCGATGCCACCACTGGAGAACGAAAGACCAGCACTACGACCAGCCGAGTACCCACTGCCCGATGAATATCGGGAGTAGCCAGCAGACTTGAGCGATACTTTCGCACGCATCTCAGTGTCTGCACGCTTGAACTTGTCAGCGAGTACCAAACCAGTGCCAACACCTTGCTCTGCGATCACTTCGTTCTTGGACTTGGTCAACACTTCACGCACACCCGCCGAGAATCCCAGCCACCACGCACTGCGGAATGACCGATCACCCTTGGGGATCACACGAGAAGCGAGCAAGTCTGCCGATGCGAACAGCGTCCTGACAGCGAAGATGTCACCTGCGGTGCCATACACCACCAGCGACAACACCTTCTTACCATCTTTCCACGATGTGGAGCGATAGCAAGCGACTGAGTTGGCTTTGGCGATCGCTCCAGCGAGTGCTAGACGGCGAAGTTGCCATTTGCCACCAACTTCAATGATGTTGGTCACGATGTTCTCATTGCGATCTTGAGCCTTGGCGAATGCGGACTCTTCAAGACCGTGCTTCATCATCAACTTCTGTGCCATGGCGAGAGCCGTTTCGGCTTCCGCTTGTGGCGTGTTGGGATGATTGGCACGATCAAGGATTGCCTGCACCTTGTCATAGATTGCTTCTGATTTATTCATGGTTATACCTCCTCAGGTATCTAGATTGGGCAAATGCCCACACTGATCACCGACTCACGCCGATGAACACTGTGGGCACCACGAGATCGCTCCCGTGATGCTCCCGACTACCAGTCGCTGTTTACTCGCTGTCCTCCTCGTCCTCTTCCGAGTATCCCTCGGGCATTGAGATCGTAGGGAAGTACACGATGACCGAGTCACGACCCATGCTGTCCGAGCGCACACATCGGAGCAAGATCGTCCCGAGAGTTTGTGCGTTCGCATCAGCCAATTCAAGACCGAGAATCAAGAATGTTGAAGCCTCGTCCTCGGTCACAATGCCGAAGCACTGGTCTCCGTACATCGCACGACCCGAGTACTGCATGACAGTGCCCGCTTCGTGTTGATCCAGTATCTCGGTGATCAATTCAAGATCATCTACTGTTAGTTGATATGCCATGGTGACCTCCTCAGGTCTGTTACTTGATTGGGCGAAATGCCCTCACGATGCACCGATCACTTGACCGATGCACCGTGAGGACATCACGAGGTTGCCCCCGTGATGCTCCCGATCACGCACTGTGATCAACTGAATGGTCGTACCCCTCGGGGTACCACGCATCACCGCAGGTCGCACAGGTGTAGCCATCGGGGTATCCGATGTCCCACGCTTCAGCGAACTCCAGTGCCTTACCTTCTCGTAAGGCTTCTGCTTGGTAGTAGTCGGCGCACACAAGGCACACCAATTCTCTATCGTCCATCACTTGACCAATTACGACTATGTCCCTCATGATGCACTCACCTTGAACTTGGCAACGATCGCCTCAAGTAGAGGCTCACCCTGTCGGGCAGTTGCCATGTCCACACCGAGCAGTGCCGAGACTTGCTCTACGAGCGAGTCGTAGTGCGCATCTCGGTCACGCTCTTCGGTGAACGATTCCATCATGCGAATCTGCTCCTCTTCAAGGAACTCATTGAGCGACATCGTGGTGTAAACACCAGCGATGTCCTGCGGACGCAGTCGGTAGTTGAGACCACTGTTCACCTTCATTGATGGAAGGCGCTCAGGAATGATGTCACCGTTGTACTGCAATCCTTGTTGACGCCCACGATCTCTTGTGATCGTGCGACCTTTCAACTTGGTGACTTTGCGGGTCTTCGTAGATGAAGTCCTCCACGAGGTGCCCACCTCCACTTGCTCTTCAAGCACTTCGTCAATGATGAAGTACCCATTGAACTTGGCGCTCATGAAGACCGCTTCGGGACTGACACTCAGAATTGCTCTGATTTCATTTGCTTTCATGGTTGACCTCCTCAGGTCTTATCGTCACGACACGGGATGTGTCGCTAGTCCCCAGTGCTCATTGAAGAGCCACGCCCTAGGCGCTGGGGGAATGATCAGCCGTATGTGACCTCACCGAGCAGGATGAACTGCACGATGGCATCAGCCACGATGGCGTCACAATCGCACTCAAACTCGTCAATGGCATTCTCACCGAACAGGTAGCACCCTGCTAGAGCGCTCACTCGCTTGACTGGTAGTTGACCGTAGTCAGGCACGCTGTCCTGATTGAACTCACCCGTGCCGATCTTCTCAATGAAGTCAGCAATGATGGACTCACTGATCACGAGTGGCGTGCCGAAGCGGTAGAACCCGCCCCAACCGTTGAAGCCATCGTCATCGGTCAACTTCGCCAATTCGGCTTCGTCTTCCACCAATTCACACGCTTCCATGTCGTACAGAGTGACCGATGCGAAGTGTTCGTTGCCGTCCAATTCGCTTTCGCCCAGTTCCGTGCCCCATGTGTAGGTGCTGTTGGCAACCGCCCACGATGCGATCCCGTAGGAACCGCCCTCGTACGCAGTGCTCAGGATGCTTGCCCCGAGATTGAGTAGTTGTTGTCTTGTTGCTTTCATGGTGTGCCTCCTCAGGCATATTCACGACACTTGCGTGTCGCTAGTCCCCAGTACCGATTGAACGGTCACGCCTGAAGCGCTGGGGGATTGATCACGCACTCAGCCGATCGTGAGCAACGCTGACAGGTACGGCAACTTGACGCCCCTGTTGGCAAGTTCGCTTGCGCAGATCTCTGCGATTGCATCCTTGATGATCTCTGAGCGGGTGTTGAGACCGTCCGATTTCTTCAGAATGTGCAGGAGTTCTGCATCGCTAAGTGCCCGTACATCGGCGCTGTAGTGAGCGATGTATTGCTCTCGCTTGCGAATGTTTGCGGGTGTGTTCTTGTATGTCATGGTGTGTCCTCCTCAGGACTGCACTGGCAGTGAGCCAGTGGAGCGTGGTGCGCTCAATCAGGACTGGAGCGGGGGAGAACCTCCAGCCCTCATTGAGCGCCACGAGCAAGCCGAAGCAAGCCCGTGACGCTGAGGAATTTATTGAACCATGTTTTGATTCTTCAGTTGTCAGGAGCGCATGAGCGCCAAGCCAAGCAATCGGCAGAACGACAAAGAGCGACCCGAAGGTCGCTTTCCGTGTGAGCCGATTGTCAAGGAACCTGCGAAGGAAGCGGTACCGCCTTCACAAATAGTCTTCCACATGGAGGGTACATCTGTCAATAGGCAATTGAATAATTCTTGAGAATCTTTTGAGCCATGCCCCATGGGCTGGAGCGGGCTGGGGGCTGGAATATGGCGCCCCAAGCGACAGCCATCCATCGGATGGAGGAGGAGATAGAGGCATTGGAGGGTAGATCAGGAGATGCCCTGAGAAGCGTCAGGATGCGCTGTGGTGCGATGTACAGCGATATGGAGCGATGGTGCAGTGGATAGCAATACAGGCGATTGTGGGGTACGTTGTACACCTACCTATACCCCGCATCCCCTTACCCAGCAAGGGTTATAGCCCTATTCCTAAGCCACTTAGATGCCTCAGGATGCGTTTAAACGCTGAGAACGCCTCATTGTGCCAAAACGCCTCTGCGCCTCTTAGAACGGCTTAGGAAGCGAGGGCACATGGGTGGGCACCTTGTCAACTATTGTGACGAATGTCACACGATTGTTACACATGGTGTGACGAACGACACATGTGACGAACGACACATGGGGATAAGGCGCCCCTAACTATGTTCCACAGGATGTTCCACAGATATCCACAGGCATATACACAGGCACCTGTGGATAACCCAGCAAAGCCTTATGGGTGATGGCGAGGGCTGTGGATAACCCCCCATGGTTAAGTGAGGGCGAACGGGTGTTCGGGGGGTAGGCTCCACCTGGCACCCGAACGGCTCCACCCAAATAGCCCCATTCCAAAATCCGACCGACCACCCAACTCGCCCAAATAGCCCTATACTTGATTCATGCAAGACAAGGTAAGTATTGACCAGTTCAGGAGTGTTCTCTATCGTCCTACTCCACGTCTCAATGCCAAGATTGTTGACTACGAATTGTCTATCCGTACCCCCCAGAACTCCACTCATCACTCCATCCCACGGGAAGAACTATCGGAAATGGCACAGAACGCCGTCAATCGCTACCGTTCAGAACGTGACGCTGGTCCCGAGGGTATTGCGGATAAAAAAGCGGGAATCATTAAGTCTGCTCTGCGTCGTAACTAACCATCTATACTAGATTCATGGCACGATACTACCGAGGTAGCAACTTCAACAGACTCAAAGAAGACGGTGACAGGGTTAACTATGTCGCTATGAGTGACAAGTACCAGAATGGTAAAGAGTCAGAAAACGGAAGCATTAAAGACGATTATGAGGGTGGCTACCCCGTTGCTCGTGTTAAATTAAGTTATGAGCAAGGCAAAGGAACCACCCCTAACTTTGACAATAGTGAATTTACTGAAAGAGTATATGGTGGACATTCTGAAGAGCACTACTACCGTACTCGTGGTTCTGGTAAAGCCCCAACGGAACTGTTCCATTCTGATCCTGATCGGGTAGTAGTTGACAGCGCTTACTCACACCCAGAGATGCGTAGGCATGTTCCACATTTACTAGCCATTGCCCAAATGGATAACCCAAGTATGAAACTGACAGCATCCGATGATCTATCAGGGTACTCCAGTAGACTATCAAAAAATGCCGCTAAGAAGGGTTTAGTCCTCCCACACCCTAATAACCCAAAAATGCATGGGGATAAAGCGGATATAAGCGCTGATTCAGATGAATACCAGCGCAGAACAATGGTGTCCGACCGTGTCATGGATGAATCAACCCGTATCCCAGAGCATGCCATCTTGAACGGTAAACAGTTTCTACGTGAAGCACTCGGTCGTAAGCCGAGAACAGAGCAGATGAAAGCACCCAAATCCGAACAATTGACACTTCCAGGGATCTAAGTGGCAGAAGACCACAAGGAATAACTAAGTCTTTTAACCTAGTTCTTTCATAGTTTTACGCCCAAATTGGGTAATTAGACACGTTCTTGCTGGTTTACCCCTACTAGAAGTCCGTTTTCCTACTTCTTGCACGTACCCACTCTTGACTAAAGTGGTGATGTACCGCCATGGACTAGACAGATCCAGTTCGGGGAACAATTCTTGGGCGATTGTATAAACTTCTTCGTCCAACTTTGGTTTATCTATGTCAAAGCGATACGTTTCTAACAGTTTCCAGTGTGGGGTGTCACGCTCAATAACCAAAAAGGCTTCTTGATCCATATGTTCTTTGGCATTGAAGTGATGTTGGCAGTGCGGGCAAGTGGTGAGCATATGTACGAAGTGTAATAGCATATTTTTTCGGTGACAACCTGAAGAACAGTCTATAATTGACCGATGGCTGCACACGAGAACTTAAGCGGGCAATTGTCCATGTTCATCCCTGCACGGGAACTAATGAACTACACCGCAGGGCATACCGAGGGGATCAACAAGGACTACCTTCCATTGTCTAAGTCTCCTGGAGTCATTAGAAAGAAGTTGCAAGAATCTAAGGAAAAGTCAGCGGCAGGTCAATACTTTGTAAAAAAAGGAAAAGATAGCCTTCATGACAGTATTAGAAAAGAAGGCGTTAAAAGCCCTGTAAATTTACGTATCCGTACAAATGACGTACAAATCAACGACGGACACCACCGACTCGTGTCAGCACACGACATTGATCCAAATATGGAAGTACCAGTAAGGTATTCTTGAGACATGGCACGCTACTTTAAAGACTTGGGTAAAGGATACGCTCATGGAGGCAGTTTCCCTGGCTACAGCGTTCTAGCCGACACCCCAGATTCAGAAGGGTATGGCGGTACAACAGTACATGCTATGGGTTATGTAAACATGCATCACGTACCAGCCAGCGAAACCCCTAACCGCTTTGAGCCAAAGTCAGAAGGTTCATTTGACGGCAATAAAACGGAGTTGTTTACTCACACCCCTGCGGAGTTAACTGTTAACACCATGTATGCAGACAAGCGTGTCCGCCCGCATATGATGACTTTGATGGCACTTGCCAAAATGGATCATCCTGACGCTGAGATTGTGGCGAGCGATACACTCTCTCATTTTAGTAGCAAACTTTCACAAAATGCCCACAAACGGGGGTTAGTAAAAGCAAACTATGATAATCCTGACATGCTTTCGTCAGGTGGTTCTCGTGATTCTCACAGTGTATACACAGGGACAGTAGCAGACGCTCGTAGAGCCACAGGGGCAGACACATGGCAAGGCATTAAAGAAATACCACATTCTGAGGTCATGGCAGGTAAACAATTCCTCAAACAGATGTTGCGACCTGGCACTACGAGAAAACAAACTCCAAGAGTTGAGTCAGAGCAACTAAAACTTCCAGGAATTTAAAGATTCTTTAGTCAAACTCTTGACAAGCAGCACACCTATGTGCCAAACTGGTATTAGGGGATACTGTACAATAAATGCATGGGCATGCAGACACCTAGAAAAGAACCAGCGAAGCCGCTGACTCAGACCGCTAAAGAGCGCATTCATAACCAAGGGTACATCTCTACAACTGTAGATAATGCTCCATCGGGTCGCCTACCTCATATCGCAGCCTTCTTTCGGGCAGTTCACCCTGATCCAAACCATTGTGAAGATTGCAAGAATCGCAATGAACTTGCGAACATGCTGGACAACCCAGGTTCCGAATACTAATTTAAGCCCTGTATGGCTGCGCCACTTAACCAATATTTATTTGGGGACCACTTCAAAGCCGTTCATGGCATGACTGTTGATGAAGCCCTCTCAGGCAAGGTTGCCAAAATAAATAGCACCTTGATGTCCGCAGAAGAGTACGACGATAATTGGAAAGGCACACGTATTGGTAAAGGAATGCGCCCTTTTGCGGAAAGTCATGCTGACTTGATACAACCAACTAACGTGGGTGAGACAGTACGTTCTTGGCAAAGAAGTCCAGGTAATATACTTGTTGGTGACTCCCATCGTGTTGCTGCTGTCTTACGAGACCTTACGCAGGCTGTGCGTACTACTAGTCGTGCAAATGATGCCCCCCTATATCGGGGAGCAACTCGTGCCCCATCAGAGGATGTTGGTGCTTCTAGAGACACCGCCCTCTCTTTTACCTCAGATAGGCATGCTGCTCGCTCTTTTACCGCTTCACAGGGGCGTGGTCGTGGAGCAATCTTTAAAGCCGCCCCAGGTTTAGTTCGTGGAGTTCCTTTAGAGGAACTTGGTGGACGACCAATGACAGTCGGTAAAAACAGACGACCTGAAGCAGAGTGGCTCATTGATCCACAATCTGTACCAACTGAATGGCCTAAGAAGTAATGGCTAAAAAGAAGCACGTCCTTAACGAAGATCAACTGGCTATGTTCATCCCTGCAAAAGACCTGATGGATGCCATCCCACTAGACCAACCCGCTTCAAGAAGGCCCCTTACATTACGGAATCTTCCTGATGTTACTTCTCGTAAAGTAAAAGAAGCAAAACGAGATGGTTTGTATAATGAAATTAAAAGTGAGGGCGTACAAACGCCTATCACCATAGGACAACATCCTCTGCGTGCTAGGTCTGGTCGTGTTTACGATTACTTCCCAGGAGCAAACTACAAAGGGCCTGTTATTGAGGACGGTCATCATCGCATCTCTGTAGCAAACAGTATTGACCCAAAAATGGAGATTCCAGTAAAGTACGCCGCACCCAACGATGATCTTTCTGATTAGAATGGCACAATGCCTACGTATCAATACAAGTGCCCCAATGGACACATACATGAAGAAGAGCGCAGTATCCGAGAAGCACAGAGCGTAGAGCACTGTCTAGAGTGTCACGAGCCTCTCAAGCCCGTGTACTACGCCCCAGCCGTCAATCTCGTCGGTCGTGGTTTTTATTCCAACGGAGGGTGATTCATGACTAAATCGGTTATACTTAAAAGTTCTATGGTCTACCTACTTATCACCGCCATCATCATTGCTGTACGTTACTTTCATAAGGCTCTTATGAACGCCGTTGAAGAGCATGGTCATGCGCCTGTAGAGAAGACGTACCGAGGGTACATGTTTGACGTTCATCATGACTTTAAACGTCGTGAGCATATTAAATAATCATCTATAATCTGTAGGTGCAAAAACTAAATCAAATCCTACTTCGTATCCTTGCAGCCTTTGCAGCGTCAGGTCTTGGCGTTATTGGAGCAGGCACCCTCGCAGGCGTGCAACTTTGGAAAGCCATGCTTATGGCAGGTGTTGCTGCGGTAGCCACCGTTGTAGAACGGCTTGCTCGTCTATACCTAGAAGATGGCAATCTTTCTGCTAAAGACATTGATGTTGCTTTTGGAGTAGCGGCTAAAGAAGAAACTCCAGCAAAGTTACCTGTTTCTGCAAAGAAACGCTAACTGCCAGTAATACTTGCCTACAACAGGCCATTCAATCTGGTTCTTTTCGTCAAACCATGATTTACCTTCTGGATCATTAGGTATTGCATCAAACACATTAGTAAGGTTCTTGAAGTCCAAAGAGTTCAGTAACTTCTCAACTCTTGTTTCATGGCAGTTCCAATGATGATGTGCACCATCCCACCATTCCAAACCAGGAACATGGGTGCTAGGAACATCTAGGTGTTCCATAACTGACTCCACCATCCACCATGGCTCTTGTCCTTCTTTCCATCGCTTAATAGTTTTATGAACGTCTGGTCCAACAACAAGCATTGGTGCATTTGGTTTAGCAATACGTTGCATGTCTTTAAGGAATGTAGATACTTCTAGCCATGGAATGTGCTCCAAGACATGACCCATGTATATGGCATCAAATGTATTGTCTTCAAAAGGGTACGGTTGACCAGGAGTTACCTTGACATCTGGTTTAGTGTCATCTGTTTCCCACGTGTCTGCGTTTACCCAACCTTGTGCGTAGTGTGTTCCACAACCAACATTTAAAAGTTTCATTAGACAGTGCCTCCATCAATTGGGAAATACCAGCCACCACCATGTTGTAACGCTGTTGGCATATCATGTCGGTGATTAACTCCTGAGTAATGTGCGATTAAAGACTTACGCACCATTCCTTCAATCTTTGGTTCGGAACCACGGTGCAACAAACGACCATGCCAAAAAAGAACATCACCTCGTTTTGGAAGATATGTAACAACTTCTGCATTGCGCTTTTCAATCTCTGCTTCAAACAATGGAGTTAATATGCGCTCACTATATTTAGGCCAGCGATGGTCTTGTTCTTCTGGTGAAAGCGCTGCAAGGATCTTTTCTCGTGTAACCACGGGCCAACGGTGTGATCCAGGGATGAATTGAAAAGGACCAGAATCAGGATGTATATCTTCTAAAGCAATCCAAATAGCGGCGTAGTAGTCACCCACGTGCTCAGGATTAAGGTAGGTGTCTTGATGCCAATTACGACGAGTTGTTACCCAACCCGTTAGGTTTAAATGGACAGCCGCTGGTTCACCAATCAAACGCTCTAGCGTGTCATTAATGTTGTGATGCGTCAGGATGCTCATTACTTCTGGGTGACGGCGATATGGGGTGCAATCAGGCCAGCCACCAGGTCGGTCTTCATTATGCTCAATCCAGCACTGCTCATAAGCAACTAATAGATCTTCTGGAAGAAAGCCTTTCTTAATAACAAACCCATCGTCATTCCAATCGGCTGGTCCTGGTGTTGGTGCTGGGATAGTTAATTCGGCTAGTTCCATGATGTAAACTATAGCCGTGATTGTCACTTACCCAATACATACCCCGTCTATGCAGGACGCTATTGATCAAGCAATGCGCCTTGCCAAAGCCCATGGCTACAAAACATCTATTTTACTTAATATTAAGTCTGTAGGTTCTGGTGCATGGGAAGTCAAACTCCAAGTCCTCAAGTAGCCGACTGTAGTGAACAGTGTGTTCACTGCGGCGCTCGCATGCGTCCTGAGCATGCCCACTATCGCTGCCCTCAATGTGGAAGCCGTGATGCTTGCTGCGAAGGGGTATATTAAATGGTTTATATACTAAGTATTGAGTACGATGTTCAAAATCGTGTATAATGTAATACCGAGACTCAACGAAGACGGGTTGCTTGCGAGCGATCCGTCTTTCGTATCTACGGAGGCATATGAAACTGCGTAAAGGTTTCTGGATCTATCTCCCTGTAGCGATCTTTGCTTGGATCACTCCTTTTACTACTTCTGTTAAGGCAGACACACTTGGTGAGTGGACATACAGCCAATCACAAGCATGCGGTGGATCTGTTGAGTTAATCGGTGATGCGATCACTTTACACGGTCCTGACTATAACGGATGTAGCGGTGCTGCTCATTGGGTAAAAATAGAAGCAACCATTCCTCAAGGTGTAAGCACAGTGGACTTTACTTGGGCCTACCAAACCCTTGATGGTGCTTACTACGATCCCCCTCAGTACGCAGTAAATGGTGTCTATGTTCAGTTGACTTATGCAAATACTGCAACAGGAACTAAATCAATACCCGTTCAAGTGGGTGACATCTTTACATTCCGACAATATTCAATAGATACTTGCTGTCAACCTGGTCATTTAACAATCAGTAATTTGTCGCTTTGGAATGGCTTTGTTGAAGCAACGACGACTACTTCTACCACTTCCACTTCTACAACTACCACTTCTACCACTTCTACCACTTCCACAACCACCACTACAACAACAACAACAACAACAAGTACTACGACTACAACAACTGTTCCAACTACCACAACAACCACGACTACTATTTCTCCCGATACTACAGTATCGGTTACGACCACAATAGATATTCCAATATCTACAACTACTTCTTTCGTACCCCAAACAACATTGCCCCAATCAACAACGACCACGTCAACAACACCAGAAATTCCGACATCTACTGTTCCCGTCTATATTTCTCCAATAATAGAAGTACCAACGGGGACGACATCCACAACCATGCCAGAAGTAACCATCCCAGCGACGCTTCCTGAAGAAATACCAGTAATAATCCCAGAAGAGATCCCAACTGAGATAACAGACCCAACAACATATGAAACATACCCAGACACTACCGTTGACACAGACCAAACACTACCTTTCACACCTATTCCGACTTCGGAAGACTTGTGTAATGGGTCAAACGCTACTGTTTGTCCAGACCAAACGCTACCGTCTGTCGGTGAGGTTATATCGGATGCGGTATTAACGAACATCCTTGAGAACACCTTTACCCCTGATGCTTCAACAGAAGAGATAACGGCTGCACTTGATGAGGTTCTAAGCGCCGACCTTTCTACAGAACAATTTACTGCCGTAATGAATGCCGTACTTGCCGATACATCTGATACCGAGCAAGTGTCTGAAGTCTTAGTTTCTTTGCTGAGTTCTAATCTTTCAGCCCAAGAACTTACAATTGTGATGGATACCGTCTTTAGCGCAGAAGCAAGCGTGGAAGAGATGGGGGCAATTGTTGAGAACTTGCTGGATTCCAATCTTTCCTCGGCAGAACTAGAGGCGGTCTTTACGGCTGCTTTTGACGGTGACTTGTCTGACGCAGAAACAGTTGCCCTTGCCACCCAGATTCTTGACAGCCCTCTTGATGACAAAGAGTTTGGCACGGTTATTAACGCCATCTTTGACGAAAAGGTATCTGACGAAGTCTTGACACAGACCTTTGCTGCTATTTTGACTCCTGAACTTTCTGACAACAAGTTTGCTGAAGTGGTGAATGTTCTTGAAAATGCCACCATTACAAACGATCAGGTTGCTCAAGTAGTGGATTTGGTCATTTCCCAAGAAGGTGGTGTAAGTGAAGGGCAAGCCACCGAACTGGCAATGAGCGCTAAAGTTCTGGAAAGCGTTTCAGGGGAGCAAGCGGCTGAGGTGTTTGATGCGATTGTGGCTTCAGCGGTAACCCCAGAGGATGGTCTTGCCATTGTCAATGCGGTACAGGATGCCCCTAAAGCCGTTAAGAAATCCTTTGAAAAGAAATTAAATATCTACGAGGGTGTCTTTGACACCTATACCGCAATTGGATCAGTGATACCTGTCAGTGGACGCAGAGTTATCATCGCCATAACTACGGTATCATTTATATTGCCCGCACCAGTCGTTTCTAGACGTAGACAATAAGTTGAAACGTGACGACTTAGGAGCCTTGTGAAGAAACTTATTAATGAACTGCATAGCCTTGCTTGGACACTCAGCGGAACGGGCATGGTTTTAATTACCCTTAGTGGACAAACCCTTAAATGGGGTATTTGGATTTCTATTGCTTCTTTGGCAGTACATCTTGCTGGAGCACTCTTAAAGGGTGACGAATCATAGAGTAAACTAAGTGTATGGCCCATACCGTTAACTACAACATCACTCGTGGGCTTCCATGGGAACGACTCATTATCCTCAAGGATAGGCGCACTCACAGACAAATTAAACCCACTGAGGCTCGTTCTTTTATCCAGACTACTGGCTTGTCTAAAAAAGAATTAACTGTTGATTTAACAAGCGAAAATGGCATTATGTTGTCGCTAAGTGCCGAAGAAACCCAGGATCTACCGTTGGGAGAACTTTCCTATGATGTTCTTGCAACTATCAATGAAGTTCAGAGACCAGTAGCAAAGGGTACAATCGTTGTATCGGCTCTTGACAATATTACTCCGTGGGAGGATTCACAAGCAATGGAAATCCGCTTTAAGCAACGTGTGGACTTCCGCCGCACTTTCACATGGAAAGATGCTGATGGAGACATACTCACCGTACAGAACGCCTACATGCAGGCAAAGAACACCGCAGGTGTTACTGTCCTAGACCTTCGTTGGTATGCGTCCACCCCTTCAGAAGCCACCGTTATTGCTCTTCCAGTAGAGCGACGTGGTTATCTTGCCCCGATTGCTGGTGGAACACTAGAAATGCACATCTCAGATAAAAACACAGTGTCTGCGGGTGCTTACAACTTTGACTTGTTTGTTCAGGACTCCGCTGGAGACTGGGACTGCTTGGCGAGTGGGACGGTCGTTGTAGAGGCTGCTATCTCTGCACCGCCTGCATGAGCACAAAAACCGTTGAGGTAACTAAGCAACCGAACAAGTACGTTACGGTTACACAGAAAAAGACAGTCTCTGTCGTAACTGAACCTGCTGATCAAGTACTTGAAGTCCATGATCCAGGTGTTGCGGGTCCTCCTAATGTTCTCAGCATTGGCACAGTCACCACAGGTACGGCAAGTGCAAACATTACGGGTATTGCCCCAAACCAAGTCCTTAATCTTGTTTACCCCGTAGCGGCTAGGCACATTCATACACAGGGTGCTGCTGCTACAACTTGGACAATCACACATGCTTTGGGTGGTTACCCGTCTATTACAGTCGTTGATAGTGGTAAAACTGTTGTATTTGGGGAAGTAAATTATGTTTCTACCGCACAAGTTGTAGTAAACTTTACATCAGCGTTCTCTGGTTTCGCATACCTCACGTAAGGAAGTTCAATGGCTCAAAAGTTTCTAACTAATATTGACCTCAACCAGAATCAACTGGTTAACGCCAAATTTGAGGTTCTGGGCACTGACCCGTCAAGTAGCAACTTTGAAGGCCGCCTCATCTATAACAGTACCGAAGACACCATCAAGGTGTACTCAGGTAGCGCATGGCGCAAAATGCTCCACGCCGTGCAATCCAGTGGTACATATGCCACTGCTCTTACTGTCAGTGAATCTAATGGCACAGTAAGCCTTACCTTAAACCTTGCTGACACCAGCAACGCAGGTTTGTTGTCTACCACTTTCTGGCAGATGCTTACAGATGCAACTGATGCTGCAACTGCTTCCAAGTTGGCAAAACGTGATGGTAACGGCAACATCAGTGTTGCTGCCCCAACTGCTGATGGACATGCTGCAACTAAACTATATGTAGACGCAGCCCGTACTGGTCTTGATGTTAAAGCCTCTGTAAGAGTAGCCACCACAGTTGCTGGAACTTTGAGTTCAAGTTTTGTTAATGGTTCTGTTGTTGATGGTGTAACTCTAGTAACTGGTGACCGTATCTTGATCAAGGATCAAGTATCAGGTTCTGAGAATGGTATCTACACTGTTAATGCTTCAGGGTCACCAACCCGTGCAACCGACTGTGATGCTTCTGTTGAAGTTACAGCAGGATTTTTTACATTTGTTGCTGAGGGTACAGCATACGCAGATAGTGGTTGGGTACTTACAACTAACGATACTATCGTTCTTGGAACTACATCCCTTGCTTTTGCTCAATTCTCTGGTGCTGGTCAAGTTATTGCAGGTACTGGTCTTACTAAGACTGGAAACTCTCTTGACGTTATTGGCACTACTAACCGCATTACAGCAAATGCCGACAGCATTGACATTGCTTCTACATATGTTGGTCAGTCAAGCATTACAACACTTGGCACAATTACCACAGGTGTTTGGAACGGTACAGATGTTGCTGTTACAGACGGTGGTACTGGTGCATCTACTGAAGCGGTTGCTCGCACTAACTTGGCATCGGCTTCAGGTGAAGCATCAGGTCGCACAACTAGCACTCCTTCCCTTGCTCGTACAGCAAAACAGGGTTGTGCCGCCAGCATTGCAGGAGTTTCAACTACCACTGTTACTCACAACTTTAGTACAACTGATGTAAACGTAGGAATTTATGAAGTATCAACTGGTGCAACCGTTATTGGTGATGTAACCCGTTCTAATAGCAACACACTCTCAGTGGTGCTTTATGGGACTATTGCCGCTAACGACTACACCATTGTTGTAGTAGGTTAAGAATTAAATAGACCTTGCGGGGTCACAACATAGGAAGCGATTGAGGTCGTGGCACAGAAATTTACAGTACCTATTACTGTCAAGCAACTTGTTTCTGCTGGTTCTGATGCCGTAACCGTTTTTGTTGATGCTGATACCCAGGCTCGCTTAAAGATTGAAGCAGGTGGTCGTCTTACTTGGGGTTCAGGTGCTTCTGCTGGTGACGTAAACCTCTATCGTGATTCTGCTGACGTCTTAAAAACAGACGACACTCTCAAAGTTCCTACTCTTTTTGTAGACAACATTGAGATTGATACCACAGGTGCAGCCCTCAATGACATCTTAGTATTTAATGGTACTAAATTTGGATCTGCCTCAGCATCTTTTGGTGGTGGAGCAAGCCTCAAAGTTGCAGCAACTGCTCCAGCATCCCCAAACTCTGGTGATCTTTGGTTTAACTCAACAACACTAGAAACATACATTTATTATGATGGTGGTTGGCTCCAAGCAAGTGGTGAGCCAGATCTTGTAGAAGACTTAACTGATCTTTCTGATGTTGTTCTTACAACTCCAGTTAATGGTCAATTCTTAAAGTTTGATGGAACTCGCTGGATTAACGGAACTATTCCAACCATTAATACCTTGGATGACATTGGTGACGTTTCTGTAGCATCACCATCGTCTGGGCAATTCTTAAAGTGGAACGGTAGTGCTTGGGTTGCTGAAACCATTATTGGAGGCGCAACTATCTCTGATACAGCCCCTGCATCACCTTTGGCTGGTCAACTATGGTTCCAGTCAACTAATGGTAAAACATTTGTTTACTATGACTCATCTTGGATTGAAGTCGGTGGAATTGGTACAGGCGCACGAATGGTGTCTAGTTCTTCCGCACCAGCCTCTCCACTTGAAGGAAGTATGTGGTTTAATACCAATACTGCCCAAACATTTGTTTATTACGATTCTTCGTGGATTGAAATCGGTGCATCGGGCGTAACTGCCAGTGTGCAGGATTCCGCCCCAGCATCACCTGTTTCTGGACAAATCTGGTTTAACTCCCTCACGGGTGGTACATATGTCTATTACGGAACTACATGGGTAGAAGTTGGCGCTTCACCTTTTAGCGCTCTCGTAAACACTATTAATGCTAAAGGTGACCTTCTTGTAGGAACCGCAGATAACACCATTGGTGGGCTTACAGCAGGTTCAGCCAATCAGGTTCTTACTGTAGATTCTTCTACAGCAACTGGTCTAAAATGGGCTACCCCAACAACATATGCAACAACAGGAAAGGCAATTGCAATGGCAATTGTATTCGGAGGATAGATTATGGCAGCACCAAACATTGTAGGAGTAGCAACAATCACAGGCAAGACAGCAGTTCTTGCACTTACCGCTTCGGCAGTTGCAATTGTTACAAACTCAGCAGCCAGTGGACAAGTCTACAAAGTCAACTCATTGTATGTTGCTAACGTAGATGGTGCTACTGCTTTCACGGTAACTATTGATTTGTTTCGTTCATCTACGGCTTATCGTCTTGCCTATCAAGTATCGGTACCTGCGGGCGCAACACTAGATGTTTTGTCTAAAGCAATCTATCTTGAAGAAGGTGACTCTATTAGGGCACTTGGTAGCACAACTCTTAAATTAGAGGCTATTTGTTCTTACGAGGTGATTAGTTAATGGCTAGAGGTAACGGTGGATTTCTAGGAGCAAAGAAGGTTATCAGTAATTCTGCTGCGTCTGGTTTTTACACTTTTGCTGATGCTCAAAGGGAAAGAGGAGCAAGTAACTGGCCCACACCGCCTCTTCCTCTTACATATCTAGTTCTTGGTGGAGGTGGTGGTGGTTCTGGTGGAACAAGCAGCGTCAACTATGGTTCTGGTGGTGCTGGAGGAACCATTCGCACTGGTTCTGCTAATGCTCTCTTTGGAACCCAATACACGATTACTGTTGGTGGTGGGGGTGCTTCTTCTATTACAAATGCTTCCTCTGGTGAATCTTCAAGTGCTTTTGGCATTACTGCTACAGGGGGTGGTGGTTCTGGACAAGGCATGACTGGTGGAAGTAACGCCGATTACTCAGGTGGTAACGGCGGGTTCTATGGTGGTAGTGGTGCTGGTTCGGGCGGCAACGGAAGTGGTGGGTCTGGCGGTTCTTCTACTGATTCGTCAATTTCTGGAAGTACGGTTTCCTATGGCGGCGGTGGCGGTTCTCAGTTTGGTAGTAGCGGTGGTGGAGGCGGAGCCATCGTGACGTATGGCTCCTCTGGTGCTGCCAACCGAGGCGGTGGCGGTAGTGGTGGTCAAGCCAACGGGTCAAATGGTTCTGGCGGTTCTGGTGTGGTGATTATTCGTTACCTAGACACATTCTCATTAGCAACATCAACTACTGGTTCACCAACGATAACAACAACAGGTGGCTACAGGATATATACTTTTACTGCATCAGGCAGCATAACCTTCTAAGGAGAAATAAACATGGCACATTTTGCTGAAATTGGCGAAGACAACATTGTATTGCGAGTCATCGTGGTATCTAATGATGATTGCAAAGATGGCGCAGGAAGCGAATCAGAGGCTGTAGGCGCTGAATTCTGTCGTAATCTGTTGGGTGGAACGTGGAAGCAGACCTCGTACAACGGCACCATTCGTGCTCGCTATGCAGGTATTGGTTACAAGTATGATTCCGCTCTAAATGCGTACATCGCCCCTAAACCTTTCCCTTCTTGGACTCTTAACGAAGACACCACTGAATGGGAAGCACCAGTTGCTCGTCCAGCAGAGGGTATGTACAGTTGGGACGAAGAAGAGCAAGAGTGGGTGGAAATCGTTATTCCTTCGGAATAATAGATGTCCCTTACTTTTCCCGCCTCTCCAAGCGTTGGTGATACCTACACTGTAGGTGCACGTACTTGGACATGGTCAGGAACAATTTGGGAAATCACAGGAACTGTTGCGGCGGCTGGTTCTATTGGAACTACTGAACTAGCGGCAAGTGCGGTAACAGCCGCCAAAATTGCCGACAGTACAATAACTTCAGCCAAACTTGCTTCTACTGTCCCTGTAGTTACGGTCTGTACTTCGTCAACAAAACCTGCATCACCTTTTACAGGTCAAACGATTTTTGAGACTGATACCAATCTCATGAAAGTCTATATAACAGGTGGTTGGAGCAACGGTACATCACATTTCCGAAGTCTTTCTGTTGACTATCTTGTTGTCGCAGGTGGCGGAGGCGGCGGTCATGGTTATCCACCTGGCAGTAGCACCGATGGATATGGTGGCGGCGGAGGCGGTGGTGGACTACGAAGCACAGTAGCGGCGACTAGCAATAGTGGAACATTAGAAGCAGCATTAGCACTTACGCCTGCAACTTATACAGTTACGGTTGGTGCTGGTGGTGCTGGTGGCAATATCTCCAATGGTTCCAATGGTCAAAACTCAGTATTTTCGTCTATTACAGCAACGGGTGGCGGTGGTGGCGGTGCAGGTGGAACAGCAGCAAACTCTAGTGTCGGCTTAAACGGCGGTTCGGGTGGCGGTGGCGGTGGTCGTGGCGCAAAGGCTGGTGGAACGGGAATTAGTGGACAAGGCAATAACGGTGGCGCTTCACTTGCTGGAGATGGTTATTACGGCGGTGGCGGCGGTGGCGGTTCGTCTGCCGCTGGTACAGGTTCTGTGGCATATGTTGGTGGCGCAGGTGGTAGTGGAACAACAAATTCAATAACTGGTTCTTCTGTTGTTTACGGTGGTGGCGGTGGAGGTTCATCTTTAACTGGTGGTGCTGCGGGTTCGGGTGGTGGAACAGCAGGCACCAGTGGTATAGGGAACTCAAGTTCTGCTTCAGCAAACACTGGTGGTGGTTCGGGTGGTGGCGGTGGCGGAACTGGACCAACTGGGGCTGGTGGTTCAGGCGTAGTAATTGTTCGTTACCTAACCGCAGACGCTACTGGTTTAACAATTACAGGCGGAACCGCAACAACCTCTGGCTCGTACACAGTTCGTACATTTACTGCATCAGGAAGCCTAGTAATATCTTAGTATGGCTATAGATTTTCCAAACTCACCAGCCACAAATGATTCTTTCACGTCAGGTGGAAAGAAGTGGATCTTTAACGGCACCACTTGGAACCTCATTACTGCTAACTCTTATACTATTCCTACAAGTGAAGTAACAGCGGCAAAAATTGCTTCTAATGCTGTTACTGAGGTAAAGATTAACGATGGGGCAGTAACCCAAGCCAAACTTGCTTCTGGTCTTTCAGGAATTACGGTTACTACTACGGCTAACCGCTCGGCTGTTATCCCGTCACCTTTTGCTGGTCAATTCATTTTCCTCACTGACACAAGCCAACTACAACGATGGGACGGTAGTGCTTGGGTTGTTGCTATTACTACAGTGCCAACAGGTGCACCTACGTCTGTAGCAGTCTCAGGTTCACCTACATCTAGCACGGTCACACTTACGTTTTCTGCTGGTGGTGATGGTGGTTCAGCAATCACCAACTACCAATATGCTCTTTCCACGAATGCTGGCTCAACATACGGTTCATACACGGCACTTTCTCCCGCCGATGGAACTAGTCCGATAACAATTACGGGTCTTGCCCTAGGCACAACTTACTACGTAAAACTTAAAGCAGTAAACGCTTTGGGTGCTGGTACATCAGAATCCTCTGCTATTTCCTTTACTACGTCAAGCCTTTCTGTTGATTATATTGTCGTTGCGGGTGGAGGTGGTGCTGGCGGAAACCGTGGTGGTGGAGGCGGCGCAGGCGGAATGTTGGTATACACAAACCAAAGTGCTTCTGTTGGAACCTATGCTTTTGTTGTCGGCGGCGGAGGTGGTGGACAAACATCTGGAGTTGAGTCCGTACAAGGGCAAAGTTCTTCTGCTTTTGGAAATACCGCTACTGGTGGAGGTAGGGGCGGTGGCAACTTGGGTGGTTCTAGCAATGGCGGTTCAGGCGGTTCGGGTGGCGGTGGCGGTTCCAATAATGGCGCTACTGGTGGTGCTGGTACGGCTGGTCAGGGCAATAGTGGAGGAAGTTCTGATGGCGGTGGCGGTGGCGGCGGAGGAAAAACTGGTGCTGGTGCAAATAGCGTTGGTGGTTTAGGTGCTGGCGGTGCTGGTTTGGCTAGTTCAATAACTGGTTCATCTGTCACTTACGCTACTGGCGGAATAGGCGGTGCTTCTGGAGATAGTTCAAATCCTGCTGTCAATGGTACTGCAAACACTGGCAATGGTGGTGTAGGTGGTGCAGGAAACGTAGCAGGTGGTGTTGGCGGTTCTGGTGTAGTTATTGTCCGTTATTTAACAGCCGATGGTTCAGGTGCCACTATTACAGGTGGCACTGTTACTACATCAGGTTCCTACACAGTCCGTACATTCACAGCATCAGGAAGTTTGGTTATCGCATAATGGCTATAGATTTCCCTAACTCACCATCTAACAACGATCAATACACTGTTGGAGCAACAACATGGATGTATAACGGCACAGCATGGGTTATCGTCTTAGGCGAATCCTCAATTGCTACGGGTGCAGTAACTACTGATAAAATTGCTACTAACGCTATAACGGCGGCAAAATTGGCAACAGGTGCAACTAATGCTTATGTGTTAACGGCGGATTCCACCACCACAGCAGGCGTTAAATGGGCATTTATTCCACCATCAGGTGGTTTATCTACCAGCACAGAAGGTGCCATAATGACAATGAGTATTGGAGCGTAATATGGCATCAGGCGACAGAGCAGAAGCACGTTTAGGCGGCCCAACACAGTTAGGTACATCCACCACTACCTTATGCACCGTAACAGCGGGTCATACCTATGTAGTGAAACAGATCATCATTTCTAATACAGATACTGTGGATCGTAATGTGACTTTGGCTATTGGTTCGGCGGCTACAGGTGCAAACCAAATCATGTCAGCGCTACCTATTGGCGCAAACGATCTCATGGTATGGGATACCGCCCTCGTTCTTAACACAACGGAGACATTACAAGGTTTATCAGATACAGCATCTAAAGTTACGGTCACGGTAGTCGGCTGGGATAAGACAAACTAATCTATGGGATTCTCTGAAGGTCTCGGCATTGGCTCGTTGAAGCCTGGGGTGTGCACTAGTACTACACGCCCTGCCGCACCCTATGTTGGTCAAACTATCTTTGAGACTGATACAAATAAAATGAAAGTGTATTTATCTACTGGTTGGTCTGACGGTACAACACATAGCCGATCTCTTTTTGTTGAGTATCTAGTTATTGCTGGTGGTGGAGCGGGTGGTAGTAGTTACGGAGGTGGCGGTGGTGCTGGAGGCTACCGTACGAATGTTGTAGGTGCTACCTCTGGTGGTGGTGCTAGTGCCGAAGCGGCAATGGGGCTTGTTACTGGTACATATACGGTGACTATTGGTGCTGGTGGAGTAGGTAATGCCACAAGTGGTTCTAATTCGGTTTTTTCTACGATTACAGCACTTGGTGGTGGTTATGGAGGCCCATCCGAAAATAATGGCTTTACTGGAGGTTCTGGTGGTGGAGCGGGTGGAACAGGGAACAGCGGCACTAAAGACTCTGGATCGGGCACTGCAAATCAAGGTTTTGCTGGTGGTCAAGAATTCCCACAAGATGGGTATGGTCCTGCTGGCGGTGGAGGTGGCGCAGGCGCTGTTGGTGGAAATGCTTCTTCCCTTACTGGAGGCACTGGCGGTGTTGGTTTAGCAAGTTCAATCACAGGTACAGCAGTAACTCGTGCTGGTGGCGGCGGCGGTGCAACTATCAGTGGAACCCAAGGAAGTGGTGGTTCGGGTGGTGGCGGAGCCGCTGTATGGGGTAGTGGTGTTGCGGGTACAGCCAACACTGGTGGTGGCGGTGGTGGTTCATTGGGGAGCGGTGGTTCAGGTGTCGTTATTGTTCGCTATTTAACGGCAGATGGTTCTGCAACAGGGGGGACCATTACCACATCAGGTTCTTATAGAATCCATACTTTCACAGCCTCTGGTAGTTTGGTAGTTGCATGACAATCTCAGCAACTTCTAAAGGGCTAAAGAATGGGGTTTGCACCTCATCTAATCGCCCAGCGAACCCGTTTGACGGCATGGTCATTTATGAAACGGACACCGACAAGATTGCTGTATATGACTCATCGGCTTGGGTGTATAAAACTGGCACTGCTGCGCCCGTAACTGGATATAAGTTAAATGTTACAGCCACCGCTGGAACATCCATTAGTGATTCTACAGCAACAACAATTTTAAGTGGCTCAGTAACTGTTGTCCCAGGACGTGTATACCAAGTCTATGGTTCTTGTGCGGCTCAATCTGGAAGCACAATTACATGGAGAGCGCTATGGATTGCCCAATCTAGTTCTGGTTTTGTTCGGGGACTCTATCAGTCTCCACATACAACTACCGCCAACCTTCCAATTTCTATGCAAGGAACTACAACTTTCCTTGCATCAGATGTTGGTGTAACTACGGGTAGTGGCACTGCACTCACTTTTGATTTACGTATGCGAATGAACGGTGGTATCACTGGACTGAATACGAACCCTGATGGCATTATTGGTGCAAACTCTTTTCCACAAGTTTTAACAATCATTGATATAGGAGCAATTTAATGCCCCTCTCTTCTGTTATCGGCGCACAATCGTTGATTAAACCTGGTGTCTGCACATCTACAACTCGCCCTGCATCACCTTACACAGGGCAAATGATTTATGAGAGTGATACAAACAAGTTACGTTTGTGGAACGGTACTGCGTGGTCAAATGTGACGCACAGTATTGGTTTATCTATTGAGTATCTAGTTATTGCTGGTGGTGGTGGTGGTGGTTGGGACGTTGGTGGTGGCGGTGGCGCAGGCGGTTTCAGAACTAACGTAAGTGGTGCTACTTCTGGCGGTGGAGGGCCTTCTGAAGCGGCAATGATTCTTGTTCCAAATACCTACACTGTTACCGTTGGTGCTGGTGGCGCAACAACAAGCGGACCATCGCCAAGACTTTCATTTAGCGGTAATGATTCTGTGTTTTCTACAATCACTTCGGTGGGCGGTGGAGGTGGCGGAAACTGGATTGCTTCAGGTAGCAGTGATACAAACAAAAACGGAAAATCTGGTGGCTCTGGTGGCGGAGGTGGTGGTTACCAAATGGTTTCAACTGGTGGCGCTGGTACTACGGCACAAGGATACGCTGGTGGAGCGTCATCGGTTAATAGCACAGAAGCAACTGGCGGTGGTGGTGGAGGTGCTGGAAGCGTAGGTGCTGTTGGAATTTCTAGTGGCAGTGGTTTTGCCGCTGGCGGTACAGGTTTAGCATCAAGCATTACAGGAACCTCTGTCACTTACGCTACTGGCGGTAAAGGCGGAGGAGATAGTTGGACTGGGGGTGTTATTGGAGCCAGCAATACTGGTAACGGCGGGGATGGTCAAGGCTCTTCTGCCAACACTACGGGTGGTTCGGGAATAGTTATTATCCGCTACCTGATTGGCGCTGGGTCGGCAACAGGCGGAACTATTACAACTTCTGGTGTATATACAGTTCACACGTTTACATCCTCAGGAAATTTGGTTATCACATAATGCCTGCACCAATTGATTTCCCTAACTCTCCATCTTCTGGAGATGAATACGTAGCAGGCGGTATGGTTTGGCGCTATCTTAATGGTGTTTGGAAGCGCTTCCCACAAACTGTTTCTGATAGCGGTTTTTCTGATACACCTCTCAACGCTTATTTTGTAGATGATGGTGGAGGCGCATAATGGCATATCGCCGCATTCTTATTCGCCGTGACACGGCTGCGAACTGGACAGCGAACAACCCAACGCTTGCCGCTGGTGAGTTTGGACATGAGACCGATACAGGCAAACTTAAACTTGGTACAGGCGCAATAGCGTGGAACAGTTTGGGTTACCAAAATAATGTTACTTCTGTAAACGGTTCTACGGGTGCAGTAACGGGTCTTGCCCCAACTGCTAGCCCAACCTTCACAGGCACTGTCTCTGGTGTCACTAAAGGGATGGTCGGACTTGGCAATGTGGATAACACAAGTGACGCAAATAAACCAGTATCCACTGCACAGCAAACCGCTCTTGATCTTAAATCAAACCTTGCTTCCCCAACTTTCACGGGCACTGTAGTTTTACCTAACTCTACAGTCACGGCTACGATGATTGCATCAGATGCTGTAACGCAAGCAAAGATCGCTGACAGGGCTGTTGGTTCTGCCGAACTTACAAACTTAACTTTAAATGCCCAAACTGGAACTACATACACCTTGGCGCTTACGGATGCACAAAAATTAGTCACATTAAATAATGCGTCTGCAATTTCTTTAACCGTGCCTACAAATGCAACTGCTGCTTTTACTATTGGTGATCAAGTTAACTTATTGCAGTTAGGTGCTGGGCAGGTAACAGTGTCTGGCGCTGGCGTTACTTTCCGTTCTGAAGGCTCAAAACTTAAATTAAAAGCCCAATACGCAATAGCCACTCTTATCAAAGTTGGAACAGATGAATGGGTTGTTGTCGGAAACTTGGCGGCGTAATGCAAGTATTAGCAAATGTTGCTGCAAGTGCATTTGAATCCACAGGTGGAACAATAACCGCCTACTCAACGTACCGTGTGCATTCTTTTACGGCGTCTGGAACTTTTACAATATCTGAAACAAAGACTGTGGACATGCTCGTAATCGGCGCAGGTGGAGGTCGTGGGGGTCAAGACGGTGGAAATAACTATGGAAGCGGTGGAGGCGGTGCGGGAGCGATGAACGAGGTAACCTCCTACTCGTTGGCGGCAGGAACATACGCCGTAACAGTTGGCGGTGGCGGCAACGGCTCACTATCAGACGGAAGTCCCAGCAGTTTTGGTTCTTTGTACTCAGCGCAAGGTGGTGGTGGAGGTGGTTATCCTAACGGTTTTGCATCCACAGGCGGCAGAACTGGTGGTTCGGGTGGTGGCGGAGGAAGCCGTGGCGGTGGTGGAACTGACCCTGGTGGTGGCGCTTCTGGCCCAAACACCAATGTTGGCGGTTATGGTGTCCATAGCCCAGGACAGTACCACGCAGGCGGTGGCGGAGGTGGAGCAGGTGGCGCAGGCAGTGACGCAGGACAAACAGGTGGTGCTGGTCGTGCAAACTCTATTCGCACTGGTTCTTCAGTTACTTACTGTGTTGGTGGTTATGGAAAGTACAATAATAGTGATGGTGGTCCAGATCCAGCAGCAAATAGCGGAAGTGGCGCATCTGGAACAGCAGCACCAAGCCGTGGTGCGGATGGTATTGTAGTTATACGTTTAATCCCAACGTGACCCTAATTGGAGATGACCAATGACAACTAGACGAATACTGATTCGTAGGGACACGGCGGCGGCTTGGACTGCGGCTAACCCTACCCTTGCGTCTGGCGAACTGGGCGGAGAAACCGATACAGGAAAACTCAAACTTGGAAATGGCTCAACCGCATGGAACAGCCTCGCCTACCAAGGTGGCGTTACCTCAGTTAACGGCAATACGGGTGTAGTGACTGGTCTTGCTCCGACTGCTAGCCCAACTTTCACTGGAACAGTTGTTTTGCCCGCAACAACATCTATTGGAACAATCACCAATACTGAGTTGTCGTATGTAGACGGAGTCACTTCTGCTATCCAAACTCAATTAGATACCAAAGCCCCTACAAGCAATGCTTCATTTACGGGAACTTTTAGCGCCCCAGCAGGAACCATTACTAGCACTATGCTTGCTGATGGTACTATCGTCAACGCAGACATTGATGCTTCGGCTGCTATTGCAACAACAAAAATCACTGGCTGGGAAAATGACCAAGTTGTTTTGAACAACAGAATATTTAATTAGGAGACATCATGGCAACATTTAGCAAAACAATTCTTAGCGGTTCAACAGATGGTAAAGGTGTTCTTGTAGCGGCAACTGCTACAGCAGGAACATTGGTTCATACTGGTTCTGCAACTGCGGCAACCTTGCATGAGGTTTGGCTGTATGCAGTTAACACTTCGGCTTCAGATGTTAAGTTGACAATTGAATGGGGCGAGGCTACTGCACCTAACGGTAATATTGAGTACACGGTTAAGGCTGAAAACGGTTTGTATCTAATCGTTCCAGGTCTACTGCTGAAAGGCAATGCGTCAGCACTTACAGTAAAGGCTTTTGCCGCAACAACAAACGTAATCGTTGTTCACGGATACGTCAACGTAATCGCCTAGGTCTTAAATACATGGGCCTAATTAATAACTTTATGAGCGGTGGACGCTCTATTTCTGCTGGGTCACTAAATCCACGAGCCAATCGTGGTTCCACAAATCAGGCTGATGGGTATTGGCGTGGTGGTCTTTCTGGTTTTGCCGCAGTGGGAGCAACTGGTAGTTATGCATTGTCAACACTAGGTGGTTTCAAGTATTTGACCTTCACGGCTGGTGGAACAATGAACGTCACCGATGGTGGGACTGCTGATGTCTTGGTGGTAGCGGGAGGTGCCGCTGGAGGATATGGTGGCGCAGGCGGTGGTGGTGGTGGCGGTGTGCGAGTTTCTGCTGGAACAATTTTGACAACACTTACTTTTAATTCTGGAGTAAGCACAATAACAATTGGTAACGGTGGCAGTTCTGGGGCAGACGGTTCATCGGGTTATGGCGGCAGTGGAGGCACATCAAGCATTACACATGCTGCGGGGACTTTCTCAGCAACGGGTGGCGGTGGAGGCGGTACTGGTGGTGCTAGTTCTGGTGGTTCTGGTGGCGGTGGAATAGGTTCCTATGGATCAGGAAACGCTGGTGGATATACACCAGCGGAAGGAAAAAATGGTAGCGGAAGCGGTGCTGCTGGCGTCGGTGGTGGTGGAGGTTGGTCAGCCGCTGGTGATGGCTCAATGGGTTACGGAGGAGAAGGTCTTGCTGTGAATACAGCCGACTCAAACCTTTCAACTGTCATTGGCTACTCGGTTGTTGGTTCTGGTGGCGGTGGTGCAGGAAACTGTAACAACGGTGGTTCAGGAAACATTTATGGTGGTACTGGTGGGGGTAAAGGCTCATACGGAAATGATGCACAAAACGCAACTAGTTACGGTTCTGGTGGCGGCGGTGGCGGAAACTGTTTTGGTTCCCTATATCACGGTGGTGCTGGCAGGTCTGGAATTATTGTGATCAGGTGGGCGGCATGAAAAATGTTGCAATAATGGATGGAAATGTTGTTGTCAATGTTACATTGTGTGGTGATGACTATGTTTTATCTGAAAACGAAATAGAATACTTTGATGACAAACCTGCTTTCATAAATGGAGATTATGTTGACGGCTATTTTTATGGTGTTCAACCATTTCCTTCTTGGACAAGGTATGAGGGTGTTTGGATACCGCCAGTTCCCCGACCAGAGACAAGGGACAATTGGTATTGGGATGAAGAGAAACGAGAGTTTTCTATATACAACGGATAGGTTTGTTCGTTGATTTACGATAATCTTTTACCTGAAAACGATTTGGTGAAACTATTAGATTTAATTGAATCAGTGAATTTTCCCTTTTATTGGCAGGAAGACATTGATTACGGAAACAAAATCACGAACGACATTTATAATTATGGTTTTGCTCATCTTTTCTTTGATGAGGGCAATCGGCTATACAGCCCATTTTTAGATCAGATTGAACCAGTTGTTTCAGCGATGTGTGAGCGCATAGGTAAACCTTTAAAGCAGTTGCTTCGGATCAGGGCTGTTCTGTTAACAAATGTTGGTTGTGAACATAGGAATGTGAAACATGTTGATTTGGATGAGTACCCCAATTCTCTTACTGGTATTTTTTATCCGAACAAAACTGATGGGGATCTATATGTTTATGACGGAGATATGATGAGTTCTATTGAACCAATCAGAAATAGGTGTGTGGTGTTAGGTGGAGCGGTTCCTCATCATGGTTCAAATCCTACAAAACATAAAAGGAGAGTTGTAGTAAATGTTAACTTCATTGTTTAATGGAAAACCAAGAATAGAACAATGGTTCCCAAAGCCTATTTACATACATAATAACTTTTATGCCGATGGGCATTCTGAACTCCACAAATGGTTGTTGGACTATTTTGGTCAAGGGGCAGAGGTCAAAAGGACACCAGAACTAAACGTGTCCTCAACACACATGGTTAACAACTTTAATAATGAACCAATTTTTCAGCCTTTGATTGAAGCGATCCGTGAAGAAGTCTTAAACTTTGCTACAACCTTGGGTTATGACATATCAATTTTTCATCTTCCGTTGCTGAATATTTGGGCAAACTTAAGTGAAACTGGCGACCATTTGTTTCCCCATAATCACCCTGGGAGTTTTATAAGTGGTGCTTACTACATAGAGTGTGATAGTGACCTTGATGTCATAAAGTTTTATAGTGATACAAACAACATGATTACCCCATCCCCCTTCCCCAATAAGTACTCATTTGAGGATGCTTCCTATGTTTGTGAGCCAAAACGTCTTTTGTTGTTTAAGAGCAATTTCATACACGGGTGCCCTGCTATTAAAGGAAAAAGGAAGATTGTTGTTTCCTTTAATTTCAATTTATTGTAGTTGGTAGGTTATACAGGTACCCACCCCAATAAATTAGGTAAACTAGGGCAATACAGATTTCTAAGGAGAACTAATGGCTTCATACACTAAAAACAAACTATCGGGTTCAACTAACGGTAAAGCAGTCAGAGTTAGTGGCACCTCAACGGGTACAGCCGTTACTGTCCATCAAGCAGTTACAGGTACTGCAAACTGGGATGAGATTTGGGTATACGCAAATAACACCAGCGCCACTGCTGCCAAACTAACTTTGGAGTGGGGAACCACTACTGCTATTGATGGCAACATTGAACTCACTGTCTCCGCTGAATCTGGACTGGTTCTAGTTATTCCTGGCATTATCTTGCAGAACTCTTTGTTAGTTAAGGCTTTTGCCGCTACTGCCGATGTCATTCTTTTGACTGGGTACGTTCATAACATCACGGCATAACTATGCCAACCTTTTGGGATAAGAGAAATAACGTAAGTCAAACCGTTGTTAGTACACCCACCTCTATAAAAACACGCCCATCAACAACTGTTGCTTCTTGGTTTAACCCTCTAAACAATAAATTAGTTGCTACAGGTGGAAGCATCCTTGACGTTAGTGGTTACCGTGTGCACACCTTTCAAGCATCTGGATCTTTCATCGTTACTTCTGGTTCTGCAACTATTCAAATAGGTTTGCTTTCTGGAGGAGGTGCTGGAAAAGGAGATGGCAACGGAGGTGGCGGTGGCGGTGGAGGAGGCTACAAAGAATTTACAATTACTGGTGTTGGCGTAGGTACATACAGTGTGGCTGTTGGTGGAGGTGGTCCAGCAAATACAATTGGTGGTGCTTCCTATATGCCCGAGTTTTATATAAATAGCACAGGTGGTGGACCAGGTAGTGGATTTGCCACTGTCGGTGGCGTTGGCGGCAACGGAGGTGGTGGTGGCGCTTTTGCCGCTGGTGGGTCATCCTACCCAGATGAAGGTAACGCTGGTGGTGCTGGAAACTTTTACAATGGTGGAGGTGGCGGCGGCAGAGGAAGTGCGGGTAGTGCGGGTGGAGCCAACCCAGTAGAAACTGGTGGTAATGGTGGTACTGGCGCTTTACTTCCTTGGGCAAACATCCCATCTATACAAGTAATGAGTGCGGGTGGCGGTGGAGGAGGCGGTGGCGGTGGAGGTGGTGTTTCCACTGGTGGAGCAGGCGGTGGCGGAAACGGAGCAGGTTACGCTGGCGGTGCTAATGGTGTTGCAGGAACACAATTTATTGGAGGTGGTGGAGGTGGCGGATACTTCGCTGGAGGAAATGGTGGTAGTGGAACGGTGTGGATTAGGTATGTCCTCTAGTGGTGTAAAATAATGCCATGACAAAAATGACCTGGCCTGTAGTCCCAATCAAATTCTGTGAACACCTTAAAGGCAAGAAGCCTTCGGAAATCACCCCAGCAATGCTTCGCAAATTGTCGTGTGGTGGTCAACTGCACCATTGCGCCGCCCGTGCTTTTGAAGCAATGAAGGCAGCCGCAGCAGTTGATGGTGTTGTCTTGGCTCCGACTAGCGTCGGTGACACTTTTAGAAGTATTGGCGCCCAAAAGGCAGGATTCCTACAAAGATTTCAGTTAGAAGTTATTCCAGGTGCCCAGACACGCACCTATGACGGCAAGACGTGGTACTTGAAGAAAGGCATGGCAGTGCTTGCCAGCCCAACAGATGACGCCGCTAAATGTTCAAAGCACATGCTTGGCATTGCCATTGATATTGCTAACACAGGCAACAAGAAGATCATGGATTGGCTATTGGCTAACGAACAGAAGTTTGGTTTTAGTCATGAAGTTGTAGATATGCCAGGCGCCGAGAGTTGGCACATTCGTTTCACTGAGGGTCAGGCTATGCCACAATCCGTTCTTGACTACGAGGCAACACTTCCTCCAAAGGCGTAACATAGCCATATGGCACCACGACCTAAACCAGGATTAAACAAGTCGGCAAGAGAACGTTTTGCTGAAGGTTTAAACTATTATTCAGGTCAAGGTCTCATCCAAGAAGAGCGTGCTCGTACTCGTGCAAACGAGAGAACATTCACACCCAGCACATTAACTCCTATTCCGTGGGACCCTAACACCACCTACTACCATCCACCTGATGAAAGTAGTCGTGTAGAAGCCTTTCGTTATGTTGCTTTAGAAGGAACCTCTGGCGCTGTTGGTTACAACGGCACTCTCTTTGTTCGTTTTATTAAACATGGCACCCCATGGAAATACTTAAATGTTCCCGCACATATTTACCAATCATTTGCGTCGGCTCAGTCAAAAGGGCGCTATATTAACTCGGTACTCAATAACTTTCCAAACAGTAGGGCATCGGGCGATGAAGAGAGCACGTTTTTCGTACAATCTCAAATGTAAGCATGAATAAGGTCCATGGCGCTGGGCGCTTGTATTGGATCATTAGAGATTTTGTAGATCTGCGTACACCTCTGATGTGTATGGGTTTCATGAAAGAAACTGACTATCCATGGCGACACGGTAAGGGTATTCAAATTAGAACATCTAAATACACCATTCAAATAGGATTGTGTAAGCGCCTTAAGGTAGTTACTGAAACAGACGGTATATTACAAGCCATAGGAGGGCGTGACATGGATACGCCCGCACGAGAGATAGGGATGTGGTGATGGGTTTTTTCGTTAAGAAGACAGAGCCAAAAGAGATAAAGATTCCACAGAGGATTCGTAACTTAGATCGTGTCTCCTTGCTCCAGTGGTTTGATAACAGTATTATGAGTCTTGGAGCCAGTTTTGATAAATGGCGGTATCACGATGGTCCCATCGGAGAAGTAGACGACGCCCTTATAGCCCTCAACAATATTTGGGAAGAATTACAGGGAAGGGTTGACGCTCACAACTAAGCCTGATACCCTCACATCTATGACAAACAACACGGACACCAAACCAATAATTACCAATCTAGAAAAAAGTGATAAGCGCCGCCTTACTAACGCTATTAATGACCTTTTCATGCTCACTGAATCGTATGCCTCTAAGGTATTTACAACATCTCCTGATGATGCAGAAGCCACCCTTGTGGACATCAAAAACCTCACGATGCTCCTTGAAGATGTTGCTGCTCTCATTGCAGAAGTTCGTCCAGCCAGAATTAGCCAACCAGGCCCTGACCAAGGTCAGATGAAGTTTGATAACGACTCCTATTAATCGTCTATGCTAGGTCTGTGCTTACAGACGACGAACTAGACGAAAACCTTTTAGCCGAAGACGTAGCCGAAGAGTTAGACGAGACTTCGGCAGAGTTTCTTGACGAACTGGTTAAACGCATTATTGTTTTTACTGAAGAGTTTTGCGATATTGAACTCTTTCCATACCAAGTTCCTATTGCTTATCGCTTAATTGAATCTGTCATTCTTGGTGACGGCGAAGAAATAACTGTTGTAGCAACACGTCAGAGTGGTAAGTCTGAAGTGCTCTCTAATGTCATGGCTTCTATGATGGTTATCTTGCCTAAGTTGGCAAAGGTGTACCCAACATGGTTAGAGAAGTTTGAACGAGGTTTTTGGTGTGGAGTGTTTGCTCCTGTGGAAGACCAAGCCGACACTGTCTTTAGTCGTATCGTTGGCAAGTTAACAAGTGAGCATGCTCTTGACTTCCTCTTAGACCCTGAGATTGATGACAAAGCCACATCAGGTGGAGCACGAGGTAAGGGACGCATCATCACTCTGAAGCACTCAGGTTCCCTTTGCCGTATGCAAACGTGTAACCCTAAAGCCAAGATTGAATCAAAGACGTATCACTTCATTTTGATTGACGAGGCTCAAGGTGCTGACGAGTTCATGATTGCCAAGTCTATTAAGCCAATGCTTGCCTTTAATAACGGAAGCATTTGCCTTACAGGAACGGCTACCCGAAACAAATCTTACTTCTACAAAATGATCCAGTACAACAAAAGACGAATGGTTAACGGTGGTCGTAAGACCCGCCCTTCACACTTTGAATACGACTGGAAGGTTGCTGCTAAGTACAACGCCAACTATGGCAAGTTTATTGCTAAAGAAAAACTACGCATCGGAGAAGACTCCGACGAATTCCAAATGTCCTACGAAAACAAATGGGTCCTTGATAGAGGTATGTTTGTCACGGATGAGCGCTTAGAGAGGCTCTATGACCCCTCTATGGGGCTTGTAAAGCAATGGTGGAGGACACCCGTAGTAGTCGGTATTGACGTTGCTCGCTCTAATGACTCCACCGTAGTGACAGTCTGTTGGGTTGACTGGGACCACCCAGATCCTTTTGGCTTCCACGAGCATCGTGTCCTCAACTGGTTAGAAATTAACAATGAAGAATGGGAAACCCAGTATTTCCAAATCATTGACTTCTTGCGTAACTATGACCCTCTCAGAATTGGTATTGACTCTCAGGGTGTGGGCGGCGCTGTGGCTGAACGATTCAAAGTTCTTCTACCAGATATTGAAGTAGTTTCCATATCTTCAGACTCCAAGGCACAGCACGAGCGCTGGGTACACCTAACTGAACTCATTCAGAGAGAGCAATTAATTATTCCAGGTCACTCTAAGGCTAAACGCACCCGTACTTGGAAGCGCTTTAACCAGCAAATGGGTGACCTAGAAAAGGCTTATCGTGGTCCATATATGTTGGCAGAGGCTCCTAATGAAAAAGGTGCTTTTGATGACTACCCCGATTCTCTTGCTATTGCCTGCTTTATGACCATGACGGATACCATGCCCCAGATACAGGTGGCGGAATCTCCATTCTTCGGTCGCTAAATGGTGCTAATCTTAGATATTAATTAATTCAACCCTCACGGAGGCTTACGTGAACGTAGCACCAGCACCACAATTCCCAGAGCGCTCACCGAACGTTTTTGAACGTTCAATGGCGCCAAGCATCCCAGGCAACCGAGGACCGTTGCGTTTTGAAGAAGGTGTCGCAACTGACACTGACGTTCCAAACGACTTCGCCAAGGGCGCATACATGGATCCGACATCTGCCCCAGGTCGTCAGAACCATAACAACCCTGAGATGTTTTACAAGTACCCAGAAGAGACTATGCGTGAGCGTGCTCACGTTGGCTCCGCTTCATGGATTGAAGCCCCATCGGTTTTGAGCGAGTTCGTTCAAGGATCAATGTCAGGCGACGGCATGCCAGCATTTGAGTACGAGTACAACAGCGGCGGTCACATGAACCGCATGAACCCAACAGTCGTTAACGACTAAGTATGGAAGGCGGCGCCGACGCAGGCGCCAGCACATCCGACAGCGATGTTAATGGTGGGGGGAGTCCAACGACTCCCCCTACTAATACCCAAAGTGGGATAGCCATCGGTCAGGTGTATGCTGGGGCTGGATTCTTTGCTGGTGCGGTTAAATCCCGCAAGCAACATTTCCATGAGACTCAGCAGCAGTACCGACGCCCTGATTACGGGACGGGTGACCGCAACCCAATGCTAGGACACACTCCAGGTCCTAAGGGTGGCATTGACATGAAGCGCAATATGTCTGGGCTGGGTGTGGGTTACACAGATGCTCTTGACTTGTTTAAGCCACAAGGCACTTCTGTCAACAAAAAATCTAATGGTGTAAAACGCCAATACCGTGCTATTGACCCTATGCGTCGTCGTGAAGCAGGAACTCGTGCATATCTTAAGAATAACCCTCAAAATAAGGACGGAGTGTAATTTATGGGAAATAGGTCCAGCCTAGAAAAAAGACTTGCTGAAGCCAGCATTGATGACGTAATTAAGTACTCAACAGGCAAAGGTCTTAAAGAAGCCCAAAGTACCTTTAGCAAGTTATCCCAAAGCACTACTGGCACTACCAAAGCAGGCGACATCAAACGTGGTGGTAGCAAACCTTATTTGCTAGGTAGTTCCACCAAACTAGAACATAATGATACTTCTGGTGAAACCAGTGTCCTTGGTTCAAAACAACTTGTGCAATACCTACAACCATCCACACAAGGTGGCATCAAAGGTTGTAACACCTGTGGTTCTGAAACAAAAGGTTGCAAAGGCGCTTGCCTTAGTGGCTCAGGTCAACTCGGACTAACTGGTGGAGAAATTGCCAAACAGACACGGACTAAAATGGCATGGGAGCACCCAGATCAATATTTAGGTCTCGTACATTCACAAATTCGTAACCATGAAAGAACTGCGCAAGGGATGCGTAGGACTGCTGTTGTTCGTTTAAATGGAACCTCTGATGTTGGCTGGCACCGCCTGGGTGAGACCTCAGATCTTCTGATTGGATCCCGTCCAAAGACTCAATTCAATGAGTACACAAAGTTTGATACTCACGACGTCGTAGAGCATGAGGATCCAAATCCTTACAGCAATTACCACCAAATCCATAGCGTGACCGAGAACACGACAGTTCCCCGCATTCAGCAAATTACTTCTTCAGGACGAAACGTTGCGGTACCTTTCAATATTAAGAAAGGTGAGTCAGTTCCTAACGCTGTAACTTTGCGAGACAAGCAAGGTCGTAGCATTGACCTACCAACCGTTCGTACAGAACGTGGTGAGTCCGCAGGAGATGCTCATGACATGCGTCACCTTGACCAAAAGATTGGTGGCGCTGTAGTTCTTCGTGCTAAAGAAATCACTGTTCAAGGACGCCGTGGCGTGTTTGATAAGACTGGTTTTATTCGTCCTATGGAAACCCCTGTGCAAGCACCACAACGTAGGAAGCACACAGAATGACCGACGCTTGGGCACTCATTATTGCCACACTTATTACTTCTGTAACAGGAGCACTTGGTCTTACCATTAAGCAGTTCATTGCTATGCGTAAAGAGAACCGTTTAGATCATGGCATGGTCATGCTTCATTTAAAAGGTGTGAAACGTGCTATTGAGACCAATAGTGAAAAATTAGACAGTGTAGGCGAGCGCCTTACCAACCACTTGGATTGGCACCTAACAAAGAAGTGATACTAGACACACCCGTGAATAGGGTGCTAGGATGTTCCTGACCGTAATTCTGAATTACAAAAGGTTAGGTATTTGTGAAACAAGAAGACCATAAAAGTAGTTTATTGGATGCGCTTTTAAATCCAAAAGACGATGCAACATCCGATACTTGCAAGTTTACTCGCACCAAAATGAAGATGTCTTCTGATGAACAAGAGGCTATAGACAGAGCCATTGAACTTATCCGAGAAGATAACGGTTTGGGCAAAAGTAAAACGTACAGTGCGTCATGGCTTACTAAAGTCATGCGCCAACATGGATACAACGTAAGCATAAGTACCATCCAACGGCATGTCAATAAGGATTGCTGTTGTTACCAAGGAGGCGCACAATGAGTGAACTGGCAGACGCATTAAGTAATCCACCACAAGACAAGAGCAAACTTCTTGGCAAGTTGGTGGAAATGTTGGAGCGTAAAAACATTGACATCAACGAAATTGGTGATGTTAGAAAAGTAAAGTTGTATCAGTCACTTACAAAAGACGCTGACGGTGAAGCACAAATCCACGATCTTGCAGCAATTCAGTTCAGCCCTAAATGGGAGACTGGTCCTGAATGGCCTGTTGTAAAACAAGGTCCTGCTGTCAAGATGCCACCAGTAACAGCCAAAACTAAAAAGCCAACAACATTTAAAACATGTGTAATTGTTCCCGATATTCAAATTGGATATTACCGTGGTCGTGATGGTCAGTTGGAGCCAACTCATGATGAGAAAGCAATCCATGTTTGTTTAAAGATGATTCAAGATACCCAACCTGAAGTCATTGCATGTGTGGGAGACAACTTGGACTTTCCTGAAATGGGTAAGTATCTGACGTACCCTGCGTATGCACAAACTACGCAAGCATCTATTGATCGTGCAACTTTCTTCTGTGCACAAATGCGAGCAATGGCTCCTAATGCAAAGATCATTTGGCTTGCAGGAAACCATGAAGAGCGCATGCCTAAGTACATCCTTGTTAACGCAGGTGTCGCTTATGGTCTGCGTAAGGGAAACATTCCTGAGTCATGGCCTGTGTTAAGTGTCCCTTACCTGTGTCGCATGGATGAATTTGGCGTGGAGTACCGTCCAGGTTATCCAGCAGCAGATTTCTGGGTCAATGAAAAACTCCGTATTATCCACGGTGATCGTGTGAAGTCGTCAGGATCCACAGCACACGTTTACCTCAACCAAGAAAAGACGAGCGTCATCTATGGTCACATACACCGAATTGAAACAGCATTTAAAACTCGTGAAGACTTTGATGGACCAAGAACCATCATGGCGGCTTCTCCTGGTTGCCTTGCTCGGATTGACGGCGCTATCCCTTCTACTCGTGGCGGGGTGGATCTAGACGGACGTCCGCTAACTCGCTACGAGAACTGGCAACAGGGTCTTGGAGTCGTTCAGTACGAAGATTCAGGAGCACATCGCTTCTCTTATGACGTCATCCCTATCTATGACGGTTGGGCAATGTACAACGGCAAGGAATATCAGGCAGACTAATGACAACCATCATTGGCGTACAAGGTGATGGCTTTGCTGTCGTGTGCGTTGATTCTCGTATTTCTTCTATGGACTCCACTGGGCTATCTCAGATTGGTACGTTACGAGAAGGGTCTAGCAAGGTTGCAATAAACGGCAAGTACTTGTTAGGAGCGGCTGGAGACGTTCGTGCAATCAATATCTTGCACCATGTCTTTCAGCCACCTGCACCCCCTCCAAATGTCAAAGGAAAGAAACTAGACCAGTTCTTTACTGCCAAGTTTATTCCTGCTCTACGGGAATGCTTTGATTCTCAAGGCTATTCCATCCCTGATCGTGAAGACAAAGAACATATGGCAGAACAGGGGTCTACCCTTTTAATTGCTGTAAACGGCGTTATCTACATCGTGGATGGGGACTACTCGTGGGCATCAGAAGCCAATGGTCTTTACTCAATAGGCTCAGGTTCTGCCTACGCTTTGGGGGCAATGCAAGTACTCACACATAACAAGAAGCAAACCGTTCAGCAGGCTAAAACCCACGCTATTAAGGCTTTAACTATTGCTGCTCGCTTTGATCCCCATACGGGCGCTCCGTACCATACATATGTTCAAGAGCAAGAAAACACCCGTACTCGTAAAACGGTATAATCAATCTAAACCTATTCAAGGAGTCATCATGGCTGATCTCAAGAAAACACACGCAGACGCAACAATTAAGGGTGCCGCAATCGGACTCTTGGCTTATGTCGCTGCAAAATACAATGTCTCACCAGAAGTAGTTGCTGTGGCAATTCCACTAGTAGCCGCTGGTTTGTCAGTGGTATCAAGCAAGATCGGTGATAAAAACACCGCACTATTGTTGAGCCTTGCAACAAAAGCAATTGAACAAGCACCAGCACCAATCAAGGCACCAGCAAAAAAGACTGCTCCAAAAAAGAAGTAGTATTTACATACCTACTCTTTTATTGATAAGGTGTAACTGATGGCTGTTGATTTCTGGTCCCCGTCTTACCGTGCATCTTCAAGCGACCTCACTGTTGCTATCAGCCCTTTGGGTTTGGTGGAATTGGCAGACGAAGAGTTTGAAGTCCATGGACCACGTTTAAACCGCTACAGCGCAGCGTGGGCTTGGTATTTAGGACACCACTGGAGTTATCGCCGTGAGATGGGTGAGTCACAGTTCTACTTGAACTATGTCCGCACTATGTCGGATTACATTACTAACTTTTGTTTTGGTAAAGGTGTTCAATTTAAAACACCTGAACAGAACGGCGCCATCATTCCACACCTGCTTCACCGTGTATGGGATCAAGACAACAACAAACACTTTGTGTTGTGGGAGATGGGTCAACTTGCTTCAGTAACTGGTGACTGCTTTGTCAAAGTTGCCTTTGAAGAGCCTTACGTGGATTCTGTAAACATTGCGCATGAAGGTCGTGTGCGAGTCATTCCGTTGAACCCAGCGCATTGCTTCCCTGAATACCATCCACATGACCGTGATCGTTTGATTCGTTTTAAACTCAAGTATCGCTTTTGGGGAACTTCTCCAGAAGGTACTCGTCAGGTATATACCTTTACTGAAATCCTTACTGATGATACTGTTCAACAATTCATCAATGATGAACTCATTGACCAGTATGACAATGTGTTGGGAACTATCCCCATCGTTCATATCCCAAATACGACCATCTCGTCATCGCCTTGGGGTCAATCAGATGTCTGGGACATCATCCCACTGAACCGTGAACTTAACGAGAAGATGGTTGAAGTATCTGACATCATCAACTACCATGCTGCTCCTGTAACAATTATTACTGGTGCTAAGGCTTCACAACTAGAGCGTGGTCCTAAGAAAGTTTGGGCAGGTCTTCCTAAAGACGCTAACGTTTTCAACCTTGAATCTCGTGGTGAGATGTCGGGTGCTTTGGAATACATCAGTGTTATTAAGCGCACCATGCATGAAATCACTGGTGTGCCTGAAACTGCTCTTGGTCAATTCCAACCAGTATCCAATACTTCAGGTGTTGCTTTGGCTATCCAATACCAGCCAATGATGAATCGTTTCATGATGAAAAAGATTCACTTCACCAAAGGTTTAGAGCGAGTAAATGAACTCATCATTCGTACCGTGGCTATCTTTCAACCTGAGTGGCTCTCATATAATCCTTCACTTGCTGCGGAACCCGAACCAGATCAACTCCCTCAGTTAGACCCTCGGGATCCAAGTATCTATAAGACCACAGTGCACTGGCCTGAGCCATTGCCTGTAGATGTGCTTATTAAACTTAATGAGGTTCAAGCCAAAATGGCATTGGGTCTGGAATCTAAGCGTGGTGCCTTGCGTACCTTGGGCGAAGAGTTCCCCAATGAGAAGATGCTTGAGATCTTTGAAGAACTTCAAGATGACGCCTTGGATCAGGGCGCTCTTGACATGATGCGTGCCCAAATCCAGCAAGCCATTATGTTGGCTACTGGAATGGTTACGAATCCAGACGGAGGGGCGGCTCCCGCACCCACACCTTCTGGAGATGGTAATGTGGCTTCATCTGATAGCGGTAACGCTCCTTTACCAGGAGTGCCACCAATAGAAGAGGAGTTAGTAAACAAAATAGTTTCACGGGCATACGGGGCAAGGTTCGCCCAACGCCGTAACCCAGACGAAGACAATTAAGGTTTAAAAAAACTGTTATTAACCGCCAAACAAACTAGGTAAGGAAAACATTATGGCTAAGAACGTCAGTCCCGAAGGGGACATTATTACAGTACCTGCGGACGCACCGATGGTGGAACGCTTCGTAGAAAGTGCTATGAGTAAGCCCAGCAAAACCTTCACTGAAGAAGAAGTTGAAGGCATCCGCAAGCAAGAAAAAGATAAAATGTACAAGCGCATTGAGGAAGCGGATTCCCGTGTGAAGTCAATGGAAGACCAAATGAGTGTAATCTCCTCAGAGCGTGAGGCAGCCCGTAAAGAGGCTGACGAACGTAAGTCCAAGGAATCAGAACTTCTTCGCCAACGTGAAGTGGATGAACTGAGTGCCAAGGAACTTATCGCCAAGCGAGAAGATGAGTTTAACCTAAAACTCAAAGAAATTGATGGCGACTACCAGCGACGCTTTGCAGAGATTGAAGCCCAGCGCCAGTCCCAAGAGGCAATCATTGAAAAAGAGCGCCGACTCCAAGAACTCAACTCCTACCGCCAGCGTCGTCTGGGGGAGGAACAAGAGAACATCATCCCTCAACTCGTTGATCTTGTGGCGGGTAGTTCGGAAGATGAGATTGAAACATCTATTAGTGTACTTCGTGACCGAAGTAATGCTATTATTGAATCAATCCAACAAGCGACTGCGCAACAGCAAGGTCGCTTGAGGGGGGCACCAGTAACGGCGCCTCCTGTCGGGCCAATGGAAACTCAGACGGAATACCAACAGTTGAATGCGGATGATATCCGTAACATGACAATGGATCAGTATGCAAAAATGCGTGATCGGCTACTCAATGCCCGCCCTAATAGGGGCAGGTTTTAAACCACATACCCAAACTTAATCCTAGGAGGATTATAATATGGCTTTCCCAGCCCCAACAGGTGGTGCGGTAACAGGAGCAGATCTTGGTTCAATTACCACGACTGGTTACTCCTCAGACGCAACACTTTCACCAGCAATTCAGCAAATTTGGTCAAAAGAGATTTTGTTCCAAGCAATGCCAGTCCTTCGTTTTGAACAGTTCGCTGTCAAGAAGACGGAACTGGGAGTCATGCCAGGTCTCACCGTCAACTTTATGCGTTACAACAACCTCACGGTTGATGCTGGCGGCTCGGAGTTGGTAGAAGGCGTCCGCATGGAACCATCGGCTTTGACTGCTTCGCAGATTCAAATCACCGTGAAAGAACAAGGCAAGTCGGTTGCAGTAACCGAGTTGCTCTTGAACGCATCATTTGATGACGTTATGGCATCGTCCAGCCGCTTGCTCGGTCGTCACATGGCACAGTCCATGGACGTTCAGGCACGCAACACGCTGTACGCCGCAGGCGTTCCATTTGGTGGCGGTTCAGCAGTAGCACCAAGCGTTGTCTTCGGTCGCAAGACCAACGGCAGCACTCGTGGCTCAGTTGCTCCATACGAGTACTCGGCAGCAGGCTCGGCTTCGGCTCCTGGCTACCTCTCACCAGCAACCATCAAAGACGCAGTACAGGTCCTTGCTGGTCAAAACATCCCACGCCTCGGCGACACCTACGTGTGCTTCGTTCACCCAGCCCAGAGCCGCTCGCTCCGTGACTGGCCTGAATTCATTGAAGTCACGAAGTACGCTGCTCCTGGCAACTTCATGCTCGGTGAAATCGGTCGTATCTACGACGTAGTGTTCATTGAGACCACGCAAGTTCTTCAGGGTGGCACTGGAATCGTTGACGTAACCCCAGGTGGTTCAATCAACGACCCAACAGCAACATCATACTCAGCCATGATGATCGGAGACAACGCATTTGGTCAGGCTATTGCCTTGCCAGTTGAACTCCGTGACGGTGGCGTCATTGACTTCGGTCGTGAGCATGGTCTTGCTTGGTACGCAATCTGGGGCTTCGGCGTAATCACGCACGAATCCCGAGTGTTGATCAACACCAAGGGTGGCGCTATTGACGCTAACTTCTAATCTTTAGAAGTAAAATGCAGTAGAGTATGGGGCGGGGAAACCCGCCCCATATTCATAAGTAAACTCAAACAACTAGGAGACAGTTATGGCAACCAAAAAAGCCAAAGTAAATGAATTTGCAGAAGTAGACGAAGATACAGAAGAAACTCCTGCCGTAGAAGTACAGCCCCTTGAAGTACAAGCCGATCAAGTAAGTGGTCGTGTAAAAGGCACTTGGCTCATGTTCTGGGGTTCAAACAGTTACGACTTTAAAGATGGTGTGCGCTACAACCTTCCTCGTGATCTTTATGATTACTTGAAGAAGAGTGGCAATATCTACGACACACTCTAAAGTGTCGGGCAGCGTGCTCTGTAAATAAGTATACTTAGAGCACATACTCTCTAGACCCATGAGGTAAACAATGCCTGGCTTCACCGTTCCTAATGCAACCGATTATGCAGGCGGGACCATTGCCTCTTTGGACCAGTCAGAGCCAGACTCCTTAGACTTTTCAAGCATTGCTGATCACCGTTCTGGTATCATCAGTGGTGGAAACGTTACTACCGTAGTAAGCGCTGCTGGTAATGGTACTCCTGCTTACCTAAACATCACTCTTTCTACTGTAGAAGTGCGTATTGGCACTACATATGGAACCATTACGGGATCTACCGTTATTGTTGCGGCAGCACCTGTCAACACAGATACTCGCTTTGACATTATTGTTGCTTATAACAACAGTGGTACTTTCCAATTTGATGTTGTCCAAGGAACCGCAAGTTCTACAAACCCAGTGTTCCCAACCCTTACAAGTACTCAAATTCCTTTGTATGCGGTGTATGTCAAAAATACATACAACACTTCCTATACAACTTCTCTTGTTGTAGATAAGCGCTCATTCAATTCTTCAACACTAAGTCGTGTTGCATCAGGAGCACCATCTGGCAGCACGGGCATTGTGGGTGACACTTTTGTCACAAGTACAGCAACTGCAAACGTTGGGCAGTCACAGGTCTATGTTAAGACTGGTGCATCTGCTTGGACAACCCTTGCCCAGTATGTAGCCACTGCCTCTACCAACACAGCCAACTCTGTTGTATACCGTGATGCAAGTGGAAACTTTGCCGCAGGTACAGTAACCGCCACAGCCTTTAGTGGTTCTGGTGCTTCACTTACAAGTATTCCTGGGTCCGCCCTTAACGCAGGTGCCGTAGGTACAACACAACTTACAGATGCTTCAGTAACGGTCGCCAAACTGGCTACGGGAGCGGCTCGTGCAGGGTTTAACTCCACAAGGGCTACTGCTACCATCGCAAGCAACAACTACACAGTAACAACTGCTGACCTTGGCAAACTCCTTGAGTTCAACCCCACAGCAGCAAACATGACTATTACCGTTCCAGGTACAGGATTCACTGACGGTGACCGCATTGACCTTCTTGCAATTAACTCTGCTGCTTACACAGTTACCATCCAAGGTGACTCTGGTGTAACGGTAAATGCTGAAGGTAATAGAAAGACGCTAAAGGCTCAATGGGCTGGAGCCACCCTTATCAACCGTGGAACCAATACGTGGGTGCTTATCGGCAACCTGATCGCCTAGGGCCATGATTCCAGGAATCGTAGAGTCCTCAAGGTGGGTCGCTTCTTTTAGCGATACTTTTAATCGTACAGATGCTGCAAATATTGCTACGTCTAATCTTGAATGGGCAGAGGTTATTGGCGATTGGCAAGTGGTTTCAAACACGGCATATACCCCTACTTCGGCATCTTCTTATCCATTAGCAGCCATAGACACTTTTAGAGAAAATACTTCAGTCACTTCATACAACGGTGTAGGTACTGGTTTTGGCGCTGGTTTTGGCGCTGCTTTTTGGGTAGTTGATTCAAACAACTGGTGGGCAGTAGTTAGTGATGTGTCTACTACTCAATCAAGTGGCATAACATACTCTTGCCCCAGTGGCGGCACAGTTGAGGGAACTACTTGCAAAAAAACGTGTTATCAAACTTGTTATGACACTTGTTATGATGCTTGCTGTACAGATGGTTACTGTGCTAGTGGTTCAGGAAGTTGTGGTGGTGGTGGTTACGCCTATGGTTGTGCTACTACAGTGGCAGGTGGTTGTGACCCTGCTCGTTACTATAACTGTGGTGGGGCTACGACTGGCAACCCAAACTTGTATACCTGTACGGCTAACCCTTGCCAAGCCTGCCGTTATGTCCAAACGTATGATCCAAATACTTATCCATACTATTTTACCTATTATGAATGCTTTTCAGGAGTGGTGCCAGCCTCTACTTCATGGAGTGCAGGAACAGTTACAGCAACAGTTGCTTGCAACCCTCATACTTGCCCTACTGGGTATTCTTGTAACCCTTACGCATGTGATTACACTGCAACTGCAACAACTACCACAGTTACCAATTACGCACACACTATAAAGTTACTGCGTAAGTTGGCAGGAACCGTTTCTGTTGTTGCAACACAGTCACTTGGGTCAGACCAAACTACTCCTATTTACCTCACCTCCCTTTCAGTAAGTACAGTAGGTAACATAATCACTTATTCAGGATTGCGCAATGGTTCTACAAATTCGTATACTGCTACAGCCGTAACTCCTACCAAGAATACAAAACACGGTATTATAATGGCACCAACTACGGCTGGTACACAGGGAAATAGAATAGATAGATTTGATTACAACGCATAGGAGCACAAAATGGAACAACAGTTAACAGCAGAAGAAAGACTTGCAATTTGTAAAGGTTGCGATCGTCTTTTTAAACCCACAATGACTTGTAAAGAATGTGGTTGCTTTATGAAAGTTAAAACGCATATGAAATCTCAAAAATGCCCAATTGGAAAGTGGTAACAACATGGCTTATCAGATAATTAAAACAAGTCTTGGACCTTTGGTTGAAAGTGAAGGAGACTTCTATTCTTTGACAGACCACTATGGTCTATTTGATATTACCGAAAATCACCCAGAATTCCTTGAAGCCCTTAAACAACACATACTAGATACCTCTACAGAAATGCTCAATGACATTAAAGAAGGTTTTATTATGGGTGCTGTACTTCCAGCCAATGGTTTATACGCTTATCTAAACTCTTTTAGCATTTACACGCAGTATGTACATCAACATTGGGGTCCTTATCAGCAAGCACTGACCCAAGCGAAAGCCACACAATGACACTAGAACGACCTATTCCTAAGCCCACAGGAACTGTTGCGGACATTACACGAGTCCTTGGAACCATGTCGCACCGTCGTCGTGAGCAACAACCAGAGGTAAATCAACCGTCACGAGACTCTACGCCTGGGGCTGGTTCAGGCGATCAGTAATTTGAAGTAAACTATAGGCATGGCTATATATTCCGCTGCAATCCTTGATGATGTTATGACTGTAGCGAGAAACTACCTTCGTGACTTTCCTCGCTTCTTCCAAGTATCTTTTGATGCTGTAGGGCGCACCTACGAACTAGGGCACCCCAATATTGACCAAGACACCATGTGGATTGCTTCCACTGTAGGTGCCTCTGTAAGCACTCTCTCTACTTCACAATATTCTTTAGATAGCCGTAACGGTATTTTACGACTTGCTACAACTCCTGCTGCTAACGCCAAGATAATGGTGGAGGGATACCATTATGAATGGGTATCCCCTGCTGATCTTGAGTTCTATTCTAAGCAAGCCATTGCACAACACTTATTCAGTCTTGAAATACCTCTTGAGAATATGTCGGCTCTTATCATTGAGACAATTGGTATTGGAGCCATTGTTGAATCTTTGGGTGCTTTAATGTCCGAGTTCAGTCGTGATATTGATGTCATGACATCAGAATCTATCCATATCCCAGCCAGCCAGCGCTTCCGTATGGTGCAAAGCCTTTTGCAGTACTGGAGTAATCAGTATCAAACACAGGCTCGTGCCCTCAATATTGGCATTGACAGAATTGAAATATTTAATCTACGTCGTGTTTCTCGTACCACAAACCGTTATGTACCTATCTTCAAAGCCAGAGAACTTGGCGATTATGGTCCAACAGAACGAATCTTTCCAAATAGCGATAAAGAAACTATCCAATTGGAAGAAGCACCACTTGATAACTTGCGTGAGGACGTATATGTTGATACAGACCCACCAGAGGGTTACGTCAACAATACGTATTTCTAATGGATCTTAGGCGAGAACTAAGCCAAATACGACAGCATTACCGTGAGTACACAAGGAACTACGGTGAGACAGTTGTCTGGTTTGAGTACCTACCCCATACAACACCTGCCAGCGCTGGTTCCATCTTTGATGACGTTTACGACGAAGGCATTGTAGGAACTGGCGGTAAGAAGTATAAAGACGGTGTAATCATTCCTGTGCTTCTAATTACAGAAACAGAAGACCAAAAGAGGGCTATTCCTGAAGGTCGTCAACCTGTAGAACTTACAAACTTTGTTGCATCCATTGAGGACTTCAGAAATGCTGGGGTTACCAATCCTTTTGAGTACCAATCGCACCTCAACGATATGTTCCTTTATGATGGTCGCTACTTCAGCATTGCTACTTACCGTGTGAGAGGGCGCTTGCGAGATGACGTAATGGTTGTCGTAGAAGGTATTGAAGTGTACATAAATCAAGAAATGCCATTTGATCCAGGTCCAGCAGCCATGAACACACAGAACCTTCCTTGGCCTACAACGCTGCCTAATATTTGATAAACTTAGAATAATCTTAGCGAGCGCTAAGAGGTCCAACGCCTAGAACTTAAGGATGTGCCATGATCGGCTTATCATCTGTATTGCCTTTGAGTTCTAGTTTTGCTGCCTGCGTGAGGTCCTTTAAATGAAAAAGGGTTTCCTTTTTGCTGAAGATGAGGCTATTAAAAAGCGTTTTTCTGCATTAACGGTTTCTGATGACCGTGACGAAGCCCGTCCTGTACAGGTCTTTTTCCGCTACCCAGAGGGGGAAACTGAGAGAAAGTACCCTTTCATTACAATTGAACTCATTGACATCATGCATGCCAAGAATCGTCAACATTCTGAGGTGTACCTTGAAACACATAATGCAGGGCATCCAAACAACCTTGATTACTGGCCCAGCACCTCGTCTGCCAGTTCACCCAACATTGCGGGGCACGATTCCTTTAGAACTACTGAATTCACTCCAGTAGACCTTTTATACCAAGTTTCTACGTTTACAAGAAGTGCTATACATGACCGACAACTTGCTTCACAAATGCTTGCAAGCATTGTGCCTTTTAGGTACAGTTCAATCCTTATTGAGGCGGATGGAACGTCTCGGAGATTGGACCTCCTAGATTGGTCTACTGCTGACCTCCTTGACCCCGAGGCTGGTTACCGCAAACGTATCTTCCGTAAGGTATACACTCTCCAAATGACGTCGGAAATACCGACGACCGCACTAATTGGCCTCAAGAAAGTTCAGTCTGTATCAACTACACTTGAACAGACAAATTAATTTGAAACCCTGTAAGACACCCCTGATTTAGGAGTAAACAATGGCATATGATCGTCCAGGAGTCTACGTAAGAGAGACTCCATTTACCAGCAATATCACACCTCGTAATGCCACAACGGCAGCCGCCTTTGTTGGCGAAGCAGAGCGTGGTCCAGACTCCCCTGTCTTGGTTTCCTCATGGAATGACTACAAGGCAGCATTTGGTGAGGTCTCCAATACATATGACCTCGGCTATGCCGTCTACCATTACTTTGCAAACGGTGGGCGTGACGCTTACGTATCACGAGTACTTGATACCACTGCTGCTGCTTCAACAACCACCTTCCAAGGAACCATTACTGGCGCATCAGCGGCAAGTAACTTGTTCGTATTGAAGGCAGCCTCTAAGGGTGTCTGGGGTGACCAACTTTCAGCCGTTATCACTTTTGATGCAAACACTTTGACAGACCCATCGGGTACTCCAAAAGTTAACTCAGCCAGTTTGTTTTCTTTGGCAATTAACCAAGTTCGTGGCAGTTCAACAATTGAAGTTGAGCGTTGGCAAGAGTTGTCTTTTGATATCACTTCCAGCCGTTACTTCAAGAGCGTCCTTGACTTGTACTCAGCATACGTCAAAGTTTCAGGAACCCCAGCCACAATTGCAAGTAATGTTACCATTGCTATATCTGGTATTACAGCAAGTGTTCTTAGTAAGTCCCTTACTTTTGCAGGCGGTTCTGATGCTGTTAACGCATCTGCCGTACCTGCCGATACTGAGTGGGCAACGGCTGTAACCAACTTGGACATTGTAAATGGTCCTTTGTTGATTAACCTTGTTGGACAAACTTCCAGCACCCGTGTCAACCAAGCCCTTGCTTACGCAGCAGCCCGTGCTGATGCTTTCATCATTATTGATTGCCCTCTTTCGGCAGCAACTAAGGTTGACATGCAAACTGCGGTATCAGGTTATAGCACCAGCAATGGTGGTTTTGGCGCTGTGTACTTCCCAGCATTGAAAATGTATGACCCAGCAAAGAGTGGTCCAACAGCAATCCGTGACACCTACACAGGTGGTGCAATCGCTGGTGCTTATGTACGTTCAGAGAACCTCCGTGGTGTTGCTAAAGCACCTGCTGGTTACTTCTTGGATCTACAGAACGTATTTGGACTTGTTGCAAAACTTACAGATGCTGATCAAGGTGCTTTGTACAACACCAACAATGTTAACTGCATCCGAATGGTTGCAGGTGGTGGAACAATCATCAATGGTGCCCGTACCTTGGCTAAGAATCGCCCAGATAAGTACATCACCATCCGACGCAGTCTTTCCTTCTTGCGTGTTGCTCTTACTGAGCAATCACAGTTTGCAGTGTTTGAATCAAATGATGAGCGTCTGTGGGACCGTATCAAAGTTGCACTTTCAAGCACTTTGACGGACTTCTGGGCAAAAGGAAACCTTAAGGGTGCAAATCCAGGATCTGCTTTTTATATCATCTGTGACTCCACAAATAACACACAAGCGTCTATTGAAGATGGATACGTAAATATTGAGGTTGGCGTTGCCTTGCAATACCCAGCCGAATTCGTTGTAATCAACCTCACCCAATGGGCTGGCGGCAACTCCGCTGTAACCCTTTAATCAAGGAGCATATAGAATATGGCAATTTCACAACGCACAGACCCACTAAGGAACTTTAAGTTCCGAGTGAGCATTATGCCAAAAAACAACACTGGTAACTTAGGTGCTAACCTTGGTGCACTTGGTGAACTTGGTTTTGCCCAAGTAAGTGGTATCTCCGTGACTAACGAAGTCATTTCTTACCGTGAAGGTGGAATGAATACACATCCACATAAAATGGTGGCTCAGTCCGATTTTGCTCCTGTGTCGTTTGCACGTGGCGCATTTGCTGGACAAGACCAACTATGGCAATGGCAGAAGTTTATCCATGCATGGTTGGGTGGCGGTGTTTCTGGAGAAACAGGACTAGCGACAGGTGACGGAGATTACCGTTGCGACATTATTGTTCGTGTTTACGATCATCCACATACAGCAACTGAAGCAACTACTGGGGCTTTGAATTACCAGTATGATGGTGGCGTTGACCAATCAGGAGCAATTGTTCCAGGAAATGTGAAGTTTGCATTTAAACTTTTCAATGCATGGCCTGGCGCTTACGCTCTTACTGATTTGAACGCAGGAGACAATGGTATCCTGATTCAATCAATGACAGTTCACCACGAAGGCTTTTATGTTGCATGGAACCAAACAGATATTGATAAAATCGCTACTTTATAACATTTAAATAAGTACCACAATTTAGGAGCACAAAAAGATGGATGCAAAACAACAGGCTGACTCTATTAACTCAGCACTTCAAGAGGCTATTCCTGAAATGAAAGCAGCCCCTAATACGGTGGTTGAACTCATACGAGGAATCTTTAATGACGAACTTGAATCATGGGATACCACGGCTGTAGTTCGGGAACTAAACGGGTTTGATGAAGAGGCTTTGGCTTCTTTGGATAACCGTAACCTTGTGTACGCAGAGTACATGTCAGCACTATTAAAGCGGGCAGTGGTCTCTATTGGCTCTGTAATGATTGCAAATAACCCATCTGTTATAGACAACCTCATTATTGGTGATAGAGACTTGTTATTTCTAGGGGTTGTTGAAGCCACCTACGGCAAAACCCGAGAGTACCAAGTTACCTGTAGGTCTTGTGATGCATCTAATGACGTCACTGTTTCTATGGATGAATTTGAGAACAAGAAAACAGATCTTGATGTTCACAAACCTTTAGTAGGCGTTCTATCTGATGGCACTGAAATAGAGTTCCGACTTCCTACAGGTGGTGACAGTCAACTTGTAGCCAAGAAAGCAAAAAGTACAGCGGAACAAAATACGTTTATGATTGCCCGTTGTGTCACTAGTAAGCACATTAAAAATGCTGAAAACTGGGCAAAGGGATTGGGACTAAAAGACCGAGCCAACCTTGTCAAACTCCTGCTGGACAACCAGCCAGGACCTGTCGTAGGGGAGGTGAATGCCCAATGCGCCACGTGTGGTGAACCAATGGTTCTAGCGCTTGATTGGGCATCCCTTTTATTCGGTTAACTTAACTCATATATACTGGGAATACGATCTGATCGCCACGGTTTACAAGGGCTTCACGCTCACTGACTTACAAAATATGACGGTACGCCAAAGGCAGTACTGGTCTGCAATGGGCAAATGGCGTAAATCTGGAGATTAATGTATGGCGGAAATGCCGAGTGAACCAAGTATTGGGAGTGGGGCGTTTGGTGATTCTTTCGTGCCTGCTGGTAATTCTGGTAAGGCTGACGTTGCTTTAACGCTTGCCCAAGTTCCTAAACTTGTTGATAAGTTTTCTGATCGTTTAGATAAAGCCTCTGCACAAATCAAGGCTTTTGCAGCAGCCTTAAAACAAGCGACAAGTTCTGCTGGTACTTCCCCTACCTCAGCAACCACTTCAGGCGGTGCTATTGCACAAGCCATTGCAGCGTCCAAGGCGCAAGTAACTAAAGGACCTGTCCCTATTGCTTCAGCAGGCGCTGTAGGGGGCGGTGGGGGCTTCTTTGCCAACATGCGTGGTGCTCTTAGTGCTGATGGTGGCGCAGGCTATGCAGATCTTGCAAAGGGTGCCATGAAAATAGGTGGGCAAATACTTGGCGCCGTAGATGCCCGCACTAATTCTGCGTACCCAAAGATGTTGCAGAACGATCAATTGGCTGTTCTATACCAGCAAACACAAGGCATTAACCAACAACAGTATTACAACCAGTTCCGACAGCCTCTCCAAGGTGCCCGCCTTGGTGCTGGTGGTATCAATACGCTTTTGTCTTTACAAGCACAAACAGGTATCCTTGCTAAAAACCAAGCATCAGGTGTAGCAGGATTACGAGCCGCTACAGGCTATGCCTATAGCACTGGTGACATGGCTCAAATGTTACAAACATTGGCTTCACCACAAGTAAACAACCGAATGACCATGACCCTTGGTACAGGTTTATATGGTCTTGGCGGCAAACAACGATCTATTACAGAAGTAATGCAAAGTATTGTTCGTGGATCTGGTTTGACTAATGCACGAATGGTTCAAGGAGCCATGCAACAAGGCTCAGTAACTCGTGCTCGTTTAAGTTCTATGGGGGTACCTGAAGACATGCAAAACATGGTTCTTCAGTACGCACAAGAAAACGTACAGTTCCAACAAAAAACTAAAGGTCGTCAGGGAATGTACAACCCTGAAAACAAAACCCAAAGACAGACAATGGGTATTGAAGCAAATTTTGCTACGCAACGTGAAGAAACAACTAGGGTGTCAGAACTTCGTGATGAAAAGTATTACAACCGTCAAAAAGACAACCTTGCTACAATGGAAAAGAATACGCAAGCGTTAATCAAGTTACAAACAACCATGGAAGAATTGGCATCTGGTCTTATTGGTAAACGTATATCTACCCGTGGTTCAATTGCGATGCGTGCACTAAAAGGTGTTGCTGGTCTTGGTTTGATGGCTGGTGGCGCCGCTTTGTCAGAGTTTGGTATTGGCATACCTATGGCAATGGCTGGTGCTGGAATGTTTGGTAGTGCTTTTACAGGAGACGGTACTGAGACAAAGAGTAATAACAAAGGTGCAACTGTTAGCACTACTAGAAAAACTTCTGGTGCAGTAGGAAATCTTAATAGTACATTTAGACAACGTCTTGAACAAATGATGCAAGATAACCCCAACGTTTCTGTTGGTGGAGGGTTTCGCTCAAGTGCACAACAACGAACCCTATTCCTTTCTCGTTACTCTCGTACCTCTGATAAGACAGGTACCTTTTGGGATGGTGCGTACTGGAAGAAAAACTCTGGTGTTGCAGATGCTGCTCCTCCAGGAATGTCAATGCACGAAATTGGATTGGCGGCTGACCTTACAGGCGACCTCCAATGGGTACAACAAAATGCGGCTAAGTATGGCCTAAAGACTTTTGCTGATGTAAATAATGAACCTTGGCACGTTCAACCAGCAGAACTTCCAAATAGTCGCCGTGACTACGAAAAAGCAGGAGCCACATGGGGAACTATTGCTGGCGCTGAACGCTTTGATCCAAACAGCAAATTTGAAGGAATGACTTCTGAAGGTGGTGTATCTGACGCTTTAACGAAATCTGGTGGGAGCGCTGTACCTTCCTTTAGTCAAATGAGTATGGGTGATCAAATGACCGCATTCCGTGCAGCCTCAATGATGGGTGGTGGTGGGGGTGGTGGTGGAAGAATGATGACAGGACGCCGTGTGCGTAATGTTGGTTCCCCTAATACGTCTACTCAGAATTCTGGTTCTGTAACAACAGGTACCCCAATGGACCCTCGTGCTATTGCCCAAATACTATTAAACCGTGGATTTAAAAAAGAAGATATTTGGAAGATGTTGGCTATTTCTTCTCGTGAATCACGCTGGATTCCTTCTGTACGTAACGTAGGTCCTGTTGATGACTCCTATGGTCTCTTTCAAATAAACATGAAAGGTTACCTGGGTGAGGGACGACGTAAGCAATTTGGAATTGCAGAAGACAGTGAACTATTTGACCCAAAGACAAATATTAAAGCCGCTCGCATTACATATGGCGGTGGCAACCTTTCACCTTGGAGTGTTAAAGGTGATTGGAAAAATGGAATTGATCCAGACAAGATGGCTCAAAGCAAGAACATTGCGCAAAGTATGAATCTTCCTACAACGGGAGACCCCACAACACCAATGCGTGGAGGTGGGGGTACTACCGTAGTATCTGGTGGTGGAATCACTATTGCTCCAAACATCTACATTCAAAGTGCAGGTAACAATGTGGCTGACGCCCAACGTGCAGCCCAGGAAGTTGCAAAACTAATGACTCAAGATCTTAAACGTGCTGCTATGAGGAGTTTCTAATGGTTGATCGCTATGCAACAAAGCAATTTTATAACTTTGGTAACTATGAAACATCACTTAAAACGTATGGTAACAATCAAGCAACAGATAATCCAAAGTTTTTATGGCCTAAAGATTCAACTAGAAATGCGGCTTTAGGACAAGACAAAGAAACTAAAGTACAACGTGGGTATCTTCGTATGATTACTGAAGCATACGGAACAGAAAATACTGCATTGGGAAACCGCAGACTACACTTTCAATTCAATCCAGATACCTTAACAAGAATGGTTTCTGCTCGTAATGATATTCAAATGTGGCAGAACCAAGATCCATACCAGTTTACGCAACCCATTCCTGGTGATGCTAACTTTTCGTTTGATTTAATGTTTAACAGAGAAGCAGAAGTTGCCTCTGCTTCATATAGAACTGGTAATGGCATAGCAGTAAGTGATAAAGCGGCAAACTTTACAAGAAAAGTAAATACGGGAGGAGGACATCCGTCCCGCCCTAAAACCACAAGTTTTACAGATAGTCCTTATGATCAAGCGTGGGTAACAGACATTGGGGTTCTTGCTGACCTTATGGTGTTTGACCAGATTATTGGTCAAGGAATGAACAAAGACCTTATTGAAAAGATAGCAAAAAAAGCACAAGATGTTACTGCTGCATACAACTTGTCAAAGAGCGGAGTAACAGGGACATCTGATGCCGCTGACAAAGAAATAACGTTTGACTTAGACAAAACTAAAGTTTCTTTAGGAACTAATATAGGAAACTCTGCTTTCTTAATTGCCCAACCAATTCGTGTTGTATTTTCTTCAACGTTTATGGTTGAAGGTTTTGTTACAAGCACATCAGTAGTCTTTAATAAGTTCAACCCAGCAATGGTGCCTACACAATGCTTAATAAGTGTACAAATGCAAGCAATGTACATTGGGTTTGCCAATAAAGATACATACCTTACAACTTTATACAAAGACTTTGACGCATCATCTGCTTTTACGTCTACCCAAACAGCAACAACACAAACTGCCGAAAACAAAGCACTTGTAGACTACGGTAAAAAGGTAACAAACCCAGCCCGTGGTTTTGTAAAAAGTGGTACTTTAGACAAAAGTAACTTAAACCCTGCACGTATCTACACCACTGATAATGATCAAGTCTCTCGTGTGACCATGAGATTACTGCTTTCAGAAACTACAAAAGACTTTGCAAAGAGTAATTATGGTTCTATAACTGCCTATTTAAGAGTAGTGGTGACATACCTAGGTAGAACTGGTGGTGCTTCTGTGCCACCTACAGTTAGTTATAAAACAAATGATGAGGTTTACCGCACTACTGCATCTAAAGAATTGAATATGTCTAAGGCAAAAGATGGCGTTACAGACCTTGAGTTTGAAATTAGTAACCCAACGCACACTGCTGGTGCAGTATGGGATACGGCATCAAATGCTAGGTATAGAATAAATGCTGTTATTTATTATCACATAGATGGAACGCAAGGCGCTAGTGTTGATGCTACTCAAATTGCAACAGCAACAGAAGAACTTACTTGGAATCAAACGTGGTATGTGGCTGAACATTTAAAAAACAGTGTAGTCTCAACAGCAACAATCCAAGGATACATTGATGCCCCTTAACTCCTCATCACGTTATACGACCTATAAGGATCCTACGACTTCAGTGCTCCTTGCAGTACCAAAAACCACGTCATCTGAAAACTACAGTACGTATGTTTCTAAGGCTGGAGACACCTTTGATATTATTGCTACTCGTATTTATAGAGACCCAAGTTTGTATTGGCGTATTGCTAACATAAACCCACATGTAAAGTTTCCTAATGAAATACCAATGGGTACACAACTTAGAATACCAACATGATTTTTAAGAGTAACTTCCCTAACTCTCCAGATGTTTCTGTGGTGCTCAGTGGTGTATCAGTAGATTACACGTCCATACAAACAGTCACTATTGATATTGCCGAAAACCAACATGATATGGCAACTATTGAGTTTGTAGGACTTTTGCCTAAAGCCATCACTAATTATGTGGGTACACCTGTATTCATCTCAATATCAGTAAGCCCAGCACAAGTTACCTCATTTTATGGTTATGTAACATATGTAGAACCTGAGATGACTACTCGTCTTGGTTTAATCAATAATAGTCCAGTACAGGCTGCTACGGTCGTTTGCTTTGGATCTAGTTATGACATGTCAAGTACTAAAAACAAAGTATGGGAAAATATAACTATTCCTAACCTTGTTGAAAAACTTGCAGATACATATAACTATTCATACTCAGTTCCTTCTGATTATTTTGTTTGGAACCGATTGTTACAGAACCAACAATCTGACTGGGCATTTCTAAAAGAAACTTGTTCGGCTATTGGGTACTCATTGACTACTAATGGCACACACATACATGTGTATGACCCCTACAAAGCAATAGGAAGAAAACTTCCTTATGTAGAACTTGTAACAGTCCGTGGGGCATCAGGAGACATGGTTTATGTTCCAGGGCGTATTATGGAATTTACGGGAACGTTTGGAGATATTACTCCAGATGGTGCCTCTAATCGTTTTGATTACGTTGGTATTGATTCTTCTGGAAAAGCAGTAGTGTCCTCAACTAATGACACGACCTTTAGTAACCTAGGAGAAGTTGTTCCATATAAATATATAACTACTGTAAACACAAACGTCTCTTCTGTAGAAATGCTTAACAAGTTTGCAAGTGGTGCAGTGCGTAAACGTTACCCTTACAACGCCAAGGTTATAGTAACGGGCATTCCAGATCCAGTACCAGGCTCTATCGCCAAGATTGATAACTACGATTCTAACTTTGATGGTTACTGGTTAGTGCGCTCTGTAAAGCACACTGTAACCAGATCTAACTTCCTTACAGAGTTGACTATATCTACGGATTCTACTAATGGTAAAAACCCAGAAGTGGCCCCTGTTACGGCATATGCACAACCCCCTGTACCAGTACTTTCCACAACTAATGCTTGGAAGGCTTCTAAAGCCTCTGGAGAAGTGTATGTTTAGTAACCCTGTATACCGAGGAATTGTAACCTACTCAGATGGGACTACTGGAGAGATTAGGGTTCGTGTGCCTGTACTGGCTGGAACAGATGGGGTTCTTCCTATCTCATACATTGGTAGAACAGCGTACAATGGAGTTTGGGCAGTTCCCGCAATTGGATCACAAATAGTAGTCACCGCTGACGATGCAAACCTCACTAATGTGTTTTGGCTACAGGTAGCCCCTGACCCTGCCACATCTACGACGGGTTTACAAGATCAAATAAATGTTAACACTAGCAATATTGCAACAAACACTAGTGGTATTGCAGCAATTATAGTACGCCTTAATGAACTAGAATCGTATAGAGATGCTCTACTTTTAGGAGTTTTTAACTAAATCATGCCATCCATAGCAACCCCCTTTAGTATTGATAGTTCAGGACGTGTTGCTAAAACAAACACGCCCGAGCGCATAGCCGAACAGCAAATTATTGATGTTCTAACAACCTCCAAATTTGAAAGAGTAATGAGACCAACATATGGTGCTGGGGCTACTCAACTACTTTATGAGCCAGTTGATGACCTTGTTTATGGAGAATTCAAAACTGATGCGTTAATGGAATTAAACAAAAATCTAACAGTTGCTTCAGTTAATAATTTACTAATACAACCTTCGGACATTCCATATGTGGATGCCGACCCCAGCGTAGTCATTGAGATAAAGGTGCAGTACAGCATGGCTTTGTCTAATAACCGAGTTTTTTCTTTTAAAATAGCAACCCCTACTGGCCTCACTGAGGAGTCTTTGATATGACCACTTTTGATTACACAAGCCGAGATTACACGTCCATTCAAGCCGACTTGCTTGCACGTGCTGCTACACAACTACCTGAGTGGACATCTCGGGAAACTTCAGACTTTGGTATGGTCCTTGTAGACCTTTGGTCTTACATGGGAGACGTACTGCATTATTACGTGGACCGTGCTGCGGGAGAAGCATTTCTAGGTACGGCTACACAGCGTGAAAGCGTTTTGGCAATTGCTAACTTGTTAGATTATGTACCCGCTGGTCGTCGGGCAGCCACGGCTGCAATTCAACTAGATGCTTCTTTGACTACAGCCTCTGACACAACGCCTATTTACATACCACAATACACACGCTTTGAAGCATCCCCATTGATTGATACGTCTACAAAAGTAGTATTTACTTTAGATACACCTATTGCTTTTGTTGGAACCGTTTCTGGAGCAAGTACAAACCTTGTGTCCGATGGTGTCACATACTCTACTTACGCAAAAACAGTAGTACCCTCAGTACTTTTGACAGAAGGAGAGCGCTTTACTGAGACATATACAGCAACTGGACTATCTGGGCAACAACTTACTTTACGACAAAGTGGCGCTGTAACGAGCAGTATAACTGTAAGTGTTGGAGAAGGCGCTAATTCTTCAGATGTAAGTTATTCGTATGTAGCAAGAATAATTGATGGTGGAAGTAGTTCCAAAGTGTATACGGTTAGCATTGACGCAGACAACTACACAACTATTTCTTTTGGAAACGGCATTAACGGAAAAATACCTACTACTAACTCTTCTATATCTATTAGTTACCGACGTAGCCGAGGGGCCGCTGGGAACGTGGTAGTGGGCGCTATTACAACATTAGAAAGTACAACGGTACCAAACAAGCCATCCTTAGATGGTTTGCGTGTTATTCCAAACATAAGTAAGGCTAGTGGAGGTGTAGACATTGAATCAATAGCGTCTCTAAAAGCAAACATCCCTGTGACATTTAGAACGCAAGATCGTGCTGTTTCTTTACAAGATTACAAAGACATTGTAAAACGTGTTACGGGAATTGTACGGTCAACGGCTTATGTAGACGGAAGTAATGTTGTTCAAATTTTGGCTATGGAAGAACCTTCAGACTATGGTTCTGCCCTTACATTGGTATTGAGCAACACCAGACGGCAAGAAATTATTGATTACCTAGAACCTCGTGAAATTGTATTTGCAACATCAAATGTTGGGGCATCAGTAAGTTTAACAAAAGTAAATATTGTGGCTACAGTACGAGTTCAAGATGGTTATATTCAAGAATTTGTCAATGATAATGTAAAGACTGCTATACGAAACTTATTTGCTTTTGACAATATGGATTTTGGAGGACGTGTTTCCTTAGGAACTGTTTACCGTACAATTCTTGATACTGATGGGGTTGATTACGCAGTAATCACTAGATTTACCACTACTGGTAGCAATGTTATTGATAGTAGTGGTGGGTTTACAGGAGTCATTGCAGCAGATACATCATTACTGACTATTGCAACATCTTCAACTTTTACTGTTACTCCAAGTGGTGGCATCATTGCCTCAGGAGGTTAATAGATGGCACGTCAATCTTTTAGACTAAAGCGAGTCGTTGGTGCTGGAGATGCTGTTGGTGTTGGTTCCTTTGTAAGGGGTACAAGTGCGCTACAAGGATCTGCTGGTGCTTCTACATTTGATCAAGATTCGGCTATCCGTTCTACAGGCATCATTTCAGTTAACACAATTTCCGCAGAGTCTACGTTTGAAGCAATTGCAATTGAGTACAATGCGTCCCTTTTAAATTGGACATTGACGGAACCTTTTATTGAAGTTACATCTATACCAGATGGTTCATCTGGTCTTGTAGGAGTCGCAATTGTGTACTCACATACGGGGTATCCACAAACCGTTACTGACGGCAAGTTAATCTTTCAAGGCTCAGAAAACACATATCTACACCAACAAACAATCCAAATAACAACTGACCAAGGTGTAGAGGAAATGTATGAACCAGAACCTGGTAAGTGGGCATATTATTCGTTGTTTGCTTACTATAATAATGACGGTCCTTATGGAACTTTCTATTATGAACTGCTATCTCAAATTGAAATAATTGTTCCTAAAGATTATGGGTCACGAAGTGCTCTATGGTCTCGTATTCCTTTGTATTACCGTGAACAAGACCTTGTAAATAACAACCAACTAGAGCGATACATTGATACTTTTGGATTTGAACTAGACAAAACAAGAACATTAATTGATACCATGATGGTTCAATACGACCCATTACTAGCAGAAGCAGAAGCAGTAGATGAACTAGCAAAAATGCTAGGACTTGAACTTGGTGTTTCTGACATTGGCGTGTCACGAACAAGAGCGCTTCTTCATGACATTGGTTATTTAAGAAAGAATAAAGGAACATTGGATGCTGTTGTGGATTACGCAACCGCAGTAAGTGGTGGTGACGTTACCGTATTCACTGGTGCCTCAGCACCTTTCTATACGTTCTGTGTCCACGCAGAACGTGCAAACTTAATTGCTGACCCACGATTTATTGGTGCCCAAAACTCTACATGGGCAGTAACTTCACAAAATAGTGTCACAGTAAGCACAACTCCTGTGGATGGGATTACTATCACAGCGGGAGGAACTGCTACCAAAGTAGCAATCACTTGTAAGCAAGCAGTTCCTGTAGACGTAGATCGTTCCTACTATATTTCTGCCGACCTTAGTGCAACACCTGAGATAGTCTATGGTGGTTTTTGGGGGGCAGGTGCATCTTGGAGTGACTGGTCTGCCACAACTGCTGTTTCTGCTATTCCTCTTGGTATTAACAACCGTTACGCATACCAAATGGCAAACGGTACGGGAACTAAATATCCCGTCTTAGTGTTTAAATTAAGTGCAAACCAATCCATTACAGTTTCTAACTGGATGGTTGAGCCAAACAAAGCAGGGTCTTTCTTTGATGGTAGTAGCATATTTGGTGGTTTCTTGTATCAAGGTTTTAGTTCTGACTACATATGGTCTGGTACCCAATACACTTCGTATTCCACATACACAACCAACAGGAAACGCACACAGAAAGCATTAGAAGGCTTGCTACCTAAGATACTTCCAGTTACAATGCTAGGTACCTCGGGAGGACAACCTAAATACCGAGTTTACTTTGATTGGATTCCTGGAAAGACTTTATGACCTATTTGATTGCAGGGTTAGCCGTTTACAAGTTGATGCAAGTACTAGATCTACTTACACCTAGGGAAGCAATGCCTTGGGTAAAAGTTCTTATTGGAGTTGCTTTTGGGTACGGCTCATTATTTATTTTAAATATTCACGACAAGTGGATTTCGGGGTTAGCAGTTGCTACTATTGCAGGTGCCTGCCACGGAGTACTTAGATTGATTACTCTCATGGGAGATACGGCACAACGCAAATCAATCAAATAAATGGAGCACAAGTGTTAAAAACATATGGAGTACTAGGTAACGGAAATACAAATAAGAATGTCATTGAAGATGCATTACGTGAATTAGGGACTGACAACGAGTTCATCGTTGCGTGTGGTTCAAAGACATCTGAATCAGAGTCACGAGTTTTGAACTGGCTCATTGACATGGAAGTGTTTTACAAGGTGATACATGCAGGTAAGGCGCCTGAAGCATTTCTTGAGAAAGCAATGACCGTGCATGTTCATCAAGACGCCGTGGGGCCAATGTTGAAGTTGCTAAAGAGCGCTTCGGGAACATTGCTACTTCTTTGGGATGATGCCCAAATGGATCGCATGGAAGAGATTTGTATTGCTGCTGCTGATGCAGGTATCCCAATTCTAGATTTGACAAATGGTCTTGTACCGATCATGGTCACTGGCGAAGACACACAAGAACAAGCAGAACCAACAGAGACCGAAGAAGTAGAAATAGAACCCTTCAGTCATGACGAGATGATGTCTATGTCAATTGGTGTCCTGCGCAAGACCGCAAAGTCACAAGGGATCGCTGTGGATCAACATGCCACAAAAGAAGACATTGTAAAAGCCATCATGTCAGATGCGCCTATGGAAGTAGAAGAGGAAGAGATCCTCCCACCTATTGAGTTAGGTACGTTTCATGTTGTAACTAGCGCCCCAACTGCCCAAGCAATTACTAGTTCTTATAACACCTGCATGCTTACAGCAACATTCCCTAGTGGAGTAATCATGAGCCGTTCTGCAAACGTAGAGGAAGTCAAACAGTTGTTTGGCTTCGGGTCAACTATTTAGTTGAAGCCTTAAGTTGCCAGCGCCACTTTTCATGCATGTCAATACGCTCTGCGAGGAAGTTAGCAATACCTTGTTCGTCAGCGTCATTGGCAGCATGAAAGGTTTTAACCAGGGTTTCTAGAACGCCATCATTTACTTTCAATAATGCTTTTGCCATTGCTTGTGGCTCTGGCTTAACTTCTTTTGCTTCTACTGTTCGCAATTCAGTAAATTTGCTCAATGTAAAGGGAGCGTACTCATCCATCTTTCGTATGTTCTCTGCCAATGGGTCAATACTGCTGTAAACGTCTTCATAGATTTCAGCAAACAAAGCGTGGTACTGACTGAAGTCTTGACCTTCTACGTTCCAATGGTACCCATGTGCAACAAAATACATAGTGACTGCATCAGCCAATGCAACTTTAAGGGAATCAATAAGTTTAGACATTAGCAATCCCATTTTCGTAACGCCAAAGCCTTACGAGTAGGTTCTCCATTTGATTGTTTCATTGGACCCTCCATACCACCCATTCTGGCACAAAAAGATTTGCGGCGTGCAGCCGCTTTAGGTGATTTTGCTGCTTGCTCGGATGACACAGGTGGTTTAAGGTTATGCCCTTCTGCTTTAGCAGACGCACGACCTTTAGCATTTAAGCCACCTTCAGGGTTCTTGCCTTCTTTGCGTTGCCAAGCAGCAGTTTTAGCCATTACTTTTCTTTCTTATGAGGATGCTTTGAGTGCCAGCCTTTAGTAGCAGCAACACCTTCTTTAACTGTCTTGGCTCCAGCCACTTTAGTTAAATTAATCTTGTCATTCTTTCCTTTAGTTTTGCCAAGGTGATCTACAATTATCTTCTTACCTTTTGCGTAAATGACATGAGGCTCGCCACCAGCAGAAATGGTTGCTGGTTTTTGTTTTTTCTTTGCTGACATTACTTCTTTCCTTTTTTAGAAGCAGTCATATTGTCTATGAGGTTTGGGTAAGGACGACCAGCGGCCTTAGCCCGAGCCTTTGCTTTTGACTTTTGCTCAGGTGATAACTTTCCTGATTTCTTTTTGGGATTAGGTGTATCCCAAACCTCTTTTTTAGACGCCATAACTATTTCTTTTTAGCAGTTTTCTTTGCAGCCTTTTTAGGACCTTTGCCGTAACCTGCTTGTTTTTTGTCGGTCATACCACAACCACATGTCTTGCACATAAAGTACCTTATCCTTCTTTGTACAGGGTTTTTACCATTGTAGCAATTAGGAGGAGGGCTAGTTTGACACGGACGCAGGTTGAAAGGAGGGAAAGACCTGCGCTCTGTAAACCCTGAGGAGGTTGCCCTCCCCCTAACGCTTATCATCACTATACAGCACCAAGTTAAGTGATGGTGCCGTATAGTGGTGTGGACAGTGTAGCATGGGCAACCCAATGTTGAACAACCTGAGGAGCGTAATTAATGGCACGAAATAATAGGTTAAGTGGACCATTTCTTCCCGTTCCGAGGTGGGTGCTCCCTTACATTGCAACGGACTATATTTCGCATGCCGTACTGAATCACTTCCTCCAGTACCTGCACCCAGATACCCAGGAACTGACAACCTCTTACCAGCACATCGCAGAGCAGATGGGGTGTGACAGACGAACAGTGATCCGCTCTATCAAGCGCCTAGAGGAGATTGGGCTGATCGTAAAACAGCAACGAACGAAGAATAATAAGAACCTGACGAACCGCTACTACGTCAATTTTAACAACCCAATGGTGACACACGAGTCACCACTAGTAGTGACTCTGGAGACACTAGGTAGTGTCACGGGAGACACCACTAGTAGTGTCACCAGTGACACCCAATCAAGAGTAAATATCAAGAGTAAAAGAATCAAGAAAGGGGAAATTTCTAAAGTGAATATTGATTGGAGGTTGGTAAATGAAGAAGCAGATTGATGACTGGGGCACAGGGTTAGGCTCAGACCCCGACCGTCAGCCAGAGATACACATCCCGAAGGGGAACTCCCGCTCGGCTCTGGTCTACTTCTTTCGTGACAACATGCCCACCGAAGCCATGGACAGAATCACCGCCACGGTCAACGCTCCCGCACTTATGAAGGGCTTTGCCAAACTTACACAACGAGGCTTTACACATGAACAGATACATGCCATGATCATGGCCTTCGCAAGAGACATAACACGGAGACCGTTACCAGTGGAAGTAGCACCGTGGAGAGCCTTTCTAGCGAACTTAGACAAATATGCAAAGGATGCAACAAAACATGAAGACATTGATACAGCAACCCCATCAATTGACCCACGACTCTCGGAAGGTTAAAGCCACTATTCATTGTGTGCTTTGTGATATTTATTTCTTATACGCAGATGCATACTTAACTCACCCTTGTGCGGTATCATCGTTACCCCCTCACAAAACGGATACACATGACTGACTGGAAGAGTTCTAAATACTGGCGCAATCGTTCTACAGAGGAGCGCTTACGTAACTTGCGCCTTCCACCTCGTTATAAGAATTGCTCGTTCAATTCTTTTGAGACCACAGAGGCATCCGAACCCTTCAGCAATGCTGTTAGCAAGTGGGCAGGCAACATTGACAAGCGTATGGAAGACGGCATGGGTTTATATATCCATGGCAAAACAGGTTTAGGTAAAACACACCTAGCCGTGTCTGCTTTAAAAGAAGCAGTTACAAAACACGAGTTGAGTGGACTCTTTCTTTCTTACGACATCTACGTTGAGATGGTTCATGACGCTCGTAACAATGACAATGAACTTCCTGACATGTACGGTGACGCCAACTTGCTTAAGTATGTCCGACGTGTTTATGACGTTGTCGTAATTGATAACTTGAACGCAGACCGCTTGACTGACTACATGGCAAAGACAGTTTCCAGCATGATTGAATCACGTTATGACATGCAGTTACCGACCATCTTTACAACAGACATCAACCCTGATAAATTGTCTGTGTTGTACACCAGCCGTGTGCAATCCATCATTCGTGAATCTTGTTATTTGATACACATCACAGGCGACGACTACAGGGCACAACAATAATGCCAAGTAAAGTACGCCCACCAAAGACACGTGAGCAAATGGATCGGCGCAATCTCAGAAGCCGTCAACGACGCAAACGTGCAGTTGTAGTTGTAGTTGAAGGACAACGCATCTGTGCTTACCCAGAATGTACAACTATCTTGAGTCGTTTTAACTCAAGGGACATTTGTGCTTCCCACGAACGCTTAACTGCTCGCAGTACTCCACACACTCTTTTTAACTGTGACTTTTAATGTTTAAGAATGACATTCAGTCATTTGATGACGTTGGCTATGGTGTTATTTTTGAAGACCTCTTGGCTAGTCCACCTGAAGGTTTAAAAGCAATTGGTAGCGCTCTACACAAAAACCGCAACAATTGGAACCGAGTGTTGAATCTTTGGACACCACATGATCTTCCATTGAAGGCTCTTTACGACACAACACATCGTTTAGGTATTGGTGCAGAGGTCTACACATTCCTACATGAAGACGCAGTTGAGGCTGTGGATAACTGGCTACAGCGTAAAGGAATGTCTCTTCCTGTTCTCTACTACAAAACTTTTGGAGATCTTGAATATGACTTGCGTTTCAAGAGATCCGTCCGTACAATCTTTGTTCCACACCAAGACCAAGCAGCAGTGTTAGGTATTCGTGCGACAGTCACATCCTCTACAAGCGCTTGGGTACTCTAAATGGCATCAACTGAACATCTCCTCATCAGCAAGGTTATTCAAACTGCTGACCTCAGCGAAGTCATTGATTCAGGTTTACGTCCCGAGCACTTCAGTGGTGAATGGTCAGACGTTTGGTTGTGGGTTCTCAACTATTGGCGTGAGTACGCAACCATTCCATCTCCACGAGTTTTCAAACAAGAATACGGTGACACTCGTCTTCTCAATGCAGAGAATGAACCATTTGCTGCACTCATTGATGAAATCTATGTTGCTTACAAACAACAGCACCTTGTTGACGCCATCACATCTGCATTGCCTGCTCTTAACAACAATGAGACAGAAACTGCATTTAAGAAACTCTCGGAAGGTTTGCAAAAAGCCTCAGTGGAAGTTGCACGCCTCCGAGACATTGACCTCACACAATCATGGGAAGGACGTCTAGCAAAATATGAAGAAATGCGTAACACTCCGAACGGTCTTCGTGGCATTCCAACGGGGTTCCTTGGTCTTGATCGGATCACTGCTGGTCTTCGGCCTCAGCAACTTGTCACTTTTGTGGGTGAAGCGAAAAAAGGAAAATCGCTAATCACTCTTATCATGGCACAAGCCGCACACAACCACGGCATTG
>Ga0209297_1000050_pt1 | contig 96988 bp, 87 predicted proteins | sample S_130805_MF_Meta_FD_187322 | JGI IMG/M metagenome (GOLD analysis project Ga0209297, IMG submission 187322) | Freshwater microbial communities from Lake Simoncouche, Canada to study carbon cycling - S_130805_MF_MetaG (SPAdes) (version 2) | ecosystem: Environmental > Aquatic > Freshwater > Lake ...
CGTGGATAATGCCACACTCGGTCTCAGCGCCTTCCTTTAAAAATTTACCTCTGCAGACTGATATGCCATTTTCTGGTAAATCATCAGCGTGCTCTGGTAATTGTGTGGTCGTTCTTTCAGCATCAAATCTAGACATTATTCCGAGAGCCACAGAGACATCAATTATCGCGGATTTGAATTTATAAGTTTGCCATGTACCAACACTGCACACAGAACCATAACTATCCTCTGATTTTTGGCCGTATTTTGAAATAACGTATTCTTTTAGATGATCTCTGGCCCCTGGCAAGCAATCTATGTCGATATCCGGCATGTCGGAATCTCTGTAGATTCCTGTCGGCATTTTACCGTTGTTTTTGTCTTTGTATTTAAGAACATCATTAGCTGATATGCTTGTCATTATATCACTATGGTCTGTAGAAATCGGGTCTACAGCCACAAGATTTAAAAGATATGGTAGCAATAAACGATTCGGATTTTTTTCAAAAGATGTACCGTCGGTCACTAATTCTAGCCAGTAACGTTCTGCTCCTTGCTTTTCAATCTCATAAATTTCGAATTTTAGCCTGTCTTTATATATTTGTGGTTTGTCTGAAACGATTTCACTAGCCTTTTCGACAATTTCTTCCCAAGATTTAATGTTTTGCATTTAAATGGTTCGTAAGCCCAGAAGTAGAGGTAAAGCTTTTACCGCATTTTTTGCAGCTAAGCTTCTTTATATCATTTTCAATACATTTTGACTCTTCAGCTGACGGAACAGAATCAAAATCGACGACGAAAGGTCTTTTAACGGTTATTTTTTTGGTTTTTTCGTCTTGGTGCGTTATGGCATAGTATAAATACTGCCCCTTAGAACGTATATCTTTTATCGTTTTAAGTCTTTCTTCGTTAGACTTTAGTCTTACTATATTGATAATATTTTCAGTATGCGCTTCCATAATGATGAAAGCATATTTATCGTACTCACCTTTATGGTCCATAACTTCCTCTTAATATATATAGAAGATCTCAACTATACTGCCAACTGCTAGTAGTTAAGCATTTAATCGATTAAAACTGTGCCGGTATCGTGATACTCTGATTTTGACATTAAATATTTCTTGATTTTAGTAACATAATCATTGTCTAAAGCTAGCATGTTTGCATCAAAAAGCACACTGTTATGGCGTTGACATATTTTGATAATACGTTTCTTTAAATCATCATAATATAATTGCTTATCGTTTGACACGCCATATAAATCGTTTGACTCAAACCCCAACATACTTATTCTGATTGTCTGATTAACATCTTTAATCGCAGATAAACCTACTAGAATAGCTTGATACTTATATATAGTATCATCAGTCATTTTTAATTTAAATGCGATATCACGCCGTTGTGTCTTCTTTTTTTTGCCATTCTTCTTAATTAATGTAACGACAATCTTGGAATTTATTTTAGAATTATCTAATCTGTTTATTTGCATTTCTAACATATCTGGTTCCCATTTACATCTTTTATTTTAATTTCTTCAGAGAGACCACAGAAATTAAATAATGTCATCGCTTTAGCGACCTCAACTATAGCTTTGTCATATTTATCTTCTAGCTTAGTTACACCCACTGACTTAACATCTATCGTATGAGAATTAAGAGAATTTCTGGTATTAAGCATTGCTGATCCTAGTACTTTAGCTGAATCGGTGGCCTCTTTTTCTAGACGATCGATGGTCTCGACAATACTGGAAATGATATTGTTTATAATGTTTATTAGCAAATCGAAAGATTCTTTTTCTATCCTGACTTTATCGTCATCTACAAGAATATCGATGAATTTTAGTGAAAAGCAACATAATGTTTCTGTTGGTTTTTGCATAACTTTTAAATGTGTTTTTAAAGCGTGTAATAAATACTTCTGCAAACTAATCTCCTTTTGTCATCTTGACATTAAGCATATAGCCACCGCGGCTCGGTGCCAAAAACCTATCAAACGAAAGACCCCAAGAAAGCGGGTCAACAGATGTAATATTTAATAGGTAGCATATCAAAGAACCACCAGCGCTGCCTCTAGCTGTGAAAGGCCAGCCTTGTTCTTTGCCATATTCGATAATATTCTTAGTAATCAGGAAGTAACTAGCAAAACCTTTCTCTATGAAGCGATTTAATTCGATCTTGGCTTGGTCTAAGTACGTGACTTCTCGTCCATCGATCAAATATTTAAGTTCGTTTTTATGAAGTCCTAGTGATATAAGCTTGGATGCGACCAAACGCCGTAATTCATTATCAGCGTCTACAATGGTCGGTATTTTTGGGTCCGTATCGAATTCGATATTTTCGCATTTATCAGCTATTTCAAGAGTATGGTCACACATTAATTCGAATTCTCTAGCAGTATATCCTTTTGAATATTCAGTGCCATTATATCTACTCCACAGTTCGCTTCGCTGTTTGAAGTATTGTTCGTCACTGTTTGTGTGGAATAGATCAGGAGAGTCAACAGTTACGTCTTGAGCTATCGCCATCATGATCTTCTGGATTTGAAAATCTTTTCTTTCCATGTAATGTGAATCGTTTGCCAACACAGTCTTAATTTTGAAATGCTCGGCTAACATGATCGATGTCTGAAATACAAACATATCGCCTTCTACTCCAGGCATTTGTAATTCTATGTAATAGTCTTCTCCGAACGCTTCCTTAAATTTTTTAATGTTGGCGATAGCGTTCTCTAGTCTTTCTTTACGGCTAATTTCCCTAATAACATCGCCGGCTTTATTAACTATCGATTTAGTACGCAACTCATGACTCACAGGGCCATTAAGGCAACCAGACAGAATGATGAGTCCTTCGCGATATTCGCACAGCTTTTCGAACCATATGCGATTATACTGTTTGATAGATACGCCAAAAAGGCCTGTCTCATATGCTTGAGTGGTTAACTTTAAGAGATTTTCGAATCCGGTCTTGTTTTTACAAATTACTGTGAGATGTCTATTTCTGATAATTCTTCCTGCTAGCTCTGGATTCTCTTTTCTCCATTCTTGTGATCTAACATTAATTCCGCTTGCTAAAAGCTCTTGCCTTTTTAGTTCGAAATCATTGTAGTATATCTCACACCCGGGAATGTATTTAATACCATATTGTTTAAAAGCAGCGTAGGCTTCAGGAACACTAGCCATATGACCGTGTTCGGTAATAGCCATCGCTTGATACTTCCTTTTATAACAAGCTTCGGCATATTGGGCCGGAGAGGCCACACCATCGAGCATACTGTAAAGTGTGTGTGAGTGAAGATGAACAAAATCGGATGAGCCCTGATATTCCATATTATCTCCTATACTATGAAGATAATACGGTTTCTAATCCATTTCTCTTACCTTTTGGAGCTTTGATCTTCTCGAAAGATGCCATGATATTTGGATATCTTATGTTAGAAGTGTAGACTTCTTGTGTATTCAGAAACATGGTGGCGAGATTTATGAGGTCGTCAGGCGTTGCCATCTTTATATCCACATGCTGCTCTTTTAACCGACCAAGAAAGCTATCAATAACTCTAGTTTCATTAGGGTTCAATATAGCGATCCGATCTCTAAGTCTTCTTAGAAAAAGTTCTAGACCTAATTCACCATTTTTTTGGCGATGTACTTCGAAATTATCTCTAAGATTTGGCAAAACTACTCTGTCGATTGTTTCTAAATCGAGTAATTCAACATCATATACTTTTAATAGTCCGCCAATATGATCGTTTTTAAATAGATGAGCGACGAATTCTGATAAAAGAGTGGTAAGGTCCTTTATTACTATCGATTCTCGTCCTTGTAGGAAGAAATTTACAAAAAGTTTCAAATTAAAAATGCCATGAGCCCATAAGGTGTTCTTAAACAACCAATCATCGATATTTTGAATAGCAAGCCGAGCTCCGGTTTGGTCATGTACTGTAAAATTATCCATGTCAATGATATATATAGTCTCTTTTAATAGAATCGCTACCAGACTACCATCGACATGGATTATATTCATTATTCGAACATCTCTGCTGCTGTCAAGCACCCAGCCGCAACTGTAAAGAGCGGTTTGTCTGCCACAGATACTTTATTTAAAACGAAAGGTAATTCATTATTATTAAATATCAAAGCCACGCGCTCAGCAAAACCCTTCGGGCTGCTAGTACCGCCAGCCATGTAAACATTAATGCCATTTTCGATTCTTGCCTGAGCCTCATTTTCCTTAAAACCGGCAACGATACCAGACACGACTTGATTTATAAGCACATCGTAGTGCAGCGATATGTCTAATTGAAGTCTATCTGCATATTGTATACCTGGGGTAAGATCTATATCCATTTTAACCTTAGATACTGTTGTGGGGGTTTCTTTACTACTCTTCTTCATGCTCTTCATGGCATGTGCATCATATCCATGCCTAATCGCTACATTCTCGTCTATCCAGTCTCCTGCCCCAACCCAGCAAAAGCTATAAACTTCTAAACCATACTTAACATATGTCACGGTAACTGTGCCGGCCCCCCAACTGATGCCGATACCAGAGCCATCTGGACTCTGATTAAGAACTATAGCATGACTCTCTTTTATTTTTTGAAGCTTTATGGCGCTCTGAGAATTATAGCTTTTAAGTATAATATCGATAACTCTTTCATGATATTCGATATTATTTGTTTTATTTAAAGCAGGAGCTGTTGTGCAATAACACAATGTTAGATTGTTATCGAACTTACCAACATCTCTCTCTGCTGTTTCTAAAATACCATGTATTATACTACTTAACACAGTCATCGACATTTCGTCGGGGGTGATGCCGCCTTCAGCCATCGGTCTTTTCATTGTGTCATTTTTAGAATAAGCAAGTTCTTCGGCGTCTCGTCCTAGTACGATCAGCTGATTCGATTCTTCATGTTTAAAATAATGTGCTGGTCTGCTGGTGCCATCGGATCGGACTTTTGTCGGATCTTTAAGCATGTTTTCTATAAATGCTGTAGCTCTTTCAAAAGGCCAAAACCCATTAATCTCGGAAATATAATTTATATCGCCGTTCTTGTTTTTAAACGAAGCAACGATAGTTTTTGTACCAATATCAAGCCCAAGATGCGGCATAGTAGGTTTCCTTTCGAGAGAAATTAAATCGCCCATTCTATATACTTCACCATCTTTAGGTAAAGATTTTATCCTAGGTGGGGTCTCAAATATCCCCAACACTAAGTCTTCTTTTGTCTTAACAGCTTCGTAATATTTCTTATCATATATGGTTTTGTGATACTCAGCATATTTCTCATCTGGTATTATTTCTCCAGAATATAATTGTTTTATTATTTCTGGTTTTTCAATCGGCTCTTCTTGTTGCGGTTTAGGTATAATCTTTTCTATTCTTTGAGGTTTTTCTTCGATTCTAATTGATGCTATAGCAGGCATGACATGAACAGGCGCTTTGATTATTAACTCTGGAACTTTTGGTTTCTGAGTAATCAATTTCGAATCATTTACAAGTTTTTTTATCGAAAAATCATGGATCATTTTGATCGGTTTTATTTCCAAAACCGCCAGCTGACTTAGGCGGTTTCTTTAGATTTGGCGCTATAGAGAATGGATCTAGATCGGGAACTTTTAGTGTTTCGAATTTTTTTACGGATTCTTTTTCATTAGATACTTGCTGATAACCGATAGTGTGTTGGTCGTTGTGTTTCGATGGTTCATTTTTATCTGTATTTATAATCTTGTTTAGTAATATGGTCGATTGCACCAATAATATCATAATAAGCGACATCATAATCATTAGCATTGATACGATTATTAAAATAGTAATATCAGACATAATGATTCCTCATCAATGCTACACCGAGCGATTCTGCTAACTCGCCAAGATTCCCTAATAAATTTAATGAATTCACATAGTCTTCACGATGGTATTCATTTTCCGCAATATAATACCCATTATTGTAATAGCTGCTGGTGATATGGCTTTTACCCTTCGACCATTTGAAGTCCGCCCCTAATATTTGGATCCTCTTGGGTTTAGCTGATATTAACATATGAGTCAAACAGATAAGAGGGTTATTGTCAAGAAAATAAAGACCTGTGGTCATTATGCTGTTTTTATCTGTAGTAGTGTCGATAGCGGCTACCTTATTCGTAACATCTCTTAATAAAACGAATTTATTTTGCATTTTATCATATATATAATCAGGTGCTATCAAAGACTGCTTATTATATGTGCTCAGGAGATCTGATAATATGTGTAACTCCTGAGTATAAACGAAGTCACATTTAAAAATCCTGCCAGCGAAATCGATGCCTATAACATAATCATAGTGAAAAATATTTATTGGCGCTATATCTTCTAGAGAGACGCCCGGATACAAAACCACGACGTTTTTGTCGCGGAATTTTCTTTTTAAGTCTCTGTTTATTATAAAATTAGGAAAAAAACGAGCATAATAATCATCCAAAAGCATATAGTTTCCTACAATGCGTTTTCTCTCTGCCATTGGCTGCGATAAAATATCACCAGCCATGTCAAAGCCATATTGTGATTTTAAGTATTTTACATTTTCTTCGTTTTTAGAAAATGCCTTAGAATCTGTTTTTATAGGTAAAGCATCATAAAAATAAATCTTGCTTCCTCTTCTAACTAGATCTATCGATAATGCTATAGCAGTTTCTGCCCCTAATACTAGAGGAATGTCGAAGCCTTCAGCACGTCTAAAAATATTTATATCAAAAATAAAAGCTGATGGGTTTAAGATGGTTAAGTCGGAAGTGCTATCTTTCTCTCTGATTATCTTAAAGTCGGGATCAAAGGTTAATCTTCCAGTTTTAGTGTTGTCGATATCACAGTTTAGGTCTATATCAATTATAGTAGAGTCGATAGAAACTATGTCTGATTTATTAGTAGCGATAAAATTTAATATGCTTTCATAAAACCCTGGTAAAAAATATGCTGAACCGTTTATGAAGAGCACAAAATTCGATGCTCGGCTATTTATGATATGATTTAATGATGCAGCATTGGTCGCTGCATTTTCTCTTAGTTCCATAAACTGTATACCATCTAAAACCATATTAGGTTTATGGTCAGTTTTATGGATTACAATTATTTCTTGGCGTTGTTCTTGGCCGAACACTGATAGTATGTTAAAGATGCTTGTATAGTCTATTTTACCATCGAAATATTGAATTATGGTTAGCACTGTTCAACCTAGTAGTAAGCTACTTTAAATGTTATAGTCGGTATGGCGAAAGCGCCTGTGAAATCCGAACTATTTACCCCATTAGGATTATATCTTGACCACAATCTCCAATCAAAAACGACACCGATGCGATATTCGCCATATATTCTTGGTATTTCTACTGTGCTTATTTGAGCTGGGTCGGTGTTGCATGATTTATTTCTAGATCTAATATATTGTAAGCATTCTGTATTACCATCCCAAGAGGGTAAAACATTATTAGATGAATCAGCCCCAAAATCTCTACATTGTATTCCGCTTTGAGTAAAATAAATCGTATCGGCATTCTTAAGAGGCTGGACTTTACAATATGTACTGGTGTTTAAGACAAGCGCCCAGTTATAAAAGGGATAAGTAATGTAGGCTCCGGCTATATGACCGAAATAATTCCACGAAGCCTTAATAGATGCGGATACTGACAACACCTTTATAATATTCTTATTATGGCCAATAACGGCCTTTATATCTTCTTCATTTAAACTGACGGTTGTCCAGAATTCAGCGTATTGAGAATTGCTTATATATTGGTTAGCTGTCCATTGCGCAGAAGATATAGAAGTCGAATTATTACCTAATGTATATGCGCTATTAGACAAAGGCCCAGTGAGCGTTGGCGCCAAAGCGTAGCTTATACCTCGACTGGTGTAGTCGCTTATTTTTTCGACAATCGCTTCAGGAGTATAATCATAAACGTCATATTGAAAATTAGCAGCTCTAGCTTTTTTCGTTTCTACTATTGATTTAATTTCTGCTTCTGTTTTAGCCTCGCTTATATTAGACATAGCGCAGCCTTTTGGAATATCCGATAACACATATCCAGCTTTAACTTTACATGTCTGGTTTTCTTCGATTTTATCGAATGAGAATATATAGTCGAGATAACTATTCGAACCGCTTATGGATAGTTCATAAAATGATTGGCAAATTAGAATCCTTCCGTCTGGGCTGACAGTAGCTTTAAAAGGAATAGTGCCATCCGCTGTAGAACAGGCCTGCTTATAGTTAAAAAATCCATTGCAAGGAGAAATCTCACTTAAAGCTATATTTATGGTGTAGGCTATTTCTTCAGATGTGTATTTTTTGTTGGTAAATTTAACAGCAAGAATACCAGAGTAGACAGGTATAACTAAGCCATCTGGCGCATCACTGTTATAGATGATAGTGCTTCTATTATACATCTTTATGAAGATGATAGGGTTTGTCTGACCTCCTAAGTCCCATACCCCCCTTTGGTGGATTGTATTTGGAGTATAACCATCACAACACGTGATGTAACCTAAAGTGTTTAATGTCTGAGACCTTGAAGCATTATTTGGGAAAATACTCGGGCACATCGCATTACCCAAGATCGAAGTTGAAAAGCCAAACCCAGAATTACAAATGTTCTGGTTTCCGAAATCGGTATTGCCAACTCTAGCCAGCGGAAAGATAGAAGCTGACGTGATGGCATTCGAAGACAAATTAGATCGCTGAGCATCAAATTGCCTTGTATCACCGCCAACTACTAAAAAGTCTACTGCAGCTTCTTCGTCTGGATTCGACGTGCATCTATCGGCAGTTAATACGAGTCTTTGATCAGAACCCACTGAAGCCCTAACAAATACTAATTGTGAATTTATAAATTCCGCGATTTGTGAAACGGTTGTCACTTTACCTGCTAAGAATGAGAAATTAAGCTCTTGCCATCGGCCATTTGCGACGTCCCCGAGCAATGGGCCATTGCTCCTAGTTTGCAATTTTACCGACATTTTAAAATATGGTAAAGAAAAACCAGCGGAGTAATTGCTGAAATCGAAAACACCGGCTTTTGACGTAATGAGAGGATAATCATTTCCAGCATAAGATGAGGTCTGATATCCAAGTATCGAGGCATAGTATTTGTGTGGTCCATACTTCATAAATTTAAGCTCTTTTAAGGATAAGGATCATCGAAAGTGATTTCTATCTGGCCGCTGCCATTATTTCGACCAGGCGAACCAATAGCTGTAATCGTCTTATAACCGTATTTAGTAACACCACTTGTCGTAAAGAATCTGTCGCTAGCTCTATCGCCTGTCTGGTCATTATTCTGCGGCGATTCAGGCCTATATGTTTTTAGCAATGTTGTGCCGTCTGATGAATAAACATATATTGCACCAACTAGTTCTTTAGTACCTTGGTATGGCGACAGTGGCGCCGTAATTACGATATTAGCCAATCCATCTCTAGTCGTTTTAATTTCTCTACCGAAGCCAGAAGCCTTGCCGTCGGGCGCCACAATTATACCAGTAGCTTCAAATGGTGTGGTGCTAGGCCCGGTTTTAGCGTACATTTTAACCAGCCCTGTGTCTGTGCCGACAGCTAATGTCATATATAATGTGTCTGGATTAATGTAGATTTTTACTGCCGTACCAAAGCCCTCGGTAACATTTTCTCCCATTAAGATATATGTGTCTGGTGTCGCTGGGTCACGCTCATCTACACGCCAGATCCATACCAATCCTTTACCATCGTAAGCTTTAGGAGCTCCTACAGCGATCCATCTGTTTCCAACAGTGCCTAGTATAGACACAGAATATCCAAATAATGGATATTTTAATTTAGCCTTATCGACAGTTGCTGCCAAAAAGTCAGCGCCCATGAAGATCGAGGCTTTTGTGTTATCCCAGCCAGTATAACTGTTATAATCCTTTGTCACATCTCTGGTATAAAGCTCTATCGCGCCAGTCCCATTGTTGGAGAATAGCGAGCCAACCACAAATGAAACGCCGTCTTCACTAATTGCAACGCTAGCTTTCCCTGTTACTGGGCCATTTGTCCCTGTGGCGTTCGATGAAAATATTACGCTTCTATCATATGGTGGACCGGCGAGCCACGCTTCGTGCCATTGGCCTGGTCCGCTATTTTGCAATCCTTCATCTAGCTGCCTAAATATACCAAGTAAATTGGCGTCCGTTCCGTAAATGTTAGTAATTTGGCCTAAACATTTCGTATCTGTAACGTATGATCCAGGTATCGTAAGGTTAGTGATAGGATAAATCACGGCTGGAACGTTATTATAGAGACTTCGTTGTTCCATCTGAATAAAAAATCGTTTGCCTGTTCTTGCATATGTGCATTTGCCAAGCACGACACTGCCGCCAAGGCTAGCATCTAAACGCTTACCCCAAGTAGCAGTAAAAAATCTACCGTCTGGGTTCATTTCAACTTGGCCACCAAACCAACTTGTACCAGCCGGCGCAGTTATTATTTGCTTATTACTCTGGTTAAACAATACTGATCTTAACCCGCCATTTATAAAAGATCTTATAAATACACTACCATCTCTACTAACTGATTGATCGTTACCAACAAAGAAGGTTAAAGAGTCCCTATAAACGGAAGTAGAACGGTACTTTTGATCTGCGACAGGGATACCGTCATATCGTAAATCATAATAAAAGGTTTCGTTATTACGATAATTATTCGGGGCGTCGCTTTGGTCGGAAACTATTTGGTATCTATCGGCTGCGCCTTTTGTTAAATAGTTAGCACCTGCAGCAAGTGATTCTACCCCATTAAGTGTTTCATTCTTTAATATCGCGCTCGGGGTTGTGATGATATAGTATGGGACAGATAAAGATTCTAAATAATATAAGCCATAGTCTAACATTGCTACTTTACCATCGCCGCTTAGGCCAAAAATTGATTTATTAGTTATGGCGCCAGCCGCTAAGGCTAAATAGTTAGTCGCGACAAAATTAGTCGATAGATTCGGTCTTTTAAATAAAAATGAGGATAAAGCGTTATAGCCATAGCTCGCTAATAATCTAAGGCCGTCATCGCTGATAGATAATGAAGTACCGTAGTCGCCGCTATTATTTGACAATTCTGGGAATGTACAAGACATTAAACCTGTCTTAACCCATGTTTCACCAGTACCAGTGTCATTATATTGATAAACAGCAATATTACCACCATACGTGCTTATTGGATCGTTAGTCGTTCTAAAACCGTCACTCCCTATCGGTTGTACTTGAATGTAAGGAGTATTGTTTCCAGGTATAAGATCACCACTTCTATAGAAGCCATTCAACCACGGAGCTAAATTAGAATAGTCTTCTATATAAATTACGCCGCCTGTAATCGTGCCATTAATTAACTTCGGATCTATTAGCAACTCTATTGCGCCGTTTTGGTAGCGACGCATGAGTGTTGAACCCGCAAGGTATGTTCCTCCGGTTGTATAGATATTGATTTTCAATATGTCAGCGCCAGTGTGTACGCCAGTATAAAATGGATAGGTCCAATCATCAAACTGTTTTGTATGGTCTCCGGGCACGATGTGGTTGGGAGAAACAGTCGCTACAGTGAGACCGTCTGGGGTACAACATAATCTGTAGCCCCAATTTGGCACCTTTGAGGCTGTAGGACGTATCCGCATGTCTGGCGTGATAACCAACTCGCTATCGTAGACATATTTGCTATCTATTCTTTTAAAGACCATCACTGAGCCAACGCCATAATTTGGTTGGCCAATAAATACTGTACTTCCATCATGCGATATCGCTAACCCTTCTCCGAAATTAGCATTCGCTACAGGATAAGGTGCGTATACTTTTTGTACCCCCACCCAAATATCATTTGCATCACGTTTATAGATATAAACAGCACCACATTGTTTGATGGTCGTGTTTTGGAATACCGTCGAGGCGATTGGTGCGCTTACTATTAAGACTTTACCATCTCCACTAACAGCTAATGTTTTTCCAAAATTCTCTTCGGCATAACTTACTTTTACTATTCCGCCAGAAGCTGGAAAAGAAGGTATGGTGCCGACTGGTGGTGGGTCTATAACACAAGGCGTCCTGTCCCAAATTTTCATGCCTCCGCTTAACACAGTATTTGTAGTGTTAAGATTGTCTTTTCCTTGGTAGACCTTTTTTGAATTCGGATGAATAAGTAAATTCTGGGCAGAGGTGTTGGCTACGATGTTTATTGTAGAAGATTCACCAAAATATGTTGGGATAGGATTAAAATAGAATTTTGTAGGATCAGCATTATATTCAAAACACGCGAGTTGCCCAGCTAGGCCAGACACATAAAGCGATTGACCATCTTCAGACCATGCCATTTTTATGGGTTTAAAATATGTTAGAATAGTAGTCGAGCTTAGCTGGCCGGGAAAACGAACTCTATCGGCAATATTTATAGATCCATAATTATTATATACAGGGGACGGGTCACTAGCGAACGACACGATAAATCTATCGTCAGGAGATAAGAGGCAATCAGTGAAAATATCTCCAGTTTTAGTACTGCCAGTACCTACACCATATGAGATCACTGATATTATTGATCCGCTTCCCGGATCCATACTTAAAGCTTTTGTGCCTTTGTCTGTTATGACAATTAAAACACGTTGATCTTTGGTCATAGCTAAAGGATAAGCTTGCGTTGCTAACAGATCGAAGTTCTCCGCCGGTCTGACAAGATCTAGAGCATTGCTATATGCACTACTCCTGTAAGTAAAAAAGTATCCGCTTGCAATTCTAACTCTATAAACGTATTCAGAAAGATAACCAGAGTAATATACACCATCCATCCCTGGCATACTAGTATCGAACGTTAGCATGCCTGTCGAAATATCTCGTTTATACGAATACATCGTAGCAGCCGTATCATTTACCAAAAAATGAAGATAAGAGCCATCACCTGACAAAAAGCATTGAAGCGTTTTAGTCCATTTCTTGGCGGGGTTTGTGAGTTGAGAATTAATATTAAAATCCCAATCTATCGCATTTACATATGTTAAATCGCCAGCGTTGTCTACTGAGAACCAGACAATTATTAGCTTGCCGTCTGATGTCCTGTCTGCAAAACTATACAAATATTTCTTGTCTTGAGTCAGAACGTAAGGATCAGTTCTAAGTGTGTATGTAGGTTCCTTGTATATTGTTCTATTTAAGTTTAATGTGCAGCACGAAATGATAGCTGTTGGTGTTGGTGTCGGTGTTGGCGTTGGCGTTGGTGTCGGTGTTGGCGCAACAGGCGAACAAACTATGGTATGGTAACCATTCAAAATCTTAGAAATATAGTATGTGCCTTTATAACTTAAATCACCAGGTTGGGTAATCGATATCATTTCTCCGACAGAAAATGGAGAATAAGTGCTAATTACATTAAGAGCATTGTATTGGTAGAATTCCCTATAAACATCTTGAAGCGGTTTATAATACAAGTTGCCTGTTAAGACCAGATATACACCATTGACGGCGCTGGCTTTTATCGTTTTGCCAGTATTTATGCTAGCGATAGTCATGTCAGAGCTAGTAGTAGACACCATTTGCGGCCAAGAAGAAAAACAAGTTGGCGTTGGAGTAGCGGTAGGCGTTGGAGTAGCGGTAGGCGTTGGAGTAGCGGTTGGTGTTGGAGTAGCGGTTGGTGTTGGGGTGGCGGTTGGTGTTGGGGTGGCGGTTGGTGTTGGGGTGGCGGTTGGCGTTGGGGTGGCGGTTGGTGTTGGAGTGGCGGTTGGTGTTGGAGTATTAGTTTGAACTATAGTAAATCCAGCCTGATAATATGGCGTACCATTTACCGTTATGATGGCTTGGCTTGCTCTTGGATCGGTATAATCTATAGTAAATGTGTCTGGGACTGCAACGGTTGTCGTATGAAAACTTTTATACGATTCGATCTTCAGCTCTTGCGCTACTCTGTCGATTCTGCATGCGTAAGCAGTAGTTGGGCTGCCAGCAAATGCTATGCCTATTATTTTTTCCACTCCACCGATCACAGCTATCATCGGAGATCCAGAATCACCGCCGGCTATCGGCCAATACGATGCATCAGCATTTTGAAATACGATAAGATCGCCCCAGCTATTTGTTGTATTATTATTATTTCCAACTGTAACGGTAGCACCTATACCTGTTATGATTAACTTACAGGCGGCGCTTTGGGTAAATCCTTTTGGCCCAGTCGTTCTGCCTGTGCTATAAATCGGCGTTGTGGCGGCATTTATTAAAAGGTTATTTATTTCGCTTGATGTAGCAAATGGTGGTATCGGTTTCGCTGTATAATTATCGCTGCCGATCGGATGCCAAGTGTTATAAGATGAAGCAACATCGATATAAGAATCACTAGGGATATAGATTGCAGCATCGACATAATTAATACCCGATGTTACAGGGGTATACCTTTTTAATCTGCCGACCAAATTAAGGCCATTAGAGCCATTTAAGGCTGTGACGCCTGGCGGGTATTTTTTCCCATCTACTACCCAAGATAAACTTTCATATATATTATAAGGATTTTGGGTTTCTAATGCAATGTCTCTGTCTGTAGCTATGTTTCTTCTGTCAATTGCAACGTGACTATTCGTGAGGCCTACGATTCTAAAATCTATGCTATCGATACAAAACATGCCCAAGGTCCCTAAATCAAATGAATAGCCTGTCTGGCCGTTACTGGTAACAGCTGTCCAACCCGTAGGAAATTGAATTATTTCTTGTCCACCTTTCATTGGCGTAAGAAGTGGAGTATCATGTCCCTGTAGCCGTAATATATTAGGATCGGTGCCTACATATGAAGTCAGAGGTGTCGAACTCATGTTGGGATAGCAAGACATTAACTTAATGGGCTGAGCCTCGACGACATCAGTAATAATATCGACGCCATCCACTGTTATCGTAGAAGGCAATACATCTGATGGTTTAAGCTCATTTTTGTTTATCTTCTTTAGCACATTAAAAACAACACCTATTTGGCCGGTGTTATTTCCGCCTTTATGCTTATATCCCAGACTAACACCATGAACGTCATCAGGTGTTATGTCATAGAGTTCTTCTAATTTTATTCTTATACTATCAGTAAGCCTCATAGTTCTCCTTCTTTATTTCCACGCTGTATAAAGTACTTTTAATTTTGATGTAGTTGGCGTCGGCGTTGGAGTAGCGGTTGGCGTTGGAGTAGCGGTTGGCGTTGGTGTCGGCGTTGGCGTTGGCGTTGGCGTCGGTGTCGGCGTTGGCCCAGAACCGCAATTAGGATCAAATGTGACAGTATATATAGCAGTCGATCCTGTCGGTAATGGCATTATCGATGCACCACCGGTCGATGTTATACTCCTAAGATAAGGAAGAACAGCAGGAACAGTTATTAACCCAGGAGATGCACTAACTAAACAAATGCCATCTAGACATTTTAATCTCATCCTCTTAATGGTTTTAGATCCGCTAACTAACTTTTCGATATTCGTGATTAAATACTTACCATTAAAGGGGTCTGTGGCACTATCTAGCTTTACCTCTATCGTATCACCGATATAAAATTGGATACCTTTACCATCGGTTATAGTATCGATCTTAGCAACATTATCGAATATAGTCATACATAAACCAGGGCCAACTGGTATTTGCGGTTTAACGAAGTCCTTCGCCAGTACGTATCCATTTCTTTCTGGCGACCCATGAGCTAATACAAAGGCACCATTGATAGACCCAAATCCGATCTGAACAAAACTAGATGAAAAAGTATCTGAAGCATTATTATTATCGATAATGCTATAACCATAACCATAAACATTTCCGCTCTTAAATACGACCAGACAACCTGAAGTATTAGGTTGATAATCTATCACACCAGATTCTGGTAAATCTAATTTAATTGGTACGTAAGAGTTTCGCGGTAAACCGGTCTGACCAACAAAACCGCCCCAGAATAGCAAATCACCGTCACGAGTTAAAGCCATGACATTCGTTTTGGAAGTACGTACACCAAACCCAACACCAGCTCCCAAGCCTATACCAGATACTCCAGGTCCAGCACCAGATCCTATGGTCTGCACTGGAATCGGATTATACATTGGGATTACTTTATTGGTTGTATAGCCCTCTTTCTGGTTGATGCCTAGTACACCACATTTGTTCTCACCAATAACATGCAGGCCGCCGGAAGCATCGACGATAATCAGCGCGGAATCACAAGCATATATCTGCTTGTACGATGGGTCGCTAGCTATCAGCGTGGGCTTATATAGGTAGGCGATGCCATTAGCATCTGTTCTTTCATAAGTAGTATCCGAAGTCCACTTGAGGCTTACTCCAAGATACGCCTCCATGCTGTTTTTACCAACGTAGTATATCTCACCTTGATTAGTTAGGAACGCTGTAAATCCGTTACCAGGGGCGATTTGGTTATAGCTGACTTTTGATAATTTAGGTAAAAACTCGGCAGTGACTCTAGTAGGCTCAGCGATAATTTCGCCTTTTTTATCATGGCATGCCTCGCTAAATGTGTCTATACCCCAAGTATACAGATCGCTATTCCCATCGATAGCGTAAGCCATGCTTCCGAATGTATTGACATATCGCCACATTCCAGGCGCAGCGACTAAAGAATTAACCTTACCATCGATTCTTAACATTTGGGTAGAATTATTTGGTCTTCCAGCCCAATAGCCTGAGCCATAAAGATAACCGTCAAAATTAGGCGTGCCGCTGCTAGGTGGATTTATAAGTAACATACCGCTTGAGCCAGATACTAAATGATTAATGCCATAATTCGATAATGTGTCCCCGTACCAGACAAAGCATTTACCATCTGGCACAGATGTGGGTGTGGGTGTGGGTGTGGGTGTGGGTGTTGGTGTTGGTGTTGGTGTTGGTGTTGGTGTTGGTGTTGGTGTTGGTGTTGGTGTTGGTGTTGGGGTAGGAGTCGGCGTAGGAGTTGGTGTAGGTGTTGGTGTTGGCGTTGGTGACCCCAATCGCGCAGCTGCTAAACTCATCCTTGCAGTGCCGACACCAGCTGTGTCAGTTGCTACAACACCAGATGAAGATACCAGATTTGTTATTGATAGTGCCGAACCTCCAGATGTCGAACCATATCCGAAAATGGCCCTATCACCGCCATAGCCAGCAGCCGCCAAGCGTGTTCTTGTAGTGCCTATTCCTGCGGTGTCTGTCGCTACAACACCAGATGAGGATACTAAATTAGTTAACGATACAGTCCCAGCTCCGGTATCACCATATCCAAATATTGCTTTATCGGTCCCATATCCAGCCGCTGCCAGCCAGACTCTAGCAGTTCCTACTCCCGCCGTGTCCGTAGCCACGACACCGGTTGATGATACTAAATTAGTGAGAGAAATATATACTGAACCATTTGCAAAACCATAGCCAAATATGGCCTTATCACCACCATACCCAGCAGCCGCTAAAGCCTGTCTCGGTGTTCCTACTCCAGCCGTGTCGGTTGCTACAACACCGGTCGAAGTGACTAAATTGGTTATAGAATTATAAAATCCTGCGCCAGCTCCTGTGCCGCCGCCATATCCAAAAATAGCCTTGTCGCCACCATATTCAGCCGCCGCTAATGTATGTCTAGCTGTGCCGACACCAGCTGTGTCAGTCGCAACAACACCAGTAGAAGAGACTAAATTCGATAGCGATAATACGACATTATTACTACCAAACGCAAATATAGCCTTGTTTCCACCATAGCCTGCGGCTGCTAGGTCGAACCTCTTAGTACCGACGCCAGTAGTGTCAGTCGCAACAACGCCAGTAGGTGATACTAAATTTGTTATCGATAAAGATCCCGCATTCTGTAAGAAGCCATAGCCAAATATCGCTGAGGCCGCGCCGGGTGTAGGTGTTGGTGTCGTCGAAGGATCAAGACTTGCGGTGTTACATGTTATTAATTGCGCAATGCCATTTATAAGCAGCTCTGTTTGGCCGGCCGGCAAAGGCGCCACTCTATCCACCACAGCGCTTAATGTCGATTTGTTTATTGCATAAATCGTTCGGTTTAGATAGGTCGTCATATATATCTGGCTGTTATAAACGAATAAACCAGAGTACGAATTATTTGCACTTATGCTCGGCAATTGTTTTACGTTCCATAACGTACCATCTAATTTATATTCTGCTATATAAAAATCATGATTATCATTAGCAATAATCGTGGTAAATCTGTTAGTTATTGGATTATATAATATTTCGTTAAAATTATCAGTCTTCCAAGCACCAGAATAACTTAAATCGAACAATTTAGTCACTACTATTTGACTTGTCGTGATATCAAGCTCAAATAAAGATTTAGAACCCAATAATAATTTATTGTTAGATTTATAACAAAATCCATCATGATTCCATGTCCCACCTGCAGCAGAAAAATCTAGACCAGGAATAGTCCCAGCAGTCCCTAACATAAAAACTCTAGCCGGCGTAGTATTAATCGAGAATGGAGTCGTGGTAATGTTATATTCGTCGATCCTATAGTTAGCTGGTGACGCATTCAGCTGTATGCTTAAAGTCCAAAATTTAGTGTCCGACATTGTGCTATCGGTTACTTCATAACCACCAATGGTTAAATCAGATAAAAGAATAGTGGTGTTTGGGCTATAATCATAATTCGTTAGTCTTCCTCTACCGTTAGCTGAGAAGATGATTTGGCAAGTGATATTTGGTGTTGGTGTTGGTGTTGGTGTGGCAACGGGGTCGCAAACTATTTTATGAACACCACCGTTGATTTCTGATATGTAATAATCCTTGTCTTCATAACCTCGGGTAGGGGTAAATATAGCGTTAAATCTTATCTTATCGCCGACAAAAAACGGCGTAGTAGGAACAATCTGGACTGAATTATTATAAACTTGCCAAAATTCCCTATAATTATTTTGGATAGGATTATAGCCGTTAGTTAATATTAAAATTACTTGGTAGCCATTCTTAAAAGTGTCAATAACTGCGCCAGTTTTAACACAAACAATTGTCTGATGCCCAGTATCTCTCAAACCTATTTTGGGCCATGAATCGAAGCAATTCGTCGGTGTTGGTGTTGGTGTTGGTGTTGGTGTCGGAGCGACAGTCACTTGATCGCAAATTATCTTGTGTACTCCGCCCGAGATCTCAGATATCATGTAATTTTTATTTTCATAACCTTGTAGCGGGCTATTAACCGCAGTAAACATTATAACATCGCCGACAGAGAATGGCGTTGTAGTAACGAGACCTAAATCATTATACTGCCAAAATTCTCTATAATTAAATTGGTTTGGGTTATAATGGCCAACTAGAGTTAACACTACTTGGGTATTATTTTTAAGCGTATCTATAACCGCGCCAGATTTTACGCATACTATAAGTTGTTTTCCAGTAATTCTATAATATGGCGGCCATGAAGAAAAACAATTCGTAGGTATAGGTGTAGTGGCAAAAGTAGCGCAAGAACCCCCCCACACATTTGTAAATGCTGATATAACATTATTTGGCCAAGATCTACCATTCGCAATAGTACTCATGGTAGTATCGATATAGGCTAAGGTATATATCTGACATTCAACATCGGTGTAACCAATATAACCATTTAATGGCTGACATCTCGACCCTGCAGAACCTGGGCGAGTGTGTGGTAATTTAACTTGATCCCAATTGGTCACTAATTCAAGTGTCCACGGACCAAGCGGGCTAGAACTCGGAATACTAAACATATGCTTTGATTGTTTACCACAATCTGTGTTAGAATATAATAACGGAACAGCGTAACTTGCCAAAACGCCATTTCTTGATGCAGTAATTGTATAGCTAAACTTATCGGGCGAACTACCTAGAAATGTTATATCCACACAAATATTACGAACTTGTATTGTTGGTGTTGGTGCGCTTGGTATTGGTGTCGGTGTTGGGGTTGGCGCTTTTGGTGTAGGCGTAGGCGTTGGGGTCGGCACTGGTGTCGGTGTTGGAGTCGGTGTCGGTGTTGGAGTCGGCACTGGTGTTGCAACAGGTGCTGGTAAACAACTTGTATTTGCGAATACCCACCTCAATACCCCATTAACGACCGAAGCATAATATGAACAAGCGCCAATACAGCCCGGCGAGCAAGGGCCATCGTATAGATCGCCTGACTTCACATTAGGATTAGTGACTGGGCCTAGGTCATAGGGGCAACTAGCGCAAGTGACCGGTGAGCCAGGCAGCGGAACAGGTGTGGCTAAGTAACTGGTACCATCAAACGTAACAGGATTTGCTATTAAAACAACATCAGGATCACTCACAAATAATTCTTTAGATCCTGTACCCAGCTGATATTCTATACCATTATAGCCCCACGCTAATAATTTAGCGCAAATCGTTTTAGTAGTATAAGTAGGAGTAGGCGTCGGAGTAGGGGTAGGGGTAGGTGTCGGTGTTATGAAAGGACAAGCCAAAGTAATTTCATAGCCTTCCCATAAAGGATTAAGTAAGGTCCCCTTCTTAGTGGCAATAGCTGTGACAACGTAGTCAGCAGTATTCGATACACCACCAACCATAGTGATGGTTTCGTTTTGTATAAAATTACGGCCGTTAGATAAGCCGCCATAAAACGAATTCTTTTTTGTCAAGAAGACACTGAAGTCAGTTATAACAGGAGCGCAAGCTGCTATATGCAAAACGTTGCCGTTCGCATCAACTTGAGTACCTTTATAAAATAGATCTACACTACCAGTGTTGGTGCTGTCTGGGATTCCAATGGTAACTGGTCCTGAACTCTGTTTAACGTTTCTTACTCTTATCAATTCATTTATCGTAAACGCATAGCTATTATTCAGCGCCACGCCATTATTAAAATAGAATGTAGAATCGTCTGGACATATTACATAAATTGGCGTGCCGCTAACGCTTGAAACTATTACACCGGAAGAAGCGCCTTTAATTTCACCACCAACATCGACTGTAAATTGAGTGCTGGTACCACGTGGTGGTGGTGGTGCGGTAGTGTTACCAGAGATATACCAACCAATAGAACACGGTGTAGTAGTGCTTGTGCTGGTTACTACAGCACCAGAAGTCTTACCAGTAGCCACAATATTGACGTATGGCACATCACTGCCACTTGGCCATTTCTGAAAACAAGTTAAATCTGGATTTACAAATGGTGGTGGTGATGCATCGCAAAGAGATACAGCAATATTTGCTAGATTACCACGTTCGGCCGTCGAGGAAAAAGCCAGAAAACGATTATTTCCGAAAGCCACATCAGCATTACTTATTATTAGCTGAGTGCCGGCATTACGAATATACCAATTATAGCCATCCGCAGAAACTGCTTCTATAGTGTCTGAAGATGTTACAAGGAAAATACTAGCCCCATAAACAATCCGCTTCCATTGCACGGGCGGTGTCGCTCTCGTGGTAGGTAGCGAAACTTTTGTCCATTTTTTAGCATCTAAAGAGACAGCCACATAATTAGCATCAAGAGCACTTGGTATCGCTATGAAAACACCATTTCCATAAGTGATGTCTACCCAAGGGTCTATCTTTACAGGCAGATTAAAAGTATTCCAATTAACACCATCGAATGAAACCATCGTATAGCCAGCGTTAACTAAAACGCCATTTGCCAATTCTTGTGATGCTATAGCCACAAATACGCCATTGGCGTAAATCAGCTCTGACCACGCAGCAAAAGCTGGAAGCGTCATTTGGGACCATGTCGCGCCATCATCTACAGAGTAAGCACCAATGTTAGAAAAGCTTAGAGCTACATATCTCCCAGCACCATAACATATTTGGATCCAATTTTTGTTAGCAGGGCTAGGTAATGCTGGTAAGGTAGAAAATATCTGCCATGTTTTTCCGCCATCAATGGACTTAGCGATTTCTTTTTCTTCTGATAATAACAGGTATGTTTTATCAGGGCCGACAGCAATATCCTTCCATACAGTAGTTCCAGCAGTAACACCACCATAAACATTGTAAGGAGACCAAGTAGTACCATCGTCACTTATCTGGAGAGCAGAAGTTGTGGCGTTAAGCAGTAAAAAATTAGAACCATACGTAAAGAGCATGTCTGTATAAGGCGACATACCACTAATAGCACTAACAAAGTCTGGAGCTTTACTTGCAGTCCAAGTAGTAAGGCAGCTAATAGCATTGCAATTAGATATGGAAGCCTTTGCGCCAGTAATATCACCACTAAAGGCCGCTATAAATGTGTTGTTACCTCTGAAGAAAGTTAAAAAACTTATGCCTGGCGCTACAGTATTATAAGTCAGCGATGATATCGACCAATTTATACCATCGGTAGAGTGAATAATGTCTGAATCATCAACACGAACGGGTACTTTTTTAGCAGCGACGAAAGCAGGCCCTAAGTAAGTAGCCGAAGCAGTCGATGCACTTTTTATAATGCTAAGGGCTGTGACGTTATTAGGGAGTTTTATGTCTTCCCATTTAGATGGAGAGCCGGTCTTAACAGCGGCGCCGTTATCTAAGGTAATAGCAACAAGTATACCGCTGTTACCTTCAATGCCGATCCATTTATCAGATCGCGAGAATTTTTCTATTATCCATGTAACACCATCTATTGATGTCAAATACGAGTCATAAGAAGAGCCGGTTGTATTTTTTCCAATCAGATAAAACTTATCACTGTAGCTGACAGTTAACCACACATTGTTAGTGATTACTGGCAGATTAATGAGTGTAAATGTAAGCATGGTAGCATCGACAGGATGGGTAGCATGTTTATACACTTTACCATCAGAATGGATGGCGATTATCACTTTTGAGGTAGCATTAGAACATATTGAAGTAATATTAAGATTTATTCCAACTTGTGTTGAGTCGAAAGGTTTAGCCCAAGTAGTACCATCATTGGTAGAAAGACGCACAACGCCAGACGTACTATAGATCACTAGTGCTGGAAGTGTAGCGTCAGCTAGAGACGCGATTTTGTTCCAATATCCTGTTGTTAATGCTGGGAGTGTAAAAGTGGACCACGTTTTTCCGGAGGTGCTTTTATATCCGATATCATTTGCAAGTGTATTTCCATAAATGTCATTATGTGTGATCGCAAAATAATATAGACCAAATGATAAGGTATCAACAATCACCCGATCTGGCGGAATGTCAGATCGTTCCCAAATATATCCGCATATGTTGGTTGCAGGTGTTGGCGTTGGAGTGGGTGTTGGTGTGGGCGTTGGCGTTGGCGTTGGCGTTGGTGTCGGTGTTGGGGTCGGTGTGGGTGTGGGGTTTCCACCAACACTAGCCGCGGCTAGACCGTACCTCTCAGAGCCGATACCGGCTGTGTCTGTGGCTACAATACCGGTGTTATTAACAAGATTAGTTATACTAACAGCAGTTGTAGAAGTGGTTCTGCCATATCCAAATATGGCTTTATCACCACCATATCCGGCTGACGCCGATCCCATTCTAGGAGTGCCAATTCCAGTAGCATCAGAAGCTACTACACCAGTATTGTTAACAAGATTAGTTAGAGAGATATAAAGACCAGCGCTAAACCCATAACCAAAGATTGCTTTGTCATTGCCATAGCCTGCTGCTGAAGGGCCTGATCTACTACTTCCAACGCTAGTGTTGTCTGATGCGACGACACCGATATTGCTAACAAGATTAGTCGTCGAATAAAGGCTACTATTGTCTTGCCCGAAGCCAAATATCGCCTTATCGCCTCCATAACTTGCTGCAGCTAAATAGTTTCTTTGCTTACCAACACCCGCTGTGTCGGAAGCTACAATACCAGTGTTGTTAACAAGGTTAGTTAGGGCGACATAAGCTGTAGAATAACCATAGCCGAATATGGCTTTGTCTAAGCCGTATCCTGCCGCAGCTAAGCCTATTCTCGCAGTTCCTACTCCAGACGTGTCGGACGCCACTATTCCCAAATTACTAACTAGATTAGTAGTGGAGACCTTTACATCTACACTATAAGTAACCCCATATCCGAATATTGCTTTATCGCCGCCATATCCTGCTGCGGCCAAATAAAATCTTGCAGTTCCAACGCCAGTAGTGTCAGTTGCGACTACACCTGTATTAGAAACTAGGTTTGTAACGCTCGATGTAGCCAAGCTGTCACCGAGACCAAATCCAAATATAGCTCGGCCGGTTGTGCTGGGCGTCGGTGTTGGAGTGGGTGTTGGTGTGGGCGTTGGAGTAGGAGTAGGCGTTGGAGTAGGCGTTGGAGTAGGCGTTGGAGTAGGCGTTGGAGTAGGTGAAGCTGTAGGCGTAGCTGTAGGCGTAGCAGTAGGCGTAGTCGGAGAAGGCGTTCCAGTACCACCACCAATATCAGTACAAGCACCCATCTGCACATTAGGACAATAAAAGAAAGGTTCTTGACAACAATTATCGACTTCAGGAGACGCAGGAATTAGAATCTGCCAAGGAAACTGAGCGTTTTTTGGGCCGTCAGCACCATACCACGTTACACCACCAGTCTCGCAAGGTTCCTTGTTAGTTAAAGGTACCCAATCGAACGCATTCTTCTCATAATTATGCTTAGTAACACAATTAGGCAAAGGCTGCCAAACAAAAAAATTAGTCTTAGGCGTTTCAGAGCCGATAATATTGGTTTCATGTACCCTTAGAGACTTATATCTATTGGCAGTAGTTTCGACACTCGCTAAAACGCTTTTAATCGGGCTTTCAAAAGCCAAATTTGTTGATCCTGGCACCAAAGAGATATTATCGACATTAGTTTCTAAACTTATATCGCCAAACGATGATAATAAAGTCGAAGAACTCTTATCATATCTTAAGCCGATGAGAGGTTTTTTAGCTAGGACCGAACCGCCAGCTTCAATAGCGACTTCACTAACACTAAGTTTAGAAGATCCGATATCGCCCCTAGCTCCATCTGGGCCGCATTGCCTAGACTTTACAGCATAATTGGTATTCCAAGCACCGACTTTAAGGACGATTTTACCGTAAGCGATATGATATTCTTTATTATAACCTATAAGAGCGGCTGACGCAGCTTCATCGATCAAAGCTGAAAGCTCACCGGAAAAACGAACCGGAATCTCGCCAGTTGGATCAATTTTTATTTCTAGTACACTTTGCGCATTTATAGAATCTAAGTCAAGATTTTTAATGACATCATTTAAACAGAAGTAAAATTGATCATTGCCGGCAGCGCATTTATTTCTAATATCGGCTTGAAGCCGCATATATTCTTCGTATTCATTATTAATAGTTAATAAATAAATCGGCAATTCGACATAAGATGGAAGAAGAGAAGGAGCAAAAGAAGGATCAAGTTCATCTAATCTTACACTAATATCTGGTACATGGCCATTGGGAAGATATATTTTTCCGCCGGCGGCAAGCGGTTGAGGAGTATAGACGGCAAACGACAGGGTATTATTGTCGAAAGTCGGATTAAATGAGAGTTCTGCGGGGGCTGCTAGGCCATCGACCCCAGCAGCACCGATTAATCCTCGCTGGCCGGTTGGGCCTTTGCATCGCTCATTATATAACAGACGATAAAGCCGCTGCATATTAATTTCTATGCGCAATTGGCTTTTAGATTCTGCTTTAAACTTGATTAATCGGTTGTTAGATCTGAAATAATAATAATAAGCACCTCTGCCTGGTAATATCTTTAAAGGCGCTTGGTTAAGGGCTTCTTTAAAATTTTTATAATATTGTATTCGTTTATAGATTTCTGGGGAAACGAAGCCATCATTCTTTTCATCGACTATTATAGGTGGTTGAAGATAGCCGATTGAGACCCAAGTATCAGTAGAAGAGTAATATCTCCAAACATTTCCATACTTATCTGCGACTTCTTGACCGTCTTTAGCGTTTCTTGGGAAACGAGGTGTAAATTTAGCCATTTGTTTTCCTGTCGGTGGACCTTTATCTTTTAATTTTTATTTTAAATGGCGCATTTATTATGTACCAAGCTCCTCCCCGCCCGCCCTAAAAGCCTTTAAAAAAAAGACCAAAGGTGGCCGGAGGTGCAAATGGTTTATTAAATGCCTCGGTTTTACTATTTAACACTACCAGTCCGGCTCACCAAGTCGCTTATGGTTTGCGGGGTTTAGAGCCAGCTAATAGTCAACAATAATAATGGGATCTGCCGCCGTCGGTGAGGTTCAGTCACCCGTACACTCTATCAGGTTTGGTGTCTCAGATCTTTGAGTTAGGAACTATATATGGGGCTGCTGATGGCTCGCAGACATTCCGTCCTCTGTTAAGCCACGCCTTCTCTAGTGATATAGCTCATCGCCGAGTTGGGGAGTTACAGGCATTTATTTATACAAACCAGATCATTGGAGATAACTTGCCTGAAAAGACCGAATCTGGTTTCCCAACTGCTTTAAAACTTACGACAAACGTGGTCGCTATGTTGTCAACACTAGACTGTTGACTGTGTGATAATACACTTATTCTATTTCTTGGGATTCTGATAGGTATTGTTCATCGCCGAGTTGTATGATTTCCTGATTTAGTTTTAATATCAGTTTGTCATCAAGCTCTTTAAAATTTTTATCTTTTTTAATCCATCTGTCGAAGTAATCGCTGATGCCGTAAGTTTTTATTTCTTTTCTGCCAGCAGTTATCTTTTCGACCGGGGTGATGAACTTTATGCTTTTAGGATTGTAGTTTTCTAGTAGTAGTCTAATCGATTCTTTCTCATTCTCCGCGATGGTTTCACCCAACACGACACGAATGTGGTTATTCTTAATTACTTCTTCAGATGTCGAATTAACATCTGTGTGAATGATGGTATAAAAATTTGGGGGCGGAGCTTCAGTTGGGTAGAACTTTTGGCCAGCTTTCTGGATATTGACGAACTTCTGTTCTAAAGTGTCAGTATCTAATACTAAGAATCCATGGGGAATACCTCCCTCGTCATGCTTAAAAGGTATTGGTGACCCTGGGTAATATACCCTATCGCCTATAGATTGTCTATTATGATAATGGCCAGTGAAGATCTTTCTATATGGTGTATTGTTAAATGTAATAGAAGAATTCGAAGCTTGGGTAAAGCAGGTGTTATAGGTGGCGCCATTTACACCAATGTGCGTTAGAAGTATAGTTTCGGCATCAGCTTTTTGTGAAAGTAATTCTAAGACTTTGCGATATGTGCTTTCTTTGGTCATATACGGCAAGATATGGAAATGTCTTCCTTCTATTACAAGATCTTTTATATCGTTAATAACCACTAATTTATCATTTATCGGATCTAAACTATTACATTTCCAGCTGTGCCTGAGATACATGTCGTGGTTGCCAGGAAATACGATCCATGTCTGCTTTAGCTCTCTGCATTCGTTAAAGAATTCTGTCGCTTTGTTTAAAACATCTATCTCTAGATATTTTCTATCATGGAAGAGGTCGCCGAGGATCAGGACGATGTCGATGTTAGCTACTTGACAATATGAACGTATTGTTTTTAGTGCATAAATGGTATCATTTAATCTGCCCGTGAGTCCTAAATGAATGTCTGCCGTTATTGCGATGTTTGCCATATTTTGTTCCTTAATGGTGATAAATGTATAATACGGATGATATAGATAAATTCTTTGTTAAATCTGCTTACCGCGATGGACAGAGGGAAGCTATCAAGTTCGTGCTTGATTCTTTTAATTCTGGTAAAAAGATCGTTATAATCGAAGCTCCCACTGGCTCTGGTAAGACTGCCATCGGGATGACGGTTGCTAAATTTTTCGATAATATGTATTGGCTAACTGCTACTAAGCAACTGCAAGACCAGTTAGTATCTGAATACGGCTCTATCGTGACGGAGCTTAAAGGCAGGAATGCTTATGAATGCGACGTCTGGGAAAGAATGAAAGGCAAAAAGAAATGGAGTCTTACCCTTGCCGCTTCGGATATTAACAAGCTCGACAATGGTTTTAGGAATTGCTCCGTTGGTGTCTGTAAGACCAATTTGCTTGGCTCTGGCGTTAAGTGCCGCTTTTGCTTCGAGAACGCAGAGGAGAATATTTTCTTGCCCCCTGGACGCACTTTCAGCGCCTGTGCCTATTATGAGCAACTTCATAAGGCGATCAATTCTAGATTTCTGTGTATGAATTTTAGCTCTTTCCTCTATCAGACCACTTTTACCAAAGATCGTTTCGTTGATCCCCGCAGTCTACTTATTACCGATGAGGCACATAATCTTGGTCAAGAAATACTTTCTTTTGTTAACGTTACGATTAGCGATATCGATTTAAAAGAACGTGGCTATGCCCTTCCGGTTTTCGATAGTCCTAATCAGTATAAGCAATGGTTTTTAAATGAGAATATTATTGGTGTTTTTAAGGAGCTTGAGGAGATCGCAATTGCAGATGAGGACCATATAGCCGCTAGAGACTTTCTGGGTGTTGCCGGCAAGATCGAAATGTTTGTGGATAATGATTTCGATGATTGCGAATGGGTTATGGATCACGAAATTAAGTTTTCTCCTTCTGTCGGTGAATACCGTGTGCTTAACTTGAGACCAGTTATCGTTGGTGATTTTGCCGAGCGTTTCATTTTTAGGCATGGTAACAAGGTGCTTCTGATGAGTGCTACTATTCTTGATGTCGACACTTTTTGTAACACCGTTGGTGTCGATAGGTCTGACGTTGCTGCTCTTAGGATGAAGAATCGCTTTCCTGTCGAGAATAGGCCGATTTACTATTGGCCGGCTGCTCAAATGACCGGTGGTAAGGATAAGATGGTCGATTGGGGTCCACCTTTGGTTAGGTCAGTCGAAGCTATCGTTAATAAATTTGGCCACCAAAGGGGAATTATTCATACTCATAATAACGCTATTATGGAGTATCTTAGCCTGAATTGTGAATCTAGTGTTTCGAAGCGTTTTAGATCTTCTAAGGATTATCCTAATAGGTCTGACCTTTTAGACTCTCATGCTTTATCCCATGATAGCATCATTATTTCTCCTTCTCTTTATGAGGGCGTTGATCTTAAGGATGATTTGAGCCGTTTTCAGATCGTTTGCAAGATGCCTTTTGCTAATTTCTATGATGATAAGCAGTTGGCGGCGAGGATGAAATTAGATGATAAATATTATGACTGGATTACTGTTTTAAGGCTTGTGCAATCCGTTGGTAGAAGTGTTAGGTCTCACGCAGATCATGCCGACACATTTATTATAGATGGGTCTTTCGAGAGATTATTTAAAAAAGCCAAGGCGATGTTTCCGGCGTGGTTTAAAGAAGCGGTGGTCGATATTTCTAGTTTGAGGCAGGTTCATTTACACCAACCTTTAAATATATAATATACTTTATCTTATGAGGTATACTATGACTAATTATTTTAACGATCTTGTTGGTGTTGGCGCTGCGCAAATGCCTGGTACTGATTTAGTATTCTCGGTGGTTATTAAAGATTTCGATCTTATTATAGAGATCGGAACTGATAACGGCGGATTTTCTGTATGGCTTTATAAAAATAAGCGGCCTGAGGCTTTATTTCTTACCTATGAACTAGAACCTTCGCATGTCAAAATCCCTAAAAACCATGAAGTGAATGATAGTATCAGATATTGTGATTGCTTTTCTCCTGATATTATCGATTCTATTTCATCTTTAATTGCTTCGAGAGATAAAACTTTGATATTATGTGATGGTGGAGCAAAGACTAAAGAATTCGATATATTTTCGAAATTTCTTAAGATAGGCGATGTTATTATGTTACACGACTTCGCTGATTCGCCTAATGAATCTGAAAATTATTCAGCAGTTAAATCAAGATTATTATCGACTGGACTTTGGGATGGTATTGGGTTCGAAGTGCACGAGTCTTCTTTAAACATGGTTCAATCTAGCATAGATTCAGTAGGTCTTGAAAAGTATAAATATCTAGATTTTTTAAGTGTTTTATGGGGCTCTTTCATAAAACTTTAACACTGCATTTCTTGTGTTAATTCGCGGTTATCTGATTATTTTTTATAGTTATGTAGATATCGTGTCTAACTATAAAGGATAATAATGAAAGCCGTGATATGTGCCGCAGGCTTTGGGGCTAGATTAAAGCAAAATATTCCAAAAGCAATGGCCATGGTGAATGGCAAAAGAATTATAGATTACCAAATTAAAGCCCTAAAGAATTATGAAGAAATATATGTGGTAGTTGGATTCAGATCTAATCTCATAATAGCTCATTTAAAAAAGCTAGATAATATTAAATTTATATTAAACAATGATCCTGACCTAGGCATAATGCACACTATGCGGCTGATTTCTAAGGAAATAAACGAATTGGCTCTAATTTTAGATGGCGATATTATAATTAATGACGAAATTCCTTTGTTTAATCATGAATTTATAGGTATAAGTGCCCCGATCTACCATAATCAGGCCGACACTAAAGCCGATAAAAAGCTTGTTTATGTTGGTACGAAAGAGTCCGAGCAAGACTCTGCAAATATTTTCTGTACTAACCCTGGTAAACACGATTGGAACACCTTATCCATTCATGAAACTTTATCAAGATCCTTACCTAAGCCGTTTTTGCGTTTTGATTCTTTTAAGATTAAAACGCCAGATGATAAGAACGCTGCATATACTTGGTTAACTAAATTCAGCAATAGTAACCTCAAAAATAATCAGTAATTATAATTTATTCCATTCATTTAGGTATCATTATGCTCCGATTAAAAAATGTTACATTGTTTATGGCTGATGGGCGCACGGATAAAAAATCTTTTGAAAGCTCGCTTTTTGCTGTTAGGCAATGCATTGATAAAGTCGATTTTGGTGAAGTGATATTTCAATCGGCTTACGATTCAGATATCACAGGTGTCGGCTATAAAAAAATAAAGCCAATGGTTATCGGTGAGTATAGTAAATTAATCAGTGGTAGTCTTACTGACCACATCAATACTAAATTTGTTCTTGTTGTTCAACATGATGGTTTTATTCTTAACACTGCTAATTGGAATCCTGATTTTTTAAATTATGATTATATAGGCGCACCGTGGCTTTTGGAAGCTACCAAAAGACCCAACTGCCGAGTAGGTAATGGAGGGTTTAGCCTGCGTAGTAAAAAGCTTTTAGATGTTTGTAAAAAGCATTACGGCGGTACCTGGGATAATGAGGATTGGCAAATTTGCCTTGTCAATAAGCCATTATTTGAATCACACGGTATAGTGTTTGCGCCTTTAGATGTAGCAACGTGGTTTTCGATAGAATCACACATACCTGAATATGATCATGATATTAAAAAGCGCTTTGGGTTTCATGGGCCGCGCCAATATGAGGCTGTGAATGCAGCTTATGGGTTTGATCTTAAATAAAAATACAGTATGAGAAAATTATTAGTCGGTATACCTGTAATTTATGACGTGGCTTGTGTTAAGAGATGCTTAGCCCATGTTATTGGTGCCGACGGTATCCTTATAATCGACAATAATGCCACACCTGACATAAAAAAATTAATAGAGCCTTACAATAAAATAATTAATGCTAAGAATGTTTATGTTAATCCAGCTTGGAATCAATTAATGGAGTATTTCTTAGCACATCCAGAGTTCGATACCTTAATTATCCTAAATAGCGATATTTATCTTAAAAATGACGTTTGTGCTAAGATAAAATTAATAGATCTTGATACTCAGAAGGTAATTCCGCTTGTGACTGGCGTTAGTGCCTTTTCCGATTCTCCCAACCCGACAACACAAGTAGTGCAGGATGGCGTCCCTGGCGTCTTCATCTGCTTGTCGCGCAAGATGGTTGAGTTAGTTTATCCGATACCTGGGGAGATAAAGTTATGGTTCGGCGATAATTGGATATTTGATAAACTTAAATTGTTAGATTATAAAATGACCGTTTATAGCGACCTTCAAGCCATCATGGACTGGAGTCGTAGTATAGGTCTGCTACCTGAAGCAAACACAATAATAGAGGAGGATAAAAAAGCATGGAGCCTAATTTCAAAGAAGATATAACTCACGTTGATATTATAAACCATCTGATCAGAGCATATAATTTTAAATCTTATTTAGAGATAGGTGTTCAAGGTAAAGTATGCTGGGATAAAATCGTATGCGCAGATAAAGTAGGTGTCGAGCCGGTCGGGGAAATGTTCGATGATAGGATCAAGTCGATGAATAGTGATCAATTCTTTGATCAGAATGGTCAGAATTTCGATTTGATTTTTATAGATGGTGACCATGATGAAGCGCAAGTCACAAAAGATATCTTAAATTCCTTGAAATATATAAACCCAAATGGCGCAATAGTTCTCCACGATGCCTATCCGCCTAGCGAGGATTTTGCTGTATCTTATAGGTGTGGAACAGTGTTTAGGTCGATATGGCACATTAGACATATAGCAAATATTGGGATTGTAACTTATACTGGCGATTTCGGGGTAGCTGTAATAAGAAAAAAACCTAGCATAAATAAGTACCACGCTAGCGTCGGATCTTATAAGGAATATATGGCTGCTTCTGACAATCTGATAAACAAGTGTGATTATTATTCTGAATTTAAAGAAAAGATAATCGCATTATTTAATAATGATTAATTAACTCGCTTTAGGTTTTAGTTATCGAATACCACGAGTCCAGTCCCAGACCAATGGCCTATATGAGATATGTCATACTTCTCTTCTGGCAATTTATTGAATAAGACTCTCAGTGCAGGGAATTCATTTATATCATCCATTATTAGTAAACCTGTCCACTTGATAGATCTGAGATGGTTTATAAATACTTCTTCGTAAACTCCATCATGAAAAGTATCTAATAAAATAATTGAGGTATTTTTGAAATCTTCGAATTTGAGTGCTTCACCGATTCTATATTCGGTGTTACTTGTGTCTTCTTGTATGTGGTGTTTCTGGATGTCATAAGAAATAATTTTGTTATTTAAGTTATTGCTTAGTGCTATCGCTGAATACCCTCTGTATGTTCCTACATCTAATATTAGGCTGTCGCTGACCTGCCTACCAATATATGATAATAATCTATAGTGTTCTACCCCTGCTGGTGCCTGATATACTGCAGTGAATGTTGCGTCGATTTTATCTAGATCTCTAGATATGTCGGTATTAGACATTGCATTCTTAGTCATCGCTAATAGATTTGTTACGATTTGCTTCATTTTTTTCCTTTATGAGTGCGCTGCTATAAAATTGTCAATATTTTCGCTCATCAATTGATGAGCATTGTCGATTATCTTTTGTTCATTCCAATTCCACCATTTAATATTTAACAGTTTTTTGATCTGTTCGTCTGTAAATCTTTTCCTAATTATTTTAGCTGGTGATCCAACTGCTATGGTGTATGGCGGTATGTCCTTTGTTACTATTGATCTAGCCCCGATCACGGCACCATCGCCTATTGTCACTCCGCTCATTATCATACATCCTTCGCCTATCCACACATCGTTTCCGATGTGTATATCTCCTCTACATACTGGGTGACCGGCTAGATGAGCACAATTCTTTAGCTTTTCATTTAATGGATAAGTCGTGATAAACTTAGTGTTATGGCCAAAACCACCATCGCAGATACAGCCATCGGCTATAGAGCTATAATTTCCTATCGTTATGCTATTAAGGGTCCCACGTCTAATAATGCTTTCATATGATCCTTGCCCTATTTTTAAATCGCCCACTTCTTTTCCCCATATTTATGATAAAGATAATTACTTACAAAAATCTTCTTTCAATATATCGACTGTCGCTTTCCAGTCTTCGACTAAACCGAAATCTTCAATCACCGTATACCATTCGGCATCGACTTCTTTATTTAATAACCCAAAGCAGCCGACTAATTTTTTTACGTATTTGCTATATTTAAGGATGAATTCAAGTTTATTACTATCGTCATATTTTATTGCGTCTGCCAGTGCGCTTGGCGACCCCCACGTTTTAGCATGCTGCTTTAATTTCTTTGCCCATATCTGTGGCGATAAATAGCCTATATCATGGCACGCGATATTGTCATGGTGTTTATAATTCTCGTTGTTATGGGGGTCTGCAGACAAATAGGCACCATCCTGCACAAACCTTTCTTTACAATCCCTATTTAGCAAAACAGCACCAAAGTGGGAAATGCCGCATTTAATATATAGTTTAACGTGTTGGATTTTAAAACAGAGGCTGCTCGCCGTTGGATTAGAAATATATTCATGGATCTGTCTAATACCTTCAATACTAAACAAGATGTCGGCCTGTAATGATAGTATGAAATCTGGTTTGAGCATATTAAAAGTATTTTCCAGACATTTATTCTGGGCTGCTGCTATATCTTGAGGATTCTTAATCTTTTTATCGATGTTTATAATTTGCACTTTAGGCGTATTACTTAGAGTATCTTTTAGAATATTGTAACTGATATCGTCACCACCATATACCATGAATTGGTCTACAAAAGTTAGATTACGCATAATATATGATACAGGGTATTCTATAACTTGTTGGTTGTCGACATAGATATTACATGCTAACATGTGATTGCCTTTTTTGCTGTTAGATCGGTATCGGTTATTGCAAGCTCATAGCCTAAGTTTTTTAAATATGCACAGACACCATCAAATTTAGGCCCACGCTTAAAAACACCGTCTGAATGTGCAATTTCGAAGTGGATATGATCCACAGGTGTCAGAGAGAGATCAAGGCTCATAACAATATCGATGTCTTGCCCCTCAGCATCGATGAAGAGATAATTTAGATCGTGGATATTATGTTTAGATAATAATTCGGTTAGTGTCATATTCGGTACTTCATTAGACACTATTCTATCTTCCGGACAACCGTGATCAATTAAATGCTTACTATTTAGTGTGCTAGTCTCATAATCATAGCCGTGATGAAAGTAGATGGTTTCGGTTTTTTTTAGCGAGTTACTTATAATGCAGTTTTCAATAATAACATTTTGTATGTCTTTGTAGCAGTTCGACAGTCTTTCTAAAACATATATTATAGGTTCGACTAATATTATTTTATCGAATTGCTCAGCATGTTCCTTAATTAGCTCAGTAACGTGGTCGTTTCCGCGGTTAGCGCCAATCTGTACAAGATTCATAGTACAAATTCCTTTTTAAAAGCAGACGATACTATAACTTAATATATTTGAGCAATTTCAGACAAACGGCTTAATACCGCCGATGGTTAAACGACGATCGAATGGTAATTATTATATGTCCAGCGATGACTTATAATTCATATGGGCGTATTGTTATTAATGGAGTCTATTCTTCTTTCTAAGGATCATCATGAAAATACTCGGCTTTGTACCGCTGCACTATGGCGCAGAATATTTAGACTTATGTTTAGATTCTTTAAAGCCTTTTTGCGACAAGGTTTATGTATCATATTCAAAGAAAGCCTCACATGGCCACACACCTCTTCTTAATGGCAAATTGGCACAATGCCCAGATTCTAGAGATACTATTTTCAATATTGCTCATAAAAATCTTGGCGATAAACTAATCTGGGAAGAAGCAGATTCTTATCCTAGGGAAGCTTCCCATAGACATTCTGTTTATAATCATGTGGCCGGTTACGACATGATCGTTACTGCTGATTCTGATGAAGTAATAGATAAAGACACCTTTATGGAAGGTGTTAAAATGGCTTACGATGGCCCACACCGACTTTACGGGACATCTAATTATATTAATTTTTGGAGATCTTTTAACCACGTTGTAAAGGACGGTTTCAGCCCTATTAGGATGTTTAATCTCAGGCGGTCTGGGGGCCAAGGTCATGGTTTACCGACTAAGATATACCATTTTGGCACTTGCCAACGCAAAGAAATTATGGAGTATAAATATTTGTGTCATGGCCATAAAGACGAATTGCGGCCTAATTGGTTAAAAGAAGTCTATTATGGCTGGACGCCAGATAATCAAATCCAAAATCTCCATCCAGTTGCAAATGGTATTTGGAATGCTGAAGCAATCGATAAGAATGCTCTTCCTGATTATATTAAATCACATCCGAATTTTATGAAAGATCTCGTTTAAATGTTAGAAATCAAATCGGTTAAGTGGCGTAATTTTCTTTCATATGGTGATTATGAATCGGTATTATCTCTTGAGGATCCTGGGAGCTGCTTAATAACAGGTGAAATAGATTCTGGCAATTCGCCCCAAGTCGGCTCAGAAGATATTCGCAAATCTAATGGTTCTGGTAAGAGTTCTATTCCAAATGTCGTATTGTGGGGCCTATTTGGCCGTACCATGCACGCTTCGTCAGCTGGTGATTCGATCATTAATCACTTTACTGGCAAGACTTGCGAAGTTATAATCGATTTTAAAAACGGTGATCAAATTATCAGGCGTCGTCAAAAAGGCGGCACTACGGAAGTGTTGTTTAGTAGAGATGGCGATGAAACTAGGATTTCAGCCGACACCGTTTCTACATCTAAAGCCATGCAATCGCAGCTTAATAAGACCTTCAATCTCGACTATGATATATTTTGTGGTAGTGTTTTCTTTAATCAATATGGCCGTTCGTGGATGGAAATGAGCGAAGTCGCGAGGAAAAAGGCTTTAGAAAAAATTCTAAGAGTCGATAGGTTTAGCTTCTATGCCAAAATTGCTAAAGCTAAATCTGACAATGCTCAATTTCTTTTTACAAATTTTAAATCTAAAATTATAGACCTTGAAGCCAACAGAGATAGGACGATAAGTGATATCCAGTCTTATCGCGAAGAAAGTGGCGCCTATGAAATCAAGAGAGCCAAAAGGATATCTGATATAGATGCTATGATCGCTACTGTCAATGAAAAGATGAATAAGATAACCATACCAGATATAGATAAGTTAACCGAAAAGTGGAAGTTAATAGAAAAGATTAAAGCTGAAATCGATAGATTAAAATCTGAAGATGCTGGACATTTTAGAACTATCGCTACCATAGAATCGAATATAGCCGTCTTAAAAAAGCGACGCGATGAGGTTAACAAGCTACAGGGCAAGAGTTGTGTCGCTTGCCAACAATCTATACCATCAAGCATGATAACAAATAATCTTGACAAGATTGAAAAAGAGTTAACTACATTTGGTGTGCAATTAGCCGATGCTACCGCCGCTAGAGAAGAGAGCAATAAGGTTATTAAGAAGTACGAGACTATGTTATCGGCTAAAATACCTAACATCACCATTATGGAAGCTAATAACCTATCAACCATAGTTTTAAATTATAAAGCTGAAATCAAAAGATTAATGGCGCTACGGGCAGAGACCGAGACCGACAGCGACCCTAATCAGACAATCATAGAGAGGCTAGAAAGTAGGTTAAAAGATATCCTCGACAATATTTTAAAACACAAAAGCGATTTAGAAGATATTACGGTGTTAGATAAGCATTATACTTATTTATATAAATCTTATAATGACAGAAATAAAGTAAAAAGCTTTATGTGTGAAGAGCATCTTCCTTATATTAATTCTCGCCTAGAACATTATTTAGGCATTTTAGGTCTAGATATTAAGATAAAGATCGAGAACGATCTTAGAATCACAAGTAACATGTGGGGCTATGAATATCAGTCAGGCGGCGAAAGAAAAAGGACAGATCTTGCATTTATGCTTGCGTCTTATGATTTTTATGAAGTAATGTATGGTAGGCAATGTAATTTGATGGTTTTAGATGAGGTCGATGGCAGGATGGATGAGGATGGGATAGAAGGTCTGATAAGTATCATAAGAAATGATTTATCATCAAGAATAGACAACATATTAATTATCTCACACCGTAACCAAATGTTTGATGTTTTTGACAGAGAACTAAAGGTAAAAAGGATTAACAGATTTTCTATACTATCTGGAAATTAAATATAATTATATGGACACACAAGACATAGATCTGATCAAGCATTTTGCGAATACCGAAACGGTTAGGCGCAAATTAATTCGCTATTTTATCGGAAAAGGGTTCGTCGATTCATTCGACAGATTAGTATATCCTCCGCTTTTGCAGGATCTTGCATTCGATCCAGATATTTGTTTAATTAATAAAGTCGAAGTGGTGCCCTATGCCGCCGAGATCGATACATCTTTAGGCAGAGCCGTAATTGGCTGGAATCTATTTGTTCTTGGTAACAAGAGAATGTTTCTAGGTGAGACTTTCCATAACAATTTAAACGATTTAGCAAGACAAATAAAATCAGGTATTATCACAAAGTCGGCAAATGGTATGTCTGGCGCAAGACGTCAAACAACCGTTTTTAAGATCATTAAGTTTATCACCGACGTGCTTGCAGCCCATGAATCCGGCTACGTCGTTCTTGGGGCACCCAACAGGATGCCAAAACAACCTGGTGAACCATATGCCGCACGGCAAACTATGATGGGCATGCCCAATCAGTTCTTTGGCCGCACGGCTATGGGTATTTAATTATTTTAAAAATTTTAATTTATAAATGGTTTTATACATCAGGGAACTTATCTCCTGCATAATATTTCCGAGATGCCCGCATCCTTCCGGCATTTTCTCTGAAATTTTTGATACTTCTGATGCAAAAGATTCGAGGTATTCTACAATGTCCGTGTACTCTAGAAATAATTTATCTATTGGTTCTATTAATCCGAATTGTCCTTGATAGGTTTCAATTAATTCGTCTGTTAATCCTAGCAATCCGTCATATAGTTCATTCAATGCTATATGTGCTGAAAACATATCTGTCTTTAAATGTTCATTATGCGCGATCTGCCTTGTCGAAAACAATTTAATGAACATCTTTTGCATTAAACCCTTGTCCACAGTATTCTCCTTATTAGTAGTAAATAATGTTATTTACCGAGGGCTGATATTGGTAAGTCACATTATTTTGGCAAATTGTTCTGTAGAGTATGACGGTAGAGGCCTAAGCAATTTATCGAGCGGTGTCTACCTAATTGTTATTAAAGCCGATGCGTCGTTGCAGATACACACATCGAGGCTTATAAAGCCTATTAACTATATGGCGGCTGGGTCTAGAATCGATTTCGATGGCGATAATATAATAGCGAGGAATCGATCAGAAACGATAAAAATCAAGATAAGCAATACGATTCATTCATTTAGCCCTGCCGAGTGGCACGATAATAAGATACAGATGCTAAGGACTGAAGCTGAATTAGTCCAGAAGTTACTTGTCGAACTTAATGCCGATTATCCAAACGATGAATATATTCAAGAGTATGACACAAAATCGCTTGGTTTAATCGATCTTGTTAGAATCGATTCTTTTTCAGTTTATCATTCTTATGAAGTTAAAAGGAAAAAGGCATCTATAGCTAATGTTTCACAGGCCATAAGATACGTAGAATATTTATCAGCTATTAATAAGAAATGTGTAGGATATATAGTGGCTCCAAGTATTACTGAGAATGCTTTGGAATACGCCGAAAGTAAACATATAATAGTCAAGATAATTGACTTCTGAAGAACACGGTGAAGTCATGAAAGGCAAAAAAGTAAAATGTCTGGGATGGTGTGGCGGGACACTTGTTAGTAATGACCCTGGCGTTAGATATTGCAAACAGTGCAGAAAAAAAAGAGACCACACAGAGTTATCAGCCAGAGACGAACGCAGATTCATCGGCGATGATAATATAATCATCCCTGATGGCCATGATGATCATTGGTTTAAATAAGGTGTAATAATATGGCAAGTTCAGGTGTATGTGCCGCTGCTTATTGTAATGAGAGCCCAGCTACCACTCCTAAAGATTTCGAAAGAAAATATGGGTTTAAAATAGCTCTTTGCCAGACTCATTTCGACGAATTCTTTACTAAATTCTCCAAAAAGGGTAATAATTTTTTATCGACTGGCGCAGCTAATAATCCTTTTGGAGGCAATCTAAATATATTTGGGATACTTGCAAATGCTTTATCACACTTTACGACTGAGGATAAATCAGAAAAATTAGTCTGCATTTTGTCTATGAAGTTTAAAAAGAATTTAGGACCACAGATAAAGACCCTTATCTCCAGCGCTACTCAATCGCAAGAAGATTTAGCTCCAGGGACCACATCCGTGCATTCTTCTGCCTCTCTTAATAGCCAATGGTGGCAGGCTTTCTTTAAAACTGTGGGTATTACTCAGCCGAACAACCAGAAATGGATTATTCAATATGCTGCTAATAATAGTAAAAGCATTAAAGAATCAATAAATGAAGCCACAGATGTAGATGAAGACGTAGATGAAGACGAAACGGAACAAAAGCCTAAAAGATCTTGGTCCGATTGGGCTAAAGAAAAAGCCAAAGGGGCTAAGGACCTCCTTGATGCTGGTCCTAGCGGTAAATTCGGTAGAAGTAAAAATGAATTGGTCGCAAAATTGGCTATTGATGGTGCTGTACAGGTTTATGACAAGGTAATTAATTCTATTTTAGGGACCGTAGATCTTCAAGAAAAGGATATTCCGGCACTGTATAAGATATATAATGATTATATATTGCCTACTCTTCAAAAGAATAAAAAATTTGGTAAAGCCGACGCAAGTGCTTTGGCTGGCGGCGATAAAAAATTAGAGGCAGACATTATAAAATCTTATAAAGGCATTACCCAACTGGCTACTCATCTTAGATTAGAGCCTATCTAATACTATTCTATTTTCCTTTTTTAGTCTATTCAAAATTACTTAAATAGGCCCTAAGAGGATATGTCAATGGATATCATTTCGATCTTTTCCATGGCTGATACAGATTGGGTTAGTATAGTCGAGAAGTTTGGTATTCCAATGGGTATTTTAGCGGCTTTTGCGTATTTTGTTGCGCAAGGCATAAGATGGTTCGGTGGCAATGTAGTGCTGCCTATGAAGGATAGGCACATGAGTTTTTTGGATAACATGGAACACTGCTTAGATAAGATAACGGACTTGCAGACGAAAATATTCGGCGACACTTCCTCTATAAAAGCCGACATAGACAGAGTCGAACGTAAGACTTCAGCTTTGGCAAAAGACAGTGGCATTCTTAGGGAAAAAGTAGAAGGTCTTATCATTCAGACTATGGCGCAGAATGGTAAATATGAAAGTAAGATTGTTAATAGTTTGCAATCTGACACAATCAAGGAGAAATAAAAAATGGCTATGACCCCGTTCCCAGTCGGTTTACCGACCGAAGCTATCATGATCATTATCGATAAATTGCGTGGTAGCGAAGTTCAGAATAATGATCTTATTTTAGCAGCTTGGAATTTAGCTGGTTATTCACTTCAGCAAGTCGTTCCAATTGCGCCTAAAGCGATGGCTTTGTCAGACGTTAAATTGGACGAATTAGCTTTTTCTAATGAAGAAGCAATTGCTAGTTTAGAATCGCTTTTACCTAAAGGCGATGGAGAGGAAGTCGGTAAATTGCCATGGGGAAAAATCTTAAGAGTAGCGATAAAGGTAATCTTAGGTTTAATTATTTAAATAAACCAAGGCTTTTATTTGCGAAACCAGTTTTCGCCTCTAAGCCTAGATCTTCAAAGTGGAAAAAAGCAAGAGCGGTTCATCTCGAATTAAATGGAATGTGTTTGGCGTGTGGTGGTAGAGTTTCGCTTGAAGTTCACCACCTCATGCCTTACCATCTAGCCCCCGAGCTAGAATTAGATCCAAATAATCTTATTACACTATGCGAATCTGCTAGCCATTGCCATTGGACTTTCGGCCACTTGCTTAATTGGCGTAGCTATAATCCCGACGCAAAAGCAGATGCAATTGCGTTTTTCCAAAAAGTCGTAAACCGACCAAAGATCCTAGCCTAAACCGTGGAAGAAACACTGTGTTTCGATTTCTTCTTTGCATCTCTTGACTATCCTTGTGCTTACGCCAAGATAGTCAGCGAGATCGGTATTATTAAGTTTAGCGCCTGGATATTTTGTAGCATATTCGTGGAAACGATCGAGCTCGCCGTCGATCATAAAGCCAGAACTTTGCACTTGCAAAATCCACACTATTCTACTTAAATCATTTAAGTTATCAGCGACTTTATGGATTATTTCTTTAATTTCCACTTGAGTCTCATGGTCATCACCGAATCCAAGCATAGCCAATCCTCCCTGAACTAAATTGTCCAATCCTTCAGAATCATCCCCGTTTGTGTTCACACCGGTTCTACCAGTAGTGAATTTGATTTTTTCTTTAAATGTCTTCTTCATACTAACACTGTGGTTTTTGTTACTGGTTATTACGATCTTATCATCGTGCAATTCGTGTATTATACCACAGTCTGAGTGATTTTGCAATATTAGCATGATAGAGATAATATCGTCAGTACCGCAAAAGAAAGTGTCGAATATTATGTGATATTCATTATAATCGCTATTTATATCCCTTAACATTCTATTAAGGATATCTTCTTTGTTGTCTAAATCATGAAAGAGATTAGTCGATATTAGTTGACCATTTGGTGCTTTATACTTAACTTCGAAATTAGTGCCTGATTTCATCAAGACCGCAGCGAAAGCGCTGATTATACTAAGTGAAGCAGGTACTTGGACCGTCTTTTCAGTCAAGTATTTCTGCTGTTGGTTTTCCTTAATCACTTGCTGTTGATAATTCGAGATGTGTTTACTAACGAACTTTATAAGACTTTGGCGGTCGGCTAGTATCTCGTCGCTATACTTCCTTTCGCCCTTATTAGCGAATATTGGTGATCTTGAAGATTCAATGATCGGTAATTCGCATTCGTCAGGATTTTTGAATTCTTGGCCGACCATGATTCGGTTGCAGCACGGCGAAATGTGGTAGCATTGATTAAATTGTATAGTCAGACCGATCTTATTCTGGTAGCTGGTAGCTTTGCAATTTTGGCATGTGAAGCCGTTGATTTTGCGGCTCACGAGCAGATCTACTAATGCTCTCCATAATGCCACTAAGTAATCTTGCTCTGATGTAGTAACATCATCTTTATAGTCAGCACGTATTGTTCTATTAAACCTTTTTATAAATTTGGTTTTTGAGCGTTCTAATTCTGGTTCGTTGATGAGATTAGAAAATGTTAACTCGACTAATTGCTTTTCCTGTGGGTCGATTTCTTTCATCGATACGTTCACTAAAGAACCTCGCAGGTAAAGCTTCGACAGTTGGCGTTCATAACTCATTTGTAAATTCCTTTCATTTTGACAAACTTTTTTAGGAGTCCTCTCTATGGCAAACTATTGTGATAGCGCCGTTTTGGAGAAAACCTGGTACCTTTGGATACTGGGTTCGTCACACCCAGATCTTGAACAATACAGGGCCTACAATTTATTGTATACAAAACCCTGTTCGCCGGCAATGGTTGACGGGAAAATTCTTAAAAAACATGGGAAGGAATTGCTTGACCCTAGATCTGAGTATAAAATACATTGCTTAGCCCTTCCTATCCCCGTTTTTTTCAAATCCCGTAATAACATTGTAACAGGTCGATATCGTCTTTGCAATATCTCTTCTAAGACTCCTTTCACACTAGATAGACGTTTGTTCACTATGGATAATATGTTTATGGGAAATGCGCTTAAGAACAACATATTTAAGCAGAAGTTAGAAGTGATCCCTAAGCTTTTAGAAGAAGGGTATATCAAAGAGCAACCGACTTCGGCATCATGGCATGACCTTCTTGCTGATATTGGTAAGATGTGCACAGGGATTAGTATGCGTTTTAATCTCTTGAATGACGACGAATATAGTGATCTCTCAAATGATGCACTATTACAAGTGATAAATAAATTAGTTAACAATAGGTTAGTATATACCCCCGGAAGAGCACCGGTATTTAATTTACTTACCACTACCATACATCGTTGTATGTTTAGTCTGCTTAATAAAAAGAATAGTCAGAAAGCTGGTTTAAATAAATTATTGTCAGATTCTCAATATAATCTTATACCAAAAATTAATAGGAGTCTTAAGACCCTGACACATAACCCGAGAAAATGACATGAGATATAATAGGGCCATTTCGCCTAATGCTGTACACAGCTCCCATCTGCTGACAAGATTAAAAGCTCAAGCTGTTAAAGTGTCTATTGTAAATGGTCCTCAGCCAGGTGTGCGCCACCAGCAGCGTTCTGCTCCTTTACCTCCTAAGCCCGAAAAGCCACCCACGAAGATCCAAGATAGTGCAAGAGTTGCGCCCAAGAAGGCGGGGGCAGTCGAAGTTCGCCAGCAGCAGGCGATGCAAAGACAGGATATAAAGAAAAAGCGAGAGCCACGTGTTACTTATGTATCACGGACAGTTGACCCGATCTACCTAGAAAAGACAAAAGCCTTAAAAGATACCGGCCGAGGAAAAACGCTTATAATAATAGGCAATGGGCCGACGCTTAATGAGGTTGATTTAAGGGGCCTTAAACATAAACCAGGTATAGAATTTCTATCTGTGAATTATCCTGATCCTAGATTATGGCCAACTGACTATTGGGCTTTCTTTGATTCATCTCAGATTCAGCGACACGCTGCTCTTTGGGATGAATTCAATGGAACCATCTTTAATTCTTCGTCGATACAAAGACGAAAGACAGGGACCATCCAATTCAGAAATATAGGTGTTAAATCATTTAGTAAGGATTTAGTAGATGGTTTATGCATAGGCAGAAGTAGCGTATTCGCTAGCATGCAAATCGCGCTTTGGATGAATTTCGATAAGATATACATTTTTGGCGTCGATATGAACCCATCGACAGATTTAAAGAAATTACATTTTTACGGAACAAATCCTGACGTATTACCAGAAAATAGGGCAAAAAGGTTTGAAAAGGAAGCGGAATACTATGTTACAGCTTTTGAATCGATGTCAGAGAAGGAGAGAAGTAAGTTTACTTTCTGCAGCTCTGTTAACCCATGGCCCTTTATGTCTATGTTTAATAAACTAGATCATAAGGTCGCTGCGTCCGAAATTTTACGTGATTATTTAAACCCCAAGGAGTAGAAGGTCGATGACTAAGATTTACGTTGCATCAAGTTTATATAACAAAACCAATGTTAAGGCACTCTATAAATATCTTGCTTATTTACAATGTACTATTACTTATGATTGGACCACTCATGGTGGTGTAAATGATGAGGCTTCGCTTAAAGAGATCGGGCTCAAAGAATACCAAGGTGTTGTCGATTGTGATGTTTTGGTTATGTTAATGCCTGCGAGGCTTGGTTCGCATGTCGAGCTTGGTATAGCTTTAGCGCTCTGTAAACCGGTCATTATTATTACTAACGGTGAAGATTTCGAGAAAAAGTCATTTTATTTCTTAGACCATGTAAATATTATCAGAGATATTGATGCTCTAAAAGGCGCACTTGATAAAATCACGGAACAAGAAAATGACTAATGGCGAACTGCTCACCAGAATAGAAATAGATGTTTTCCAAGGAAACGAAATCCTAGAATCCTTTGAATTAGCTCATAAGTACCGTCTGCCTGCGATCATAGTACATCCTTCATTAAGCTCTGATGCTTTGGTTTGTAGAGGCAGATCAAAAGGGAAGTATAAGATCATCACGCCGGTAGATTGGCCTAGGGGTGAAGTCTTCTCTACAGATAAGTTCAAGGGTCTAAGCTTAGATTCTTTAGAGACCGATGGTTTTGAGATATACATATCGCCAAAAAAGCAAAAGGGCGATATCAGAAAAGAAATAATTTCGTGTACAGAGTTTTTAAAGAAGTTTATTGGCGAGCTTTGTGAAATAAGATTCGTCATAGGCACAAGGACTAAGGATGAAGCTGATCTAGCGAGTGCTTATGAGGCCTTTCGTGATCTAAAGACACCGACTTTAATTCGAGACGATATCTCCTTGAAGACTCAGAATTACAAGGCCAATCCAGCTATACACAGCGCTTTTATCACCAACATGTCGCAATTCTTAAAATGCCCGATAAAAGTAAGTGGTAATCTTGACTGTATTGAAGATTTACTGGCCTGCGAACCTGCAAAGCGATTTGGTGCCAGTCTTCAGCAGACCAAAGGCATAATTAGAAGTATTAATACGGTGAAAAAATGAACATTATTGAAATATTAGACCAGTTAGATGATGATATCGGTCTTTTATTTAAGACCGAGCAATGGTTACATTCAGAAAAATCGCGTGTGTCAGCTGAAGCTTCTGACATACTAAACAGATTAAAAGCAATTGACAATGCTATAAATCTGAAGAAGGTATTGAATAACATAGACATTGGGGCTTTAAGGCATGCCTACGATGATGGTTTCCACGGAAAAGAAAATTTAATGCTTGAATTGATCAAATCCTATCTGAATAATTCTTCGGCGGAGGCTCAAGATGCAACGCGGTAAGTTCAATGTGGTTACTGATGGTCAGTTCGGTAGCACCGGAAAAGGGCTGATCACTTCTTACCTTGCACAAAAACACAGACCCGAATTTTTATCAAACACCAATATGGCCAATGCTGGACACACAGCCGTTAATGTAGATGGCACTGCTTATATCGCTAAAGCAATGCCATCGGCTGCGATATTAAGAAAATGGCTACCTGATTACAATCCTTGGATAATAATGGGTTCTTCTTCTGCATTTACGCTACCGCAGCTAATGAAAGAAGTCGAAATAACTGGAAGTGTCGATAGGCTTATTATTCACCAAAGAGCTATGGTGATCACAGAAGAGCACAGGCAAAGGGAAAACGAAGGCAAGGATAGCACAAAGCATTTAGCGAGCACGATGCAGGGCTGTGGGGCCGCCATAGCAGACAAGATCCAAAGATTGCCAGGGACCAAGCTTGCAGTTGATTACGAAGAATTAAGTCGATTTGTATTTTGCAAAACGTGGACACGACCTTCTTCTATATTAGAGGATATGTCTCTTTTTGATCCATTTAATGTGATGTGTAAACACCATTGTGAAGCCCTACACGAATACATTGACTGTGTACTCAGGGCTACGTTCACTTTTCTCCACGAAGGCGCTCAGGGATTTTCGCTTGATATCAATCATGGCCACTCATATCCTACTTGCACTAGCCGCGGTACATCGGCAATTCAGAATTTAGCCGATATGGGTATTTCGCCCAAGTTCCTTGGTGATGTATATCTGGTACTTCGACCATATCCAATAAGAGTTGGCAATGTGATCGAAGATGGTGTTCAGCAAGGGTATTCTGGTGGTGGTTACGATGACCAAGTCGAAATCGATTGGGAAGAAATAGCAAGAAAATCTGGGATGCCGCTAGAGTACGCTACGATATTAAGAGAGAAAGAGAAAACCACCGTTACAAAAAGGGTTAGAAGGGTGTTTTCTTTTTCTAAAAGGCAACTGCGTGAGGCCGTGATGGTGAATGGTGCCACTAAATTAGCTCTTAATTTTGCTAATTATATCGACTGGGCTTGCTTTGCATCATCATCAAAAGACAAACTTACCCCAAAGATCCTTGATTTTATAAAAATGCTCGAGGATGTCGCCGGAATACCTGTAACGCTTGTTGGAACTGGCCCACAATATGACCACGTCATTGACCTATCGTAATAATCTAGAAGTCTCGGCTTGCATCGACGAACATCATGATAATATTGATGAATCTATAGATCTAATTAGAGCTACTGGATTTAAATCAGCGTCTATACTTAATATAAATGGATTGTCGCTCACTTCTTTACCAGACATTACTATAGAGAGAATTAAGAAAAGACTATCGGATATGCCGATAAATGTCATAAGGATAGAGTTAGGTCATGGAAAAACAATAGCTCCAAAAGATATAGACAAAGAATTATCGATAGCTTCTTATTTTAAAGCTAAGGCGATCCAAATCGGCATCGAAAAATCATCATTTCTCGATAAGGCGAGTTTCGATGATTTTATCAGTAGATTATCATCATTTGCTGTGTCGATGTCATTAGTACCGATATTAGAAATGACTGATCATATGTTTATTGACACACCAGCCGATCTCGATAAATTCTTATCGTCACATAAAAGAATTAAGTTATCTTATGATCCATGCCGTTTTATGGAAAGAAGCAATAAAAATCCACACGAACGCTGGTTTGAACCTCTTAAGACGAGTGTTTACAGTATAATAGCAAGAGATTTTAAAACAGGCTCCGGTTTTTATCCTATTGGCCAAGGCGCTACCAATATTGTTAAAGCTATAGATGAGCATATTTTAAACGGTGGTAGATACGCTATATTTAGACCGTCACTTGGAAGACGGTATGGTAGCACAGTCGGAAAGAAAGAAACATTTAAGTTAGCTTTGGAAGTGTTTAATAATCTATTCAGGAGTATTTAGATGCTTAATGTCAACGAAGCAATTCAGAAGATAAAATCTATCGGAGCCAGCAACGTTAGAATAGTTCCGATGGCTGGTCAGCCGATCAATAATGGTGATCATCAGATCGAGATTAAATCCGGAGCTAGTTGGGAATCGATTGTGTCTGGTGTAAAAAAGAAAATGGCAGAAGACATTGTAAATCAAGCTATAAACAAGGTTATCCTTGGTTAATGATAAAGAAAATAAAATCCGTAATAGAATTGTCCAAATATAAAATAGGTAATAAATTATATTTCATAGATTTATACACAGATTCAGACAGGGATTTAATACAAAGCGATTTAAATTGGATGTTGGCTTGTCACCCTAAAATTTTCTTTGTCAAAAAGATATATAAATACAATACTAAATCGAAATATATATGTCCTAGACTTCCTAGTGCTGTTTTTAGTATATTATCATCTCTGTTAGTAGGTCAATTTAATATAATATGCTTTGAAGTTTCAGCGATTAAACGCTGTGCCAATACCGGCGAATTCTATTATTTCGATGGTAGTGGCGACTGGCACCCAGAATCGATATTATTCACCACAGAGCGCAAAGCGCTTAACGAAAAGAAGCGAATTTTATCGCTGGTTGATGATTGGGCTTCGCACAATCGTGGCGATTAAATATATTATATGAAGATAACTAAAGTTAATATATCCTTACCAAAGGTCGCTCAAAAGCACGATTATGACTGCGGAGCTGCAGCTTTAAAGTCGATATATGAATATGAACACCCAGAAGACAAAAACGACTTATCAAAGTATACCAGATTATTAGGTAGCACTAAAAATAAAGGGACAAGCACGCAAGAATTAGTTGCAGCTTGTAAGTTATTAGGTCTTAACTTTAAAGAATACCATGGCATGTCACTTTCTAGGCTGCATAAAGAAATTAAGATCGGAAACCCGATACTTTGTCTCATAAGATCGAATGATCATGGCCACTTCGTAGTGGCTTTGGGATGTGATGATGATAATATCTATTTCGAAGATCCTTTTAAAAAGAAAAATAACGGCTATTTGCCTAAAAAAGAATTTTTCGAAAGATGGACAGATGGCGATAACCATAGCGATCTTAAACGGTTTGGATTGATTTTTAAGGTATCGCGTCCAAAAACAAAAAAGAAAATTACAGCCTATAAGATTTTAGGAAATTAATATGGCAGATAATACAGATATAACGAGATCTAATTATGTCGAATTAATCTCTGTAGATGTCGATTCAATGCTAATGGTGTGCAATGATAAGTACAAGACCGTTGAGAGCAGCTTGCCTAGGATTTTGAACGGTATAGATTATCAGGCTTGTGATGCGCTTGCTGTTGTTGCGCCGCCAACAAATAAATTTGTGACAAATGTAGAAAATGTTCCAGGGTCTTTAAGAGAATTAGTAAGACGACCCAATGTTATTCTCACATCGTTTAACGCTATTAGTTTTTTAGGTCAGGATATTAATTTAGACACCACCGATAATATACCAACTATCACGTCGACTATTCCGACTCTGCCTGATATTAATTGCCAAAAATTTGGCACTTCGGTCTCTTGCAAGAAGAATAGTGACAAATGTTCCATCGATTTGCATTTTATAGATGCTTCGAGTTTAAATACCGGCATTGCCCCAGGCAGAGCGTTACTCCAGACCAACAAGGCCCTGCTTAGCGGTGGGTATGATTATCGATTGGCTATATCTAAAGTCAGAGGCACACCAGAATATATCGGGTTTTTCGCTGGTAAACAATACTATAAGCTTTCACTAAATACATTAAAGGGTTTTTGGGATAATTCTTGTGAGAATGACAGGATGATGGTCGATAAGTATGCCGCAATGGTTTCGGAGCCTGTTAATTCTTCTACAGTAAATCTAATCGGTGTTTCAACTGCTAACGCTTTTACATATGGTTTTAATAGTCAGTCATATGGTAGTCTTAGTAATATTGCAGTCTCATCCATAGTGAGATCTGTCGGGTTTAAGATGGAGCTGGCATTAACCAGTTCAGGTAAGGCGTTAGATGGAAGCTGGCGGTTTGATCTTGCGCCGGCCAGTGGCCTTAACCTTAACCCTATGTTTAACACTAGCGGTCGCACGGGGCCATTAAATTATCAAATATTAATCGATTCGACTAAAAATCTATCGGGAATGGCCGATAATGATTTTTCTTTAAACGGTGCTGATCTTAAAAAAGTAGAGCCTTCGGATTATCTGCGATTTAGATCCTTAGCGACTAAGATCTTTTGCATTTATGTAGATCATCGTACTACTGGATTAGCATTAGACGATAACTTTAATTTTATAGATTCTGCGGTCGGCGGCTCAGACCAATTTGAGGCATTTAGGCAAGCCATACAATGTGGCCATAAGTTTTTGTTTATTTTAAATGACGAAACGATAAGCGCGTCCCAAGATTACTATAATTTTGTAGCGTCAGTCGGTATTGCTAGCGCAGCGGTTGTGCTAATAGATAGTCAGACCGCAGCGGGCGGTGAATACTTTGACCAGATATTTAGCTCTATAAATACTTTGTGCGGTTATGTTGGTCCTAACACGACACCAGGTGTATCGGCTTTTGGCTCTGTTAAGGAATTATGGCAGGGAGGATCGCTTTTTAAAGGTTCTAATCTTAAATCATTAACTCACTTCAAGATAAATAGTAGCTACACGTCACCAGACACGACTCCGCGGATACCTGAAGTATTAACTAACAATGAATCTTTAATTAGTTATGATTCTGTATTCGATAGGATTCTTTATATTGAGCAATCAGACGATTCCGTCTATAGATTATTTGCCATGAATATGAAAACACGTGAACGTTCTGCAATTGCACCTTTACCTTTTTTGTTCGATATTGTGATAGGTTTAGACAGCAATGTTCCTTCAGTCCAAATGTATGACCCTGGAATGCGGTTATTTTTCATTGGTACTAGTTCTGGACATCTATATTCGGTCGATGTTACGACCGGAAAATCGTCAGAGATCGTAATAAACTCGATAGACTTTGTGCCAAGGCCAGAGCGGCGATATCCATCTATTACAGGGATTGGTATAGGGTATGTTCCATCTTACGATTACAATGGGGTTACTGATTTTTCTGGCCATCGTGCACTGTTTGTAGGATTCAATGCCGCAGGTTCGAATGATATCAAGCGTTATAGTATCTTGCGATCTTATGTTTATGATGTGTTGGTCTTTAATAAAACAGGGATAGCATCAAAAATAACACCATTAGTAAGTCTTGATTTGCCTTTGGCTGGAATGGCGAATCTGCGCAGTTTTAGTTTTATGTGTGCTCCAGTTTTTAATTATCTTATTAAGAATTTGCCTGCCACACCGGTCTCAGAATTTGTTTCAAACCAGAAATTGCCTGGTCTTTTGTTATGTTATGATATTATGGACACCAACCAGAATCAAATAACACCGGAATCTGGACGTTGTGTTGCGATAAATCCGTTGATTCTCAATAAAGTGTTTGCGAGTCAAGCAAGCATCCAATATAACATATTAGATACTTTTATTATACCGGCTTATTATCCTGTTACCAATCGTGCCGATTGGGTTACGATTGACGATTTTGGCGGCTCGGTTATCTGGTCCTCATTAGACATTACGCCCACGAAAACAGTCCTCGATTATTATTATGTGCCGGTACCTCCTGCTGGCGTTGACAATAAAGGCATCGAATTTTTCCCTTCTCTTGCTGTTTTATTAAATAGCTATGAGGCTGGCGGCAATGTTAGTAGTATTTTCTTCAGAGATTCTTTAGAATGTTCCGTTGGTGTAAAGGGTGTCGAGAGGCATGACTTTGGGCCTAAGAATATGAATTGTTGGGACCTTAGTAATAGTGCTTCAGCCCCTGTGTCTGATTCTTTTGTCGGTAATGAATTAGTTCTTAGATACGGAGAATCTGTTAGTAAAAATTATAACCTCGAGGCCGGAAAATACTTTGTCACTATAACCACTTCCGATTATCGCATAGGTACTGACGATGCTGGGCAAAATCTTACTGGTCTGGTTGATATTATTACTTCTGGAGGTAGCAGGTTCCATTATCTGCCAGCGCGACTAGATTCGACACCATTGGAAAAATTAAAGGTGCAATCGGTCCCTTTTCAAGGCGTTAACCCAACAGCTATAACCACAGCTGGATCATTAACCTACTTATTTGATATGCCAGCAGCGTTTAATATTACACTTAAGAATAATTTAAAACCAGGGGCGATTACTTCTGAATTCGATAACACTAAATTCATTCCTCGTGGCGTTGGTGTCTACGGTATTAAGTTATGCAAGCTTCTTGATCAAACAGTTATATTAGATGGTATAAAGGATGTAAAATTAAACATCTCAGTTACTGGTATACCACGCCAAGAAGTGAACATTTTTTCGGCATTTGTTAAGGTGACTTACAGAGATTATGGAAGGCCAAATGTTAAAAAGGTCGCTTATCGCGAAGTCATTACGGACGGGCGTTCATCGCCGTATGCTGGTAACAGCGTGCCTGTCGATTGTGACTATAGCGACACATGCAATTATTGGAAACAAAACGGCAATGGCGGCATACCCTCACAGTATGTGCTAAATCAGATTAGACACAGCGATTCACAGATGGAATCGACTACCAATTTTAAAATAGTCGATGTTACGTTATATAATAATTGCATCTGGTGTATACCAGCTGGATCGAGCAGGTTTGATCAAGCTACTGGAAAATATGTTCCGACAGATACCGCAGATACTTATACCATATTCTTTGGTGATTTTAAAACAGATATGATTGTAGAATCTATAGAGTATTTCTTCTTAGTTAATAAGATAGTCGATACTTCGAGTACCCCGCCAACTTGTGTCGACAATAAATCAAATTGCAAACCTGACCCAGCAACAGATATTGTAGTCCACTTAGATTACACTAATTGTAACAAAGAAATTAAGAGATTAACTCGAACTATAAATATCGGTTCTATAGTAGCAATAGAGCATGATCTTAGTAAAGTATTTCCTAGCAGTAGATGGGATTATATTAGACCACCATCTTCAAACGGAACGGCTTTGGGGCCACCAATTGGAAATGCTATTAACGGCAAAATAGGTGAATGGATATCATTTAAAGAGATTCTAGATAATACGACCGGTACTGGCGCTGACCAGTGTTCCGCCCCTATTTCTAATCAGTTGATATATAATGGTACTTCTTTAACTTCCGATCGCCCTACTGGCTGCGATATTCCAAATCCAAAAATCGGTGCTATAAGCCTTTTTGCTAAAAAAGTAAAACCTGCATTTGTCATAACTGACATATCTGAGACTTCTCTAACAAATGAAATTCAATATATTACAATACCGCAAGCCGATGGTGGCATCTTTAAGCTTACTTTTGCTAAAAATGGTGTAACCCAGACGGTGACTGTTCCTTATAATGTAACAGCCGCTCAGCTAAAGACTATTTTAGAAGCGAACACGCTAATTGGTCCTAACAATGTTCTAGTTACAGCGGTCGGCACAAAAAGTTATAAGATTGAATTCGTTGGAGCATTAAAAGGTTTAGCTATTCCGATTATGAAACCCATAAGCGATGGTCTTATTGGAACGTATTTTGCTTATACAAGTCGTTCAGTGGTTGGCACCAAAAACGAGAGGCAAACCATAAGCAATGTTTCTGCTTCTAACAGAGCTTTTACCATTTTTTTTGCCGGCCAACAAACGGTAACAATTCCATACGATGCTAGTTTGAATACTGTCAGGGCCGCTTTGTCTGCATTGCCTTCAATCGGCGGCGGGAATGTTGCTGTTTCTGGCCAGACTACTAATTATGATGCCCCTTATACTGGCCCATGGAACATTGATTTTATAGGCACTTTTGCAGGAAAGAATGCATCTAGGCTCTCCACATCTAACAAGGACTATGTTGTTTATGTCGATTGGGTCGGTGGTATAGGTGTTAATGAAGTGCAAAAATTCAGCTACAAGGCCAATTCCGGTAGATTTAGTCTATCATTGTATGGACCGACTGGTGCTTTTTGTACAACAGCGCCGATCGAGGCCACAGCTACCAATAGCGATATAGTTAAGAGTATAGTAGCAAATTGTAGTTTTTATGCTGCTGAAGACATTGGGTTAACGTTAGTCCAAAACGGAAATGTTTACGACTGGACTATAGAGTACAAAGGCAAGGCGACAGCCCAACCTGTTAAGCAGATAGGTATACAATCAGTCGATCTTGTCGGTGACGAAGTCACTGTTGTTAGAGTAGAAAAAGGTGGCGGTAAGCCACAAAAGATTAGATGGTCGTATACAAATGCCACAGCAGGTTTTTATATTTTAAGATTCGAATCAATCGATAAGCATATTTATTTTTCAGACAGGATATATTATAACGCTACGGCGGCAGAGATACAGACGATCATAGAGAGTATGACTTTATTTGCGCCTGGTGACGTGACGGTTGTCCAATTAGACATAGGTGTTGTTGGGTCATACGAATATGTGCTTACTATTAAAAAGAAAATAAGTGCACTACAAGTTACAGCCATTTTTGAGACCACGTTATTTGGAAGCCCAATTTCATATTATATCGTGCCTGATGGGCCATATCCTTACCCATTGCCTTATTGTCCGTCTTTGACGCCTAAGATACATGGTGTTGATGGGTTGGTCTGCGTGCCTTTTCCTCCCGAGGAGGGCGATCCTTTTGCAGATGAGATATGCTGTACCCCAGAGACCATATCTAGCGCTGCAAATAAATCGACATTCTTTAAGATCGAAAGAGATCTTTTCAGTCCTAGTTTTCAGATTAATGGTAAGTTAGCCACTGTGGGTTCGCTTATGGCGGCTAGGAATTTTAAGAAAAGCATTTATAAACCTTACTATTTAGTATCTAATACCTGTGTCGACCTTGTCGAGGCGAAATACACAGATGAAATTAAGAGCCGGACCATTATCGTGATTATTAATAAGAAGGTCGATCTTGAAGTCCCTAAGATCAGAATTATAAACCGCATCAAGAGTAATTATCCTAAGCTTGATTATTGTAGAGCTTTATCTTTTGAGAAAAACAAGGGTGGTCAGGATTTTCCAGATATATTGCCAGATAAAAACTATAATATATAATATGGAGGAAAGTTTTATGTCTTTTGAAAGCATTAAAATTTATCGTGACTATCAGATCGTTAATGGTTTCGTCCAAGTACCGCCAAATCTCGAAAAGGACCGCACCACTTTTACGACCAGTCAGGTGTTGTCTGATATTTCTGGGTCTGAAATATATGAAATGAATTCTGTCGGCTCTGGCGCTACAACTGGTTCTGGTTTTGGCCGCCCAAGCACTATCAGATTCGAAGTAACCTTTTAGGAAAACAATAGTGTTTTTAATGTCGGCCTGAAATCCCTCGATTTGATTATTTTAGCTGGCCCAGATTCAGGCAGATTTATCAATATGCCATGGCTCAATTTGATGTTTAAATTGCGCTCCAATATTAGTCTATATAAACTTAGCTGTATGCTATAGTGGTTTAATGAACAGTCTTCAAGTCCGTTAAATGGGCTTTTCATCTTTTCATATTTGTTATCTAATTTTACGGTGCCGGTCTTCCAGTCTAGCAATGAAGTTACTAACTTGCCATTATATTCTAATTGTATAAGAGCGTCTATTCTACCAGCGACTTTTGCGGTAGTGTCACCGATGACCCATTCAGTTTTAAGAGTAGTAGCGTTATACTTTTTCTTTAAATCGTCCCAGAGTTCTTTGGCTGCTTTAACTTCATGTGGTAAACCTGTGATGTCTATATCTTCGCCTTTTATTATCATTTCGGCGGCATTGTGGACTATCGTGCCCTTTTCTAAGCTTACTTTTCCTTTCGCATCCCATCGTTCTAAGATTGTCTGCTGACTAACCCCTTCTTTTTTTGCGCTGTGTTTGCTCCATCTTTCAGTATCAAAAGGCTGTTTATATTTTGATAGATATTGGGTCACAGACACTAATCTTTCGTCACCAAACCAATATGAATGATTTTCGTCGATATATGTTATTTCGTCGAATTTGGTGGTTTCGAAGATCTCTTTCATGGTTGAATACTCTATGTATATATTATATGGAAGAAGAGGTAGATTTAACCATTGTTGATCGCGAGCCGACTAAGCAGACCAAAAAGGTCAAAGAGGTACCGCCTTATTATGAGGATACAGATGAAGATGCTGGTGGGTTTATTCAGGATCTTGATTATAAGTAACCTCATTTTCTAATTTTTCGATGTAATCAGTGATTACATGTTCTTCATCGATTAGATTGATATTTCCCTTTGTGTCGCCAGACACAATATTTGGATTTATCGTTACGTAAATTAGTTCTTGGTGTAAACTAGCTATGGTCTTTAGCATTTCTATCAGATGTTTTTTATTAGTACAGAGATTTGCATGTATGTTTAGATCGTCTTTATATGTCGCTTCGATCGCTGATTGGAATGCATTTGCCATTTCGCTGTCTGTATAAATCGGAAGATAATATCTAGCATCTTTTTCATATGAAAAAATCTTATGATACTTTTCGAATAATCCACAGCTAAATATTATGTAATATTCTTTCATTAGCCTATCTCCTGTGGGTATATACTTTACGCTTAAAAGGAGTGCAAAATGGATAAGAAAACACCATATCCTGGTTTCAACCCTAGTTTTAAGAATGTTAAGAAGAGAAATGGTAATTTTAGAACTGTGTTGGTATTAGAGGTGCTTAGTAAGAAACAATTGACACAGACCATAAAGGCTTTGATAGGAGAGCAGGTTGAAGCTAAGCTTGAACAGCTTATGGGCCGAAATGGCCTTATCGATTACGATGTGGTTTCAGATGATCGTTTTGATGTATTATTGCAAGAAGGGCTACGTATGGTCACTGAAGGGTATTGACAGAGTTGTTGGGATCTGTTACAGTAAAAACAGACACAATTACTTTACTGGAGGATTCATGGAAGGTAAATACAGAATATTAAACATCGATGGTTCGATTAGTTCTAAACTTTATGATCTGATTGAGGAAACATCAACCCAAAGGGCGACTCTACGGTCGGTTGGTGAAAGTAAAGAGATCTTAGTTCATAAAAACCGAATGATACCCGTAGATAAAGTTGATAGTGCGGTGTGTATCGTGTCAGGCGGAGTCGAGTTAGCCATTTGTCCAAAATGTTTAACTATCAGCAAGAAGACGCTTGGCCTTGAGAATTTTTTATGTGAACGCGGTTGTGGTAATTATCCTTACCATAACCTTGGTTCTAACGGCCTAGCTTTAAGGAGTAGAAAGATAATGGAATTGAAGAATAAAAATGTTTTTAACTTAGAAGATGTTAAAAAGTATCCTGACTTTCGTGTTTGGAGCAAATTAAACAAATTTAATCATCCAAATATTGACTCTAGATCTATAATTATCTTGCATTCTTCTGATAAGCCCAGAAAATTGCAATTTAACACTTATAATGGCTCTTTGGGCAAAAAATCACCGCCACTACCACTGGAAGCTTTCGATAAAAATGAAGCTCCGCAGGGAAAATGCCCTTGGTCGATTATCGCCAGTGTTGATGCTGAAGAAAATCGATTGAAAGAGTCAGGATATGAGCGCTCTATCTAGGAGTTCGCAATTTCTGAAGATGAATTATCAGAAATCAATAAGAAGTATTCCGCCATCCTTGATGACATTAAAATGTTAGAGGAAATGATATCTATATTGCCTTCAAGAACAGCACTCGAACTTAGGAGTGTGTTTGGCAAAATTATGCGCGATATTGCCGTTTGCCACAAGGGTTTAGCAATTCTTGCTAAAGAAAAAGTGGATTCATTAGTATCAGATTTGAATTATATGTCATTTGATCTTGAAGCCACAAGGAGAGAGCGGGATGAATATAAAAGAAAACTTGGCGAATAATTTAAAAAGAGAATCGATATTAATCACAGGTGGTGCTGGTTTTTTAGGTAACAAAGTCGTCCAATGTTTCATGGAAAACGGTTTTGGCTCAGAATGTGTAAGAGGCCAGAAAGCCAGACCTAATAATGTTTATATTAATCGATCAGTATTATTCGATCTTACTATTGAGTCACATGTTTCAGAATTGTTCAGCCGTCTATCGCCTACCATAGTTATACATCTAGCTGCTGCTGTCGGTGGTATCGGTGCTAATCAAAAAACACCAGGTTCTTTTTTTTACAAAAATGCCATGATGGGGATACTTCTACAAGAGTATGCTAGAAGGCATAATGTTAAAAAGTTCGTTACTATCGGCACAGTTTGTTCATATCCTAAATTCACGCCATCACCTTTTAAAGAATCAGATTTATGGAATGGCTATCCGGAAGAGACAAATGCGGCCTACGGCATCGCAAAAAAAGCCTTGCTTGTGCAGAGCCAAGCCTATCGCCAAGAGTATGGCTTTAATGGGATTCATCTGTTGCCCGCCAACTTGTATGGTCCGCTTGACAATTTTGATGATAGCACATCACATGTTGTCCCAGCGATCATCAAAAGAATCTACGAGGCCAAAAGAGACAAATTAGATCATGTAACCGTTTGGGGCGATGGTTCACCCACTAGAGAATTTCTATATGTGGATGATGCAGCGAGAGGTATAGTGCAAGCTACCTCGACATATGATAGTCCTGAACCAATAAATTTGGGATCAGGGAGAGAGATTAGCATAAAAGATTTAACGACCAAGATAGCTCAAATAATTGGATATGATGGTCTAATAAAATATGATCATTCAAAGCCCAACGGGCAGCCTAGGAGGAGCCTCGATAGTACGCAGGCAGCACTAAAATTTAATTTTCAGACGACCACTGATCTTGACACAGGGCTAAAAACTACTATTGATTGGTATATTGATCACATTTCTTCTATTGGAGCAGTTAGAAAATAAAATGAAAAGTCGTATTGAACGTGTTCTTCCAACCGCTTATCTTATAGGTCAAACGACACTTGATTTAGATCAATTAACCAAATATCTCGAAGATACTGACGCCAAGCCATTCGTTAGAGAAGTAGAAGAAGCAAGATTTTCTGGTGTGTCTGATATGGAGATTATTTGTTCCGTATATGCTAAATTATGCTATAAATCTTTTGTCGTTGGTACGAATAAAAACATAACAAGAACGAGATCTATAAAGGATAACATCAAAGGATGTTTCGATGTTAAGCATGGCAGCATATTCGAGCATGTTTTCTTTAATTTTATCATTAAAGATTGTTCAAGGATTTTTACACATGAGCTTGTACGACACAGGGTCGGCACAGCCTTTAGCCAAAATTCTGGGCGCTATATTAGAGAAGATGTGATACGTGTTGTTCTTAGCCCAGACATAGAGCATTCAAAAAAGATCGACGCTATCTTAGAGAATATCTGCGCCGGTTATGATGAGTTAGATTATGAATTAGATATCGATTCTACTATAAGGTTCGACGAAAAGAAAAAATTAACCAGTTCTATCAGACGAATCCTGCCTAATATGTGCGCTAATGACATAGGTTTTACTGTCAATGTCCGAGAATTAAGACACATACTTTTGATGCGTACTTCCCGCCATGCCGAATGGGAAATGCGGTATGTTTTTGACAAGATTTATAAATTATTACTACCAAAATATGGTGCCTTTTTCCATGGTTTGCATGTAGGGTCACATGAAGGATATGTAGAGATTACTGAGGAGCCTTATGTATAAAATAACTTTAGAAAGGCTCAATGGTAACGATTTGCCGCTACCTAAATTCGAGACAAGTGGTTCTGCGTGTTTTGACATATCAGCATGTTTAACACGTCGGATGTCTGAATGCTTACTAAATGGAAGAAAAAAGCATTTTTTATATAAATGGCATGCTACGAATTTAAGGAAGTATGTTGAAGGACTAGAAGATGTATTTTCTGAAGAATCAGAAATGTCACGGTTATACATTCATCCTAACGAAACCATTTTGATACCAACTGGATATAAAGCATCATTTGCTTCAGATTTAGTGTTAAAATTATACATCAGGTCTTCTATCGGTTTAAATGGTCTCAATCTAGCTAACCAAGTAGGGATTATTGATTCTGATTATCGTGGTGAGATCTTTATAGCTATAAAAAACAATTCTGACATCGCCCAGACTATAAACCACGGTGACCGTATCGCCCAAGCAATGCTTGAATGTATAGTTAAACCAGAGATCATTGCTGGTGTCGTTGATCCCACAGCGCGCAATGATGGTGGTTTTGGCTCTACTGGAAGAAAATGACAATGAGGGGCACATATAAAACAGTAAAACCGGCGTATAGTGCTCTACTTGAAGCAAACAATTTAACATTAAATCAATATTGTAATCTGAAACCCAAAAATATACAAGAGATCATAGACAAAATACCTGGTACCGGTGATCGTACCGTCAGGCATATGTTAAATGTCGGCCCTCGTAATGCTACTGAAACAGATATACTAAATTACTATGTTTGGAATGTCGCTACGCCAAGAATTAGAGCAGAGAATGATTTGGCTAAGTTACACAGCACTAAAAGGAATTCTATTTATAGTCAGACAGATGACATTATCGATTTTGATTAGCCTTTTTCGGTCGTTTTTGTTTCGTTTTTTTCTTTTGGCCGTTGTTGTGCCACTCATAGGGATCGCCAATACTACTAATATCATATTCACTAGGGTTCTGACGGTCCAGAAACGTGGTTGGTGATTTGTATTGAATTTCACTAATTATTTCTTTAATTTTCATGGAGTATATTTGATATGATTGAAAATTCTCAAGCTTCTTTTTCCGTGTGGACTTTAGACGGAAAAGACTATTTTGAATTCAATAATGATGGGATTATAATTCATAGATTAGATACTGAACAGGCGGCCGTTGATGTGGCTAAGGATAAGACAGCCCACCACTGGTTATTGCTAGATGATGATAAAGATAAATATACTGCAGGAGGCACTAATGACTCAAAAAAGATTTTCAAGCGTAGATGATATTCCTGATTTTATGACGGCGGCTAAGGATTTTAGGAGTGATATAGAACAAACCAATTCACCGCTTTCATTGTTCGACAATGAAGCGCCTGATTTAAAGATGGCAAGAAAATTAGTCGATGAAAGTATAAATATAGTCGGCGCTGAAGTAAACATCTTTTTAAGAACCAACAATGATGATATTAGTGAAGTATGGGAAGAGGACGCTGACCCTACATATTGGAATCCCTTTAAGATAAAAGCATTTTTTAAGCCTTCTCCGATCGAACTGGAATTAAAGAAATCTGGCGTTGATGTAGAAAATAAAATGGAGATTTCGCTAAGTCACCGACAAATCTATATGGTCTGTCGCGAGAGGATGCTGCGGGCTGGTGATGTAATCAGAATACCATATAATAGCGCTCAAGTCGATTTAGCGCCTCGTTTCTTTAGAGTAACCAACGCTGCGCCATCAGGTAATTTCCGCTATAATTGGCTATATCTTTCATGTAAGTTAGAATCTATTACTGCCGATATTACTGTAAGGCCTATGAAAGACATAATAGGTGACATAGAAATAATTAAGACAAATGGAGTGTACCGTGAGTCTCTCTGATGATATAAGGAAAATGAAGTTATTGGCTATAGCTAAAATAAAAGAGATTATTCCGGCAGTATCTGAAGGTATCAAGGACGATATTAAATCCCAAATGGATATTAAACTCGAGGTTTCTGATTTAACAGATAATGCTGGCGTAGTCGAATCAGTGTTGGTAGGGAAAAAAGAATATCCTACTATCGATGAGCTTAAAGCCGAAAAGACCGATGCTGAAGATTATATAAAAGATTTAGATGCCGCAAAAATCACAGAAATGGTGAAATCCTATGGCGCTCTATGATTTTAATCATGACACTTCTATAAATCCGGTAACGTTGCAGAACGTTCCTTTCGGACTGCCAAGGGATGCAGCTGTTAGTCAGCTTAGCGACAACCAAGGCGGCCGTAAAACTCTTACTGGAGATGAGTATAATACCTACCCCCAGTATGTTGAGGATTTCATCACTCCGGGTTTTAGAGCGCTGGATGAAGCTGTAAAGCAGTATTGGACTGGCATTAGAGTACCGACAAAAGACGCCTATAGGTTTATGAAGGTCAGAATAGCTGGCGGAAGCAAATCGATATTAGTTTGGCGAGGAGATTTAAAAGACGGTAGAACTAAACTACCTGTCGCCGCCATAAGCCGAACATCACACGAATTCAATAAGGATAAATTTAGCCCGACTTATCTATCGATGGGCCATAGATATTTAAATACTGCTGGTTCTTTGGTCGCGAAGCAATATCGCCCAGTTCCTTATAATGTCACTTATGAAATGGGAGTTTGGGCCGAACACAAACGAGATGCAGAGTATATATTATATCAAGTGCTAACTAGATTTAATCCTTTGGCGGAATTACGGATGTTCGATGGAAAGCTTGTAGGCAATGTTCAGATGAAGCTTAACAGTGCCGCGGACAATAGCGATAAAGAAATAAGTAATGATTCTATGGCCAAGGTTAAATATGACTTCAGCTTTACAGCTGAAGCATGGTTGCCGCTGCCTCAAGTAGTGGTACCAGCTATCGTCGGCCAAGTGACAGCATATTATACACCTTCTTAAGAGATTATATGATGGAAGATAGAAAGAAAAAGCTTAAATCTAATAAAATCATCAGACGCCCTTCTGTACAAGACGCAGTCGTAGAAGATATTAAATCTACTAGAATGGTAAGAGTGTTTAATAGTTGCAAACAGATGATACCACTTCAAATGCGCCCTCCGGGTACTAGTTTTTATCGCTACGAGCAACAAATCCGACTAAATCCCGGACAACATGCTTTATTACCTTTAGACCATCTCAGAGAAGACCAGATTGAAAATCTCCAGAAAAAGGGATTTATCAAGATAATCTATGATTCTGGTTCGAAAAATTCTAAGCAAAATTAATATAAGTTGGAACAGCATTAAAAAAAGAGGAGTTAAATATGGCCGTATATCTATCACCTGGTGTATATCCTCGTGAAATAGACCTATCTCTGGTCGCTTCTGCCGCCGGGCCCCTTCGCCCCGCATTTATTGGTACTGCTCAAAGAGGCCCCATAAATACCCCAACGTTTATTTCTGGCGCTGAATCTGCAATTAACACTTTTGGAACACCTTTTGTAGAAAGCTATTTGATGTATGCTGTATTGGCATACATGGAAGATGGCGATTCGTGCTATATTATGCGAGTAGGTGTTGAATATTCTTCAGCTTTACCAGATAGATTACTCGACGTATGTATTGACAATACTCCTAATATGACATATGGTTGGGGACGTATTCCAGTATTTACTGGCATCGATTACGGTAGAATTAACTTACGAAAGCCGACAGTTGCCGACCCAGTAGTATTTCACAATGCTAGCATCTCGACACCAGTCTTTCAGAACGCTGGTGCAGAATCTACAGCCCCAGATACTGAGGCTAGTCTTGCGATTGCTGGGACATATACTGGAACATTATCTGCTACTTACGTTTTAGAAATAACTAGCGATACTAGCATTAACCTTTCGACAGACTTGTACTATATGATAAATGGTGCGACCTATCGTGTGATCGATACTTCTTATGATAGTGCTGAAGATGGTTATGTGGTCGCTTCCGGCACTTTAGCGGACGCTTCAAACACAGGCACTTCGAGTTCTTTCGTCGTGCAGGGAGCGATTTTGACTGGTGTGATTACTGTCAGTTCTGGTAGGCTAAGCACTGGAGATATGTTCCAATTCGAATTGACACCAAATAATCGAAAATTCCGAATATCAGTAGAAGGTGTAGCTCATTCCTATGATGACACAGTCGCTGTTGGAGAGTATGATAACACTGCTGATCTAGTCGATGCTTTAAATGATGCGCTTATTTCTACTGGTGGCCATGATTTTGTATTTGTTTCGGCTGTCGATGAATCAGGCGCTACTGTACCGCAGATTAGATCTTCGGCTAATGGCGACAGGGTACAAATAGTCAATGGTGAAGCTTGGGCCTTAACGCTTGGAGTTTCATTATATCAATATGATATACCTCGAGCACGAGTGATTTCTACCAAGACTGATCCGTATGATATTACTACAGACAATAACCAATTGGTATTGAAGGTAGTTTCTGCTGCTTCTAGCTTTACTATCACTGCTAACATAGTGTCTGGTTTGGGGCAAGCAGCTGATAATTTAGCTGGTCAAATAAACACTTTCGGTAGTGTTGGCGGCTTAGACTATTACGAAGCATTTGCGATCAATGTACCTAATTCGTCCGGCATGGTGATAGTTATTGCCACAACGCCAAATAACGAACTAGATTCATTATTCTTGCTAGCTAATTTTACTAACATTAAGACCTTGCGCTTCACTGAAGAAGTCGGTCTCCTTTATCCTTATGGCGGCGCTTACCGCGGATTTTCTGATGAACGTGTTCTAATGCCTGTTGAAAGCGATGATCCTTCAATACCATTGTCATGTGTAACTGACCCAGTGTCTGACGAATGCGCACAAGATTCTGCATATTACCAAAGTATTGTAGGTTGGTTTGTAGGCACATCTGCCGGTACATGGATCGGAAAATATGATGCTGTGAAAGACACGTATACAGGCTACACGGTTGGTGTGCAACTTGTTAACACCAACAATGTAGCAACTAGTCAGAAATATGTCATTACAATTAAAGACTCTTCAGGCTATGCTGTTGATTCAATAACTGATGTGTCATTTGATCCAACTGATGCGCGTTATATCGCCAACATTATAAACCCTGGCTCATCGATCGGTGGGACCAACGGCAATGCGATTATTAATTGGATCGAAAGACCTTCCTATATTGGCGTTGGTGAAGACAGGCATCCTGCCTCGTTCAGCAACAGGCAATTTAGAGGTATGGCTAACGGTATTCCGACCGATCCTGCAGATTCTGCTACTTATCTTGATGCTGCCGTGATTGGAAACCCAGCCACCAGCTCAGGACTTTACGCTTTCCAAAACCCAGAAGCTTTTGACATTATGTTGTTAGCTATTCCAGGATTTAGTTCTGGCGCTGTGATTGGATCTGCTTTGCAGCTTTGCGAGAATCGTGGTGATGTTCTGTTTTTGGTCGATCCTCCAATCGGTCTTAGACCACAACAAGCTATAGATTGGCATAATGGTCTTCTTTATGATGATCTCGATCGTGCTATCAATAGCTCGTACGGTGCTTTGTATTGGAGCTGGTTGAAGATCTTTGACCAATTCAGCGCTGAAGAACGATGGGTACCACCTTCTGGTCATGTTGCGGCTATTTTCTCGAGAACCGCACAGAACACGGAAGTTTGGTTTGCACCAGCCGGTCTTCGACGTGGTAGGATTCAGACAGCTCTTGCTGTTGAATATAACCCCACCCAATCAGAGAGAGATCTGTTATACGGATCTGGCAATAGCGTTAACCCAATCGTTAGCTTCGCTCAAGACGGTATAGTAGTCTGGGGCCAGCGAACACTTCAGCGTTCACCAACTGCTCTCGATAGAGTTAATGTTAGGATGTTGATGATTTATATTAAAAAGAACTTAACCACTATCTTGAGGAATTTCATCTTTGAACCTAATGACCGTACTCTTTGGTCACAGGTTTATAATGTCGTGAATCCTTTCCTATCTGAAATAGCTTCTAGAAGGGGTCTTTCTGGTTATAAAGTGGTTGTTGATGCCTCTAACAACACTCCTGAAAGGATCGACAGGAATGAATTGTGGGTCTCGGTGTTTTTACAACCAACCAAGACTGTAGAATTCATAGTCTTAAATATGGCGGTATTAAAAACCGGTGCTTCTTTCGCAGCTGAAGAATCTTTAGCCGCAGCTGGCCTAGTAACTGTCTAAAAACACTCAAAAGGAGAACATTAAAATGCCAGGATTTAATATTAATAATAAAGGCGGGATGCCAGGCTTCGGCGCCAACGCACCTACCAACATTATGGAAACCAGAAGAACCTACCGATGGTATTTTGAAACCATTGGTAGAGGTGCCGGTAATGGAACTTGGACAGCAAAAGAGCTGTTGGTTCTTCAGAAAGCTAAAAGGCCGACCTTTAAATTTTCTGAACTAGATATGCAACACCAGCAAGAAAAAGCATACTATGCTGGTAAGCAAGAATGGGAAGCTTGTACATTAACATGGTATGATGTTGAACAGGATCCTAATATTTCACAAGGCTTGTACATTTGGCTTGAGTCCGTGTGTCGTTTAGACACAATCGGTGTTAACCATCCAAAGAATTACAAGAAACAAGCAACGCTTAAATTAGTCGATGGAGCTGGTACGACTAATGAAAGATGGGACATGTATGGTACTTGGCCAACCAATTTTAATTGGCAAGAATTAGACTATACTGGCGATGCCATCTTGACTTGCGATGCGACAATGAGATACGACCGAGCCATCCGAGAGTGTTCTAATCCAACGCTACCTGGTCCTTTGGGAACAACATGCGCTCAGCCTAGCTAAAAAGGCGTATAAATTATGCCAGGATTTTATATTCCGACTGATAAGTCGAAGTGTAATATAGATAGCATTAACAAATCAGGTCAGGAGTACGCGGCGGCGCGTACTCCTCATCATTTGATGGAGACAGCTAGAAATTACCGTTGGCTATTCGAGCTGTTACCAGCTTTCGATGGCCAAAATTTTAACGGTAAGATATCGTCCGACGCTCCAGGCAATCTCTTAATATATTTAAAAAAGTGCGAAAGACCCACAATGGATTTTGAAGAAATTTCAATCCATAATGGGCCTCGCACCATGTATAGACCAGGCAAATTCAAGCACAATCCTATCAAATTAGATTTCCACGAAATAGTCGGACCATTATCTTGGGCCGATGGCCCTGCGGTAAGAATCTATGAATGGATGAGAAAATTAGTATTTAAATCCGAGCAGGGTGTATATTCTAAATTTGTAGATTATTCGTTTAATGCAAAATTAGCGCTACTTGACGGAAAAGGGCAATTTTTACACATATATGAGCTTTTCCATTGTTTTCCTTTAAATGTAACACCATCTAATTTAGACTACGAAGCTGATTCAATCGGTAATGTCTCTGTCACTTTACGCTATCTGGATGTAAAAGAAACGAAAAATCCAGCTTATGCTGACGTCTAGATATAATAAATAGCATAGGAGAGAGCAATTTGCCAGGATTTATAATTGGCGATACTAAAGAAGGAAAAGATCCTAACTTTAAGTTAAATACTGTTACAGATGAGTATTATACTAATTTTTTTTGGGATGTATCAAATATTCTAGGAACTTTTGTAAAAAACCAGCAGCCCACCAAGTCATTATTAGCATTAAAAGACTGCAAATTACCCACATTTACAGTCGAAGAAGAAAAGGTTTTAGGATCAAGTGTAGAATACAAGTTCGCCAAGAAGGTAAATTGGGACGATATATCTGTTACATGGTATGATAACTTTGGTTTATTAAATATCATGAAAACATGGATGAATTCGGTTTTTACTATGAATAGAGGGATGGCCCTTGCGTCTTCATATAAAAAAGAGACTAAGATATTGGTTTATACGCCTTCTATTTCATCACGTCAGACTTATACTCTAAATCAGAGCTGGCCTAAAGCCATAAAATTTGGTGATTTAACATATACTAGCAGTGATATAAAAGTTGTCGAAGCCACCGTATCCTACGATTGGGCACTTTACGCCGAAGATTAACAAAACAATTCTAAATTGTATATATAATAGAGCAAAAAAAATTCCATCTTATTTTAGGAAATCGATATGGCACAAGAAGAGGATATTCCACTAGGTGGCAGCGCTAAGAATAAACCAAGACCTGAAAAAGAAGACCAGCAGGATGTTAGGATGGAAGCGCATAATCCTGATCTTCAGAATCTACTTGGCGGCAGCAGTAATGAAGAGTTCTTACGGCAATTAATAGCATTACCAGAAGACAAGCTTATACCTTGGGAAGAATGCACACTACCGAGCAAAGGGATTTATTATAATTGGCCAGATGGCGTCGTAATGGTTAAAGCCATGGGACAGACTGCAGAAAAAGTCTTAGCCACTCAGCGCTTGGCCCAGAGTGGCCAGTCAATTGATTATCTATTCAGAGAATGTTGCAAATTTCCCGACGGTTTTGATCCTGCCGATCTTTTGCTCGGCGACAGAGTGTTTTTGCTCTATTTTCTAAGAGGCATAACACACGGTAATCTTTATGAATTTATGATTAGCTGTCCAAATTGCGATGCTTCAGCAACTCACAAGTATGACTTAAATGATTTAGCTAATACTATAACTTGGGCTGACGCTTCAGTTGGCCGTGAGCCATTTAAGGTCATATTGCCTTATATGTCTAAAGTTACTAACAGAGAAGTGTTTGTAGGTGTTAGATTTTTACGAGCATCTGATGCCAATGAAATTCTTTCGCAAAGAAAATTCAGAAAGCAAGCTTATTCCAAGCCTGGTAATTCAGTACGATCTGGTAGCATTTTACCTTCACAGCGAAACAAGCAAAAGCTAGATGGTAATAATCTAGACGAGTCAATCACTGAAAATCTTGAAAAGATGATCACTAGTGTGATGGGCATTACTGATCAGATCGCAATTCGTTCTTTTGTCCAAAAACTTCACTCTACAGACACGTCGACCATACGAGAATGGGTAAGAGAGCATTCACCCGGTATAGACACTACCGTTATCATCACTTGTCAACAGTGTGAGCACGAGTTTAAAGCGGAACTACCGATATCTGAAAGCTTTTTTCGCCCAGTTAAAGCCTGATGAATATGATAGGCAATATAGCAATTTAATGGAGCAGCAGTTTCTTCTAAAGAGATACGGCAAGCTTACGCTATTCGAACAAGCTGCGATGTCTTCTGAAGACAGGCAGTGGTGGCTTAAAAGAATCCAAGAAGAAAACGAAAAGCAAGCTGAAGCCGAGAAAAAAGCATCTTCCGGAGCTTCTAGGCCTAGCATGCCTTCAATGCCAAGTATACCAAGACGTTAATCTATCAAATATATGTTATGAGCTGCTCATCACTATCATCTGCGTTTCCTAGAATTGCCGGAAGGCTTGGCCAATATTTAGACCTGAATGTTCAGTTCTATAACTCGGGTCAGCCGGCCGAGCCCTATCAGATTTCTAAAATAGAAATTTATAAAACCGAAGTGTTAACTTCTAATCTTGCAGCAACAATTGATATAAGCCAAAGAGATTCTACAGAATACCCTGCGCCGTTGTGTGTTTCTACTGATGTCGTGGGTGAATATCATTATCCTTTCTTGGTACCAGCAGATTTTATAGCCCCAGATGTTTATTTTGATGTGTGGTACTATACACCTATCGGCAATACTGGAACAGCTGGTACAGATCCGATTATACTATCTAATCTTAGCTGCTGTCATAGGTTTTGGGTCTTTCCAGACGCATGGTTTTGTAATGATAAATTACAGACGGTGAGGTTTGGGTTTGAACCGATTGACCAACAGTTCTATCAGCCAGAACTTCGAACGTTAGAAGTCGGGCTAATGCCTTTACCACTATATGATTATAATTTTAATCTAGTAAATCCCTTAATGCCGTTCTTGAATCCTACCATTACGATTCAGACTCAGTTTTGCGAAACTTTGGTCGACAAAGCAGCTTGCCGCATAGGGTTAAGGCAGGGTAGTTATCGCTCTAACCCATATGTTGTGCAATATGATGTTAATACCGCCGACTTCTTAAAAGGCACATATCAGTATCAAATCACTTTAAATCTTCCAGATGGCTCCTCTAGAGTTAGCAGAAAATTCATCCTAGTGATAAATTAGTATTATTTATCGGGGTGAATATGAAAAAGTGGGATCTTCCAGCTGAAAAGATTATTGAATATATTAAAAAGAATCATGTCTACAAGGTTAGACGGGAAGGCGAAGAATACATAATATGTAATCCTCTGAACGACGATATCGGTTTTCATTTTAACATAAATCCGAAAAAAGGCATATGTCACGATTGGCGCGGAGATGAAACTTGGGCCGGACAAGCTAATCCTAAGAGCGGCAAACGGAACGTCTCGTTTTTAAATTTTATAAGACTTGTTAGACATTGCAGTTTCGAAGAAGCATATCGGCTAATTGCTGGGATTAGGCCAGGCTTATCGGCCGTCGAACCGTCAGGCCATGAAGTAATAGAAGACCAAATACAATTGCCAACCGGATCATCGCTTATAAATGAACATGGCTCTACATTGATGACATCTATCTTGATGTGGCTGATCAGAAGAGGGTATAATCAAGAAGACGTAGAGCATCAAGCTTTGCATCACTGCGGTAACGACGTGGTTTGGCCATACTTCGAATTTGGCGAAATGGTGTATTGGCAATCGCGATCTTTTATTAATAAAACATTTCGCTTTCCAGATCGTAATATTTATAAAGAAGGAAAAGTAGTTGGAGTTAATAATGTTTCGAAGGGTGATTTTCTATTTGGATTCGATGATGTGGCTCACAATGGCCGCTGTTTTATCACGGAATCGATATTTGATAAGAACAGTATTGGTCTCGGTGCTATAGCTAGCGGCGGAGCGGCTTTGACTGACAATCAGTGCAAGAAGCTAAGGCTGACAGGTGCTAAAGAGGTATTCTTGACGCCCGATAATGACAAGGCTGGTTTGCAAAGCATAGTCCAGAATTATAATAAAATAAGACCATATGTGAATGATATATATTATGTGGTGCCGCCTAAGATCTATAATGGAAAAAATATTAAGGATTGGAACGAGTTAATTACAGAGGCAGGTCTAAGGCGGGAAGACATTATAAAATATATTGACAATAATTTAGTGAAAATCGATGAAAACGCATTGATTAGACTAAAGATAAAGGCTCGATAATGGCATTTACTCCGAAAATGGCCGGTATAGTTGTACTTGATTTAACTATACCGCCATATGTTAATGAGAATATAGGTCTTGCAGTAGTAGAATTATTCTTTTCTGGGGCCTATAATGGCGGTCTACAGTTACGTTTTTCTATTTATGACACAAACTTAGAGCGCTGGGATGCTTTTTATAAAAACGTCTGGTATCCTAAAAAGTTAAAAGAAGAGATTAAAGTACATTTTAAAATAGCATATGCGCAGGGTGTATATCCCGAAACTTCGACTCGTAAGATTCAATTATTATTGACTAAAGCTAATATCAGATCGCGCGGTGGCTTTGGAGGGATAGTTATCGATTTTGAAGCTATCACCACAGCCGACTATCAGTTGGCATATGCTAGCGCTAGCGGACAAGCATATAAGGGTAAGATATCGAAAGTCATAGAAAAGGTAATTTCTGAAAACACTTCGACGCCTTTCAAAGTAACACCGACGCTTGATAACGATGAGAATTATTGGTATATGATGCGACAGCGCCCGCCGCGATTCATCAGGCAATTGATGGAAATGGGCACTATGTTTACTAAAACCAAAACGCAAATGGTGTATGGGGTTAAAGAATACGCTCCTGTTGAAGGCATACAGCCTTTGATTAATATCTGTCCACAGGGAGAATTTAAGCCTAAACCTTTAGGGATTTATAAGAATGCAGATATTTTTGAATTATATGCTATCGGTAATGAAGATTTTATAGCGATGATTAATAAATTAGCAAGTAGTGGGATTAGTACTACTACTGGAGAATATATAGATATAAAGAGTGATCCTAAGGAATTATATTGTATTGTCAAAGACATAAATACTGCTTCTAAAATCACTGCCGGCTATCCTACACGACACGGGCCAGTTAAGCAGAATGATGCTGTTGGCTTTTTAAAAGGCACTTCAGCTAGTAGAACACCGCCAGAGCTTTTTAACGATGGTTCAACAGGTTTTATGTATAGGGATTATATCAGAAATAGATCAACTAATCTTTATTTAAACGGAACGTATAATCTAATCCATGCCAGGTTCGATTTTCCTGGAGCAGGATTGATCGATAACACTATCGGTCTGGGTGTTGATACTATTTACATTGAATATATAAGGCCCGACGATTCTTCTGGAACAAAACCGACAGACCCTGTCTTAGAAGATGGGGACGGCTCTAACCAATTTCATAATTGGACTGGTAATTGGACACTTATGGGATTTGAACACCGTTGGAATATAGATACTAAAGAGTGGAGGACCATTTTTGATGTCTGTCGGTTCAACACAGACACGGCTTCCGTTAGATTCTCAGCTAAAGAATAATATTCCCCATCGAATATATAGTATATAAGACCGGAGGCGTTATAAATGGCTGTAGATCCCGCTGTATTAGGTTTAAGCATAGAATTACAGATGAATACTATGTTAGCCGAAAAGGCTTTGGGATCATTATCTAATGATGTTCTTAAGCTTTCAAGCGATATAGATAAGCAACTTAATGCAGCTTTAAATAGTACCAAATCAGTATTTGAAGCAATCGGCAGCAGCAGCGCCACCATAAAGTCCGATTTCAAGGATATTTTTACTAGCGCCAAATCTTTCGCCGATGCTGTAGCGACCACAGCCGATAGTAATAAAGGGCTATCTGATACCTTTGATAGTATAAATAATGCTTATACTGACATATCGGCAAATGTCGGTGAGATTAATACACTAACTGAGACTATGAAAACATCTTTGAGCGGTGCGCTCGTATCATCGACTAAATTATCAGAAGATTTTACTAATATAGAATTAAAGTCTAAAAATCTTGGTGGTAATGTCGCTTCATTATCCGACGCCTTAAACACAGCCGTGGTCGGAAGTAAAGTGTTAGCCGATATTAACATTAGCTTTGATACTTTTATAAAGAATATCGATTCTATTAAAGAAAAATCGGATAAGATGTATACCGGGTTCGATGAATATTATATCAAATTCGATAAATACAATAAAGAATACAAATTATACGAAGAAGCTGTGGCAAAGATCGAACTCGCCACTAAGACTTCTGCAGATTCTTATAAGCTAATATCTATAGCAATGGCGGCGATACAGAGATCATCTATAAATATTAGAAATTCTACGAGCGCAACCGGTCAGTATACTGAAGCTGAATTAGGTCTTTTAGAAGACCACCTGAAGATCGTTAACCAGATAACAACAGCTATTGACACAAAGAATGAATCACATGCCGCTGAAGCTGCTGCAGTCGAGACTGAAGGCGAGCTTGTCCAGCAATTAAGAAGACAAATAAAGGAACTTAACAAGGAGATCGAAGAAAATAAAACATCGACACAGATGTTGGCATATATCTGGGGCAAAGTAGTAAGTGAAGCCAAAAAGATAGATGGAATAGCAGAAAATTTTAGAGAATCAACTTATAGATCAGTAGGTTCGATGTATGAATTAGCTAATATTTCGGCACAAGTTTCACTATCGAGTGGCATAGCAGCAGAACAATCTGCTAAGATGGTTAAGGAGCTAATCAATGTCAAAACAGGAAAGAAAGATTTAGTCGAGTTGGCCACCACCATGGTTCAGCTAGAAAAGATGACAGGACTGTCTGGTAAGTCCTTGGCCAGTGCTTCAAGAACGTTAAAGAATATGGGCTACAATGTTAATGAAACCAAGGAAATGATGTTTGGCCTAGCTGATTCGATGGCTAAATTCGGTTTAGAAGGGCAGGATGTCCAAGTAATTGTAGATCTTATGCAACAGAGATTTCTCCTGCTGGGCAATAAACTAGACAAAGAAGTCACGGCTTCTGTTAATAGAGCCACTTCTGCTCAATTAGCTATGGCTAAATCGTTAGGCGTTAGTTCAGATGCTGTAAAAAAGATGAACAGTACGGCTTTTGACGATATTATCAGGCTAGAAGCTTTATCTGGTGTTGCTATCCAGACCCCTAAAGATATAGGCAAGGCTAATATCGCGATGGCTACACAAGTATCGCAAGCTTTTAATGATATAGGCGACGATCTGCAGGCTAATTCCATTCTTATGGAGCAATATAAAAGCCAAGGATTTACCGAGGAACAAGTTGCCATATATAGGAAAATGGCAGAGGAGATGAAAGCTGGCGGCATAGATCCGAATTCTATCGAAGCTGTAGAATTACTAAATAAAAGGATGGAAGATTCTAAATCGATTGGCGATAAGTTTAATGCCTCCATGGGCACATTGTCTAGCCAATTAAGCATTCTAGCTGGCCGAGGCGGTGCTCTGATCATAATGTTCATAAAACCTTTTTTTGAATTCGTGACAATGCTTGTTACTGCATTAAATAATGTCATAGAATTCGTTATTTATTTGGGTGCTAAATTAGGCGAATTTTCTAATTATATTGGGAGCATTATACCATTTTGGAATCTGCTTGTCGCAGGATTTCAGTGGGGCGTTTACATCTTTAGTATATTAGTGGTTGGCGCGATTCTCTTAGGCGCATCTCTTGCGGCTTTAATGGGCCCTATTGTTTCTATAATCGTGTGGCTATACTCTGCTGCTACTACTGTCGGATTCTTTAGTAATGCTGTGACTGCAGCTACTACTAGGATTACGACTTTCATTCAGAGCATGGTTGGCTCTGTGGGTTCGATGTTATCTTCTTTGGCCACTAGCGTTGGCCAAGCATTTAATACCTTTGTTGGGTATATTTCAAGCGGTATAGATAAATTGGCCAGCGTTGCAAAAACAGCAGCTGTGCCTATTCTTATTCTCTCTGTCGCTTTGCTTATAACTGCTGGTGCTATGTGGGTTATGGCCCAAGCTTTAGTTGTTGTTGCAGGTGTAGATTATGGTAAGATCGTTGTCGGCGGTTTGTTTTTCGCTGTAATGTTGGGTATTTTAGGCACCGTTCTTTATTATGTGATCCCAGCACTAACCATGGGAGCCCCTGTACTGCTGGCTTTCGCCGTGGTCGTTCTTGCGTTTGGCGTCGCTGCTATACTAGCAGCTGTCGGGATTTATATTATGGCACAAGCATTCTTGCTGGTAGCATCTGTGCTGACACCTACTTTAGCTCTTAGTGTTGCGCTTTTGGCGGTTTCCTTATATCTTTTGGCTACGGCTATGGTGGTGTTTATACCAGCTGCTATTCCATTTGGCGTTGCTATATTGATATTGTCTGCAGCCTTTTTCATATTCGCCGTGGCTTGTGTTGTTTTAGCTGCAGCTACGATCTTACTGGCCTATGGGCTTTCGATGATAGCTGCGGCGATGCAACCAGGCCTCGCTGCTCAGATGCAAGAATTTGGCGTTGGATTAGCAGCTTTTGCTTGGGAGGTCGGTTTTACTGGTGCTTTAAGATTAGCAGCAATAGGCGTTGCTTTGTTGCCGCTAGCGTTGGGCGTAATGATGATCGGTGCTGCTTTTGCTCTAGGCGGCGCTAGCATGGGTGATAATTTCAAAGCGTTGGCTGCTGGTATAAGTTCATTGTCTACTATCGACCCTAAAGCGATCAGTGTTTTAACTCTTCTGGCCGGCCCTTTAACCATGTTTTCTATGGGTGTTGCCGCTATTTCTCAAGCTCTTAGTGGTGCTGGGGCTGATTTTGCGGCGAATTTTACAAGCGTTGCAACAGGCATATCGGCTTTACTTAAAGCTATGGGTGCGATCGATCCAGCTTCGATCGACTTGCTATCGACTATATCTATTCCATTACAAGAGTTCGGTGCTGGCGTTGCTGGTTTAGTAGCATTAATGGCAGGCATCGATCCGGCTGCTTTGGCTGTTTTTGCTGTCACAGCCACCACGATAGCCGCAGGCGTTAATGCGTTGGCAAGCATAGATACAGCTAAGGTAGTCGCTCTTGGCGAAATAGCTGATCCATTAGATGCATTTTCACAGGCCATTCAATCTCTTAGCGCTACTTTCATGAGTTTAGATTTAGCTTTCTTAGACACTGCCAAGGCTGCTGTGATTGGTCTAAAAGAAGTCGCTGAAATTCTAGCTACGGCATCACAGCCACTTGTGACGGGCGCCTTTGGTTTACTGGTCGGCGCGATGATATTAAACTATGCTGTGATGGTAGTCGCTGCTGGGATTGACGCATTAACGGCTGCTACTGTAGCTTTAGCTAGTATCTCCCCGATTCTGCTACAAGCCTCTGGCGAAATTCTTTCATCTGGTATGAATTTATGGTATGGTGCTAGTGCCTTACTACGTGGTGCTTATTTACTTCTAGGCACGGCTCCTATTCTGATTTTCGCATCTGCTCTGATAGCTGCTTCCACAGGTGTCCTTCTCGCTGCGTCATTTGTCTTAGTGATATTTTCCACCGCTTTAATGTATGCTGGAACGGCAGCCTTAATAGGTGCTACTGCGCTTTTGGCAGCATCTGGAATGTTGCTTGCTTCTGCTGTCTTATTGCTAATAACTGGACCATTATTGCTAGCGGCGATTCTTCAATTATGGGTGACGGTACCAATTATAACTTGGATAGCATACGGTATGATGGCTGCTGGAGCAATTTTATTTTCAGGTGCGATGAGCATCTATTTTGCGTCAGTATTCTTGGGTGTGGCTGTTAACAAAATTGCAGACTACGCTCAGATTTTAAATGAATTCGCAGATCCATTAGAGCGGCTTGCTGCATCGTTTGGTGGATTAGCAGCCTCTATGATGCTTATAAAGGATGCTGTATCCGGCCTCTCTGCCTTACCGCTTGCAGCTATTATCGAAGCATTCCAGAAGTTTTCGCCGACTGATGAGGCCTTAGAGAAGGTCAAAAGCTTATCACTTGCTTTAGAGAAGATAGGCATGGAATATTCTAAGGCAATCAGTGATGAGACGAAGATTGCTTCAGAATTGACCTCTGGAAAGCCTACGACCTTAACCAATCCAGCTGTAGAAAACGAGGAAGACCCAGTTATTAAGACCAATGAACTATTGGGCGATTCTAAAGACACACTTGATAAAATTCTTGAAGCACTAAAACCCAAAGATCAGAGGAATGCAACTAATTTTGGGATTAGTCTCTTCGGTTCACCGAGAGGATTTGAAATATAATGGCTTTTCAATTAACGGAATCTGATCAGGTCATAGCCGAATCGTGTTCTTTAGTTTTCTATGGAAAAAGAACACCGCAGGGCACGCCGCAAATGATAAAGGACGCTATAAAGCAGCGCGTCGGCCAATGCAGTGGAACAGCAGTTAATTTTCAATTTCCACCACAGGTTACTTCTGATAATAAGTCTATGAATTGGGAATCGAAGGCGAATGCAACATTGCCGCCGATCGCTTATGTCAAGAGCATAGATGCTAGAAAAATTTCATTATCTTGGACATATATTGTGACAGATGAATTGGGCAAAGGCTCGTGGGATGTCGACCATGTGGCTGGAGAAGTCAAGAAAATACGTGGTTATATTAATTCTGGTGTAGGCGCCGATGGAGCAGGTGCCACGATTAAGAATCTTAAGAGTGAGGATTTTATAATTTATTTTAAATATGGGTTATTTGGTGATGGCGGCGCAGCGTACGATGGCAATGTAAGTGATTGCTATACCTTTTACTGCGCAGCAATTGATGTTAAACATTCTGGGCCGATGATTTATGAGGGTTTTACAAATAAAGTATTTCCACTACGGTCTGATATTAACATGACTCTTATCGAGTGGACAAGCGGTAGAACAGCAGACACGAAAGATGTCTCGGCTAATATTCCGCTATTAGTTAAATATCCTACTAAGGGCTGGTTTTAGAAAGGGGTCAAGATGGTATTTCCTTTAAGCCAAACTTCAAGATATGTTCATACACCACTAATAACTTTCGATGGCAAAGAGACTTATGGAAAATGGGTAGAAATGGCCGTGTTTAAGACTAGACCTCCAGCCGACCAGATAACTAAATATCAAGTCCCAGCGAGTTATGCAGGGAGGATTGATCTAGTAGCCTTGGAAGTATATAATGATGTCAATCTTGGTTGGGTTCTGGTAGCTTTTAACAATGCTAGGGATGTGTTCGGTTGGCCTAAACCTCTAGATGTAATAGAATGTCCTAACCTATCATTAGTATTTAAGGAACTCTTGTGACGACCTATTTCGAAAGACTTTCTCAGGAGTTCGTTAAAGAAGACCAAATCGATCAAGAGCATCGTTTCGTTGGTCCGCATCGTGCGGTAGTTGTCGATACCGACGACCCGCTGGCGATGGGTAGAATAAAGTTTAAATGCCCAGACATTCATGATTACACTTTATTGCCTGTAGAGGCACCGTGGGCTATACCTGCTAATTTTATAGGCGGCAAATCTAGCGGCCATTTTGAAGTACCGTGTATTGGCGATTTTGTTTGGATAGAATTCGAAAAAAGCAATCCGTACGCACCTATTTGGCGTGGTTATGCGGCACCGACTCGGTTAAATTATTATCCGATACCGTTTGTGGCTCAGCGCACACCACCAGCGAATCTTGTAGAAAATATCGTTAACAAAAAACCAAATACTAATAATAAGCTCCCAGATGTAATTGATTATGATGTAAAATATCTTCCTAAGGACGGGCGCCCGATGTCTCAGGGCGTTCAATCTAGGTATGGTAGTTTAAATATAGATAGTTCTGTTGGTTACTACCCAATAGAGCATTTTATAGAGCCTGCTCCGTTGGGGCTCGATCCGATCCAACAAAAAAAGTTTGAAGCTCAGAATGCAGTGCCCTTAGTTAATGAGCCAGATAAAAAATTCATAGCTAACATTACAAAATATGGTAACATGTTAATAATGAGTGATGTTGGTTATTGGTGGAATAACGATCAAAAGATCATGCCTTATGTTACTAGAGGTGCTACCGGAGAGTTTAGTGGTGATTTTAAGCTAGATAGAATATATGAAGTTGATCGCTGGTTATATAACCAAAAATTAATAAATGAAGACAGACCTGTGTCGTGGGGAAAGGGCGACAAGAATGTAGACCATAACGCTGATTTTGGCGACACTAGGCGGATGGAGATGCTAACTAGGTATGGACATAAAATAGAGATGCGCGATGTCGGCTGGGCTCAGCCAGGAGAATTCGATGCACTTCATAAATTCGCGAGATCTTCAAAATCACGGCTAGGTGAATACGCAAAAAAAGAATCTGATAGGCGATTCCTTTCAGTTAGCAAATTTTGGGACTTTCGATGGATTAAAATCCGGACAAAAGGCGGCATGTTGTTTCAAGCTTATGATCGTGGCAACGATCCTGAAAAAGATAAATTCGTTAAAAGACCATTATTGGAAGAGGCTGGGCATCGCACAGAAAGAGAAGACTTGTGGTGGTGGGATCGCGATGCTAGATGGATGAGGCTGGTCACGAGACATGGTTTTAAACTGGTCTTAGACGATCGCGGTACTAGTGAAACCGATGCTGATAAGGCAGAAACACCTAGAGGAAACGGTTTCATGGTAAAAGGGCGAAGAACGCCGGGCTCTGGAGGTAAAACGACAGAAAAGGGTAATCAACGCGGCTTTAACTTTGAATTTAATGAGAATGATTTGTTAAACAGGACCATGTGGGGATCGCCAGCTGGGCAAGCAATGGAGATCAATGATCGTTATCAATATATTATGGTAGCGTCAACACTCGGGCCAGATTTTCAAGAAAAATTTCGCGGTGTAGAAGAAAACGAGTTTAATCGTAAACCAATAGCAATGGGTGATGCTGAGCTTAGAACTCACCATCTTAAAATCGATCTAGAAAATGAATATATTAGATTGAAGACTAGGGCTGGAAATGGCTTAGGACCATTAAATTCAAAAGGTTCAGCGGCTGGCGGCGGTATAAATGCTGGGTTTGAGGCCAGAGATGGCAATTCAGGCGGAGATGGGTCGTGGGTAGAGCTTGTAGATTCATCAGACCGCGGCCTATGGTTATCAGAAAAGAATAAACTTGCAGCTTTGAGAGCTAGTCTAGGTGCTCCAATGTACCAGTACATCGATCAAAAGAATAACGTTGTTGCGGTATTTAATGGTCAAGCTTCTGGGATCACTCAGATATATGCTAAAGGTAGTGTTAATATCATTTCAGACGGCGATATAAATCTGACTTCTGCTGGCAATATTAATATGTGTGTGACAGGTTCAGATAGCTTTATTTATGTTAATAAAGCGATTAAAGTAAAATCTGACTTGCAACCGATAGCTAGAGCTGCTACTCCTGCTAAATTCGTACCGACTGATCGAGGTAAAACTTACAATGGGCCGCTTGAAGAGTGCCCCAAAAAGGAAGTGGAGCACACTTACACATAATGATTATTAGATATCCAACAGGGTTTTATTCGAACGTTCTACCTATGGAGCTGGCTCAAGCCGGTAATATTACCTTTACTGTTAGTGGCGGCAAGCCTCCGCGTGCTAGTCTTTTATTTCCTCAGATACCGACAGGTTTATTTTATAAAAAGAAAATCGGTCTTAACACTAATGATTATCTTACAGAGCCAGTATACTTCGTCAGTACTGCTAATTCCGATACTATAAATGATAATCGATTGCAATATGAGATTGGTGAATTTATTGAAGTCGGTGTTCCTATACCCTATTCTAGCGATGTCTCGGAAATCGACGCCATATATTCTAGCGTTCATAATTTAAATTACCTTGATTACGCTGAAATGGGCCTGAATAATAATGAAATTAGCTCGATTAATGATAACAGCAAGAAAATATATTTATCACTGAATAGCCAATTTAACGATTACAAGGCATTGCTAGTAACCCAAGATGTCGAGATAAACAGGTACCAGAAAACCATAAATGAGATAGAAAAAACTTTATCAGCAGTCGAAACAATGATTAATAATTTATCGTCTGGCTCTGCAAGAGATGAATTGATAAAGACAAAGGATAGTCTATATTTAAATCTCGACATAAATCAAAGCGGTCAAAATCGGATGCTTGTTGCCAGAGATGAAAATAGAAAGAATATGACGACCATACTTGATGAATTAAGAAAGTTAGCAATGGTGGTAAAATAATGGCTATAGATCCAAAGGTCAATTATTATGGATATAATCCGCCATTTGTCGGCGGGCCTTCTGGTATATTATCAAGGCAGGAAGGCGATAAGTTAATAAAAAATGATCTGCTTCAATTATTATTAACACTTCCTGGCGAGCGAGTGATGATGCCTCTTTTTGGCACAGAACTACGCTCTACAGTTTTTGATCAGCTAGACGACGCTACAATTGAAATGTTAAAGCGCAATGTATCACAAGCCATAGCGCAATATGAGCCTAGGATCAGTGTCAGAAATATCTATTTTAGGCCAGATTATGAGCGGCATGGTTTAGCTATTAGAATAGTCTATGTTATTTTAACAGAACCTGCCATAGTCCAGAACCTAGATACATTCATAAACAACGGTGGTCAAAATGGATAACAAGATCGAAACGACGATAGAATTACCTAATTCACCGCAACAAATAGGTGTGCTGCTAACGCCAGCTAACTTAAGAAACATAGATTTTAGTTCGTTAGATTTTAATACTGCTCGAAGAGCAATACTTGAATATATTAGAACTTATTACCCTAATGATTTTAACGATTTCGTTGCTAGTAACGGCGTGGTGATGTTAACAGAAATAGTTGCTTCGACTATATCTAAATTATCGCTTAGAGCAGATCTTTTATCTAACGAAGCGACCTTGCCGACTTGTAAGACGATCGATGCATTGATTAACCATTTAGCATTAATTAATCAGAGAATGCTTCCGCAGACCGCCTCTAATACTAATATTGAGATAACTCTTACAGGGTCTGCATTAGGGTTTGACCTAAGAGTACCAGCCGGACAGATTTTTAATGTTACTGGTCCGGATAACGGTCAAGTATCATATGAAGTCTATAGGTCGCCAGATGATTTATTGGGCGATATTATTATCCCTGCTGGCAAGAGAGGCATCATAGCTTTTGGTCTCGAAGGTACTACGGTTGTGAATGATTCGATTGTCACCGTCGGCGGTGCTTCTCAGACCTATACCATCGTCGATTCGAATGTTTTGGAGTCGCCTCTAAAAGTCATTCTTAAAAACGGCATTATAGAAGAATATTATCAGACGACTACAGAGCCTATCGAATCATATGGCCCTAATGATAAGGTAGTAGAAGTCAGATTTTATTCTAGCTCTGTTACTTTAAGATTCGGCGATAACATTAATGGCTTCCAGCCAAGTGCTGGAAGTGCTTTAACATTTATCTATAGAAAGGGTGGCGGCATTAGAGGCAGGATAGGCGCAAACATTATTGACCAACTTAGACCGGTTTCGAACGACACATACGCTGCGACGGCGGTTGTCAGGTTTAGAAACATTGTGCCGTCCTCAGGAGGCACCGACAGAGAGACGATGGACCAAGCCAAAAAGAGAGCGCCAAGAGAATATGCGGTTCGGAACAATATTGTAACTGCTGAAGATTATGCACAAGCCGCTCTATCTTTTAAACATCCTACTTATGGTGCAGTTAAAAAGGCTGTATCTGCACTATATTCAAACATTAATGCTAATCAAGTTAGATTATATGTTCTTGCCGAGGGAGTTAGTTCAAGACCTGTTACAGCAAGCGTAGGGTTAAAATTAGCTCTTAAATCATATATGGAGCAATTTAATGTTCTTACAGACGAAGTAGTTATAGCTGATGGCGCTATAAGGACGGTCGATGTCGAGCTTAATGTAGTGGTTAGTCGTGGCGCTGATGCATCAGTGGTTAAAGAAAAAGTAGAGGCATCAATCACAGATTTCTTTAATATCGATAAATGGGATATGGGACAGTCATTATTTGTTAGTAATTTGGTGAAATCTCTCGAAAATATTGATGGTGTGGCGTATATTGATCTATTTAGTCCAGTTAATAACATCCTACCCAACAACCAGATAATCGGGCCTGATTCTACTGGCGGAGTGGAAGGGATAGGGATCAATCAAGTAATATCTGAAGGTAAAAGAGTAACTGGTTATTATTATGAAAAACTTGTGTCTACGCCTAATATTAGCTAAAAATTCCCATTAAGATCTTCTATGATTTTATAACGCATCTGATTTAGAATTCTAGACGTGTGCTTCGTTATTTCGAACAATTCGCCTCTAAAAAACACCTTTGGTTTAAATTTATCGTTTTCATCAAACAGAACACAGAATGCCTTATTGATTCCTGTCTGTTCTAAAGACGCACCAAATGATTCAATTACATGATTTGACTTCTCGTCAAAGATTCCTTGTGGCGCTTCTGAAGGCATGTCGGTTTGAGGTTCGCTTGATAACGTCATAATGGTTTCCTTAATTATTGGCTATGTATTTACAACGGTATGGACACAGACTTAAACACTTTTGATCCTGAGCAAGTTTTTACCATTTGCCAAGATATTTACAAGGGCTTTGGTATAGATCTCAAGTTTCCTAAAGCCAGAGACGTCACCAAGACTTATCAATACCGGTATTTAACAGCTATCTGCGATAAATTCATACAGTGGGATCTTGATCTAAATGAGGTCAAGAGATTTCTTGCTATTGCCATAGGTAATTCTTTTAAGCACAAAACGATTAAAAAGGGTCTATCGGCATTACATCAGAAGAATCTCCTGCAGATATCTTATGAACAATTGATCAGTAGTAATAATACCCTATCACAAATCGACCAGACATCTCAGTCTGTTTATCTGTTTCTAAAGCAGTTTTGTGATGAAAAAAGTGCTTACACGATCCTTAGCAAACGCGAAGGGCCACGATCTAATATGGTATTAACGAATTTATTTCAAGCTGGTAAAATAAATATCGAATTTTTGGCTATCAATAATTTGTGTAGGAGAATTGCAATGGATGCAATTTCAAAAGATTTACAGGACGCAATGTTCTTGCCAACTCTCGGAAAGCTCTATGTCGTAAATCGAGATCTTTCTGCGAACAATGCTAATTTTACTAATTTTAAAACCATAAAGGAATGGGGTTCACTTTCATGACTAAATTGACAACCGGCTTTAGGACTTATCTTAACGATGGTACAGCGAATGATTCTGTAGGTCATTTTAAATTAAGTGCTGATTTTTTAAAAAGTTTTGCCGGCACTAAACCAAAATTCGGATTTAATGGCTTGGGAGAATTCGTTTTCTATAGGACTTATTCCAGAGTTAAGAAGGATGGGTCGAAAGAAACATTTCTAGATATGGCTATCAGAGTCATAGAAGGCTGTTATGAAATTCAGAGGTTACATTGCAAGAAGTTTCACATTCCTTATGATTTAGGCAAAGCACAAAGATCAGCGCAAGAAATGTTCATAAGAATGTGGGAATTTAAATTTCTACCGCCGGGACGTGGTCTTTGGATGATGGGTACCGATTTCATGTGGGAAAAAGGCTCCGCTTCATTGAACAATTGTGCTTTCGTTTCGACGGACGACAAGATAGAAGCTGATCCAGCCGAGCCATTTTGCTTTTTGATGGATATGAGTCTGCTTGGCGTTGGCGTCGGTTTCGACACTAAGGGAGCCGGCAAGGTTAAGATTAATAGGCCAAGTGATATTATTAAGCCATACTTGATATCAGATTCGAGAGAGGGCTGGGTTGATAGTGTAAGGTCATTGATCCATAGTTATACTACGAACAGCAACGAAGGATCGCTAGAATTTGACTATTCAATAATCAGACCGGCCAACGCTCCGATAAAAGGCTTTGGCGGTAAGGCCGCAGGGCCTGGGATATTACAAGAACTGCATGAACTTATTAGAAATCACTTAACTAGGCGAATTGGCAGCACTTTGTCTAGCGTTGATATTACTGATATCATGAATTATATCGGAAGATGCGTGGTGGCAGGCAATGTAAGACGATGTTTACCCAAGGGTACGTTGGTCCATCTTAAACGCGGTTTAGTGCCTATCGAACAAGTGCAGGTCGGTGATCTTGTCCTTACCGCCGACGGTTATCATCCCGTGGCTGAGAATGTAGCCCAAGGGATTCAAAGGGTTATTACTATTAATAGCCAGACTGGGCCGTTCCGCTGCACCGATCGCCACAGGATAGCAGTGATGACAGGTGTTGGTGTTTATGAGTGGAAACGAGCACACCAGCTTAAAGCCGGCGATCGGATGGTCTTTGTTGATGCTATTATACCCGGCACTCCAACCGTCATGCCTGGATACAGTGATTTGTCGACACGTGGTAATAATTTAGTAGTGCCTGGTCTTACCGCAGAAGTAGCTTGGTTTCTAGGAGCGATTCAGGGTGATGGTTACGTTTATCTTGGTAGACAATATAAAGCCCGCCAGAATCATGGTGCATCGGTCTCCATTCCGATCAACCGTGACGAATACCACGATCTGATTACCGAAAAAGCAATTGCTGGTTTCGCCGTCTTTGGGTTTACACCTAGGGAGCAACCTACTCAGGACAATAGTCGTAAAATTAGAGTAACATCTAGAAGGTTCGCTCAATATCTTCATTCTAATCTCAAACAAGCAAAGACACCTTTAAATGTTCCAGAATATATCAGACTTGGCTTGCCAGAGATTAGGGCGGCATATTTGGCTGGTTTATTAGATTCCGATGGTTCTACTAAGAATCGTCCAGCCACCATGATTTCGAGCATTTACAGAGATTTCTTAAGACAGGTTCAAGCAGTTTATTCTAGCCTAGGAATTCCGACCAAGCTAAGACTTCGCAAAGAAGCTGATGATAAAGGTCAAGCTAAGTGGGATATTTCTCTAGTAGGTGATTTTGCCATTGCACGGTTTAGGGATTTAATACAACCGCATGCCGTCAAGACGCTACGCGAAACCACTCATTCTAGTGGCCATGACTATGGATATCCAGCAGAATGGATAAATCGTGACAATGTCAATTATGGTAGATCTTGGTCCCCTCAACAAAATCAGATGACCTATAGCCGCGCTTTACTATGCGACGCAAAGACTGCTTACTTGGTGCCTATCGAAGTAGAGTCAGTCGTTGACGAAGGCATTATGGTAGAGACTTTTGATCTTTCGGTTCCTGATCGTAGCGAATTCGTGGCAGAGGGTAGACTGGTCCACAACACTGCCGAAATTGCCTTTGGTAATGCTGATGATTTTGCTTACAGTAGCATGAAAAATCCGATTGCTACGTTGAATATAGAGGAAGTGGCTAAGTTTTATGAGTGTACACAGAAGATATATTCTTCGATGCGCAGTGAAGCTACTCTTGAGGATTTTAATGGGTCAGGAATCCCAGAAGAAAGACTTATCCCTGCGATAGAGACTTGGAATGCTCTTAACCATCACAGATGGGCATCAAACAATTCTGTCTTCGCAAATGTTGGTATGAATTATGACAAGATAGGCGAACAAATAGCTGCCAATGGTGAGCCAGGACTAATCTGGCTCGACAACATTCGGGACTATGGAAGAATGATTGACGGCAGGCAGCCGGGTATTGATGGCAGGGTGATGGGTACTAACCCTTGCTGTGAACAGTCGTTAGAATCGTACGAATTATGTTGCCTCTGCGAGACATTTCCAGCTAATCATGATAATGTCGATGATTACATGAGGACTTTAAAATTCGCTTATCTTTATGCCAAGACTGTCACTTTGCTACCTACCCACAATGCCCGCACTAATCATGTAATGCTTAGAAATAGGCGTATTGGTTTATCACAGTCAGGCATAGTTCAAGCGTTCGCTAAATTCGGCAGGCGCAAGATGCTTACTGAATTCTGCGATGCAGGGTTCCAAGAGATTAAGCGATGGGATTCGATTTATGCTGATTGGCTATGTATTCAGAAGTCTATCAAAGTGACAAGTGTTAAGCCATCTGGATCGGTTTCCTTGCTGGCTGGCGCTACTCCAGGTATTCATTATCCAGAAGCTGGTACCTATTGGCGTACCGTTAGGGTGGCTAAAGAAAGTATTCTAGTTAAGATCTTGTCTGATGCCGGTTATCGAATCGAGCCGTCTATTACTGATAAAGACAGGACTGTCGTGGTGTACTTCGGTGTCACAGACGAGAGGGTGCAAGCCGTTGACGAGGCCGGTATCTGGCAACAGATGGCTAATGCTACAGACTATCAGCGTTATTGGGCTGATAATCAGGTTAGCTGCACCATTAAGTTTAAGCAGAATGAGGCGAAAGAGATTAGTAAGGTACTTGAGGTTTACGAAGACCAGACTAAGGGCATTAGCTTCCTTCCACATACTGGGCATAATTATCCCCAGGCCCCTTATATCCCATGTACCAAAGAAGAAGTCGACGAATATAATAAGGGTATTAGAGATGCCGACTATTCTGAATTTATCAATGAAGCTCTAGGCAGCAAGTTCTGCGACGGTGACAATTGCGAGTTAAGCTAGATCAAATATAGCCTATTATGTTACAAGGGTACACTGATATGGCTAGGATAGATATAAATAAGCTTGCAAGGATGATCACAGAAGATCCGAATGTGTTTCTAGAATACGATACTTTATCTGAAAGTTATCCGATGTCTAGAGATGAGCCTGGAAAAGTAGCAGGTGACCCTAATAGGCCTTTAGTTAAGGCTCGCCAAGCAATCACCGATTACGGCATGAAAATAAGGCATGCGAATAGACGGGGTGAAAAAGAAGCAGCAGATAATTTTAGAAATGAATTACGAAAAATATTAGACGACCTTAAATATGATTGGCAAGGTGATCCCTATGCTTTAGAACTATTCTAAGAATAGGTCAAATAAAGCTTTGTACACCGAAAATAAACGATGGTTGATATTATGCCGATAAACGATAAATGTTGCAGAATAGATAATAGTCACACCCATTGTGCGTGCTGCGATAGGATCATGTCTGAAAGCAGCCAAGAAATAAGCTTTTGTTCTATAGAATGTGCTTGCTATTCAGGCCGCTACTCTATAAGGGAAGGTTGGATTCATAGCGACCAGCCCATTCAAAAGACGACACCTAAGATGCCATGGTACCTGCCAGAAGAAAAGCACCAAGAACACATTAAAACTATAACCGGAAAATAATTATCGATGTATTAATAAGATATGAATGCAATCATACGCGACAATAATTTTGTATATTTCGAAAACATCACCCAGCATGAAGACAATGTGCTCTGGGAGGCTTTCAGCGTCTCAAGACCTGGGACTTACATAGATCCTAACCAGCGAGGGCAATGGGATGGTGTCTATAGAAAATATAATCGATCAAGAAAGAAGATCGCAAGGCCTTTGTTGGCTCTAGTGATCGAAGTGTGTAAGAAGCATAATTTACCGCTTTCTATAACCGATGCCAGAGATACTTGGGGATATCCAGTCCCGACTGTTGACATCGTAACCGCTGATATGCTACCAGATATTACCCTTGAAGAATACCAGCTTACTTCGATAAGAGAAGCAATTACCAATGAATGTGGGATCATTGCTTTACCAACTGGTGCCGGTAAGACAGAGGTGGCTTGTGCTATCTGTAAGATCTTCGACTGCCCTACGGTCATTCTGGCTGATCAGACAATTGTTGTAGAACAGGCGCGATCACGTTTATTGTTACGGGATATTAAGGATGAAGTAGGGATGTTTTATGCTGGGCATAAGCCCAATGGTCAGACTATTGTCGTAGGTTCGATACAGTCTCTTTCACCACCTAAAGCGGCACCGGTACCGCCCAAGCATCTTAAAGGCGAGGATGAACACCAATATACCAAGCGTTATAATAAGTTCGAGAATCAGCTTAAAGCATTCGAGACCCGTAAGGCGAATGCTAATGAATTATTAGATTATATTCATAAAGCTGAAATGTTACTAGTCGATGAATGCGACAAGGCTTGCAGTGAATCATATAAAAATCTTTTTAGGAATCACTTTCATGGCCGTAGAAGATATGGTTTTAGTGGTACTCCTACTGATCCTTCTAAGCCGGTTGAAGCTTTGGTGGTGCAGGAGCATTTAGGGTCGATTATTCACAGAGTCGACAGGGCTTTATTAACCAGCCTTGGAAGGATTATCCCTTGTGAGTACAAGATGTTTTGTGTCGGCGGTCAGGGCGATATCAAGGAGTCGACGGCTTATGATATAGCTATAAATGATTTTATGGTAGAAAACGCCGATTTTCATTCCTTAATATATCGTATAGCTACTAATAAATTACCAGAAGGTGATGGAGTACTAATTTTAGTAGATAGAGAGGCTCTTGGCCGTAGTTTGCTCGAATTGTTTAATAGTGCTGGTTATCCAGCACATTTTATTTTCGGTAAGACTGATAAGAATACACGCAGGGAAGTAATTAGGGACTTTGAGGATAGGAAGTTCCAGATTCTTATCGGTGGAAAAATAATCAATCGGGGTTTAGATTTAAAAGGCGGATGCGAGAGGTTGATTTTGGCTACTGGTGGTAAATTGCAATCGGATTTCGAGCAGAAAATAGGTCGAGCCTTGCGGCTAAATAAACGCGGAAAGAGTGTTATATATGATTTTTATTTCCGAAATAACAAATACCTATATAACCACTCTAAAGCAAGGTTGAAGATAATAGATCACATAGGCTATCCGTCTACCGTGATCTTTCCGAATGGTGTACTAGATGGAAGCGAACTCATCAGATCCAGATTTAAAGTGCCCAGCGCATTATTTGGTAAGTGATGCCTCTGAAGTACCTAAACGCTTATATTTTATAAATGAAATAGTAGAATGGAATTTAACCAAGTATATTTGGACAGGATGTACCGACGTAGGTCTACGTGACGCTATTATGTCCAATGCTTCTGAATTGATTAGGCAGATCATCAGGAAGCAAGGTCTTCATATGATCTACCCAGGCCAAGAAGACTCCTCCATGGGAGATCTAGTAAATACCGCTTGGTGCCAAGTCGAAAAAGTTCTATATAAATATAAAGCTAGACCACATTGTCGAAGATGTTATAATCCAGACAGACCAAGCGATTCAATTCTATATTCGCCAAGCCAATTAGAATATGGTATTCTAAAATTAGAAGACACGGTTAAGCTCATCAAAAAGTGTAAAGTGTGCAATTTAACGTTTTCAGAAGCTCCGATCATAGAGCCGAAGCAGGGTTTATTCGGCGGTTCTACCACTATATTATATAAGGGCGCAAGTAAAGTATTCAATATGTGGTCGCAGGTTGCGAGAACCGTCATATTAGCATATATCAAGAAAGAAGGACGTGATAGAAAAAACAGTGACGCCTATCTTAACCACGTCGGTACAAAGACTAAAACTCAGAATGACGTTATGGCTAGATTCCTCGGCGAAGCCAAGAACATATGCCAATATAATGAAGAACATATTATTATAATCGAGGCATTAGATCTATTGATACGGACTGATGATAAACCCCATGATGGTTTAGTCGGAAAATTGATAGAAAAAACTAAATTATCGAGATTTATAATTACTGGATTTTTAAAATTACTCAAATTAAGAAGCACAGAATTTACCGATTCGCCAATAAACCGAGGGTCCACCAATAACTCCCTTGAGCGCAAAAAAGTAATACTCGACGAAGAGGAAGAGTAAAATGAAATACGATCTAATAGTAGAAAAAATCGCTGATCAGTCATTAACCTTGGAAGAATTCAATAGTTTTATTGCCGAATCTATGGGCGGCTCAGTCGTAGAGAGAGTTCGCAGGCGGACCAGAGTCGGCAAAAAGAATAGGATTGATAATCCGACTGGGCATAGTAGGGTAAAGCCTTTTGATCTTGCTGGAAGAGTTCACCCCAAAAAAAGGCCCATCGACCAAATGAGTCATGGTGCTACTAAGCAAGCTCATGAAAAGAGTACAAGGACACAACGCAAAAAAGCCAAGGCTGTCCATACTGAAGGTAAACTAGATAAATTGTTAAAATTGATAGATGATCAAAAGATTACTGTAACAGAATTACATGATAAGTTGGCGGCTTCTAATCTATCAGTGTCTTTGATGGAAAAAAACGTCGAGGAAAAATCGGATGACAGAACTAAATGATTTATTTAGAGATTTAGACAAGGCCAGCGATCAAGTTCCTTCTACACTAGACTTAGCCAATGTGGCACCACATGTTATTTCTACTGAAAATCCTAATAACGCAAGCGTTGAACCAGAAGCCGTCGATATAACCAAGTACTTGCGTAGACTCGATGATGTTACTGATGATGTTTTAAAGGCATGCAAGGCGGATAGAGCAGAGACCCAAGACCTTATAAATTTATTGCGCGATCAAGTAGAAAATGCTATAGGAACTGGTTCTAAATTGTCTACTGGTATAATAGAATCGCTAGTAAAAGCAATCGAAGTTAAGTCTAATATTAACACCACAGCTGTTAAAATGATCGAAGCCAATGCTAAAACTTTGGCTGCCACTAAGTCTAGCATAAATATCCAGCAAAATACTGTGAGCGCTGGGATCGATTCGAACATGCTAGAAAGAATTTTAAGCCAACCACTAGGCGAAAATGATGACGTATGACGCCAGAACAAGCTAAATTAGAAGTTATAAAACGTTGCCAAAAATCAGTCGCTTGGTTTTTGCGTAATTTCGGAAAAATAAAACACCCTTCAGCTGGTGTTATACCTTTTGATCCGTTTAAATACCAGCTGCATGCTCTAACATGTTTTCGAAAAAACCGCTTAAACATATTTAGAAAATGCCGGCAGGCGGGTGTCTCGAAAATATCTGGAGCATTCGCTCTATGGTTTGCCATGTTTAACGCTCATAAGACCATCTTAATAGTCTCCAGACGCAATGAAGATGCGATGTCTTTCTTGCGTGAGCACATATATTTTCTATTCAATAACTTGCCGCCGTGGATGCGTGAGATTTGGGCTCCGACAAAGCAAAATGAGCACGAAGTGTTTTTTCCGAACGGTTCTAAGATACAATCGCTTACATCGCACCCAGAAGTTCTAAGGTCTCATGCGGCATCTTTAAATATTATCGATGAGGCCGCGTTTATTCCAAATATGGATGTGTTATGGGCAGCAGGTTGGCCGACCTTACAGCACGGGGGTTCGGTTATTTGTATCAGCACTAGCAATGGTGTTGGTAATTGGTATTGGAGCGCATGGACAGACGCAGAAGCTGGAGTTAGTCCATTTAACCCCATCATCATTAATTGGTGGGATATGGACTGGTCTATAGAATATACAGATCCATTATCATTAGATAAAAAACGCATAGCGCCGAGGGATAATCTTCGCCCATGCTCAGGAAAGGCCGAGATTTCAAAATATGGCCCTTATTGGTCTCCTTGGTTAGAAGAACAGTGGCAGGCTTTACAAGAACAAGGAGAAGGCTGGAAATTCGAACAGGAAGTTTTAGCTGCTTTTATCGGATCTGGTAACACCGTGCTAGATAAAAACGCACTCGCAGCAGTCGCTTTAACCATAAAGCCGCCAGTAGAAAAGGTAACTGGACTACAGACGTTTACTCACCCCACAAACAATGTCGTAAGTGAGCTAGATTTTTCATTTATCGACCCAGACCAAGGATTCTGGATTTGGAATAAACCGATCAACCGCTCTCCTGAGAGACGAAGAGGTAAGATCATTCTAGAGGAAAGCCGACCTGCCCACCGCTATGTGATGGGGGTTGACATTGCCACTGGTAAAGGTAGAGATTATAGCACCATTGAAGTATTTGATCTTGACACTAGAGAGCAAGCTGCTGAATTTATGGCAAGAGTATTACCGAGGGAATTAGCGAAGTATATCGATAGAATCGGACGATATTATAATAATGCCCTTGCAGTTGTAGAGCGCAATAATGGTGGCGATATAATTATCGATGCTTTGCGTCACGACTATATGTATCCCAGACTATGGCGACGCAAGGATATAAATGATAAGCCTCAAGCGGGTGGAAGGAAACGCCGGCCAAGGGCTTTAAAGGTAGCACCATATGGCTATGCGACCACAGCTTCCAGCAAGCCGACGATGAATAAGTTTCTAATCGACTATATTAGAGAGGATGATTCAGGTTATAGAGTATATTCTCAAAGGCTTCTTAAACAATTTCAGACTTATGTTCGTAAAAGAGACAAATCTGGGCGGGATACTTCTAAAACTGAGGCAGAAGATGGTGCAGGTAACTTCGACGATCTAGTAATTGCAACAGCACTTGCTTTTATTGGTACAAGTGATGCATTTATCGATGATGGTGGCATCGTTTCGCCAGCTAACCATAATACAGATTTTAGGTCGATGGTAGGCCCTACAATATTGACGGACGAACAACGCGTAGTAGACCAGCAATCGTTTATCGAAAAGGGCGGTTCTGGCCTACTAATACCAATGAGCATGGAGCCGATCGATTTGCCTGAGATAGCAGCCCAGCGGGTTCTAGACCAATTTACTTATCAACTCGGAGCTATACCTTCTGTTGGGGGTAGACCTTTGGTAACTCCTCCAAAATTCTATAGACAGAAGAGAAAATAATATTATTTGCTAAATTGTATTATATGGAACGATTTAAAATTATTTAAGTCGTTATTAGTTCGGCTTTTAGGTCGTTTGGTAATTGTAAATATATTTATTTTAGGGCTTGGAGCGGCATATGGCTAGCAATTGGTTAATATTCGATAGACTACGTGCCCTGACGAGGCAAAATAGAATATATCAGTCGGAAAGGATTTTTCAAGACCAAACAAACCTTGATAGATTAACATCCGGCGGTGATTTTCTCGATTTTAACCAGCAAGCTGCTATTCTTGACCAGACCAATCTTCAGATAAATCGCCTAGAGAGATATAAAGACTATGAGCAGATGGATCAGACTGGCGAAATCAGTTTAGCTCTTGATCTATATGCAGATGAAGCCTGTTTAGTGGGTAGTACCCCGATTTTATTAGTTAATGGTTCAACTATTACGATCGAAAAGCTAGCCCAAGCCGGCAGCGAGCACGAATTTATAGTAATAGCTTATGACATCGAAAATCAGAAATTCGTTCCAGCTGTCGCTAAAGGCGCCAGAATTACTGGGACTGATGTCGATACTATTCGCGTGATCTTTGAAGACGGCACCATAATCACTAACACTGCTGAACATCTATATTTAACTGAGACTGATGAATATATTCGTGCCTCCGAATTAAAGCCTGGGCAACGGATTCGTTCATTTACTATCATTAATGCCGACATCACTGGTGCACCTATAGATGCGCCGACTGAAGAAGACGGCGAAAAGGTGGTAAAAGCGATAGAAGATGCTGGTAAAGCCGATAAGGTATATGACATAGAGGTTCCTGAGCACCATAATTTTGCTGTAGGAACAGGCCCTAATTTTTTAATAGTACACAATAGTTTAGTCGATCCTGAGCGTAAGCATACACTAATTATTAGAGCACGTTCAATCCGTTTGAAGCGAGAACTCGAAAGCCTATTCTATAACACTTTAAATTGGGATACACTTTGCCGGCCTACCATTAGGTATCTGTGCAAGTACGGCGATATGCCGTTTGAGATCACGCTTGACGCTGACCGGACATCGGTGGCGGCTCTTAAGTTTATGAATGTGTATAACTTCACAAGGATTGAGACCCGTTATGGTGATCTGATCGGCTTCTTTCACATGGACAGCATGTGGCCGAAACCCATATTTTTACATCCTTGGCAAGTGATGCATCTTCGATTGACCAATTTTGAAAACTTTTATGCGCCCTACGGGAAATCGATCTTGGACGGCGGTAGGAAGGCATTTAAGCAATTGCGATTGATGGAAGATGCAGCTCTGATCTATAGGATCACGAGAGCGCCAGAACGACGTAAGTTCATTATACCTGTCGGTATGATACCGCCCAAAGAAGTTCCTGAATATATGCAGATGATTGCGAGGAATTTTAAGAGGCAGAGGTTCTATAACCCTACCACTGGTTCTTTCGATGAACGATATAGTCCGCTAATCCAAGAGGATGATTATTTCTTACCGAAACGCAGTGACGGTACTGGTCCTGATGTCGAAATTCTTCAAGGCGGCGAGAACGTCGACAAAATAGCAGATATAGAATACTTCAAAAAGAAAATGGTAGCGCCCATGAAAATTCCTTTTGCTAGAGTAGGCATCGGTGAAGGCGCTGGAGAGTCAAGCGAAAAATCTTTATCGCAGAGCCATAGCGAGTTCGCTAAAGCTGTTCAATATATCCAAAGAGAAGTGGCGAATGGCTTAACGAAGGTCGCAATTGTCCATCTGGCTCTTAAAGGCTTCTCAGTAGAAGATCTAAAAGGATTCGAAATAGCACTCACCGCTACCAGTGCTATGGAAGAATTATATAGAATTGAATCTTGGAGAACGAGAGTCGGCGTAATGTCGGATCTTAAGGATCTTGGCTGGTTTCCTAAGGAATGGATAGTGACTCATTTTACTGATCTTACTCCCGACGAAATCCAAGAGCTTAAAGACTTAGAAATGTTAAGCAAGTCTCCAGAAAGCGAAGAAGGTGGCGAAGAAGGCGGCGGTGGCGGTGGCGGTGGCGGCGGTGGCGGTGGCGCTATGGGTGGATTAGAAGGTGCCGGCGATGCTCCTCCAGAAGGTGGTGCTCCTCCAGAGGGTGCTGAAGCCGGTGCTCCTCCAGGTGGTGCCGAAGCCGGTGCTCCTCCAGGTGGTGCTGAAGCTGGTGCTCCTCCGGGCGGTGCTGATGCAGGGGGTTTACCGCCGCTTGGTGAGGGCGGCTTTGACGCCAAGGCTCACAAAAAGTTGATTAACGAAATGAAGCGCAAAGAAGTGTCTGGAAGGGTTAGAACATATTTAGAAAAGATACATGAGAGGCGCGGATTTAGTTATGACGATACTAAGACTTTAAATACTAAATATGAGTATTTAATTGAGTCGAAGGAACTTGATGGTCTTTCTAGAAATCAGCCTACGCAAAAGACCAATACTATTCATGATCCTAACCAAGATCAGGAATTATTGGTAGAGTGGTCAGTCCCTAAAATCATTAGAGATGAAGTAATTAAGGAGAATTATGACATACTGATGAGGGCTAAAGGGCAACCGATAGCTGAATCGCAGGGCGCTGATATCACAGAACATGATTTACCAAAATCATGAAAATATACTTTTTAGCAAAAATTAATTATAACTTTTTCACCGTTTAATGGGAGTATTATTATGGCTCAGAACCAGAACAAAGCGCTTAGTCCAATAAGAATGGATAGCCGAAAGTTCTTGGGAGCCCTTAACGATTCAGCTCAGGCTAAAGTAGCTTTTTTTGAATCAAAAGTTAAGGAACTAGGCAAAGCAACTAATAAAAACTGGCGCTTAGCTGCGCTTTATTCGAAAGACCTATACATCGAAGATGTGGGGTCTAATACCTTTTATATCGCAAAGCATCATAAGTCCCATGGTGCGATCAATATCACCGATATTCACCCAATCTCTATAGTAGAAAGCCAGAAAGCAGGACTATTCGAAGAATCTTGCTTGCGTTTGGTAAATGCTATCGAACGAAATGACCAAAAGGGTATGCAATCTACATTCGGACGCATGAAAGCTCAGCGCTTTACCGGCCGAGTCATCCCAGAATCTGGCATGGTTTGCAGTAAAGACGGTGTTGTGCGCCGTATTAAAGTTAGAACCCCAGAACAAATTAATGAAGATATCAAAAAGAAAATAGTGGCTTGTGTAGTAGAGTCCATCTCTACAAGAGTGATAGTAGAAGACAATCACGCTATCGGCGGCCATTTCATCGACGGCGAACAATTTAATCTGCCAGTTTCTAAATGGGCGACCAAGAAGTTAACTGCAAAAACCATGCGTAAAGTAGCAATGGAAGCTTATCTGAGTCAAGGTTTTCAAGGACGTATCTATGATGTTGCCTCTTTAATTTCTGAAGGCAGTGTCGATAAAGCAGTTAATTTGGTAGCGCCATTTTTAGAAGAGTACGAAGAATTTACTCTCTTGAATAGGTCACAAACCAAAGAACTCATTTCAAACGCTCTTGCAGCAAAAGCCATATTCAACCCACAGTTATGTGAAGATGTGGCCACGTTGTTTCATAAGACTAACTTGCGAGTAAATCGCAACAAGATTGTTA
>Ga0209297_1000053_pt1 | contig 93676 bp, 127 predicted proteins | sample S_130805_MF_Meta_FD_187322 | JGI IMG/M metagenome (GOLD analysis project Ga0209297, IMG submission 187322) | Freshwater microbial communities from Lake Simoncouche, Canada to study carbon cycling - S_130805_MF_MetaG (SPAdes) (version 2) | ecosystem: Environmental > Aquatic > Freshwater > Lake ...
GTTGTTCTAATTGATGACCTTTACCATAACTCACCAACTAACGCTAACATCAAGGGAACTAAGTGGGGTGCGTTCAATGCACTAACTGAGCGTCTTGATTATTATCGTTCAGGTCGTGGCAATGGCGAAACACTTATGGCGGGTGCATCAGGGTTTGACCCAGTTCTAACCGCAGAAAAAAATAAGTTGTATCGTATGGTTGCAACTTTCTAAAAAAAAATAAATAAAAATCCTGAGCAAGATTTAAAACTGCTCAATATTTTTTTGATCTCATAGCTCAATTGGTTAGAGCGCTACCCTGTCACGGTAGAGGTTGCGAGTTCAAGTCTCGTTGGGATCGCCAGGCCCCCAGTATTGAGGGTGTGATGTTTATCATACGACGATCATAAAAAATACCCTGAAAGCTATTGTAAATGTCAGTGGGTGCGTGTATAATTCTCGACATGACAAAGTATCAGAAGTATACCTGGGTGTGCACAAGCGATTGTGATGCATTAATTGAATATACATTTAAAGATGGCTATGGATGGCCAGCAGGTGTGATGGACCTCACATGCAGATGTGGGACCGATTGCACATTATTGTCAGTGGAAGATGCTACAATACCTTATACAGATACACCCCTAACGAAAGAGGAAACAATGGAAGAATCAACATCAGCAGTAACAGTTCCCGATACATATAACCCTAACCTATTGGTTACCTACAAAGTAATCCGTGGTTATTCAGATGCAGAATATGCAACTGACAAGGTCACATCAATTGAATGGGACCTACACAATGCACGTCAGGCACAGAAGCAAAATGGTGTCTACCAAGACAAGATTAATACAGTCAAAGATATTATCACTGAGGCATATGAAGATTCAGATGACAAGGATACACTTCGTGCAATTGCTGAAGCGCTAAGCATTGAACTTGTAAGAGAAGTTCTATTCACCGCAACTCTTGAAGTTAGCGGAACATACACATACAATATCTTAGATTCAGATTATGAATTGGACCTTGATTCAGAAGTCACAGATGCTCTTTATGCTGATTCAAATAACGGTAACATCCAAATTGATGACACCGAAGTTTGCCACGTAAGGGAAGCATAATGTATTTTGAGTTGACTGCTCCCGATAGGCTATCTCTTGAGATGGCTTATTGGGATGCACAAATTATTGGGCTTGACCCAGAATTTATGCCACCATTGACATTCAATGTTGGAACTGGTAGTATTGAGAAAGTAAGTCGCATCCGTGATAAGTATAACTTGAAAGAGTCTTACTGGTCAGATAGGGAATCGACAGGATACAAGGAGAGATAATGTCAGATTATAAAGATGGTTTTGAAGACGGGTATAAGTTTGCTCGTGAGGAACTAATGGAGAAGTTAGCAGAGATTGACATTGCTGACATCGACTCTTGGATTCTTGACCGTCTTGCTGAGATGATCGAAGGTGGAAACCTATGATGTCTGAATGGCTTAAGTGTGATCAATGTGCAGCTCAGGCTATGTGGGAAGCAAAGAAAGATGAGATGTCTCTTTATTTCTGCGGACATCACAAGAATTCACAAGGCGAGGTACTTGTGGACTGGGCCCAAGAAATGATACAATTGCTTAACTACGAGCAAGAACAACAACTAACAAAGGCGGAATAAAATGGGAGATAGAGCAAACTTTGGATTCAGAGATTCCAAGGAAAATATTGTATTTCTATACGGTCACTGGGCGGGGCACCGAATGCTAGAGAACTTAGCGGACGCCGTGCAGATTGCACATCCACGTTGGAATGACGAGGCATATGCAACACGTATTACTATCAGTCAAATGATTGGTGACGAATGGGCTAGCGAAACAGGCTGGGGCATTAGCGTTAATCAATTGGCAGACAATGAGCACAAGGTCCCTATTATTGATTGGAAGAATAAAACTTTCACATTAATGGAAGAAGACCTGCAGACTGTAGTATTCAGTACAAGCCTTGAGGCATTTGTTGCTAAATATTGTAGTCAACTAAGTATGGTATAATTAATCTAGGACCTTGGTCCTGGTTTTAATACAGAAATGAAGTGGTGCGTCTAACTAGTCTGCGGGCCAGGCGCTAAGTAAAGCGGTTTATTTCTTTCGTTGGAAATCAGCAGCCATATTCATACCCCCTAGTCAGCTTCAACTCTGATCCTAGGGGGATTTTTTTGCCCGCAAAAGACATGAGGGTATCATATCTCTTTTACGACGTCAATTCAAAAACTCCTGAAAATTTGTGATCTTGACCACATAGCTTGGAAAATGTGGTGTGTATCACACGATATTCTCTTCCCAAATGTCAGTGGTCCATTGTATAATTGGAACATATCAACGAAAGGATATAAAATGCCAAATTGGTGTTACAACACATTAACTATCCAAGGACCTAAGTCTGAGGTAGATATGATTAAAGATAGATTAAATAAACCTTTTACATTAGCACAAGAGACATTCGGTATGGGTGATATTTCTACTATGGGGTTTCCTACTAAGATTACTCAGGTGTCTTATTCTAATCCCGTTTTTTCTTTTAACAATATCCACTCATATAAGGATGACGGAATTACTGATGAGGAATATGCCTGCCAACCTAATCGTGGTGGTATAGATATTCAGAATGACCCTGATTGGTTCCGCAAATCTGTTGAGTTTGCTAAGACTCAGAAGGATTGGTATTCGTGGAATAACTCCAACTGGGGAACTAAATGGGATGTAGCCGTCCGTGACGAAGATGAATATCCAAATACAGAATTGCTTGAATATAAATCAGAAGGTGATGACAACTGGGTTGTCTATAAATATGAGACTGCTTGGTCACCTGCTGTAACTATCTTAACTAAACTAAGTAATCTTGTTCCTAACTGCCTACTCACATTAGAGTATGAAGAAGAAACAGGTTGGGGTGGGGAATATGAGATTGTCCGTGGTGAAGTAAAAGAATTGGCTGAATGGGAAAACCGTTGTTATGCTTGCCAGTCTTTTGATACATTGAGTTATTGTGAAGATGACTGCGGTGAATTCTGCTCAGAATGTAATGAGGGCTCTTGGCAGGATGAAAAGGCTATGGCAGAATGTCAGACCCATAGTGTATTATTACCTTTGAAAACCTACACACAGGAGGAAGCGCTAAATGGCTAGTTTCTTAGAAGATGTAAATCAAATGGTAATTGACGCTGTCTACCAAGATATAGCAGAACAATTACTAGAGGACTGGATTAATAATAATCTAGATGAGGGCCAGTACTATGCAGATAAACAATTTGCAGAAATGTCAGGAGATAAATTCATACAAGATGAGTTTAATAAATTCTATGAACTAAAAGAGGGAGATGAGGGATACCTATGTTAGGATATACTGAATCCGATCTAAATAGAATGATTAATGCTATACACGATTCAAAGCTTTTTTATCTTAGGTACCCGTCCGATTTAATGGATAAGGAGCCTTTGAGGAAAGACTTGGAAGACGCTGTTAGTTTCTTGCAAGGTCTGTGGGCGGAGGGTTACTTTGACTACACAAACTAGATCTAGTAAGTTCCTAGAGTATATGAAGATACATCTAATTAGTCTTAACCAGGACTTAGAGGGTGATTACAATGTTCAATCTAAGATTAATATCCAGGGACAAATTATGGCAACCGAACATTTATTGTCAGTGGCTACTGATATAATGAATAACTCTAACGAAAGGATATATGAATGAACTCAGAAGACATTGGGCTCCCGCCCCATTTACAACGTATGGTTAATGCAGGTGTTAGTGGATTAGATATAATGCACGGCGAACTAAAAAACCTAATGCTAATGGCAGAACAAGAACTAGCAGAGGCTAGCGAAAGAGAACAAGAGACCGAAGAAGCAATGGACTCTATGGTTCGCACAGAGGCGGAAGGAAGACTAGACGCCTTAACTGCAGTATATCAACTAACATATGATTTATCATTTGCAATTGCAGAAGCATATAACCGAGAACTAAAAAGAGGGCAAAAAATATGACATACGAGCCAAGTCTAGAAATCCTGGAAATGGAATACTCTTGCTCACCTGGAGGAGTAGATACATTTGAGGTCTATGATAAAACAGATATACCTTTATCTGTTCCAATATATGAGACTGAATCCTTGACGGATGCTGTGCTCTACTGTTATAATTTGGGGAAAGACTTTACCGTCAAGACATTAGCGGAATGGAATGAAAGGGAGTTAGCATATGAAGCCAGCCGATAAAGATAAACTCAACGAATGTTTAAAGATTCTTGATTCCACCGACCTTGGGTTATCCCTGGTTTGGCTATGGACTTGGTCCACAATTAATAACATCTTTGAGGATGAGACCTACAGGCAGAACTGCACCATAGACGACATGTGGGACCACCTCTGTGAGGCTGTGGAGGCGGGCCAGGGCTTCTCCCTGGAGTACGGGGCGGAACAGCACCAAGAAGATGTACAAGACTGGATGTTAAGCAGGGAATACATTGTCGACACAATGTTTGAAGAAGAGGAAGAAGACGAAGATGAAGATGAGTGACACATACTTGAATGATCAATTAAATACAGCACAAAAGCTTTTGTGGGGTGGATCCGAAACAGAAAATATCGAGGCCCATAACATCATTGCTAAATTAATCAGTGATCGTATTGAACAAGCAGATCTTTTGTGAGGGCCGAATTTCTCGGTTACGACACGAAATAAAAAACTCCTGAAGGCTATTTACAATTTCGTGAATAGTTGATATACTTGATAAAACATCTCTTGAAAGGGGATAATCAAATGGCAACAAAGCGTGAATATCTAAAGCAGCAAGGCATTACAGTAGGTGTACGTGGTCGTTTCTCAGGAGCTGCAAAGGTAGCTCTAGCGGAAGCTGAAAAGAACGGCGTTAAGTTTACAGCAGAGACTCCAGCCAACAAGGCTAAGTAAGACAGGGAGGGAGGTCGGGGCTCGTTGGTCCTTGACCTCCTCTCTTATTTTTGGTATAATCAACAGTTAGGCGAAAGGCGGATATGAAAAAGACAGAAGAAATCAAAGTAGCAGAATCACTAGTTAATCTAATGGATGACCATTGGTTTAGTCCAACAATTTTTGGACATTATCTAGCAGAACAACCGCTATATACACTTGACCGTATTATGGAAATGATTGTATCAGTTATATCAGAACAAGCAAAGATGTATGAGTTCTATTTAAATAGAGGGACATCAACCGAAGGTCTGCTTCTAGCAAATGAATTGAACGAATGTATCAAGGCTTACCAAGAGTCTAATGAATTACATCATCTCAAACTTCCTTCCCGTTATTTTAAAGTTCCAAAGCGGGAGGAACCAGTAAGACCAAACATATTTGGGTGGAAAGAAGAGGAAGATCCATTCAATTAAGTATAGGCATACATACAATGAATAATAGAATGCCTGGTTAGATAGATAAACATATCTAGCCCAAATTATCCACAGGGTTATCCACATCCTGTGGATTTTTTGTATGCTGTGGGCATGAGGGCCAAATTTTCTATTTACGACCATGTGATCCAAACCCCTGAAGCTTCTAGCATGTGGGCAAATTTTTCTATTTACGAGGCCTTTACAAAAACCCCTGAAAATGCTACAGAATATGTCTAATTAGATATATAATCATTATAGAATGTCGACAAATCTGTAGAGAATATGGCAAAATAGATCAAAATTCCTCATGAAATCTATTGACAAATATGGATCAATATGCTGCTATATAGGGCTATTGACATTACGTTTAAGAGGGGGTATGCTCAATTACATATGTATGTTTAACTATATATATCTATAGTATATGATATGTTATCTAGAGTATATATTCTCCACAATGCTCCACTTTACTCCACTATATAAGCCTTCTAAGGGCTATTAGAGAGGAGATAAATGGGAGGGGGATATAGGAGTTAGCTAAATGCTCTACTTGCAGAGACTGCATTTACATGAGCGAAATAGCTCAATTACTCCATCTATGATAGCAATTGCTGATATGCCTAGCATAAAATAGATCCAATATATATACCAGATCCACATTATTTACAACTCATGCAGTAATATGGAACACGTAGGTTATCTCTATGAATATACTCTGTTCGAGCACAACCAACACATATAGATCTAACTATCTCAGAATCATTTTCTGGCATATTAATCAAAGGATCTCTTGTATAGTATATCTTGGTTATATACCATGTAATGGCTATTAGTAGTATCTCTATCATCGGTTCCCGTCCTTATCTATTCGGTCCAAATATTGGAGTTATTGTTGGATGAACATCGTCATCATCCGACCATTTGCCTGTGCTATACCCAGGTTGAGGATTGGGCATATCATCGCCCATAGCACCACAATTGTCGCATGTGACTTGACCATCAAGGTCTAGCTTATAGTCACATCCATATTTGGTACATAGGGCATCGCTCATTTACATCCACCTTGCTCTATAGAATCTAGTGTCTTCCAGTATATTCTTTACCAATAAGCCTTCATCCTGTGATACTCTAGTTACAGTTGCAGTATTTATAGAAACACCAACTTTCCTAGCTTTTATCCTAGGGTTCTTACTTACTCTTAAAGGGATCTTTTCAGGCCATAAGCCTGCCGCCTTCATTTCTCTTTCCCATTTAGCAAGTTCCTTCTTATTTGGGAACTCATTCTTTTTCTTTGTCATATAGATATTATACTATATGAATATAATTCTAGTCAACTACTTTATTTCTTGGTATTAGCGTTTGTGGACCTTCTGTGCCAAATAGAGACTTCTTGATAGGTACGCAGTTAGGAACTCTCCTACCGTTCTTATCCTTCATTCCTACCTGCTTGTAGCCGCTCCAACAAGCCTTCTCTAGGTTGTCCCAGTTGTCTTCTTCTTCGTTATCAGATTCATATCCTTTTGAGATCTCTTCATCTGATGGGACATTAATATCAGTCATTATTCTGCTGCGTCTTCTTGTGGTTTTGATCTGTGAGGATCTGGGCAAGTGCATTCAGCACAGCAATTATTGTTTAGGTTTTCAGTCATTTGTTGGTTCTCCATTTCTATCTGTTTAGGTCTTTCTTTATTTTCCTTATAGCAAGATGAAGCCTAATATATCTAATAGGGTTCTTCAAGAATCTTATGGGTCTCTTCTTCTTTGTCATCATTCCTCAATTATATCATTAAATGTGTCAACGTAGTTGACTGAATAGTCTCTACCGCCGCCGAATTCACTATTACTGAAATCAAGTTGTAGTTCATTGTGATCTAATGTGTAGTATTTAATATATCTAACTTCATCTATAATTTTATGGCATAGGGCTGTATCTATCATTTGATCTGAATAGCTATTCGTAATAGGCTTTGCTGAGAAGTAAACCACGTAGTTTGTATCTGGATATATGGTTTTAATTAAAGCACCATTGGCCACAGCCTTCTTTACGTTGTCTGTTCTTTGGGCTCCAGGGCGCTTCTTATCGTCTTTACGGCCACCCTTGGCCTCAACATAAAGTGTTGTCATTTCTTGTCCAGATGCAACAAAGTCGACCTCACAGCCTGTTCCAGGCATGTATACGTTCTTCTTAATAGAAGTAAAGCCACGCTCTTTGAGATCTTGTAGGACAAGGTCCTCAAATTCATCTCCTGAGCGTTTTGATTCAGATTGAAAATTCATCTCTACTTTTCCGCTTCACTAATTGCGATCTATATCGCATAATATCTTTCATATAAGATATCTATATTTTTCTGTATATCATTTATATCTTCTGCATACTTGCTTAAAATCATAGACTCTACATCCTCTTTTTCTTGACCTTTTGTCCTAGGAAAATTGCCAAGCTGTGGGTGAAATGCATATTTGCCAAAATCATTTTCATCTTTTTTTGCATTTAAGACAATCTCTTCTTTGGTATATCTGTCAGTTATCTTAAAGCTATCATTGTTATAGAATTTAACTATCTTGTCAATTGTTTCATTGTGATCTTCAATAAACCTATGAAATGGTGCTATAAAGAATTTAGGGGAATCTACCAGATAAGATACGTATGCTTTATATCTAGATATAATTGTCTCTAGGTTGCTTTCGTGAGGATCGTTGTCATTGAATAGTTTATTATTATGCACATAATCTCTAAAAATTTTAGCAGACACAATAGACGGAAGCGCATCTCTTACTGGCACAATAAAAGGATTTGTTTCATTGTAATCTTTTAATGTCGCTATAGTATGTGTTCTGAGAGACTTTAATTCAACATCCATTGATTCGCCTATAGCATAGGATAAGAATACATTGCCAGACCTTTCTAGTCCGTCCAAGTAGATTATCATTCCCTGTCCTTTCTAAATGCGTCACTTGAAGGGAATGGCACTTCTACCTTACCGCCGACAAACATCCTTATCTTTTCGCCAATCTTTGGATCATCTAAGCTAACCTCTAAGTAATTATCTTTGCCCGCAAATAAATCATTGATCTTGTTTAGATGTTTATTTCTTATAAACATTAATTCTGAATCTGTTAAGTCTTTTATTATCTTCTTGCCTGTATTAGAGTAGAAATTGCAATAAGCTTCTTCAAATATAAATGGATCATTGACATAATCTAATCTCTTAAGCATCCTTCTCATTGAAGCAACCCAATCAGCTTCTGACCGTGTTATATTAATAAATTTTGCATCAGGAAATCTTTCATACAGCCTATCGAATATAAGACAGGTTGGTATGTCTACGTGCACATCGGTCTCTGGCAGACTATTAAAGTGCTTTTCAATGCCTTCAGCATCCTCTTTAAATGACCCTACGGCTAACTTTTGGAATTCATAAAAATGTGTTGTGGTAAATCCTTGTTGTGACATAAAATCATTAAAGGATTGCGTTCCATTTCTACCTAAGCTTAAGCAAAGGACCTTCATTCTTTCTTCAACCTAGGCACTATCCTTTTAATTTCATAAAAACACTCTGGGCATTCGCCAACATGTAGCCAGTTACCCGACTCTAGTACTACTATGGCAGTTAATCTGCCTTCCACATTCTTATTACAAGGTACACAAAAAGCATTAAGCTTTATTGTCATCTGCTTCTCTTAGCCATTGGTCTTCCCATAAGCCCATCAACGATTTGTTACCGATATCATCAAAGTAATAGCGCTTAGAATTAATATTGTAAGTCCATCCATACCATCTATCTCCTTCTGACCATGTTAGATTAGTTGGTCTTTCTTTTTCATATTCCCATAGAGATCTATCTACAGATTGATATAACCTTACTTCATCAAATACCGCCTTGCGAAGTGGATCCCATCTAAATATTCTGTTAACTAACCAATCAATCATTTTCAGGATCCTTTTCCCATGTAAGCTTACCGTCTTTATATACGGGCCAATAGCCCAATGAACGCCAGTCCATCTTCATGATTTTAGGCTCTCTCATATAATGATTATACTATATGGTTTTGGTGGCGTCAAGGGCCTGTATTTCATGATATTGAAGATGAAAGTCTAATAAAAGGTGGGTTGTTGCACAAAAACATATGGGGCAGTGTGTAATCCACTGCGATTTATCTTCCCAGTATTTAGGCATCTATCAAGAAATAATGATTGATTATGTTTATTCTTGATCCGCTTTTAACTTCATTTACTCCATGATTTAGTAGGAATCCTGGAAACAATATAGCGTCTCCCGCCTTCATCTTAAATGATTCACCTAGATTTTCAAAAACTAATTCTCCACCATCATAATCATCTGTTATGAATATGTTAAATACTAATGCATTACCTGGGCCAGCGTTGGGGTCTTCGGGGTCGTATACGTCTACGTGTGGAGCTAACTTTGATCCAGCATTCATTATGTTTCCGTGCTGTCTATCAAATATAACTTTCTTGCCTTCAACTTCGTAGTTTTCTTTAAAATAAACTAATGCTTTTTTTAATAGATTTTCAATAGCATGATTTCTATCTACAAATTCCCAATCAGGAGAAAATCCCTGAAAGTTATGGAATGGGTGATATGTCGGATTGTTTTTTGCATAATTTACAATATGATCAATGTGATCTTGATCTAAAACTGACTCCCAAATTACATATTTGCCGTTAGTCATTAGAAGCCTACTGAAATTGTATACCTATCCCAAGAAGCAATCACATGCTCTGTAATCTTAGTAGAAGCTGGCATTATGATCACTGTGTAAGGATCTGGCTTAATCCATGTATCTATTTGATTGATATTTTCTGGATACTTAGGGTGTACTAAAGGGTTGATTGATGTATCGTCTTTTGTTGAGAAGGATATCTGTCCGCCAACGTAGTCATTGTTTAGATAAAACACAGCAACATATCCACTGCCAAGAGAATGAGTTCTTAGGTTATGACCCTTTTTATTTCTTTTAACAAATGTTGCGCTGACTGGATCATTTTCTTTTTCAATTGAATGAGATTCTTTATACTCTTTAATACAGTTATTAATTATTTTATCAAATTGTAGTAAGCTACCAGACTTAAAGACTCTTCTATCCGATATCTCATTATCTGGTATCCACATGTCTCCATGTGCATGCTCTATGCCCACTGGGTCTATCCATAAATCAAAAGTGTTTTCTAATGGCTCTAAGAGGCCACGTATTGACCATATACCAGCAGTCAGTAGTGCTAGTCTTTGTTCTTCAAATGTATCTGTTATATCGTTGTAGTATGTAATATCATCAGTAATTTTATTTATGTTCATGTTCTTCTCTCATATTATGAAGCACCTGGGAATTCAAAGTGATCTTTGCATACGTCTACAACCTTAAATACTTCATTTACCTTTTCAGGCTTTAATGACATATATTCTGCATTCTTATTACAATAAAAACAGGGGGTCATTATTAACATAATGACTTACCTTAAAGGTTGATATTGTCTAGTGACTCAACTGATGCGTCAAATTCAATTTCTTCTACTACAGATAAGAATGTGCGTAACTTTGCTGAAATCTGAGGATCACCAAGTTCAATCTTAATATAATTTGGTTTACCTGCAAAGAAAGCAGTTACCTTCTGGTCGTGTGCAGTATAGATAGATCTTAACTCTTCGTCTGTAAGGTCTTGAGCTAAAACTTTGTTTGTATTAATATAGTTTTTGCACAATAGCTCTTCAAACTGGTAAGTTGTGCTGTGTGAAGCCTTTGCCTGAAGTCCTTTAAATAGCTCAAGCCATGAATCTATGTCTCTATAGATGTGGATAAACTTTGTTTCATTATCAATTTCATATTCTTTTTCAAAGTTTAAGTTAGATGGGAATCCAACATGTGCTTGGAAGTCAGTCTCACTGATTGTTCTGCAATAAGCATTTACTCCGTCTAATGTTTCTGGAAATGAGCCTAACTCTAGTACATTGTATGGGTAAAAAGTTTTTGTTGTAAATCCGCTTTCAACTAAAAAGTTTCTTAATGGTTTATCTCCACTAAGATTAAATCCTACAGTTCTTATTCTCATTATGCTACCAACGCTTTCTCTATTGCATCTGTAATGTTTTTACGTGCAACTGAAGCTCTTATAGAGCCAGTCTCGGTTAAGCCTCTTTCCATATTTTCCTGATTTTGGTCTAAAAGATCACCATTTCTAAAATATGCTACAAGCTTTCCATTTCTATCTACTAGGTACTTCTCAAAGTTTCCTGCCATAAAGCTACCATTATCTCGTGTAGACTTATTCTTTGAACCTTGGAATCCTAACCACTTATAAATAGCATGAGGTGTTACAACGCCATGCTTTCCTGGGAGACCTGGAATGATCTCTCCTGGGCCAGGGTTAGACTCAACTAACTCTGAAAACTTATATGTTACATTGTACTTTTCTGTTCCGAACTTACGTGCTCCCTTTGCATCTTCGCAGCCATATACGTGCTCTCCGTATGTTAGTCCTGCTCCGCAGTAGTCATTAGTTGGAACTGCTAAAACTTCAAATCCTTCGTTCTTATATTCTTGGTACAAATCTTCAATAACTCCGTATTGTGGTGCATTTCCGCATTCTCCTGTTACGTTAATGACAAGTGTTACCTTACCTTCAAATTCCTTTAGGAAGTTTTCTTCTCCGTCTGCAGACTTGAGGTCGATATCGTAGAAGTTTTCTGTTTTTGCAAGAAATGAATCTTGACAAATGCATAGTGTCTCAGGCGCATATGACTTGCACTCTGATGTGTGTAATACTGGGTTCACGGTTGTATTCATAGATTAATTATAGCATGCCCTAGTTATTACTCGGCTGGTACCTATCTTTAATTCTTCTCCACCGACCATATTTTGTAGGTACATCTGAACCAATATACTCCTGGCCAGTCTCCAGATCAATCAGGAGCCATTTCCCTGGGGCCTTTGTATGGATGGTGAGGTCTACCGCTTTGCTAAACTCTTCAACCTGGGAGCCTTGATATAGGCGTGGCAAAAATCCATATACGTTATCAAGTAATTTTCTCATGTATTACATTCCTAGAGTATAAAAATAATCCGTCTTCATCGTAAAAGCTTTTTCTAACATAGTTAATTGTATCACCAAACCGTTCATTGGTATTTATTTCGTTGGTGCTATTAATATGATTAACTGATTCTATTTTATAAGAGTAGTCATACATTCCGAATCCATCCTCTGACTCAGAGCCTGTGCTAATTTGTGCCACAAGGTGGTCTATTATTAAATCTGGATCATTTATCTCATCAATAGAAAAAAATTCAAGCATTAATTTATTTTTAATTAATGACAAAACTATATATCCATTAGTCAATGCAGAAAATCCTAGATATTGATTTTTTGAAATTACTTCACTTGAAGGCAACCAAAGAGTTTCACCTAAATAGTTTTTGTGTAAAAGGCCGTCTACAAAATCACAAGAATGAGTTTTATTATATCTTAATAAGCCCTTAAATATATCATAAAACTTTTCAATTGATTTATTGTAATTGGTAGAGCCCATAATTGTTAGCTTTGTGCCAACTCTGTACTGATCATATATCATATTTAATTGTTTTCACCTAAAGAATACAGTATGTCTTTCCATATATCTTCTAATGATTCACATCCTACAGACAATCTTATAAGGCTTTCGGACACAAGATGACTTTCTAATGGCCATCTTCTTCTTCTTTCCCATATTGACTCTACGCTTCCTAAGCTTGTAGCATTTGCAATTAGCTTAGACCTATTGCATATCTCTTCAACTTCTTCTGGAGTTGCTTTTACTTCAAATGAAATCATTGCTCCAAAACCTGGGTAGTAAACTTTTGATATCATCTCATGATCACTTATTAAATTAAATAATTTTTTTGCATTTGATTCCGCCTGTTTAAACCTCAACGGAAATGTTCTTATGCCTCGCAATGCCAGCCAGGCCTCGAAAGGCTGAGGTATTGTCCCGTTGATCTTTCTTGAAAACTCTACTGATTCATATAAAGCATCATTATTAAAAGATATTGAGCCCATTAAAACATCGCTATGCCCAGCTAAATACTTTGTAATAGAATTCATTGACATATCCGCACCCATATCTAAAGGCTTTTGATTCATCGGTGTTGCAAATGTATTGTCTACTCCAACAATAACCCCAGTTTTATTACAGGATCTAATTAGTCTATTAAGGTCAGCAACCTCAAGTCTTGGGTTTGTAGGTGATTCAAGCCATAGCATATATGCGCCTTCTAGATTTGCTAAAACTTCTCCTGTGTTAGTTATATCTACAAATCTTGCAATTATCTTTCCTTCATTATGCATTTTTTCCATTGTTGCATTAACTCCAGCGTAGCCTTGATTTGAAGCAACAACAATAGATCCTACAGGTATATTTGAAAACAATGAGCTTATTGCTGACATGCCAGATGCAAAGGCTAATGTTTTTCCGCCTTCTAAAAGAGAAATTGTTTCTTCTAAAGATTTGCAAGAATCATTTCCGTATCTTGCGTAACCCCATTGCCCACCTGCAGTGTATGTAGAGTTTAAAGAAATTGGTGTGTTAAGTGGGCTATCTGGATATCTCTCAGGTCTTCCTCCAGATATTGCATTTGTTTCAAAAGAATACATTATATCCCTATTGAATGATCAAATATAAAAGCTGGAAGAACATATCTAATAGGCCCAGACTTTACGTGTCTAACTCCATGTTCGTACTCCTGAGTACCTGGGAAAACAAGTAAACTTCCTTTTGGAGGTTTTATTTCTATATTTTTATTTGTAAAGTAAATTTCTCCGCCATCGTAATTATCATTTATATAAGCAACTGAAGCCCAGGCATGTCTGGCATCTGCTTTATCATCATAGTGTGCTTTTAACTCTGTTCCATCATACATTCTTTGTATTGTTCCAAAACTTTTAAAATCTAGTTTATCTGAATTTGGGAAAAAGAATTTAGAAACTCTTTCAGGAAGATCTTGAACAAGCGATGTTTTACCGCTAAGCGGTGTTACTTTGTCATCCCAATTTTCTGTTCGCTCAATTCCCGCTGCGTCTATATCACGACTTCCTGTGAGCTCTTCTGCACGATCTTCTAGGTGTTTTGTATAATGCAGTTGCATTGCCCAGTCATCTTCTTTGGAGTTATCTATTATTGCCCACAGTTCTTCTAGGTCTTTTTCTGTTAAAAAGTTTCTAACCATCATTATGTTTGGCTCTAGCATATCGAATGTGTAGCCTAAGCCTCTAACAAATTCCGTGTTTAATGGAATCATTTTTTCTCCAATGTTTATGCGACTGTAGAATCTAGAACTACGTCTACTGCATCATCAATGCTATAAGTATGTTCCTTTGAACAAGACCCGCATTGTTTGCACATTATACTTTCTTTCTGCCAAATTTCTTTGGTGGCTTTGGTATTAAACTTGTTTCTCTTCTTATACCGTGCTTGTTTGTATCAATCTTTACGCCTTGCCTTGGGTGCTTCTTTGGAGTATTTGTGCTTGTAACAGCACCAGCAGGTGCACCAGCGTTAGCTGGTGGCACCATGCCAGTACCATCTTCTTTTTTAAAACTATTACTCATTTATAAATTGTCTTGTCTGTTCAGGTGTTGAAACCATGCCTAGTGTTAAGCCTGATTCACCATCTCGTGAAACATCTACAATCGTAATTGGGCTTGCGCCTTTATTGCTTCCTACTGTTTCACATCCGCATTCGTAGCACATTAGTTACAGTTCTCGCAATCTTTAACCGCACAATCGGCAGCGCCTCTTGTGTCTCTTGTACACTTATCAGATGCAGCCGCTGTTGGCTTAATAGCCTGTGCAATTGCTGCTTCCTGTGTTGGTGCTACAATTTCTTCTTTAGCAAATAGATCCATTTTTACTTTGGGCCCTGTGCTGATGGCTGGTTAGATACATCTGATGCAGGGAATGCTGCTGATGGGTCGGCAGCGTACTGCTCTCCAATTGTGTGCTGTACTGCTGGCTTTACTTCGTTAAATCCTGTTAAGTTTAATCCGTCTGACATTTTATTACTCCTATAGGTTATTTATTTAAACGGGACTAGTATTCCGTTCATGACTCTATTATAGCATTTAGTTGATTAGGATCAGATTCTTCTACGGGCTCCCTGTCGTTGCCTAAGCCGATGTGATCAGCGCACCCACATAACCAGCACATCAATCGCCCCAGATGGCCGCAGAACAGCTGGTACACATCTTAGAATAGGAGTCCTGAACCATGTCAGACCTATCTTTGCTGTGCCATATTTCTTTTATTGTTGATTTAAATGCATTGCCATATACTGTTTCAAAATCATAATCAGCACAACAAATAAATAAATCTCCATTTGCATTTATATGTACCCATTCATTTGTCCTGCTTCTAACTCCAAGGCCGCCGTTACATCCGACTACACGGCTACCCTTGGGCTTTAAATACTTTTCAATTGCAAAACGCTGGGTCATTATTTTAAATGTTTCTAGGTGGGCAGCCCTGTCGTATAGATGATGAGCACTGCTAATGCTGAGTCCTGGAAATATTAACTTAAATCTATCGTACTCTTTCTTCAAGTCTCCAGATTCTAGGCTTAGGTCCATCTTTGGCGCATTCTCTAATAGATCTAGCCATCCACCATTTTCAGTTAAAGACATTTCGTTAATTCCATTTATCATTAAATGAATAAAGATTGGGTTTTCTAATTTATTATTTTCTTCTATAAAATGTTTTATGTTGTCTATTACTTTAGGGAATAGCTTTATGTTCATTCCGACATATTTAGACCAGGTTTCTGGCTCAGATGAAGGTACGTTTAAAAGTATTCCTTGGATAGAGTTTCTGTGCTTTATTAAAAGATCTGTTTTTGATTTAGTTAAGTTCACGCCGTTAGTTAGTATGTTTGTCTGAAAGTTATATTTAGCATATAGATCCATCATTGCATCAAACTCTTTATATAGTAAGACTTCATTATAATTAGCTGAAAACACAATTGATAATTTGGGATCTACAAAATCTCCCTTGCCTTCTGTTAACTGAATAAATATATTTTCTATTTCTGATAAAGGCATATCTCTTATTGCTGACTTTGGATTGCCAGCGTATGCTACTGGACAAAACCAGCAGGAAGAATTGCATATGCCATTTACATCAAGTTGAACTGCCTTGATAAGATAATCATTCATTTGTTATGACCTATATAACCTGTGATAACAATCTACGCACATATCTATGATCCCAGATTCAGGCAATGATCCTATGTGTTTTGCTGGTTTACCACAATCTTTTATTTCACACACACCGCTAAACATTATTTAATCTTGCCACCAAATTTTGACCATGCTCTTTCGTGTAAGAAAAATCCAATCATTTCGCATGCTGTGTATATGATTGCAAATGTGCCAGCGTACTCCCAATGGGCTTCGCCAGTAATAGCCTTTTCAAAGAAATATACTAATGTACCAACAAATCCAATATGAACTGCTGGCCAAGTTATTGATTTATATAAACTTCTTTTATTAGATTCCATAATACCATTCTATCATTTATATATTAAAGGGGCAAGACCTGAGTCCTGCCCCTTTAATTTAAAGAATTACTTCTTTAATGCTACCTTAGCCTTTGGATTCTTTGCATTCCACTTCTTAGCAAGAGCATTATACTCTGCAATATAAGTGGCCTTAGCAAGATCTGCTGCTGCCTTATCTGTAGCAAGCTTTGTTGCTGCATCGGCAAGTGCCTTATCTGCTGCAACCTTGTCTGCTGCACGTCCAGCTTTTTCTGCTGCAAGTGCTGCATTAGCAACTGCTAGTTCTGAGTTCTTTGCTGCAAGTTCCCCTGCAAGATCACGAACTGCTACTGTTGCAACTACAGAACCTACTGGTGCTGCAAGGCCTGTTACGGCTGTTGCTACTGTTGCGTATGCTGTAACTACAACTGAACCTGAAGCAGGAAGTGTAACTGTCTGCTCCTTAGTTCCAAGTGTTGCTACTGCTGTATCTGTTGTAAGCGCTGTTGCAGTTGCTGCACCATTTGAGCTCACTAAAGTATTAATTGTTGCTCCACCCTTTGGGTTTCCAAATACATCGTATCCTGATACCTTAAGTGTTGCAATTGTTCCTGCTGCTCCAGATGCTGGTGCGGTTAGGGTAATTGAGTTCAAAGCACCTGCGGTACCTTGTACATAGTATGTAGTTGTGTTTCCACCAACAGTAACTGATACTGTTCCTACTGTAGTAGTTTTAGTATATACATAAAACTCTGCTGTTGTTCCTGTTCCAACATTAATTGTTAGAGCAGATGATCCGCTTGATGCAGTTACTGGCGCACTTGCTGTTGCTAGTGCTGGAACGATAGTTGCATTTACTGCAACTGCTGATACTGCTGTTCCTGTATCTACAGATGTTACGGCAATCTTTAATGCATCTGCTGCATCTACGCTATTATCTGCTGGTACTGGAAGTGTTACAGGAGCTGTTGCTACTGTTCCACCCGTTGCTGCAGAACCAGCAACTGTTAAAGTTGTGGTTGCCGCATTTGCTGCGGTTGATACAAGCATTGTGCTAGTCAGGGCTGCAGCGATGATTAGCGATACTTTCTTGAATGAGTTCATTCTATTTATTTCTCCTTATGTTAATCTGTCTCTTTTACGAGCTCAGAAGTTTGTGACATGTTCACACTATGTAAGACGTTTTTGTATATCAAATGTCGCTAATGTAATTCATGTATTTTTACGTGGAACGAACACGGGTCTCCGCCTTCATCCCATTCTTCCATTTCTTCATCTGACATTGGTGGGCCATCATGAGTATCGCAAAATACATCTGATATCCATCCCCGATCATAGCCATTCTTAAGCCATATTTCAAACTCTAAATGATTAGCATCTTTTGAATCAAATTCTAGATCCATTCAGACAGCTCCTCTAGCAATACATGCTTAGGCTTAGCACCAATTATCTTTTTAACTGGCTGACCTTCCTTAAATAGTACCATATATGGGATGGTGGTTACTGAGTATTCTGCTGTTTTGACAGGATTATCATCAACATTTAACTTTCCAACCCAGAGCCCGCACTCATTTGATATCTCATCTAGGATCGGAGACACTTTTCTGCACGGTCCGCACCAAGGTGCCCAAAAATCAATAAGAACTAACTTATGATTTTTTAGTACAGAATCAAAAGATTCATCTGTTACTATCATTTGTCCTTGAGCTCCTCCGCTGCTGCATTAAACTTATTCATAAATTCTTGAATTATGAATAGCGTTGTCTCGTGTGCATTCTTTGACATTGCGCTAAATGCGTGTTGATTTTTTTCATCATCAGGCATTGCTGAAACCCATTTGTTATATAGGTCTTCAGCAACCTCCCCAATAATTTCATCCATTACTGTTAGTTCAGCCATTAAGTTTTGCCAGCCATGTTGCTTTAGTTGCAGCAAGCTTATCTTGTGCAGCCTTTAATTCAGTTTGATACTGTGCCTCTGCTGCAGCAATTGCTGCAGTTACTTGTGCTTGAATTGTAGCCTTTGCTGCTAATGCAGCGTCTGCTGCAGCCTTATCTGCAATCGCTTTATCTGCTGCAGCCTTTGTTGCTGCTAACTCTGCTGCTGTTGGCCCTGATGGTACAACAGGTGCTGAAACTGCACTTGAGTTATATGATAATGCTTTTCCAAGGTCAGCAAGCTTTGTAAATGATCCTTGTCGCCCAATTGTTTTTGATGCAGTTTGTTTGAATGAATCAAGAATCTGCTCATATGTTGACGAAGGTTTTGCTGTTTTATAAGCAATCCAATTTGCTGCCATTACCTGTGTTGCAGATGATGAGCCTGAAATATTCTTTAAAACATTTCCTGGGCCAGCAGTAGTAAAAAATCCTGTAGCAAAGAAATCAAGCTTCAAATCATCATTATTACTTGAAGAAGAAATTTCATTTTGCTGGTCAACATATCCTACTGAAACTGAAGCATCTAGGCATGCAGGCCAATCGATTCTATTATAGTCTCTTCCATTACCTGAAGGGAAGAATACTGGAATTTGCAATGAGATTAAGTCCTTGACTGCTTGCTCTGTTACTGGGGTTTTAGGACAGTAATCTGTTCCTGCTGCTCCAATGTTATGATGTCCCTGTGACATGCTTACCGCCTGAATATTATACTTAGATGCATTAGACTTTACCCAATTCAATGCATTGTATACTGTTGCCTCACCTGCTGGCTGACGAATGCCTGCCTTATCTCCAATGATGCGGACAAAAACAATATTTGCATTAGGGTTTGTTCGCACGAATACAGACGCCATCTGTGTTCCATGATCAAAGCCATTCATAGTAATTGTACTTGCAGACATTGCTGCTGCTCCTACACCTTCCATAAATGATTGGCCATTTGGACATAGACCGTATTGCAGGATACAAACTTCTTGAACTATCTTACCTTGAAATGCAGGCAAAGATGAATCAATCGCTGTGTCCAAGATGGCTATTGTTGGTGCTGGTGTTGCAGCACTTGCAGTGTGTACCGCTAAAGGTACAATAAGTGATAGTGATAGTAATACAGTTATTAGTTTTTTATTCATAAGACTATTCTACTAAATAATAGCAGGATGTCAAGGGGTTTCTTTAAGGTTTGGGTACCATTTCCCAGAATCAAGGCTGGACTGAAGCGCACTAAGCGTACCTAAGTCTTCTATAGCCATCTCTTGTGATTCCATTAAATTGTTTACAGAAAGTATAAGTAATTCAAGAGTCATTTCCATTTGAGTTACCTTAAGCTCAAGATCTTTAAGTCTTTTAGATTTTCTCATTCCATTTTCTCTCTATCTAGTAGGGTTGGTGCTGTAGCCATTGTACCACAGTTGGCACATTCCATATCAAGGAAATAGGTTGCTACTTCAAAATCATCAAAGATTACTTTAACATTCCAGATGTTGCACCCACACGGACATAGATGAGTTGGTGTACCTCTTAGGTCCATAGCGTGATCGTAGTTCTCTGGCTTTAAATCATTAATATCTAATGGTCTCATTGACCTTGCAATTTGTTCTTGAACTTCTTCAAGCTTATCTATGTAGTATATTCCAACACTGTATCTCGACTTGATAGCCTTAAATGCAGCAATTATAGCAAACGCAATTAGTATTGATATCACAGTCTTCATATATCAATTATACACTAAACTTGAATATATGTATAGGGTGCTGCTACGCTCATATTAAACTCAGTTGCTGCTTCTAATGCTGCTTTTAAGCGTAATTTAGGGTTCTGTTGTTTCTTTGTTGCATGTAATGCGCCTAGGGCTATCATTCCACCACTGCCTTCCGCCATGTAGTTAACTATGTTTTCTCCAACATGAAAGTCTTCATCTACAGTAAAGAGTCTTCCGCATATTCCAACAATAAATATTCCACCCGTGTCTTCTTCTGATGAGGATCCAACGCTTCCGTATCCGTGATCTTTGAACGCAGCCTTAACAGAATCAATAAACTTAGTTCTCATAAACTTATCTAAGCCAGAGTTTGTTTTAGTTGGTGTATATTTTGGAGGAGTCCACATGTATTGAAGAATCTGCCCCATACGAAATGAATCTGTAAAAGCAATTCCGTATTGACCATTTTTAAAAACTTTAGGTTCTTTTCTTGCAAGTATCCAGCCAGTTTTATCATCTGAGGCGGCATGGTCGGACCCCATATATACAACACCATTTTGAGCAATAGCAACAATACAAGTCATACTAATAGTATACTATTTATAAATTCGAAATGCTAGAGGTCATTAAAGTGGTCTTCGTGCATCTCAATATGGGTTAATCTAAGCATAGTTCCCTCTAATTCAGACTTTACCTTAATTAGTTCTTGAATAGCCTCAAAATACTTGTCTTTCCATTCCATCAAATCCTTTTCTAATTTATACAATTTAATCTGAAGGTCTTTAATTTCAAGCAAAAGCTGGTCGTGAGCCTTATCTGCAGCCTGAACAGCCTTATCCTTTTTTAATCGCCTAGAATTTATCCATGCAGTAAACACACCGCTTATTGACGCAGCAAACAGAGTTAATAATATCTGATTTAGAGTAATATTCATTATATGAATATTATACCGTATTATTTATATTAAATTAATAACTCAGAAGCTGTTATATCTAGCCCAATATACTTCTTTTTTGCAATAAATTCTTTTACATGATCTGCGCCATATTGTCTTCCAGCTAATATCACTATCCATCTAGGCTCAAATTTATTCTCTGTACATGTTTTGCATAACAATAAATTTATAGCTAGCAGTGTAGATTTCTTTGCTGTAAGTTCATTCTTGCTTTTATTGCATGAGTAGCATAAAACCTTATCCATTGTTCTTACCCCCTGGCTTTCCTTCAAGTTCAACTCTTACTCCGTATGACTGTAGGATGTTCTTTACCATTTCTATATACTCTATTACTCTGACTCTCATTGAGCCGTCGTATTGTGCAAAATTATTTTCATATAATCTAATAGCCAAGAACTCTGGGTACTTAACTATATCCATTTCAAGATTGGGTGCAGGTGATTTTAACTCTCTAACTTTTTTAGCCATCTCTTTAGTATAGAATACTGGCTTGTTTGGCTCACCCGTCCATTCATTTACTCCGTACTTAAAATGATCCTTGTTCTTATCAATAAACATGCTTTTCCTTTATTCTTTTCCAGACGTCCTTTGTCTTGTGTGCATTTCTTGATTTGTCAGTAGATCCTGAATTCAAGAACACGCCTCCCCAGACTCCATAGTCTGAATTTTCTACTCCGCTATCATGACATATTTTGATAACTGGACAAGATAGACAAGCTTCATCAATACTTTTTGCAATATTAATATCGGATTCATATTTATCAAAAAATAAATTAGTGTCCATACCTTTACATAAAGCTAGGTCCCACCACTTGGGATCTTCTTTTTCTATACCTAAATTATTTAAAATACTTGACATATTTTTTTGGCAGCTTCCAATTTCCTTCACGGTTGACAGAAAATTTTTCTGACTTACCCCAAGCATTTTGTCTGTACATTCCGTTAGTGGATGTATAGCCGCCGTTATCTTTTTGCCATATCACAAGGTCATAATTGTTCCAAAATGATTCTTGTGATTTTGTTTGAGATCTTTTAATAAAAATCTCAACACCTTTCTCCGTTAGATGTAACAAATTTTTTTACCTTTTCTAGTACCCGAAGTCGGACTTGAACCGACATGCTGTGAAGCAACAAATTTTAAGTCTGTCGTGTATACCGATTCCACCATTCGGGCATATGCTGGTCCACCAGGTCTCGATCCTGGGACATCCAAATTAACAGTTTGGCGCTCTACCAACTGAGCTATGGACCAATATGCACAAAACCACTGTACTATATAAGTATACACTTTGTACAGTGGCCTTGTCAATGATTGATGGGTGATATTTTTACGACATTAATTTTTTTAATTTCGTCATCTATATTAAATATATCATGAATATATTCGCTTGCATCTTCAGTATTAAAGGCTTCTACTTCTACCTCTATATCTAATTTAATGCGATATTTATTCATAGTATAATTATAGCATTATTTAGAAGCTTTTTTATCGACTGCTGAAAATGCTGCATTGATTTCGGCTACTGTTAATTTACCATCATCTAAGAATCCACGAGCAAGTTTTTCAACTACTGTAGCAACTCCTAGGGTTCCAGCCAATATAATAGCCTTATATGTTTCAATACCAACTACTGCTCCAGCTCCAATTACGGACAATCCTGATGCTGCAAATACTGCAATTATTCGCATAAAAATATTGTTAATGCTTGCAATTGCTCCTGATCCTACCTGTGCTGGCTCTTCAATATATGCTTTTGCCATTTATTTATCCTCTCTATTTCTGATTGGATATGTTACTGCCCATGCAACTAAAGTACATATAATTGCATATCCAACAATTGTTTTTGCTGATCCATCTAGGACAACCCAAGCAATAAACATGCCTAGTAGAGTCCATAATTGATCAATCATATCTTGCATTACTTTCTTTATCATTGTTATCATGGTTTTCTTCTCCTTATTCTTGGGTCTCCACCGCCTGGACCTCCACTGGAACCTCCACCTGACGGGGCTGTTCCTCCTGCGGTTCTTGCTGCTGACGCTGCTGCTCCTGTTACAGATACAGCATTTAATGCTGCTCCAGTTGCAACAACTGTTGCTACAACCATTTTGGTTGCTTCTTCTCTTTCTTCTACAGTCATATCTGCACCTATGCTTCCAAGGGCCTCTAGCGCTGCTCCTGGGTCATTAAATAACTCTTGTGCAAATGCTGCTACGTCTGTAACTAATTCAATTTGTGCGCCTACCTCTGCTGTAATAACAACCTCTTGACCTGTTTCAGATGTTCTAACCTCAACTGGAGTCTCTGGTGGTAAATCTGCTAATTTAATTCCAGCATCTGCCACTTGTTCCTTTGTAAGATTTTCACCTTCTGGAACTGATTGTATTAATGCATCCGCAACAATTTCTTTTTCTGCTGTAGTCATTTTACCGTCAGTAGATACTAGTGCTACTATTGCCGCAACATCTTCTTTTGAAACTTCACCATCTGATGCAAGTGCTTCTAGTACTGCTACTTGGTCTGCAGTAGAAACTTTTCCATCTGCTGCTAATGCATCAATTAATTGATCAGTTTCTTTTGCATCAATTTCACCATCTGCTGCCATTGACTCTGCAATCGCTTCAACTTCTGTACTATCAATTTTACCATCTTCCAATGCATCATCAACTGTATTTGTTACATCTTCTTCTGATCCCGCTTCTGGTTCAACTGCAGGTGGTTCAACTACAGGTGGCTCTTCTGCAGGTGGCTCTTCTGCAGGTGGCTCTTCTGCAGGTGGTTCAACTACAGGTGGCTCTTCTGCAGGTGGCTCTTCTGCAGGTGGTTCAACTACAGGTGGCTCTTCTGCAGGTGGTTCAACTACAGGTGGCTCTTCTGCAGGTGGCTCAACTACAGGTGGTTCAACAACTGGTGGTTCAACAACTGGTGGTTCAACAACTGGTGGTTCAACAACTGGTGGTTCAACTGGTGCAGGTGGAGCAGGAGCTGGAGCAGGTGCTGGTGCAGGAATTGCATTAATTACTGTTTGTGCCTCTGCAATTATTGTAGGTGCAGTAGTTACTTTTTCTACTGCTGTAGAAATAATTGCAAGATCTGCTACTTTTGCAGTTAATGTTGTGTTTGCTGTTGCTAATGCAGTCACAGTATTTTGTGAAACTGTTGCAATAGGAGCAATTACTGTATTTGTATTTGCTGTATTTGTTGCAACAACTGCTGTAATTGCTGAGTTTAATGTAGCAATTTGTGCATTTGCTGTATCAATTGCTGCCAAGACTGTTGCATTGTCTGGATCAGGGGTGGGGGTAAATGATGGTCCCTGGCTTATAGTTCCATTAAATCCAGGTCCAGAATTTGTATCAGTAATAGCAGTTATTGCTCCGCCAGTTGTCTCTCTTACATTAAATCTAGCACCATTTGGTATAGGACCAGTAACACTGACATCTGCTGCCCATGCGCCATTAGCTGGATTTACATCTGCGTTAAACCTAACCTGAGTCATCTGTGTTGCGGCGGTAGTAAGAGGATATACTCTAAGGTCCCAAGCAATATTTAAGGTATTGGTAGTTGTTGAATAAGTTACTCCAGATCCATTGCTCCATGTAGTCCAATCATACCCTGCTATAGAAATGGAAGGGGCGTTGGGAGTAGAGTAATAGTTTTGTCCCTCATTAACACCAAAAGTAATAGTGGCATTTGAGCTTACATAAACATTGTTATATGTAACCCCACCCATTTGTAAATTAAATGGAAGGTTCATTCTAATTCCAGCATCATCTGTATTTGCTAATACATTTGTTGTTGTTCCAATTGTTGCTGCAAGTGCGTTTACTGCATCTTGTGCATTATTAATCGCTACATTTGCTTGAGTTAATTGTGTTTGAGCCTCTGTCCGTGCAGGTGTTACTGCTGCTACCGCCGTGGTTGCAGTTGCAACTGTAGCTGTGGCTGTATCTATAGATGTTTGAGCTGCTTGAATTAAAGTGTTTGCTGTTTCTGATTGTGCAACTTCTACCGCAATTGCAGTTGCTACTTGAGTAACCGTAGTTGGCGTTTCTGTCATTAATGGAGTTGCTGTGGCTATAACCGTGGCTGTTGCTGATTCAATTACAGGGACTGCTGCTGATACTACTGCTTGAGCTGCCACAACTTCTGGTGTTTGTGTTGTAGCGCTTACTGGGATTGCTGCTACTGCCTGAGTTACGCTAGTCACGGTTTGAGTAACTGTCTGAGTAACTGCTGTTGCTGTGTCTACCGCCGTGGACACATTTGATACTTCTGCAACCGCAGTGGTTGCTGCTGTAACTGCTGTATTTGCTGCTGCTACAGCAGTATTAGATGCTGATACAGCCTGAACCGCTGTTGCTATTGTTACAGTTGCTGTATCTGATGCCGCTACAGCTTGTATAACTTCTGTAGTTGCTGTAGCGAGTGCTGTGTTAACCGCTTGTTGTGCAGGACTTACAACTACCTGCTCTGCAGGTGCTGGTACTTCATCACCATAAGCAACACTGGGTCCAAAAAGGAAAAGCCAGCCGATTATAAAAAGGCTGGTTAAAAAATACTGTAACTTTCTAGTCAACTAGGTATCTCCTAAGTAATGCAATATTTTTGCTTACTTAGTAATTATAGCAGAATGTTAGTTTAAACTACTTAGGATTATCTGTTTTATAAAAGCCATTACCTTTAAACTGAATACCAAATGGCGTAAAGAATCTTGTCATATCCGACTCGCATTCTACGCATGTGTATCCTGGGTCATTCTCTTTAATTGATCTGTGTACTGACATTGTGGCATGTGCATCATCATATGAACACTTGTATTCGTATACTGGCATTACATTCTGCCCCATTTAACTTTATTCCAGCCACGCTCATGAAAGTAATAAAGTATTGTTTTTGTTAGTACTTCAAACCCTGCAATTGATGCAGCAGTAATTGCCTTATGTGTTATAAAGTATGACAACACAAAAGTATCTGCAGTTCCAATTATGCGCCAAGTGATTGCCTTTAGTGCTGATCTTTGTTTAGTTACATTCATTGCCCTGCTCCTAAAGCCAGCCATGACAAAACTTCTTTTATTTTAGAGACCCATCTCTTTACGTTTTTGCGTAGCGCTAATAGCATGAATGTCTGCCCCCAAATCTACTTGCTCAATTTTGTATCCTACATCACGACCATATACAATGTTAGTGATGTTAGGTAATCTTAATACTAATGCTCCGTCCATAAATTCATCCTTGGCAATATATTCTTTTACCTGATCAAACTTAAGTGGATCCTTTTCACTTGTGTTATATGTGTTACGTACGCCGAGCAGGACTTGTTCTGTTCTTTTCCCCGCCTCTTTGTAAAGGGCGTGGTGGCCTTCGTGCCATGGCTGATAGCGACCAAGCATCAATGTGGTAGGAGCAGACCAATCGGGTAACTTAAATTCTTCAATTATTACAGAAGCCTTTTCATTTGGATCTAGCCTGTGATTTACAAACATCCAGTCAATCTTAGTTGGCTTTTGAAACATCTTATTGGTATCTTCAAATCTTCCCTCTTCAATTGTATCCATAAAGATAAGGATATCTGGCTTGCCAAATGCTGCACGTGTAAGTTCGGTTGGGCACACAAAGTCAACAATGACTGGCGCCACACCTTGCTTAGAAATTAGACGTGCCATCTCGCCCATTCGTCTTGACTGCTCTAGTCTGTCATCTGGAGTAAATCCTAAGTCAGAGTTTACTGTAGCTCTTACTTCATCAGCATTAAGATGTATTGCATTAATACGTTCTTTTAGTGCTTTTGCTAGTTCTGTTTTGCCTGAGCCTGGTAGCCCAATAATCTGAATAATCATAATACTCCTTAGTTAGTGAGCCTTTTAAACACATGCTCAGGTGCAGACTGTACGCTTCCTACATATCCCGATGTCCACCGACGTACAGAATGTTATTTAATTTTTAGGACTTTTGGTTGCTTTTCTTTTGGGATGTTTCTTACTACATTAATGTGTAGCATTCCATCCTTTAGCTCGACATTAGATACTTCCATGTATTCACTAAGCTCAAAGATTCTTGTAAACTTACGTGCAGCTATTCCTTTATGAACAACCTCTGCGTCAATTACCTCTTTGATTTCACCTGTAATCCAAAGACTTCCATCTTCAATAGATACAGTTAAATCATCTCTTGTAAATCCAGCAACTGCCAAAGACAGTTGATAGTTATCCTCATCTAACTTCAGTAAGTCATACGGCGGAAAAGCTGTATTATTTACCTTACTTAGACTGTTAAATCGTTCCAACTCTCGGTTGAAACCAATAAAAAATGGATCCTTGAAAAGATCCATTGCAAATTGTGTTACCATTTTATGCTCCTTTTAAGCGAGTTAAATTAGTACCCCCATTTGGCAGGTACTAATCTATTATAGCATTTAGGTGACTAAAACTGCAAGTTATTTTTTAGACTTTAATCTTGCTTTAGCAAGTGCTTCAAAATCCTTTACTTTTGTATCACCAAGGTAAGACCAGGCATATCCGTCTGAAATCATTTGCTCGTTAATAGAAATTTCTTGATCGTCAATAAATATCCAACCAAGTATTCTTCCATACTTTTCTGACGAGTCCATCTTTTCTGTTTTTATCTTAACAGACTTTGCATCTTTTAGTTTATACTTTAGGTATTCTTTAGATTCTAGCCCCAGTTTTTTTTCAACAAGATCTTTTGTTCTTGATTCTGGAGTATCTATCCCAGCCAGTCTAACCCTTGATGCAAACAGTATATCAAAGCCTAGATCGATGAGGACATCAATTGTGTCCCCATCGACTATACCTTCTACTTTTCTTACGTAGTACTCGTACACTACTTAGCCTTCTTAGCAGGTGCTTTTTTTGCAGGAGCAGCCTTCTTTGCTGGTTCTGTTGGAGCTGGTGCAGCTAATTTGTTAAGAAGTGGAGCATTTTCTTCTCCAGCATAAACTGGTCGTCCCCAGCCAACTACTGCATTGATAAGCTTCTTCTTGTTATTTTTTACGTAGCCACGTGTTTTTTCTACGCACATTCCACCATTGCGCTGATCTCCCTTAGCAGTTCCTGAAGTATTTCCTTCAATAACCTGAATAGTTCCATCGCCATTATTCTTAATGCAAAGACCTACATGTGAAATACGATTTACTCCATCATCTGGAAAATCAAAATAAATCCAATCTCCTGGCTGTGGATCGTCATTACGTGCATCTGACCAACGGCCTTCCTTTTTAAACTGATCTGATGCTGCTACTGTTGATGCAGACTTTGGGAATTTTGCTACCCCTGCTGTGTAAGCACACCAAGAAACAAAAGATTGACACCATGGCTGAAAGTTTACCTTCATCCATGCACCGTACTTTGTTTCATTATCTTTTGGACCTTCAATAGTTCCAATTTCCTTTTTTGCAACCTCAATGATTGCTTCTAAGCTTCCTTTTGCTGCCATTTTATTCTCCTTTATATTCTGCTTCCAGATTCTCTCAGCGACTGTGGAGATACTTTAATAAATCTACAGTCCTCTCTGAAAGATTTTAGCGTAGGTGACCCACAATAGGACATTCCGCTTTTAACGTTATTAATTATTTGTGCAATAGTCAACTCTACAGGGCCTTTATTTTCTAGATAAGCTGAGACCCCTTCTATATGCAAAGCATTTAGTGGTGGCCTTTCCCCTGTATCTTTATCTAACTGTATTCCTTCTGATGCAAGTCCTCTAAATAAAAATTTTCCATTTGTCATTCCGTCACACTCTTCATGACCTGCAAAAGCGGTTCCCATCATTACTGCACTTGCTCCGCCTGCAAGAGCCTTTACAATGTCTCCGTTATTTTTAATTCCACCATCAGAAACTATTCCATTTACTTCGTCTGTCTTTACGTTTTGATAAATGTCCATAATTGATCCAAGAACTGGGGTGCCAAACCCAGTTACAATTCTTGTAGTACATGCTGCGCCTCCTCCTATACCAACTCTTACAGAGTCAGCTCCTGAATCCATCAAGTCTTTGTAAGCATCGTATGAAGAAACGTTGCCACTCATTATGTGTATGTAGTTTGGAAGAAGGGCTCTTAATCTTTTTACTGCATTTACTGCCATGTCTGTGTGTCCGTATGCAGTGTCTATTAATATAATCTTACACCCAGTAGCAAGGATTTGTTCAATAAGATCTTTATCTTCTGCCTCTGCGTTATTTATAGAAAATCCTAATCTATCGGTCCATTTAGACTCTGAAACAATTTGTTTATACTGTGCAATTCTATCTTCTTTTGGTTGAAATCTTTGTACAAAAGCAAGCCCACCATTATCTAAAACCTTTTTAATCATCTTGGTGCTACTAATAAACTCCATTGGAGCTAAAACAAATGCATTGTCAAGGTGTACCCAGGCTGCTGGGTTATTGGGATTACCTATTTTAGATGTAAACTGTATATCAGACCTACTTACAACACCAGACTTTTTTGGTACAAGAAGTATATCGTCAAAACATAAAGGGCTAGTGATTGGGTCTAATTGCATATTTAATCCTTAAGTGACTTCCAAGGATTCGGTGGAAGCTTTAAGCTTGACTCTAGCATCCAATTCCACTCTTGATGCTTCTTTAACAATTCTGATAAATGTGGAACAAGTGCCCACTCTTTGCTTGCTATTGCTTGATCTGTAACAACTCGAATCTCTTCAATCATTGTTTTATTAATTGGCACAAGATGCATTGCCATTTCAACACCACAGTAGGTGTCTGGCTTAACATTGCCTAGGGTTTGTGATGCAGATATATCTTCAATAGTATATAAGGCTTCTCCACCTAGTCTACGTAGCCATAGGGAGGTTTCCATGAGCAGTCTATCTGACTCTAAGTATATCTCTTTATATACGATCTGTGACTGTCTCATTAAAATAGACTCTGTATTTAAATAGAAACCCTTTACAAGGTTTGAATATATAAATGAATTTGACTGTAATTCCTGTAGTGAGTTAATTAATTGTTTCATAATCTTAGTATACCATTTCCTTAACCACGAAGTCTACTACCAACCGCTCTTAGACATTATTGGGGGGCCCCAAGGTGTTGCTTTGCCAAATTGTCCCTGAAGAGTTCTTTGATTTTCTACAAATCCTCCGCTTACTGCATGAGCTAGCTTATATAAATCTGGAACTGCAAGGTCTCCTTCTTGCCATTTGTGAACCATTCTAATTTCTTCGTTTGTCCATACCTCGTTGCAAACCCATTTAATTAAACGATTAAAATTATTTTTTTCTTCAGCACTTGGATTTCGCCCATCAAATGTCTCTAAGGATATAAACTCTGGAGTTGGTGACGCAAGATGAACTCTTAATGTTTTCTCTCCTGTTATTGGGTGCGTATTTACTGTCTTAAAGGACTGCTTAATCTCTTTAAGAGTCTGCTTATCTTCTTTATCGTAGGTTGCTTCAACAACTGTTAAATAGGTTATGCATTTATCTAAAAATTCTTGATCATCTTTGTTTAAATTAGCATACATCTCTGTCATATCCATAAAATATGTATGTCCTGAATCTTCTGGGCAGTTAAACTTTTCCATTCTCCAGGTTGATCCGTGGAAAGAATCGTTCTCATTCTCTACGTGCTCTGTGTGCCAGTTTAACATAAGCTGGTCTTTTGTAGCGTACCTTCCGTTTACCATATGCTTGTGGTGGTCCTCTACATAATCAGATGGGCTACGGTTTGAAGAATTTGGATACCAACCCAGGGTATCTCCAAAAAATTCCATTAGGTCTGTCTGTTGCTCTTTATTTAAATTAGCATTTCTAAATACAATGATCTTGTCTTTTAGAAAAAGATCTTTGTACTTTTCTGGATTAGACTTAATTTCTTCAATAGACGTAAACTCTGTTGTGTTAACGAGTATCATTGGGTTCCCGATTTCTTTAGTTGATTGGTTGATATGCCGTAGCAGTTGTTGAGGGCATGACTTTGCCTTCAGACCATTGTTCTTTTTGTTTATCTTGATTTGTTTTTATTGAATTTTTAATTTCTTGAAAATCTTTATCATATGACGAATTCTCATAATCATACGATCCAAGCATGGTATATCTTTGCCCAGACAGGACCTCTGTGACAGCATGTACATTTTTTATGCCAACATCAAAAACAATAAAAGACCCAGTCTCTGGTTTAAATGCCAGCCCGTGGTCTCTAAATGTAAGTAGTCCACCTTCAAAATCATCATTAAGATAAATCATTGTTACAAACTTATTTTCTTGCCATGCGTTAGGAGTTCCATCAAGCTCTGCGTTATCTGCATGATCTCCTGCAAAAGCACCTGGATCCCACCTATGTGCACTCAAGCTAATTTGTCTTAGCTTTGACTTAAATACTTTTTCTGCAAGATCTTGAGACTTTAATTGAATTTGTCTAAGCAATGGTCCAGCTTCTGGGGTGTTTGGCTTTTTGCCTGAAATTACATAAGAGTTGTAAAAGCATGAAAGCGACCAGTCATCTAGGCTATTCCAGTATTTTATTATGTTGCTACATTCCTGTTTAGTTAATACATTTTTGTATTCAACTATGTCAGGCCTATGCACAACCTCTGTCATATTTTCTGGATAACTAAATGATTCCATATATTCATTATACCATTTCTTATTTTTTTATAGTGGGCAGTTTTAGTCTTACCCAGGACTACTTCTATTACTTCTTTTTAAAAGAAAAAGCTTTTTGCTTTACATTCTGAGATGCTTGCTTAAAACCATAAAAATATGATCCTACCATTAGCCCAGCAATCGCTGAGGAATGTAGCAAGTAAAATAAACCTGTTCTCATTTTGTCCCTTTCTTTATATCAAATCGATCAAGCATCATAACCTTATTCCATGCGTTTGCAAAATCCACAAAGAATTTTTCCTGAGCGTCATTAGAAGCGTATACTTCTGCAATGGCACGGAGCTCTGAGTTTGATGCAATAATAAGGTCTATACGAGGAACGCTAATTGCCTCACTAGCATTAGTGTAAGAAAGTAGCTCAACTAAATAACTGTTGTCTAATTCATTGTTGTTTAGCATTCTAATTCCAGATAGCAATAGTACAAGCTCTACTGGATTTAAATCTAATAGGTTGGCTTTTTCTATTAGTAGCACCTCTTCTTGAGCAGTGACAGCCCAATTAGTGTAGTTACGGAAACCATCAAACTTTGGCTCAAGAACTGCAAATGATGCAACATCTGTTTGTGCTTGCGTTGCATCTGTTCTGCCCTGTGTAAATGGAACAGATATTTTAATTCCTGATTGTTCTGCTGACTTTTCAATAGCAGCACATCCACCAAGTACAATAAGGTCTGCCATTGACATCTCTGTTTTAATAGATTCTAGAACAGCAAGAACTCTGCTAATCATAGGCGTGTCATTTACATCCCATGATATTTGTGGCTGAAATCTAATTCTTGCACCATTTGCACCACCACGCTTATCTGTTTTTCTAAAAGTAGAGGCAGAAGCCCATGCAGTAATAACTAGATCTGAAATAGATAATCCTGAATCTAATATTTGCTTCTTTATCTTTTTAATATTTTTGTCAGAAATCTTTTTTATTTTTACTGACGGAACTGGATCCTGCCATATTAATATTTCTGATGGGACTTCTTTGCCAAGGTATCTTGAAGTTGGTCCCATATCTCTATGAGTCAACTTAAACCATGCACGAGCAAATACATCCGAAAAGTATTCAAAATCTTTAAGAAATCTCATTGAGATTTTGTTATACTCTGGATCAAATTTTAATGCTAGATCTGCCGTAGTCATCATTGGTGCATGTAATTTACCATCTATGTGTGCATCTGGAACTAAGTTAACAGTAGATTCATCAGTTGGAATCCATTGAGTTGCACCTGCTGGTGACTTTGTCTGCTTCCAGTCATATGTAAACAATAGCTCCAGGTAAGTGTTATCCCACTTGGTTGGTGTTGGAGTCCAAGCGCCTTCAATTCCACTTGTAATTGTGTCTTCTGCATTACCTTTTCCAAATGAATTCTTCCATCCAAGCCCCATTTCTTCTATTGGTGCCTGCTCTGGATTTGGACCAACATTAGATGGATTACCAGCTCCGTGTGCCTTTCCAAAAGCGTGTCCGCCAGCGATCAATGCAACAGTTTCTTCATCATTCATTGCCATACGGGCAAAAGTTTCACGTATGTCTCTTGCAGAAAGAATTGGATCTGGGTTGCTATTAGGTCCTTCTGGGTTTACATAAATCAATCCCATCTGAACAGCTGCTAATGGATTTTCTAATTCACGATCTCCACTATATCGATTATCTGCTAGCCATTCTTTTTCGTTACCCCAATATGTATCATCAGATTCCCAAACATCTTCACGACCACCAGCAAAACCAAACGTCTTAAATCCCATGTTTTCAAGGGCAACATTTCCTGCTAGTATCATTAGGTCTGCCCAAGAAATCTTTTTACCGTACTTTTGTTTAATTGGCCACAGTAAACGTCGGGCCTTATCTAAATTGCCGTTATCTGGCCATGAGTTTTGTGGTGCAAATCTGTGTAGGCCTTCTCCAGAACCACCACGTCCGTCTGCTGTTCGGTAAGTTCCTGCTGAGTGCCATGCCATGCGAATAAAAAATGGCCCGTAATTTCCATAATCTGCTGGCCACCATTCTTGAGATGTAGTTAAAATACTATTAATATCATTTTTAACTGCATCAAGATCTAGGCTTTCAAATTCTTTTGCATAATCAAAATCGCTTGACATAGGGTCAGACTTTTCTGAATGCTTTCTTAAGCCCGATAAATCTAATCTATTAGGCCACCAGTATTCATTTGTTGTTGCTTCTGGCTTTGATGAATGTCCAGTTACTGGACACTTTGCTTCACTCATTTTGTCTCCTTTTGTAATCGGCTGTACGTTTGTACCCCTGGCTGGAATCGAACCAGCGACCAACAGATTAGAAGTCTGTTGCTCTTCCTCTGAGCTACAGAGGTCTAGTGCGACAGGTAGGACTCGAACCTACGATTACCGAATTATGAGTTCGGGGCTTTAACCGACTAAGCTACTGGCGCTGACATTATTAGTATATATTTTTTATACAGATTTGTCAATAGAATTTTCTACTATTTGCTGAACATATTCTGAAAAATGTTTTCTTATAGAGCCCATTGGTCTTGATCCGTAAGAGTCCCATATTCTTTTATATTCAAGTATATTTGCAAATGTAGTTGGGCAGACAACAGTATTATTGTATTCCCTCATAACCGTAGGCAAGGGGACGTGTTTACTGCAACACTTACACTCTTTAGCTCTTTCTTGATATTCGCTCATATTATTTGCATCCTGTCCATTGCTTCTTTTAAGTCTTCAGGCATTCTGGGTGCTCTGATCAGATTATAAGATGTTGTATCTGGGTCATCTTTGGCCCCAAAATCATTGTCGTAATTCATTGATTCATAAGTATGTACATTTATTTCTTGATTATTATCAAACCTAGTTCTGCTAATTGAATTAAATATTGCACCACAAGTAGCATCGGCTAAGTCTTTTGAACCTTTTCTAGGGTGATCAACCTTATCTCTCATAATTCTAAGCTGACATAATTCATCTATAAGTAATGGTATGTGTGGACCTATTAATCTTTCTTCCGCTACGACCATTGCCATGTCGTCATAATGTTTTTTAGCGACAGATAGAATCTCTGTATTGATGCCATATTGTTTTAGTTGTTGCATCATATCATGAGAGTTCCATCTGTCAAAGGTACATACTGCTATATTAAATCCTCTTGTTTTAAGAGAAAGTATATAATCTTTTACTTCAGTAAAATCAACAGACTTGTTTGGCGTTGGTGTCCAATACCTGACTGCGTCAACTTCTACAATAGGGGCTGGCTGAGAGTAGGCATCTGTTATTTTAACATTAACCCATTTATTAACATGTGCCATTGAGACCGCACAATGGTCATGCTTTTGGGCTAAGTCTACGTGTATATAATATTTTTTATCTGGGTCTGGCAGAAACCACTCTTCAAGTCTTCCAAAATTGTCTACGGCAATTGCACCTATATTAAATGCCTTTTCTACTTTTTCTCTTGACTTAAAAAATGCGTCAACTGCATCTGGAGGCATGCAAGCAAATCTTGAAAGAGCATCTGTTGGATTTGTATAGAATGCTGTTTTAAAGTCATCAATTTTTCTAACTGGATTAACTTCCCAAGTCGGACGCTTAAGTGCATAAACTTTAGGTATCTTGTAAGATATTATATGATCTTCTTCCCATTGAATCTCAAACTCATTGCCTTCAGTTCCATCTGCCAACTCCTCATACATCTTAAATTTATGATCTCTGATTACCGTTTCTTTTTCTCCAATTACGGCATCATATCTTTGCTGTATATAATCATTCTTAAATCTTGGGAATGAAAGAAGAATTACTTTTCCAAAGTCTGGGAAACGAGAGTCTACTGATGCCCTGTACATATCATAAACCGCACTACCCGTTTTTGCCTGATCGTGTCCTGTTGTATTTTCAATTGCAAAGCCAGAGATCTCGTCAAGAATAACAACAATTACGTTATAGCCTTCCCAAGCTTCACGCTCAGAGTGCCCAGAGTGGACGGTGATTGCTTTATCAAACTGTATTTCTGATGCTTTGGCATAGTACTTACCGACAAACCATGGAGACTTGTCTATGCGGCTTCTAAAGCCTTTAAAAAATACATTGCTTGCCTGCTGAGAGTTTATAGCAATATTAATAATATCGATAGAATCTCCTGGAGGTTTGCCGTAATATGTAGCAGGATCCTTTATGCATAATAGTAAATATACTATATAGGCTACAGCAATTGTTGAACAGTAATCTTTTCCAGAACCTTTGCCGAGCTGGGCTACTACTTCGTTAGCCGTTTGCTTAAATCTGGTATGGCCTTCTTCTTCTCCGAACAATTTTTTTAATGTAGACTCTTTATATATCTGTGAACTTTTTTCAATTAAAGTATATTGATATTCTGAGAGTTCTGGAAGACCTAAGTAGTTTGGATCATTGACAAATGTACGTAAGTCTACAGGCTTTTCTTCAAACTCTTCGCCGTCAAGGATATCAATTAAATCAGAAAAATCAAATGACATTAAATCCCTTTCGGTACTTTTATATAGTTAAATAAATTATTTGAATGTGAATATCTAACATCACTCTTTAATTCATCTACTCCATGAAGACAATGTTCTTCTGAGCTATGTATTACTAAATCACCTCTTTTAGGTTGATATTCTACGCCTTGATTTGGATAAAACAATCTTCCTCCATCAAAATCATTAAAGTACATTACAAGACCCCATATATTATTTTTTTCTAATGTGTACTCTTGTCCTTCAGTGTAAAGTTTGCTTGCTGCTATTAAGTCTAAGAAGTCATGATTATCTGAATGTAATCCCCAGGTCGCACCTTTTCTCATCCGCACAATGCTAATGTTTTCTGCTAGGTGGATTCCTTCTTCTAGCTTATCAGACAGCCTCTTTTTTATTGGAACTAGCTGGTCTATAGATCTATTAGATGTCTTGTGACCTTCTCCTGTAGTGTTAAATCTTCCAACCCACTCTTCTTCTGTAAGTGACTTGGCAATATCTAGAATAGAATTGCATTCTTCTTCTGTAACAAAATTATGATACACATATATGTCTTCGCCTAGTTTTTCAAATCCATCTTTATTGAACATTGCTTGTAACCTCTGCATCTATATATACAGGCTCTACTATTCCAGTTATTTGAGACAATCTCTTTGCAACATCCATCTTGCATTTAGGACACCCTGCGGTAACTTCTTTAAGTATACCTACAAGTATCTCTTGCTTTCTTTCAGTCTCTGCAAGTTGTGATGCAATCTCTGTATTCTCTAATACTCCCACTGATTGAAGCATTGCTATTCTTTTTGTTTCAATATCTGCTATAAGCTTTAAGGCTCCCGCCTTAACATTTAGTTGGCCTTGGGTATCTGCGTCCTCTACGGTTTTCCAGGCCTCTTTGATGAGCATTGCGTAGTGTTGGTCTGCTCCAGATATTGCCTCTCTTGCACGGTCACGAATATTGCTATCGTTATGCACAACAGACTTCCACTCGTCTAGGTACTCTAGAACTTCTTTCCTTGAGTACCCAGTGATGGTTGCTATCTGCGTTGCTGAATTGCCCTTCAAAAGCTCTTCTACGACCTTATTCATGCGGTCAAAATGTACTGCTGGCTCTAATTCGCTCATATATAAATTATACCACGTTTTAGTTGACTAGGACTTGTTGGCAATTTTAAGAAGGATAAGGTATCCAATTAGATCATCAATGTCATTATCCCCAGGGAACGCCTTATCATTTTGAATTCTATTTAATTTATCATCAATACGAACACGAATCTGTTCTGTTGAATCCGCCTTTGAAAAAATACGAATTGGATCAAGTGCAGAATTTCCGTAAGATATATTTTTCTTTATAAGCATCTCTGCTATTTCAAGGCATTCAACTATAATATTGTGTCCTGACGGGGCATCTGTTGCAATTAACTGCAGGTCTGTAACCCACATCTGATATCCGCCATCTTTATTTGGGTATTTGCTCATTTTTTTCTTAGTAGTCCAAACTGTTGTAAATATCTCTGTATAGTCATAGCAGAGACCCCGCACTCTTTACCTATTTCTGTAACTGTTTTCTTTTGTACTACATACCTTCTATACAGCCAATCTTTACTCTGATAAAGTTTCATCGCTTAGTAAGCACCTGGTTACTATAATGTGCAATACCAAAGCTATCTGCAACATCAAAATCCACAATTTCTAAACCATATTTCTTGTTAAAGTAGTCAGCAGTTCTCTGCTTCCTCATATTTCTTAATTGATTTTTATACCAGGATTCTGCGTAGCCTGGGTTCAATAATCTTATTGCAGACTTCTCATCTTTTGTCGGATTCTTGTTGCCAATGTACGCCTGCCACGAGGATGGGCTAATAGTAATAACCTTAGCACCAGTAGACATAAGCTCAGCAATAACAACTCCATAGACATAAGACAATTTTATCACAGCATCGGGTGATCTGACAAGTATCGCACCCTCTACAGCAATATAATCACTCTTCAATTCATGTAACATCATTGCCATTTTGTTTTTTGCATCGTAAATTTTTTCATATATATCTTCACCAACTAGATTAATCTTGCCCCATTTTAAAGGAACATCGTCCTCCATTAAACAAAAAGCTATAGAGTTTGTAGAGGCATCTATGCCCAAAACCCTATTTGCTTTTGTCTTTACTAGGCTAGCTAATTTCATTTATAATCTCTGCAACTAAATCTTTTGTCTTCTTGTAGTTAATTTTTTGACAAGAAGAGCAAATATTTTCTGCATTATACCTACTTAAATCAGACTTACATTTTTTGCAATGTCTAACTGCACCATTTTTAATTGCCTTCTTTTCATAGTATTTTTGCATGATCCTTTTATTTGTTGCAATTCTACAGCACTCGTCAGAACAATACTTTTGGTTATGAGTTTTTGCGTCAAACTCTTTTTTACATTCTAGGTTTATGCATATCATATAACTGGAACCTCAAACATTTCAATCTGAACTGTACCAATTGGGGTATCTTTGCTGTAGCATTCCTTTTTGATAGGACAATATATGCAAGGCATTTTAGACTTAGTTGCCCCAGCAGGTCTCATGGGTATATCGCCGTCTTTAAAGTTGTCGTATACTTCTTGCATCCAGATGAACGTGTCTTCAATGATCTTTTTATTCTTCTCATTCATTGAAATTGGTATGATTAATATTTCTTGTGTATTTTTATTCTCATACAAAAAGAATCCCTCTTTAGCATTCTTTAGCTTCATATAGGTAAGTAGCTGAAGCATATGGTTTGCTGATGATTTCATCTCTGATTGACGAGTATCCCATACCTCTTGCTTTGCCGTCTTAATTTCTCCAATTACCGTTTCGCCATCATATTCCATAATAAGGTCTATAAATCCTCTAATCGGTGGATACTCATTAACTATCTCTTCTTCTTCCGCCCGCCATTCAGGCATAGTCGATATAAGTTTTTGAAGTCTTTCGTGAGCCTGTGTTCCTTGCGCCATGTTAGCAATTGCTACAGCATCATTATCGTCAATAAATACTGCTCCAGAAAATGCCATATACCAGTATCTAGGACACTTTCCGTGACCATAACCTAAAGAACTTGGACTAAATGATTTCTTAGTCATTGATCCATCTGCACGTTTGGTATCCCTATAAGACTTGTCAAGTAGATCTGCAAATTTTTCTGGGTCAAAGAACTTTCCAGTATGTTTTTTAAACTTAAGGTTCTTTACAATATCTCTAGCCATTTATGAGTTGTACCTAACGACATACTTAAGTGCATCTACAAGTTTGTCTATGGACTCCTTTACTGAATAATAGACGTTCTTCTTATTGTTATTTACTGTGCCAGCTTTATCTTTTGCAATAGTAGAATATACAGAAGCCATGACTCCAAATTTTGTCGACATTGCTTGAAGTTCCATAATTAAAACTGGAGCTTTTGCAGATGGAACTTCTGGATTCATTAAGATTTTTACAACAATTGCAAGAGCTTTATCAAGATGCTCGTCCTTCATATACTCATGAAGGTCATTGAACTCCGTAATATCACTAATAAGCTGTAGGGTATTCTTATCCTCTGTCATTTTTAATCCTCTTGTCCCAATAATCTATGAATAGCCCTAGTGGGTATCCAGTAATAAAACCTATCATTAACCCTAATAAAAACATAGTCATTAGAAGAATAGTCTCCAGATTCCATCGCACTTTACACCAAATCCTTGTAAAGTAATTCTTCTATCGGTACTGAACGGCGCTGTTGAAAACCCAACTGAGTGCCACTGCTCTCCGCTTTGAATTAACATGTTGCCTGGGATATGATCAATCACCTCTGGTATTTTATTTAAAATGCTTTCATTAAAAACTTTTTCATTGTATGGGTTTTCATTATAATCATATTCTTTATAAAGCTTTGAAGACTCAGAGCTTGAATAAAAGCCGAAGTCCTCTTGATCCCATAACAAAAATGATGCACCATTCTTTGGCATCTCTAGGGCAAGTGTAAACGCAATTGTCTCTTCTTCTACATCGCTATATCTAGACCATATATACTCAAGACATTTCTCTTGTCCGTCTGTATGCAAAGATACCCTTCCACGCCGTGGCTCTTCTGGCTCTTCTACAATATCATTTGGTCTTGCTTCTCCATAAATAAAAATTCCTGGGATGGGACCATCTACAACTAGCTCGGCTGGACCGTACTCTTTTTCTATATAATGCAAAACTTTATTGTATAGGGTTGAAAAATTCTTTTGCAGTAGACTATTGCTTTCTTTAATTAAATTAATTCGTTCTTCAGTTACATCTCCGTATGGCTCTATATCAAGATATGTTGCAGTCCCTAACGTATAGTGGTGTGTAGGTCCAACAACTCTTTTTATCCAGTGCTCGCTTAGCAAGTCTATCTTATTTACATATACTTCACACTCTTCTTTAGACAAAATATTAATAACTGTATGCTTAGCCATTATAATTTTCCTCCCAAAACTGTATAAGTTCTTCTAAAACCGACCATTCAATAATCCCTAACCTAACCTTTGAATCTTTTCCTATAATAATTTTTAGTGCTGGATGCATATCTCTATTTACTTTAAAGGTATCTGTACAAATCTTTGCCCAGTTATCTTTGTTTAGAGTGAATGATGATCCTGCTTCTTTGTAATCTACAATGAACTGCTTCCATTGTGCATCACCCTTTTGATAATCCCCACGCCCAGAATTCTTCTGTGCTTTTGCGCCGTCTCTTTTAACTTCTGATCTTTCTGACATTACCCAACACTATACCTTGTCTCATGTCCATCTTTACATACCCAACTCATCTCCATTGTTTGGTTATTAAAGTTATAAGAGTCAACATATAAATCGCACTTTGAGCAGGGTCTCATTTGCTGTATAACCTCAACACTGTCATCAAGAGAAACAGACTCAATGGTGGTCTTGTTTAAAAATTCATTAAGATTTGGCACTGATATCCTCAATAAGCTTTTCAACTACATCTGGGTTATCTCTTAAATAAGTCACAGCTTTAGCACGACCCTGAAGTCTTTCTCCATTTACCGTGTACCAAGCTCCACCTTTTTCAACTGCACCGACCATCTCTGCAACATCAAGCGTCTCTCCGACCAGATCAACCCCTAGGGACTCTCCTTGATAATAAAAGTCGTATTGCCCTGAAAGGTTAGGGGGGCCGAGCTTGTTGTAATCAATAATCCAATTGACTGGTCTGCCAACTCTTTGTTCAATGATCTTGTCACCAACTTTAATGCCAGCCTTAATCGCATTTGCTTCAGCTTCTGAGGACCATAACTTAATGACCGTTGAAGAAAAGAACTTGACTGCCATTCCCCCTGTTGGGATATGGGAAGCATGCATAGATCCAAATTGATTTCTTTGCTGTGAGATGAGTACCAATAGTGTATTCTTGTTTGCATAGTTTAACATCTTGACTGCGTGAGTCATATCCTTTGCTTCAGCGCCGATTTGCTTGGTGTCTTGCAAATCCTTCATTTCATTTCCATCTTTTTCAAAATAAATTGCTGGTAATAGTGCAGATATTGAGTCAACAACTATAATGTCTACTCCAGCATCCATAAGTTTTGTAGCAACATCAACCATGTCGTTAACAGTCTTTGCTGAAGAATAAATAAGGGAAGATGAATCTACTCCTAGCATCTCTGCCCATGCCTGATCATATGAAGCTTCAGCATCAATCCAGGCGCAAGTCTTTCCTTCTTTTTGTGCAAGAGCAATCATCTGTAAGCAAAACGAAGACTTTCCTGCAGACTTATTTCCCCAAACAAGAACTTGTCGACCATAGCCAAGCCCGCCTTTAAGCGCCATATTAAGGCCAATGCTGGGCGTCTTTTGCTTTTCAACCTTTACATCTTGTGCGGCTTTTACTCTTGCCCTTGTTTTTGGATCTAGTCCTGCTAGAATATCATCTATTGCTATAGTCATTTTTTCTCTCTCTTTTGTACAATTATATCATTAAAATAAATTGCCGTGAAGTGCTGGACGAGCCTTATTTATTTCCATTTTCTTAAATAGAATTTCATCTAAACTATGAGATACAAATCCAGCATTCCGCATAGACGCATACAGGTCAAGGGTTCTAATTAGAATATCAACCATCTCTTCAACAATTTCTTCGGATCCCTTATTCTTTCTAATTGCTTCAAGGACTTCTGTTACTTCTGAATGAACTAATGCAAGCTTGTTTCCAAATACATCAAAATTCTTTGGGTTGTTCCAAAACCCTTTTTCTATCGCAGTCTCGTGCAGAATCGCAGAAAGGACATCAAGTCCATAGTCTGTTACTAGTTCTACTTCTTTACTCAAAACTTTCAATGAGCTGGTCGTTATTGAATCCTGATACATTTAATTCCTTTAGTGTAAATGTAAATGTTTGATCATCTGAGTTGTAATCAACTTGTAATTCTTGATCTTCTGTTCCAGCGTTTATAAACAAATCGGTTGGGACTACAATTTTCCCTAGCGTTTGTATTGCTGCAATTAAAATCTTTGGTACGCTTAATGTTCCAAATACTTCTTCGGCAGTAGATACCTTAATCTCTTCTGTCATTTTATCTCCTTGATACTTAATGTTCCATCATCCAGTTTAGATAATGTTACCTTGCACTTCATTCCCTCACGCATTTTAGCTAGTGTCATTTTATACATTGCTGGAAATGCAATAGCTCTTGTGAGCTGCTTATCTCTATTTGATAAGATTAGGTGGCTCATCTGTTTCCCAGCTTTGGTCGTGTAGGGAGTAAAGTTTACCACAATATACTCATCTTCTTCTAAATCGTATTCTTTCCTATAGAGGTAGTCAACAAATAGATCGTTAGACTTTGGATCTATGTCGGTAACTTTAACATACCTTGCAATTCGATTGTCCCCCACCAAAATAAAATACATCTGGTTTGTTTCAATTTGAGTTTGTTCGGTATGAAATAGACCAACAGTTCCGCTTTCATCTACAAGTTCTACTCTGGCCCAGCCATTTCCTCGCTTGATAGACTTTACCATTCCAAACATTACAAATGATCCCAGGTCGTCAAACTCATTAATATGTCTTGCCTGCGCTTTAATTCTTGGGGGAATACCCTCAAGATTAAATGTTGGAATTCCTAAATACTCGTAGTAGTTGTCTTTTTCATTTCCTTGCCTTTTGTTATCAGGGAACGCAGCACCGCCGATGGAGTTAAGAGCAGTAATAGCACGGCTATTAATGCCAGAACCTTTCTTCGATGCTTTCTCAATAAAGTCAGCATAATCACTGTAAGGTCTTCTTTCTATTATCTTGTTTGCAATATTGTCTGAAATAAATTTTATCTCAGATAGGCCAAATCTAATTGAATCTTTTTGTAAAGAAAAATAAAGTCCCGATTCGTTAACGTGTGGAAGTAATACCTTGAGGCCTAGTCTTTTTGCCTCAATTAAATATTCTGTTCTGGCGTCTTTATCATTTTCGTTTTTAAGAATTGAAAACATGAACTCAAGAGGATAATAGGACTTAAGCCAAGCAGTATAATAACTAAGCATAGAGTAAGCAACAGCATGGGAACGGTTGAAAGAATAACCAGCATGCGCTTCAAAGTCGTGCCAAAGCGCCTCTGCTTTTTTCTTAGTAATGTGTTCTGAAGCCCCAATAACAAACTTATCCTTGAACTGGTCAAATTCTTTTGCATCTTTTTTCTTTCCAATAATCTTGCGGACCTTATCAGCCTCTGCCCAAGTCATACCTCCCAAGTGTACGCATGCCTGCATAACTTGCTCTTGATATATAATAACACCATATGTGTTCTCGGTGAACGGCTTCATAATAGTGTGGCTAAAGTCAACTGCCTCATTGCCATTTTTTCTATTAATATAGGCAGCGCCTACAGTATTCATAGCTCCTGGCCTTACAAGTGCATTTGAAGCGGCAAGATCTTCAAACTTATCGACACCCATTTTAATCAATAGGTTTGTGTATGGAGTTGCTTCTGCTTGGAAAACTCCCTTTGTATACCCGTCGCTTAGCATCTGATAAACCTTTGGATCATCAAGTGAAAGTTTTGAAAGGTCAATATCTTTCCCTGTTCTCTCCTTGATTGATTTCAGTGTGTCAGATATTACAGACAATGTCTTAAGACCAAGTGCATCTAACTTAATTAGGCCGATATCAGCAACTGTATCCATATCGTATGCAACAACAGGAATTCTCCCAGAGACTTTGTCTTGTGAGTCCTCACGAGACTCTACTGGTGCAAACTTTCTTAGATCATCTTTTGCTACAACTACACCTGCAGCATGCACTCCAACTGAACGAATACGCCCACGTAGTCTGTCTGCCAGCCACACAACTTCTGGGTATCGCATTCTAAATTCTTTTGTATTTGGAGAATCAATAAAGTCTTCAAATGTATCTACAGTTTTTAATGCACGATTTACTTCTTGAAGTGGCACCATAAACACACGAGCAGCATCTCTTACAACGCCCTTATCTTTAAAATAAGTGTATGTGGAAATAGAGGCGACGTGCTTAAACTTTTTCTTTAAATAATCCTTAACCTCTTTACGACGACGATCTTCAAAGTCAGTATCAATATCTGGAAAGTCATTACGTTCTTCATTAATAAATCTGAAAAACAAAAGGTTATATTCAATTGGATCTACATCTGTAATTCCAAGTGCGTAACACACAAGTGAGCCTGCTGCCGAACCACGGCCTGGGCCAACACGGATGTCATTTTCTTTTGCCCAATTAATCATATCTCCGACAACTAGGAAGTAGGATGCAAAATTCTTTTTAGCAATAATAGATAACTCTTCGTTAAGCCTGTCCATATAAATAGGGTCTGAAGCCTTCTGAAGGCTCTCTAAGCCACTTTCAGCAAGCTCCCTTAGTCTTTCATCGGCATTTGTCTTTGGGACTGGCAGAAGGTCTAGGCCCTGATAGAAGTCATATTCTCCTACCTTGTCTGCAATTTCCATTGTATTCTCATAGATGTCTGTTCGATTAATTCCAGCTTTATTAAAGTCTGCCTCTATCTCAGAACGGCTTTGAATAAAGAGATTCATATCTTGAAATGAGATTCTGCGGTCAGGATAAAGATAGTTAAATCTATCTAACATATCCTTCATATTTCTAGACATATCAAAGTCAGCATCTTTATCAAACTTAGGAGATGTTGATAGGATAAGTAATGCTTCTTCTAATATTCTATCTTCTTCTTTAGCAAAGTGAGCATCTCCTGTTGCCACCGCTTTAATTCCAAGCTTGTCTGCTAATTCTAAAAGGGCAGAGTTGATCTCCATAGGGTTATGTGATTGCACTTCCACGTAAAAATCTTGTCCGAAAGTTTGTTTAAAACCTTTGAGAAGAAGTTCTGCTTCCTCCATGTTACCTTTATCGATAGCCTTACTAATGAGTCCATTAAGACATCCGCTGAGAACGATAATACCTTCGCTATAATCATTTAAAACTTCTCTATCAATACGTGGCTTATGATAAAAGCCTTCGTTCCAAGCAAGTTCTTGTAGAATATTTATATTCTCCAACCCCTTTTTATTTTTCGCTAGCAAAATAATATGGTTGTAGGCCTGAATAGACTTATCTGTTTTAGATGATCTATCAAACCTATCGGTTGGAGAAATGTACGCCTCAACACCAAGAATTGGCTTAATGCCAGTTTCCTTTGCGGCAATTTGCATATCTCTGTGTGACGAGAGAGTACCATGGTCTGTAATTGCAATCGCAGTTTGCCCAGCATCTAGTGCTGCTTGGCATAATTCTTTAGGTGAATTTAGTCCATCCATTAATGAATAATAGGAGTGAACGTGTAGGTGTGTAAAGCTCATTAATATCCGCCCATGCATTCATTTCTTGTATGATAAAGTCTTATCTTAGTCATAGTCTTTTTATTTGGTGCATAAAGGTCTTCGCCACAACATGCGGCCTTCAAGTGCCATTCTCTTGCAAAGAAATCATACAGCATTCCCTTATAGTCTTTATACTTATTTGCTACAAAAGTATCAAAAGGATCTGGTATCTCGTATGTGTTCATATTAACAGTCTACTAAATAGAATAGGGGCAGTCAATAGACTGCCCCTAACTAATTAATTTACCAGTCTACGCTGCTGCTTGATGCAGAAGCTTCTTCTGTGTGTCCGCCTTCACCAGCAAAAAATGCTTCTTGCTCTGTGTAAGGTAGGTCACGAACTGCAGTTGTTTCCAAATCGTACAGTTCGAGTGATGATGAATCAAATGGTGATTCATCTTTTGCGAGTGGAATGATTGTATAACTTGTGTCCGTCTTTGTTCCTGAACGTTTGATACGCCACATTAGATTTGTGATTGAACCCATTTCTCCTGCGTATTCAATTAGTGTAGGTGTAATTGTCTTTCCGCTTGAACCTTGAGAAAGAATTGCCACGTATGGATCTTCTTTGCCGTCATCAATAAGAACGTTTGTATAAAGTCGTGAACGACCTTTCCACCCAGCCTTATAGTCCTTACGATGCTGTTCACATCCGTAACACTTACCTTGGTCCTCCATAGAACATAAAGCCTTACGGCGATAGTCTTTTGGATTTGTGTGCTCTACGGCAATAAAGCCTAAGCCATTCTTTTCGTTGTATGTTGGCGAATCTGGATCAAGCTCTTGAAGGAAACGAACCTTCACGCTTTCTGCATCTTCTAACTTGGCCCAACGAGCCTTCACTCCATCTCCGCTTGAGTGTTGCGGTGCATCCATGACCTTATTTAGGCCTTTTAGTCCTTTAACGATACCCATTGTATCTCCTTAGTTTATAGTTGATGGTGTAAATCCATCTGTGTTATTAGTATAGCATTACCAACTGACATATTCAATATGAGAAACAGAATTTTTTATACATTGCTGTATTTCCTGATCCGTCATATCTCCTACATCTTTTGCGTCATGAGGGTATATCTTACCATAGTCATAGGAAGCCCACAAGATGTCTTTTGTATTTAATCTATTTGCAATACTTAGGCCAAGCTCACGCCCAGCCTCATCAGCATCAGTCATTATTACAATTGTGCTGAAATATTTATTTAGTAGCCTTTGCTGCTCTGAGGACAAAGATCCTCCAAGAGTGGCTACAACATTAGGAAAGCCAGCCTGGTGCACACGGATTGCATCAAAGCTGGACTCTACTACTATGACATTACTGCCAATTTTTTTAGCACGATGTATATTAAATATCGTTTTGCTTTTAGGCAAATTTGTACTATTCTTAAAAGATTTTCCTTCGATAGATCTGCCAACAATTCCAATTGCAATTCCGTCTGGGCTGTGAACTGGTACAGTAACCATCCCCATATTCTTTGAGTATCCTAGATTAAAATCAATAATTGATTGTGACTCTATACCCCTAGACTTAAAATAATCTTTGCCTTCTTCCGTTGAATAAATCTCAGAGTATAGTTTATCAAGAGTCTCTTGTGGGAACTCTTCAAAGTCTGGTTTCTCTTCCATTAGCCCAGATAGCAATTCGTCAAAGTTTTCTAGAGCTTCGTTTTGCTTAGACCCGATAAATCTAAGGGCCTCAAAATCATTCTTGTGCAAGATTCTTTTAACTAACTCAACAAGGTTTCCAGACTCTCCGCATGCTGGGTTGTAGCAGAGCCACGCTCCGTTCTCACAACTAATGCTAAAGCTTGCCGTATGTCTATTAGAATGAAACGGGCAATACATTAATAGGTTATTGTTTGCCTCTGAAGTTTCGTGTAGCCCTAGAGCTTTTACAATTGCTTTTACTTGCGAGACAGCGTACTGCGTGGAATCAGCTTTCCTTGCGTAATTGCTTCTGAGTGCCATGCCTTCCTCTTTCCCACATATGTTCCATAGAGTGTCATTAAGAACACCCATGTTGTACCGTCAAATTCTACCGAAAAGTTAGTATCTATGTCAAGTACCCTAAGATATCCCTTATCTCTCATCTGGTGCGTAAGCATACTTTCATATTGATGCTTAATACGAACCATATCAGAGTCGTCTAGAAATTCAACTCTAACCTGAAATCTTTTTATCGGTTTGTGATTCATTATTTTGGAATGGATTCTCATAAATCTCTTTGACGATACCCCTATTGATATCCCAATCTAAGTATAAACCAAAATCGTGTCCATGTCGATTCTTGCGTGAAACAATCTCAATCATGTTAGTTCCTGGATATCGATGCACTGCCATAGCCATATCGGCATCATATTCAATTGCCTTTGACCAAGCTACCTGAGACATCATAGGAGGATTGTCTTGATCCGACACATCGTCTGCAGTAGCAGCAGTAATATCAATAATTGGAATATTGTTAGATACTGCCAGCATCTTAAATTCACGAGAGACATTTCGGTTACGCTCAACTTCAGAATTGCTTCGCTTGTTATCATTAAACAATTGATGGTAATCAAGAATAACTAAATCTGGCTTATGCTGATCTATCTTGCCTTGAATAGTTGCTGGAGTAACTTCAGTATTTCCTTCGTTTGAAATCAAAATAAAGCTGTTCTTGTTTTCGAACTTCTTCTGTGACCACGAACGGAAGTCATCTATATTAATATCACCCTTTGAAAAATCAGAAGCTTTAAATAATCCAGAGCCTAGCATAGTATAAATACGGTCACGCATATTCTCTGGAGACATTTCAAGGGAAACAATCATTGGCTTAAATCCCTGTTCCCAGGCTTTACAGGCAAGGTATGAAGTAAACCATGTCTTACCACGCCCTGGCCAGCCGATAGCGACGATTAGGTGTCCTGGAGCCATACCTGTTGGGTATGCCAAATCTATGGCCTCAAAGCCCGTCTTGATGCCTGGAGAACCACCCATTTCGGCAGACCTAACACGAAGCAACTCCATATGCCTAATTGCAGCATCCGCATCTGTAATATCTAAGTCTCTTACGTTATTAGTAAATCGGCTTAGACCAGCAAGTTGGCTTTGCATTTGTTCTAGTACTCTTGAGGCTGCATCTTCTTTTAATGCTGAGCCGCTTTTTAATAAAATGTTCTTTAGCTTTGCAGACAAAAATTCATTCTTAAGTGTGTCTAAATAATAACCCGTCTCGGCTTTTGTCTCTACTGGCTCAAAGTCTTTAAACTTTTCCTGAAGGATCCCAACTTCTGGGACAGCCTTAAACTTATAATAATATGACTTTAGGCCTTCCCAAATATCTTTATGGGAGGTAAATAGATCGTCTACATTGTCTGCTAGTAGCGTACTGATATCTTTATTCTTACATACAGCAGATATTAATGTTGCTTCTGTATTCATTCTATTCCGCCTTGCTCTACCATCTTCTTCGTTTCTTCCAGTAACAAACGACGCTTTTCTTTATCCTTTTCAATCTCAGTCTTTACTAAATCCATCTTGTCAAAATTATAAAAGAAGAATTGAAGTGGGTGCCCATTCTTAGTTAGCCCAAAATAATACTCTAGTAATTCTTTTGCACGAGTATATCCTACACTATCAATGACATCTTGCATAGCCCACTTTTCACGGAACTTATTAATTGTCACAGCCTTATTGTATTTATCCTTATATAGATTCTGATACAGAGTCAAAAGGATATAAGGCTCTTTGCTATTTGCCACGCTTTAGCTCTTCTTCTACTTCTTGCGTCTTTTCAATAAGCTTGTTTTCAACAAAAGCATATACTCTTTCTGTTGCAGCATCAACCGTCTCACCTTGGCGGACATCGTCTTCAATGCCTATTCCAATTTTAATGCTCTCATAGTTTCCTAGATTTCTAGTAAATGATAGGTCAACCTTTACCTTCGTTGTCACTTGTGCTCCTTCTTAATATGGTTAGATAATGTTATGTGTGCAAAATCAGATCGTACTTCAAGTTCTTTATTGCATTCAGGGCATATTACTATTCGGCTACTTGCCATCTTTGTCACCAACAACTTTGGTAACAACAACTGGACCGTTTAAAGAATTCCAGTACTCGACTTCTGCTTCACGCTTACGCTTTTTTGCAGCGCCAGTCTCAAGTGTGTACTGTGCCATTTCAGCCATTACTCCGCCTTCCAGATTGGAATGAATTTTCCTTCATCTGTTTTAGTATACAATATAAAGTTGTTTTTGAGAAGCCCCAATAATTCTGCCTTTGAAGGAAGCTCAGAAGAATGCCCTGAGTCTAATATATGCTGATGTATGTCAAGTATGTTCTTTTGATTAAACATATACTTAGACCAGTATTGGCTGTCTGGTTCTCCTATTGGATATATTTTAGTTGGAGTAATTACTTTACCCTCTAAAATATAATCCTGTATTGTAACTCTATGTTTATTCAGCATAGCAGATACTTGTACGATTGTATATGCCGTCTCCATATTCTTTTTAACTTGAGAGTATGGATACATAACTCTTTTTTTATCTGGGTAGCACCAAGCAACTATCTCATCCTTGGATCTAGATGAGCTTAGCACCTTGTGTATTTTATCGTTTAAGAAGAAATACCGTAAAACTTTTGGTTTGCTGTCTCTTTTTGATCTAGCCATTTTCCGAAAGCACTCGTTTCCTTATTGCACATCCAGCGTTTGCCGCACATGATACAGAATAATTCCATATGTAGTTTCTGAGAAAAAACTCTATCTACAAAAACTCTACCGTTACATTTTCCACACCACATTATAAAGTAAACAACTTTCCATCTACAACGCAAGAGTAGTCTGGTGCAATATGAATCATTTGAATATGAGGATAGTCGTTAACAATATGTGCTACCGCAAATCCCTTTTGCCAGTCGTGATGCTGACTGTATTTCATTCCATCACTCTTTTCATCACACATATGACCGATTTCATATCCACGAAGCGTTTCTCCTTCGCCGTTGTTTCTAAGTTCATATGTTACCATATGGGAAGCAATTCTGTGTGAGTGTCCACGAATTAAAGAAACCTGTAGGTCTTCTACATCTTTTCTAACTGATCCTGTTGCTGCAATTGAAAGACCGTGGTGTACGTGTATGTCTCCAAAGCGTCGCTTAGGTAGTTCATTATAATAAATATATTCATACCCCAAAGAGTCTAGACTCCATAAAGATTCTGGTGTAACCTCACTGATATACTCTGGAAGCTTGGCATCTACATAATTAAAGACTCTAATGTCATGGTTGCCTAATGCAGAAAACAGTTGAGCATCTGGAAGCATCTCTCTTGTCTTTGCATAGAAGTCTCTAGCGCCCTTTGCTTCATGACGCATCATTGGAACAATTAAATCTCCGCTTTCAGTCTTATGATAATTTAAGAACTCTGCAGATCTTCCTTCTGTATACTTGCTATAACACGCCTGATCATCTGTATCACCTAGGTAATCAACAACGTCTGGCTTAAACCATTTCATTACTTTAAACCATAGGGCAATCATCTTGTCATCTTGATACGGAAACTGCTGATCGGATGAAAGCATCCATTTTAAATCGTTGCTCATTGTCTACCTTAATACGTAAAAAAGTCACGGGTACGTGACTTTGATGTTACATTTATTGTAACATATTGGCCTAGCTTGTCAAGAGGTTATTTTGTAACTAATGTTCCTGCAGCAAACAATGTATATTTAACTGTAGTGTTTGCAGTAGCAGTTCTAAATCTAATAACTGCACTTGTTGAGGTTACACTTTCTATTTGTGGAAAAACTTGTGAGTTTGCCCAGGATGGAGAAGTTTGTCCAATTGTATTTATCTGAACCCACACATTGGGAGTTGAAGTAAATTCAACATTCTTTCCAAAAGATACCGTAGTTGTAGTACCAGCGCCTGCAGACTTTATTGCCTTACTTCCTGCAATAGCAACTATTGTAGAAGATACTGCAGCTGGTGGAGTATTGGCACCAGCGTTTTGTATATTAATAACAGTAGGTGCTGCGGGTGCTGCAAGAAGATTTATATTTTGAATCATTGCAGCAATCAAATCAGAGGTTACTGGATCTCCTGCTGATATCTTGGTTGGTGTAAGTTGTACCATTTTTACTCCTCTGGTTGCTCCTTTGGAGCTTCCATTTCTTGAATTCTTATTGTTAGCTGAGTAATCTCAGCACGAAGAACAGCAATATGAGTCTCATATTGTGAGACGACCTCGCCAATTCTTTGCTGTAATGCCTGTACTACTAGTTCTACTTTATCCATTTTATTCCTTTTCTATTTAGATCAAGGATACCATTAAGCACCTATAGCGTCAAGTCTTTGTTTTAAATTAATGATTTCCAGGCTTTGTTTTTGTATTAGAGATAGCATTCCTGGAATTATAATGTTTGTGTTCCATCTCTCTGGGGTTCCATCATCATTATAGTCTACAGCAGATGGATATACCAATTCAACTTCTTCTGCTATAAATCCAGGCATTAGGACTCCGAATCTTTGATCAGATTCCGAAAGGTGCTCTGCGTTATATTTAAAGGCTCTAACTGGAATATTTAATAGATTTTCTGGATTTAATGCGTCTATGGTATCTATATCAACAATATCAGTTTTGTACCTTCTACTTGAAGATGTGTTTACTCTTAAAAATCCGCTTGACTGTGTTATAAAGTTTGCGGTAGTTGCCGTACCTAATGCATTAGCGTATATATTTCCGCCAGAAAGTAGTTTAGTTTTTACTGTAGTTCCGTTGTCATCATTATCTGCACCTGAGTGTCCAACCATTACGTTTCCGCTTATTCTTAAGTCATTCCATCTGTATGTTCTTGTTCCCAGATCAATATTTGGAGCGCCTGGCATGTATGGATAACAATGAGATGTCCATCCTCCAATAGATGTATTTTTAAATCCAATTGATCCTACAACTAATCCAGTTACTCCGCTTAGGCTTCCTGCTGAATCAATATATGCAGCTGTATCTGATGATGTATTTACAGCTAGTCTTCCACCAAATGTTCCACTTGCTCCAGATATATTTCCGTTAAATACTGCGTTTCCATTGGAGTTGATTGAAAACATTACTGCTCCAGCGCTGTTATACGAAGCAATGCCTTGGCTATTTAATATAACCATATTTGCACCTGCTGTAGCTGTAGTATCTGTATTTATCTTAAACCCTGTTGAAGTTATTGTAATACCATTAGATGTTATAGATGTAACTTGATTTTCAGCATTAGCAACAAGATACCCACCTGCAGTTAGCTTTGCGTCTACAGCTGCTTTGGTTGCATATGAAGTATCAGTTCTTTGTGTCCATACAGATCCTGTCCAAGTTTTTATTATATTACCCTGGCCAGTGTCGATCCATATGTCTCCTACCTTTGTTGCAGTAGGTGTAGTTGCTTGTGCAAATGTAGCATTCTTTGCTCCAACCGAGGTGCTTAGCGATGTGCTTAGAGCTGTTAGATCTGTTGTTTTTGCATATCCTTCAATTTGTGGAGAGCCTGTAAATATAGCTCCTGCTGCTGTTAGAACTCCAGTTGTAGAAACTCTGAAAGGAGCATTTGATGATGATGTGGAGCCAACCCAAATTCGATAAGTTGTATCTGTTGCGCTTAATCTAACTGCAGATGCCAATGTTCCAGTTTTATCTCCAACTGAAATATTACCATTACTATCTAAAATGGTATTGTTTTTTGAAATAGTTCCTGTAGTTTGTGCACTTCCATCAATTGTCCATCCTCCGATATATCCCTTACGAGCATCAATCGTTCCGTCTTTTGTAATTGAAACTGTTGCATCTGTGACTAGTCCGTTATACGCAAATAGGCCTTCGCTATTTAATCTTAAGCGAGCTCCTGATGTTGCGGATGCTCCTGCATAAAGGCTTCCGCTTGTAGTGCCTCCTGTTGGAATTGCAAGCTGAACGTTGCCTGTAAATTTGCCTCCAGTAGCTTCAATGCTTCCAGTTAGGTAGAGGTCAGTACCGTTCCAATAAAGGAACTCGCTAGAGTTTCCTACTCTAAATTGTCCTGTAGTTAGCCAAAAATTATTACCAACATTTGTTGTGGACTTGTTTAATAAAATTCCGTGATAGGTTCCTGCTGTTAATGTTGGGCTTGCTAAAGGCTCTGTATTTAAATTAATGCTTTGAGCAATTCCTGTTCCTATTTTAAAAAGGTCTTGGGTTGCTCCGCCGATTGCTATAAAAGATTTAAGTCTTGCAAGAGCTCCTGCTGCTGTTCCATCTGCATCTGAAGCTATAAATGTGCTTGTTGCTGCGCCAGTCCAGTTAGTGGTGTCGTAAGGTGTTTTTGCTGCAACCTGATAATAATATGTTGTATTTGGAATTAATCCCGTTGCGCTGTAGGTATTGGTTGTTCTACCAGAAACTGAAGCATACTCCCACAGTGGTGTGCCCGTTGCTGGGTTTGTTGTAGACCATCTTAGTGCATACCCAGCTGTCTTTGTATCTGTTGCTACCGCCCATGTTATGTTTGATGCTACGCTAAATCCGCTTAAATCTTTTGGATCAATTGATGCTGACGCAGAAGTGCTTGTTGGGTTTGCAACAGTGTAGGTAGTATCTGGATCTGGATTAAGAGGAGTAACTGTTAATATAGGAGACTCTGATCTATTTGTATCAAGCCACTTATCTCTAACTACAACCTTAACCCATCTTTGTGCCGTACTCCCAGTCTGGATTGTTATGTTAGTAGAATTTCCTACATAAACAATATATGGAGCAGAAAAATCAGCAGACAAGCTTTCATAAACAACAACATCTTCTTGTATGCTTAATGGATCATTGTCAAACTTAATTCCATACGCTCTGTATGATGCAGTTATGCTTAAATTTATAACTGGCTTAGTTAGGTTTGGAATATCAAATCCAAGCTCTACAATTGGAGAACGCTGTCCTTCAGTTAATTCTTTTGTTTCTGCATCTTCATATAAGTATGTAAACCAAAATCTGTATTTCTTGTCTTTAACAAGAGGAAGTCTAATTATTTTATCGTAAGATCCTGTAGGTGCAGATTTAGCAGCATCCGCTGATTGTGTTGTAGTTTTTTCTAAATCTGGCGGAGTATATCCTTTCCAAGAAGCTGTCGTTGGCATTTTAGAAGTTTAACCCTAATCTATATTCTATATCCATCTGTCTTCCGATTGATTTTATTATTGGGTCTGTAAGAACAGATCTGCTAATAAGACCATAATCTGATCTAAATGAATCTTCATCATTAATTCTAAGCCCATCAAATAATACATTTGTTGAGCCTGAAGATTTTGCTTTTGCTCCAACCGATACTTTAATTATTGAAGAGTTGTCTGGAGTTCCAGCGCCAAACCCACTTGAGTACAAGTTGTTTAAAGTTAATTGTTTAATCTTGCTTCCAATTGCTGGGTCTCCAGCATATCTAATTTCATAATAATTAGTAGAAGAGCTATAGAATCTAACAAATACATAGTCTAGATTTAAATCGCTTTGAACATATGCAAGTGTAAGACTGTCATTTGGGCTATACCCATTTATGTCTATATCTATGCTGGATGAATACTGTTTACTATTTGAAGCTGCTGCTGTTAATGATAAATGATTTGCTCCAATTCTTGGAGTTGGAGAAGTAACTGCTGTTGAATAGGACCCGTCATCATTTGTCCATTGCTGATAATCTGAAAATGTTGATATAGATTTGCTTGCATAGTCTGTTGACCCAAGTGTGACACTTGGGAATAAACCAATTTCAGAAACAATTCCAGAAACATCTACTGGTAGGGTTGTTTTGTAAACAACTCCATAGGTGCTTAATCCTGATGTTGTGCTTGTCTGTATATTAACACTTGAAATATTTACCTGTGATCTATAAAATTCAAAGTCTAATCCTGTATTGTTTTCTGATGCAACGGTTGAGCCTATTCCAACAGCTATGTCTTTATTGTTTGTTGTTGCTTGCCCTGCCAGGTACTGGGTTATATATCTCTTACCAAACTTGGTGAGAATGTTTTTAGATCTATAAATTTCTTTCCCGTCTTCATAAAAGCGGTACTCTCCTTGTAACAATAAGTTATTGTCCATATCCATTTACTCCTACTACTTCTGCTCCGACATGATTTTTTACATTAAATTTAAATTCTACGTATTGATTTTTATTTCCATCTGTTACAAGCGTTTTACTTATTAAAGTTATATCCTCTAGGTTTGGAGCACCAAGACCAGCAAGTGGGTCATCTTCAATTTCTTCTTCAACATCATCTATAAATGCTTCATTGTCATCCTGTATACCTTGAATCTCTGCTTGAGTTAAAGTAGACGGATCTACAATTAGATACAGGTCTGGGTTAAGGACCTCTATAAGCTTATCTCCTGGAAATAATAATAGCTTTTTGGCTTTAGGTGATTTAGATGCTTGTTGTTTTTGGTTACTCATATTAACATTCTACCATTTCATCCAGTATAAATCGATCTGCACATTAAATTTGTGACAGGTGCGCTTTGGTCATCATAGCTATTTTCTACTGTGAGAACAACATATTTCCCTACTGGGTATGGGGGGGTTACGTCTTCTGAGGAATAAAGCTGGTTTTTAGGATATGATATTTCAACTACATCGCCTATCTGTATTAAAGGATTAATAAATGTCTCTATGCTGACAACCTTTTGTTGCTTAGCCCATTGTTTTGTAATCCACTCAGATAGCTTGGCTGCCTCTGTTTCTTTTTGTATCCATAGGGAGTCAAATGCAACTTCTTCCGCCCTATCTGCATCGGTAAGCTTAGGATCAATGTATTCAAATGAGTCTGATGGGGTTATTTGATTACCCACAATAACAAATGATTTTTGCTGACCATTGGCAAGGTCGGTAAACGTTCCAGTATTATTCATAACAAATACGTCCATTGTAAATGGGTCAAGGGAAGATCCTACCAGGGTTACGTCATTGTTTTGAACTATTACTGGATATAGGGGATAGCCTGGAGAGTTTGTGTATCTTCCAGTTATTCTTCTTAGCTCACGGGCAACTGGACCGAACTCTCTTAGCCATACATCTGTCTTTGGCTTATCACTCTTATTAAATATAAAATCGCTAAATGATTTTACCATGGACGAGTTGGTTGAAAGAAATCCTGCATAAGCATCAAATGAAGTAGTGGATCCAAAGTCTTCTTTTGTAATGCTTGCTGTGTAAACATAATCAAATGATGTTGTTCCCTGTAATGAGGCTATTCCTATTTTATTTGTAAGGGTAAGTGGTGAAGAATCTGTAACTCCTATTATCTTTCCATTTAATGAAATTTTAAATACTCTATTTTCTGTAGAGCCATTCATAATCGTCATTGCTTTAATTTCAACCTTATATAAATCTCCGCCATTTATGTTTGTTATAATAGTTCCGTCTGCGTCTTTTTGGCTTGTTATCATGGCCACAGGCTTGCCAGCAACTATCTTATAGAAATTAACATCTCTGTATGTCTTATCTCCGTTGTTATTCTGAGAAGTTCCTATGGACAAAAGGTATCCGCTTTTGTTGTCTGCACTTAATGAAAATGCAATTCCAGCAATTGTCATCTGATTACCTGTTTGTTTTTTTGTGTCTTTGTCTACCATTAATGGGAAATACATGTTAGCCCCAATAACAAATGCATTGTCTGACCCTGAGCTGTATTGGGCTTCAGCAGTTGCTATCTTATATATCGTATTAGGTATGTATTTATCATCAGTTGGCTTTGCTGGATCAGAACTTGGTACATACTTAACGTCTTTGGCAAATATTGTAGCCATTGATCTTGAAACTCCATTATACAAAAGCCTTTGTCCGTCTGAGCCATTCGGATCATATTGTGGAATGCTTGTGGTTAACATTGAACCTGGGCTATCTGTAAATACTCCAGTTTCTGAGTTCCATTCTTTTTGTGTCCATCCGTCATCGGAGTTTCCTAAAAGGTGTGTCATGTCTTTGTCCATTGCTGCTTGGGTGTAAGAAGCGGTTACTGGCCCAAGTACACCAAATGCATTTCTTGTTTTAATTCTATAATTGTTAGTTGGTTTAAATGATGATGGGGTAGCAAGACCTTGAAATTTAGCAACATCAGAATCTGTTGCAATCCATTTATACTTTGTAGTTCCAGTGCCTGTCTCTGTGTAGCTGTATTCTATGGCATCATATTCTATTATTTCTTTTTCTATAACAAGATACCCGCTAAATGTATATTGAGCTGAACCTAGTCCAGAAATTACTACTGGTTCACAAGAGACTATTCCCTTGCTTGCAACCTCTCCTGAGTTGTTTGTATAAGACGGCTGTGTTGGCAGAATGTTATTTACTATAGCAGATGCTCCTAGTGTTATGACTGGGGCATCATATAAATTTTCTCCTGTTCCTCTGTATGAACTTACAAGCTGAGGTGTATAAACTATCTTAACGGCTTTAACCGATGGAACATTTTCAACTGAAATAGAAGAAATATTTGCAAGATTAGATCCTATATTTCTGTCTCTTAGTTTAAAGCTAGTTTGCTTGTCTGCTTTAAATATATAGTCTCTTGGGTAAAATTGTAAAACATCAAACTCGTCAAACGTTGCTATCATCTGTGTGTCTTTACAAAGATCTTGTATGTGTTGCCATACCGTCTTGCTATTATCTGTATACCAGTGATATGGTGTTATAACAGTTGTATCTGTAGTCGTAAGGTTAAAGTTATAATTAGTAAATCCAACTGAATCTAGTAGCCTTCTTATAATAGCAACCGATGTCATGTTGTCACAAACAATATCTGGTGGCTTAATGTATTGTAGCTCCTTAGCTCCATCAAGGCCAGTCAGACTAATATCTCCGAACTCGCTTACTGAAAATGATTCTGTGTAAAACACGCCTAGGCTAATCTTGTCTGATCCAATTTTTACAAATGGCTTGATTATTACGTCTTTGTATAAATTAAATTTGTTTTTATTAAATGCTACGCTTTTGTCATAAGATTCGTATGCTCTGTCGTATCCATTTATATCTAAGAATATAGAGTTGGATGTGACATCTCCTACTGGAATTATTCCAGATACGTCGTCTGATGAAGACTTGTTTATAGTCATTGAAACTAATCTGCTTGTAATATCTACTACATATCTAGGTGATAGCTCTATTACTCCTACAAACCCGCCTGCGGTATCTAATGAAGATATCTCTAGTTTAAGTCCGCTTAAATCAACTCCTGCAGAAGGAGTTGTAAATTCTGTTGTTGTCCACGCTGTTCCGTTCCAATACAGATTTACTACGCCATTCATGGCATCTGTTACTAGAATGTTTGATACCACTGGAAATTCAGTCCCAGTAAGTCCTATTAGCTTAAGCGACCAATTAACTGGTTTTGAGTGTGACGTTTCAAATTTAACCACTATCTTATTTGTAACTGCAGTTTTGCCTGCTGGATATACTGCAGTCAATACGCAATTAGATAATGATGTTGATCCCGCTGCTGCTTGTGGGGTTACCCAATATTTGTAAACCATCTTAGATCCTGAAAAATATAATCTAGATGGAAAATTTGCTGCAGTCTTATACTTATCTACTACGCCTGATGCTGCATCTTTAGTTAGGCTTGGGTCACCAGCAATCATATATTTAATTCCTGCCAATTTAGGTCTTCTTGGATCAAGAATTGATGACACTGGGAATAGCTTTTCAAATGGCTTGTATGTGTATCCCGATGCTTGGTCTGTTTTTGTTACAGTGAGTACACCGTTTGGATCATCAATCTTTGCCCCATCAATCAATGCATTCATATTATATTCAACCCAGCATCCATTTTGCATAGATATTGATTGAGATTGATTTAGAGTAGTTATTGTTTCAGGTGCTGCTGTTAACATTATACTTCTTCCAGGCCTATAGAAACATCCCAAAATTCTTGTGGAGAATCAGCAGTCTTTTCTTTTACATTTCTTTTAACCACGGTAAATGAACATGATGTAAATGACATTAATAGTATCTCGTCTCTAGCCGCAACTCCGTTGTATGATATCTTTACCTTAAATGTATTCTTTCCCTTGTCTCCATGATAAAACGTTCTAATAGAAGCCGCTCCATATCCGCCATCAACAGTCATGGCGTCATTTGTTGGCAGCATGCTCCAACTAGTATTTATAGTTTTCTTATCAGCAATCCATACTTTTCTAAGTGTCCCGCCCGACATTCTTTGAGTCTTTTCAATCCTCTCAGTATCAATTGAAATTGGTGACCTATTGTGTTCTGACAGCTTAACCCAAGTTGGGGTATCTGTTAAAGAGGTATCAAGATATAAAACCGATCCTACTGGCAAAGTCATTGTCATGTTTTAATACTCACATTCATTGGGTTTCCTACCATTTTAGCATTTAGTTTACTATCTTGTCCAATAGCTTGCTTTGTCATTGAAACAACTTGTCTAACAAATGCATCTGTGTTCATTCCTTCAGATGGGTATATGTTTTGAGTAAGGTTAATTACACTGCCACCGCTTTGTGAATCACGCATTGGCTCAAACATTTTTGCTGCTTGATTTACATCATATCTTGGTGATGAGAATGGTATCTTGGCCATATTAGGAATAACCATTCCTCCAAATGCCATTTCTGGTCCACGATCTCCAACAATTGTAGGAACTTTTGGATTAAGCTTCATAGCTCCATAGCCAGCTTTTTCTACATAATAATTACCATACTGACCTGCTGCAGAAATTTTCCATTTTGTGCCATCTTTATCTAAAAACATTGTGCCCTTAGTTCTGCCTTGAACACCAGCTGCAGACAGAGCACCTTCTCCAACTGTATTTTTCATGACGCCAGTTGTTGATACTGCATAAGATATAGCTTTAAGTGGTTTTCCATTTGCATCTACGCTTGCAGACAAATCAGCCTTTTTGCCATTAATAATAATATCTCCGCTACCCATTGTAATTCCCTTTGAAGAAAGAGCGCTAGTAACTGCGTCCATAGGCTTACCCATTAACTTGAGAGTTTCTGCTGCAACATCTACTCCCTTTACATCTCCCTTAAAAGCACCGACAGCTTTTCCATTTGTTAATAAGCTTGCAGCATCTCCTTGTCCCGCCTTGGAGTCTTTGATATAATCTGCAACTGTTTTTCCTGCAGCAATTGCATTTAAAACAAGAGTTACCATTGCTTTATTAAAATCTTCAATTTTTTGTCTTTGAGTTGCAATTTTATCTGCAAGCTTTGACAGTCCTTCTCCAGCTAGGTTTGCTTTATCTCCAAGCTTTTCTTGTGCATTATTAATTGCATCAATTTTTTCTTGTAGTTTTGCATTAATTCTATCTCTTGAATCTTCAATAGACTTTTTTTGTGAATTGTATTGCATTGTTGATTCAAGCTGTTTTACATCTAGACCTGCTTGCTGAGCTGTAGATGTGTCTCCTCTTGCTATTGCTGAGTCGTACTCAACCTTCTTTTTAGCAATTTCATTTGCTATGTCGCCTTCTTGCTTAGCTGCATCTAAGGCCTTTAATCTTGAATCTGCAAGTTTATTATTTGCATCAATTTGTTTCTGAAGAGACTTTAGCTGATCTCTTGTACTAATTTGCTGAGCAACTGATTGTCCCTTGGCTGCTTTCTGCAATGATTTGTATTGACCCTCAAGTCTACCTAACTCCTTGTATTGAGCTTTTAATAAACCATTTTCATTTTGAGTTGCAATTGCTGCACTTGCAACATCTGCAATTTTAGATAGAGTTGCAACAGCTTCAGAGCCTAGATTTGCCAGGTTGCCAGTAAAGCCTTTGGATGCAAGATTCATTTTTTCAAATAAACTTACTAGCGTATCTGCTGGATTTAGAACATTAGCAAGAGCTGGGTTTTGTTTAATCATTTCTTCTCTAGTTGCTGCTGTAAGTTTAGTTTTTGAAGATTCAAGATTGTTAAGTCTTTTCAGCATTTTTTCTTGAGCTTCATACTCGGTTAATATTGGGACGCTCTTATCTTTCTTATTTTCCTTTTTACTCTTATCAATTAAATCTTGTATGCCTGTATCAATAGCTGTAAGCCCTGTATTTACTGCACCAGCGCCTTCTACTCCGCCTTCTGCTGCTGCCTTACCATATCTTCCAACAGCTTGGGCTGCTGCATCTTGTTTTGTTTGTATATTATTGAATTTTGAATTCTTAAGTGTATAGTCGCTTGCAGTTAAAGCCTTATCGGACATCTTAAACATAGCCCAAATTTTCTTAGTGGCATCTTCTGCAGATAGACCTGCAGCCATTAATTGAATCTTAAGATCTTCAGCAAGCTTCTTGGTATTTTTTTCTCCCTTGGTCTGGTTAATTAATTTAACCTGATCAGAATAGACTGACTTAACTTCTTTTCTAAGCTTCTTATACTCTTCAACAGTCATTCTAATTGGAGTGTTAGCATTTTGCATGCTCTCATAAAGTAGCTGATTTTTTTCTCTTAAAGCTCTAGTAGTTTCAACTATATTTGCAAGCTTAGAGTTATAATCAGTATATTTAAGCCCAGCCTTCTTTGCAGCTTCTTCTGTTAATCCGTACTGAAGTGCACCAATTCTTAAATGCTCATTATGCGCTTTCCATGCCTTGACTGCGCCGTAAACTGCAAGTGAGCCAACTGCAAGACCAACATTTAATCTTGTAAGTCCAAATCCAATTTTTGCAAGCATTGAGCTAAGTGGCTTTCCACTCTTAGCCATTGATTCTAGGCCAGCGCCGTAGCGACTTAGTATCTTTCCATCAGTGCCTCTTGCAACGCTACCCATTGGTCTAGTCATAGACTCTGGAAGCTTTGAAACCATGCCCTTAATTTTTCCAGGTTGGGCTGTGCCGTCTCCACCCATTTTTTGCATGCTTGCAGTCATAATCATTTGTGGCAAAACAAAAGATAGGGCCTGCATAATTGTTTGAATCATAGGATTAGCAATTTTACTTGATAGCATCATTGGTATTAATGAAGCTGCTATCATTCCTACTTGACCACCAACACCATACTTGTTATTTGGTACTATTCCTCCCGAGTTTCTTGGAACAAATAGTTCTGGGCCCTTTTCTCCAACAACGTAGGCCTGGCCAGCATTTACTGGGCCACCCATTTCTCTTTTCTCTAACCCAAATATAACTTGCTTTAAAGATTCTGTAAGAGGTGTATCTTTTTTAGATTCCCAATTTAAATATTTGTTTCTAAGTATATCTTTATCTATAGGAGATAGTTGCTTAAGAACATTTCTATCTCCAATAAGATCTGATGCAGCTGATCTTACTATGGAATCTAATACGTCTGGCTCCAGAGCATTTTTTAAAGATCCGCTTGCGTCTTTAACATAACCGTAAGGTTTTTCTTTTGCTAGTGCTGCTGCAAACTTGTCATAGAATAATTTTTGAGTATGCTTTCTTAGTCCAGTGTTTGCAAATAGTGTTTCTGCCATCTGTATAGACAGTGAAGTTACTCCCCATGGTGCTGACTCATACATGCTTGGCTTTGGTGCACCAGTAGGACCAAAACCTGCACCAATTCTATGCATTGCTTTACCCTTAAGAACATTGCCAATCATTCCGCCAATTGAAAATCCATTACTAGCTGTTTTAAAACTTGCATCTGATAGGCTAGCTGAGTGACCAGACTGTCTGCGCTTTAGCTCATCTGCAGCAATCATCTTAGCAATTGCAGCTGGAGTCATAGACTTTTCTGTTGATACTGATACCGCAGAGTGCATGCCATGAAGCTGTTCATAATTTTGAGTTCTTGCATCTGAAAGCCTTTTAATCATTGCATTGTATATAATTTTTTCTTCTGCATTTAAGTCAAAAGTTGCAATAGTTTGTTTTAATTTTGGCAGAGCATCTTCTATTTCTTTAACCATTCTTGAATGATATTGTTGTGGCGTCATTCCCTTTGGAATATTTAATGTAGACTCTGCAAAGAATCTTTTAGCTCCGCTTCCTTTTCTTCCCAATAAATTAGTTATAGCCTGGTCTTTAAATGATGGCATTGTTGCGGAATAATCTCTAAGCCCAGATGCTGTTGCAAATACTCCTGCTGGTCCAACGTCTGCTAAAGTATTTCCAGAAAGGTTACCCTTGCCTAAATCTTTATCTCCACGCAAAGCTGAAGCAACAAGTTGTCTAAAGTATTGATCTTCTGTAAATTTACCGTCTTGTTTTGCAAACGATTCATCATATTGTGATTCAAGAGCCAGTATTTTTCTTTTACCGTTTGGATCAGATGGGTCTCTCATAACAACAACTTTTTGTTTTGGAGAATTTAATCCATGAACGTCACGAGCAATTTGAGTAGCTCTCATTTCAGCTAATGCAGCTTTTTCATCTAGCATTGGCTTTACAAAAACCTTATTGCCGTTCTTTGAATAAACTCCACCTATTCCTGCAACTGGGAAACTTCTGCCTGAAGTTGGCTCTAACAAATCTCCATATTCTGTAATAGACTTCTTTGCAAATCTAGAATTATTTACTGCAGCGCTTGCCTTTTCCATTGCAGCTTTTTGAGCTCTTTGAGCTTCTACTTGCTTAAGTGTTTTAGGCATTCCTAGGAATAATCTTCCTCCGCCGAATAGTCTCTGTGCAAACTTACCTGGGATCATTCCTCCAGAGTTTCTCTTAAGGAATGCTTTTGCCATAAGCTTAGCAAGACCTTGTCTACCGCTATTGTAAGAGCTTCCGCTAAATGTTCCTAACAGTCCCTTTGCAACTACAGATAATCTAGATTTTTCAATTGTAGTCAATCCATTTCTTCCCTTAATTAATGTTTCTAGTGCAGCAATTTGCTTTCCATCTCTTGGGCCCATTGGTTGAAGAACTGAATTAAATACAGACTTAAATGATCTATTCCCTACTCTTATTTGACTAAATGATTTAGATGGTAAAATTTCTTTTTGGAACCATTTTTCAAATGTTATGTCTCCATTTTTACCACCAAATGTTCTGCTGTCTTTTTCAAGCTTAGCTAGCATTTCATTAAAAACTTTATCAAACTTAGCAGCATTTTTTGGATCTCCGCCGAGATCATTTGACGCAGTCATCCATGGTTCAAATGGGTGATGGCCTGACTTAATTGCTTTTCTAAATTCTTTAGCTAATTCTGGGCCCGTCATTCCTTTGCCAACAGATCGTGTCTCTTGGTTTGCATCTCTTGTCATCCAAATTGGTATACCCCTGCTAACACTTACTGTTTTGGCATAGCCTTTTGTAGATCTAACTGCTTTAAGATCTGAGGGAGTTCCTTCTGCAAGATGGCTTCTTTCTAATGTTATTCCTCCACCATCTACATGCTGACCATCTCCTGAAGTATTTCCTGGACCACCATTTAGTTCATACATCAAAGGCATATTCTTTTGTGCAACTGCTGCAGGTATAACTGCTTCACCAGGAGTTAGTACAACTGGTACTTGACCACCTTGAGCAAACTTAGGAGTTCCACCCAATAGGCTACTAATTATTGGCATATTTTCTTCAGTAGATTTTTTATTAATTACAAAAGACCCAGCCTCTGCTGTTGTGTGATATGTATCTGTATTTCCTGTTCCAGGTACAATTCCGCCATCAGCAAATTTAGGCTTTGTTGTTTCAATGTTATATCCTGCACCCGAAGTTCTAACTCCTCCAAGAGCTCTAGCAATTTTATCTACAAGGGTTTTTGTTGATCCCTTATGGAACATCTCTTTCATGTTTGATTTCCCAGTAACTGGATCGACTACTGGCTGAGATGTAAATGGGACTGTGGTTAGGTTTGCAGTTCTTCCCATTGTCTGCGCTGTAAGCGCTGTTGTTTCTGCAAGCATTGCTTCTACTGTTGCATTTAACTGAATTACTTTTGCTCTTGCTTGATCTACTGTTATTTTGCTTGCTTGAAGCTGTTGAACAATTGCTTGTGTTTCGGCTGCAGCAAGCTGAGTAATCTCAGAAAATTGTGGTAGTAATGCTTGATAAGAATCTGATAGGCTTGATGTAACTGTTCCAGTTGCCGTAACTTCTGTTTTTAATAATTTAATTTCTGCTTCTGATTGCATTGCAATTGCTGCAGTCATTGCATGCCATTTGGCAGCTTCGGCTGCAACAATTCCTGTAGAGGTTCCACCTATAGATGTAACTCCTGGAATCTTTGGCATATCTGCATTCATATATGCTTGTGGATTTTTTCCAATTCTAAGGTTTACTGGTCCTGCTCCTGGTACTGTTCCAAATATAGTTCCTGGCTGATTTGTTTGTGCTGGAATCATATGAGACATATCTCTTGAATATGGCTCTCCAATTAGTGGGTTACTCTTGTCTACCATTCTTTGTCCCACTCCGCCTGCCGCAAGAACACTTCCTGCTACTGTAGATATTGCTGGTTGAACTGCAACCTTAGCTGCGTTTGCTCTTGTCTCAAGCCCTGTAAAAGATGCTGCAAGAGTATCTACTGCATTTTTTAATACTATAGTTGCTTCTGAGTCTGAATAAAAAGATGTTGCTAGCCCCTTTGCCGCAGCATCTGCTGCAATTATTTCTGGAGTCAGTAATCTAAAACCTTGTCCGCCCTTAGCAAATTGTCTTAAGTGGAATATGCCTTTTACAACATAACCAATAAAGTTACCCATAACACCAGCCATCATTATGAGTGGTCCAGCAATTGCTGTTATTCCACCTAATGCATTAAGAAATGTTTTAACTGGGCCTGGAAGTGCTTTAAAGAAATTAATTATTCCATCTACTACTTTTAAAACCTTTGTGCTTATCTTTAAGAATTGCTCTCCTACTGTGGCAAGGTCTGCTTGTACTGCAGCCCATGCTCTTTTAAACTGTCCAGAGGCTGACTCTGTGATCATTTTTAATTCTCGCTCAGAAATACTTGCAAGGTCAACTGCACTTGCTTTCATTAAGTCCATAACTTGCAATGTCTGTGACCCTGATTTTCCGAGGTTTTCAAATAGTGCAGACATTCTTGCAAACTGGAACTTTCCAAATAGCTGTTCGATTGCTCTAGATTTATCTAAAGGATTAAGCTGGTCTAGCGCTGATTGCAACGCCATTATAGTTTCTGTAAGGTTTCCAGCGTTATCGTTTACTATTCCCTTAAGGTCAATTCCAAATCCAGCAAACTGTTCTGTCGCAACCTTAGTTGGGTTAATAAGCGATGCCATTGCTGATTTAATTGCGTTTGCACCTTCAGATGCATTTACTCCGCCTTCTTTCATTGCTGTTAAATAAAGCGCTAAATCTTTTACATCTCCACCTAGTGATTTAACTACTGGTCCTGCTTTTGGAATAGCTTCAGTTAAATCTGCAAGGCTTGTTGATGTCTGGTTTTCAACTGCGTTAAGAAAGTCAATTGATGCAGTAAGTTCGTCTGTATTTTGTTTAAATGCGTTTTGAATTGCAAGAGTTGCTTTCATTGCTTCTTGTCTATCAACTTCACCAAGAACTGCTAGTCTTGTAGTTTGTTGTGTAGCAGCTATTAAGTCGTTGCCCTGTTGTCCTGTTGCTGCAAGATCAGCCGCTAATGCGATTGTTTCTTTGTATGCAACTCCATAAGAGCTTGCAATTTCTTTTGCGGTTGCGCTAACATCTTTTCTAACTTGAGCTAAATCTGCTGAAGATGTTGCAGCTAATCCGCCATAAACTTTTGTTAATCTTACTAGCTCTTGGTCTGCTTCTCTAAATGCTTTTTGTGCTGCTGCGCCGAATGCAATTAGTGGAACAGTAAGTCCTACTGTTAATTGACGTCCAGCCCATTGAGTATTTTTACCCCAGTTAATAAGCCCTGTTGATCCGTCAAGCATGACCTTGTTCATAATTGCTGCTTGCTGTGTAGCAATGGCCATCTTATTCTTTACTTCATCAAGACCCTTTGCAACCATAACATTGTATTGCATTAAACCTTGTGCGTTTTTACCTACAGGCTGAACTATGGCCTGCTGAAGCATTACTTGCTGCTTAGCAAGTTCTCTAACTAAATTGCTTGTTTTCTTTGTATGGCCGCTCCAAGCATTATAATATTCGTTGAGCTTGAGTCGGCCTCTATCTAAATTTCTTCCAAACTTGTCTACGTCTGAAGTTAGAGATACAAAGTGTTGTGAAAATTGCCCTGTTGAAGTAAGTGTCGTGGCAAACGACTTGTTCATCACTGCAATTTGATTTGCAAGTTTAGCGTTTGTGCCAGCAGTTGTTTCTTGTAATTTTACGAGTTGGGCAGTAACCGCAGCTAGCTGAGTTCTTAAACTCGTAAAGTCTGCGTTGGCGGTAATAAACGTGGTTAAATTATTATCTGCCATATTACTATGTTACTCTATAGAGTATCCTAATCCCGCTCCGATGCCAAAACCAGCTTCGCTGGCAAATGACCCTTGTAATGATACAACATCGTCTGCTGATGCCGTAACTCCAAGTGCTCTTCTTTTAACATCTTCGAAGGATGACCCCCCTTTATTTTCATTACTGCTTTCATTTAAATCTACTCCCTGAATTGAAGCTAAGAATTTTCTTTTTTCCGATTCAGTTTTTTGCATTGATTTAAAAGTCTGGACTAATTCTGGCATTGAAAGACTTTCTTCTAGCTGTTCGTAATTTATCCAATTACCAAGAAGAAAAACTTCCCCTTCTAAAGCGGCTAGATCTAGTTCTGACCAGCCAGTACTGCTGCCGCTAGTAGGTTTGGGTCGTCCATCTTAATTCCTCCGCAAACTTCAAGAATGCGATTGATAGTTGGAACGTCAAGTGTGTCTTCAAATGCGTCTTTGTCCGCTACTAAGTCTGGAAGCTGCTTCTGTAAAGCCACTCCACAAGCCTCAATAAGGATTGTTAATGTTTCGTCTTCTGTTGTTACTTCTTGTGTCTTATTAATGACCTTCATAAACTCACGTAGCTCTTTAATTGTTAAAGGCTTAAGCTTAACTGTAGCGCCATTCTGTAGCTGAATTTCTTCAACATCATATACTGTAGTTGCCAATTTAATCCTCCTAGGATCTAGTCTTAATTATTGTATCATATCAGAAATACCAATACAATGATAAAACCCCCCTAATTTCTTAGGGGGGTTTTATTAATTAATTAAATTAATTATGCTGATAGAACACGGTCTACAATGAAACCATATTCCTGACCTGTGTGAGCTGAGTCACCAGATGGTAGCAAACGGAATGTTACTGGGAATGTTGATGCTGCGTTACGAGCCAAAGAGAACTGTGACTGTTGTACAGAAAGAACACGACGTGCATAGTATACACGCTCAGTTGCAGATTCTGCTGCTGAAGTTGGTGCTTGACCAACTGCAATAAGCTGACGCTCTGTTGGTGCTTCACCAAGAGCTCCACCTGCAAGACCTAGCTTTTTGCCAGATTCTGTGAGTGTAGATGATGCCTGACCAAATACAGCAAGAACGTTCTCAAGAGTACCTTCTGCCATTTCTGTTGCGATCATAACTTCCATTGTCTCCTTGAAAAGCTTTGCTGAGTCAAGAAGCTGATCTACTGTTACTGAACCGTATGATGGGTTGTATGTAACCTGAAGACCGTTGTTTGTGTAACCTACGTTACGATAAAATGCACCCTTTTTAGTTGAAGCTGCTGCTGCAACTGGTGGTGTTGCAGATGGGTTGCCGATTACTCTAGCTGTTCCATCTTGTGCTGCTGTAGCTGTGTCGATATCATTCAAAGAATCTGTGTATGATAGACCAGCTGTAAATGCAGGGACTGACTTATTCTTGTTTGCTGCAAATGCATTTAGTGTACCAGCTGGTGCTGATGCAACATAGTCTGCGCTAGTGATGTCTGTTACTGAAAGGAACAGTGGTGATGCACCAACGAGAATATTTCTAGCATTACCTGTGTTTTGTGTTGCCATGTTGTAAAACCTCCTGTTAAATAAATATATATATATTGACTTACGTTTTAAATCTAAATCAAAGCTGGCTAGGCTTTTTCCTCTAAGCTAATTTTAGTGTATAATGACCCCAAACGCAACTTAGATAAAACGTCCATCTGGGCCAGTGATTCTTGAGTATTTTACTTCTAGGATTATGTCGGACGATAGGAAGCCCTGAAGTTCCTCTGACGGGGTTATGGGTGAGGTCTCAACAACCTGTATACTGTGAAATTTAATCTTTGGCTCATCCTTAAATTTATTAATATCTCTGGCAGAATCGTCCATTCTTCTGAATAGGTCTGTCATCAAATTTCGGATCTCATATATATCAGATACGTCTGTAGAATACACTGTAAATAAAACCTTCTCGCAGCATAGTAGCCATATGTCCTCATAGGATAGGCCAATCTTGTCATAGACAATATGCTTCTTCCCGCTTAAAAATTGATTGAGTTCTGGCTGTTGCTGAACTGGGATAATTGGAATAATCTCCATATTAATATTATCGCTGTAGTATTCTGTAGGATCAAATATCTTTGTAGTCTTTAATTCATTCCAGAGGAACTTGCGTAGTTCAAATACTGCATCTATCTTATAATCTACTGTCATAATGCTCCCCCAAATGCCGCTTGTAATTCCATGTCTGCTTCCAACCTAATTTTACCAGCTGTAAAGCTATATTGCACTTTTCTAATATTAGCTGGTGTATCTAATGCCTTGCTCATTTTGGCGTTAAATATATTCTGAAACCCAGAGGCCTTGATTGAATTATTAACAAGCTGCCCCCCAAAATATCTTCCATAGTGTAGTCTAAACTGATTTGATGAGGCACGTCCTCCTGGGCTTTTAACGGTCACTGAAGACCCTTTGGGCATAAACACGGTAATACCATCTAACTCAAATACTAAGCGCTCAGCGGACCTTGGACGGATTATTACGGGCATTCCAGCTTCCATCACAGAAGCCTTTGTTGCAAATACATATTTCTTTCTTTGTTTTTTATTTTTAGACGGGACAGAAGACTTAGATAATTGAAAGTCATATGTTACTCTAAATGAAAGTCCATCTGCATCCATCCTATTTAATTTAAACAGTCTAGATGTTTCTTGCCCAGTTTTATTCCATTCATAAACATGGTGCAACGCAGTTGGCTTTACTCTTGCAGATGAATCTATGTAGTCCCCAAAATCTTTATTTATCTGATTAAATATAGTTTGTTTAAATAAACTTTGAAAGGCTTTGTTTGCTGTAAGTTTTCCAAGGACACTTGCTTGGTAATAAAGGAATGCAGATATTTGTGCTACAGAGGAATCTTTAATTATCCCAGGCTTGTTTCCAGCCATTGGTCGTTCGAGGCCGCTTGCGGTTTGTAATAAAGCAACACTAGAGTCCAATTACCTGATTCTCCGATCTACGGGCTGAACAGTTGTATCCTAGTATTCCGCCGAATGGGTCAGTGATTGGTGTAGTTCCAATTAGTTCAAAGACTGTTGGAGTTTCTGTTGGGTAATTTAGCTCGGCCCAAATAACATTATCTGATGAGTCTCTAATATTTGTAATCTTGTCTCTCAGGGTTACTCTTGCTTCAGTTCTAATTTCAATATTTTGCTGGTTCGTGTATTTATTGCTTATGGTTTGGACATCTGAAGATCTGGCTCCGCTGCTAGTGATTATTCCTTTTGCATAGCAGGCAATAGTTTTTGAATAGAGCCATTCTTTTTTTATAGCCCCTGTATCTTGGTCCTGTACGTCTTGCTGCACATACACATCCATCTTCATGTTTAGGATGGAGTCTACAAGGTTATTCATTTTATATCAATACCATTTTGCTTATTACGTACGGCAAAAGCAATTGGTCTACATAGTTATTTCCAGTACCTGAGAAGGTGGCTGAGTTAAAATCAAACTGCCAATCAAAGGTTGATATACTCTTTATATACTTGTTTCTCCATACTTTGTCTTTAGAGAAATAGTCTTTCATAAGCTCAATAGCTGCCATCTCAACTTCATTTGGAACCTTTTCCCAACCAAAGTATCCCGTGACTTTATATCTAGCATCTTTATTAAAGATTCCTGAGTAGTCATTAATAGTTGGTGGGATCAATCCGTTAGCAACATATGTTACGTTGTCAAGCATATCTGCACGATTTAATCTAATTGAAAATCCACTTTCAGCAACTTCAAATGGCATTCCTGTAAGCGGGATGTCATTTACTTCTATTGCCTGAAGAGTGTTAATCTTATTTGATAAAGGAAGAATGTCATTACCAGAACCATAGGCAATCTCTGAGGAAAGATAGCTATAGAACTTTTGCTGAGTGTAATTTTCAATTACTTTACGAGAGTACTTCTCGGCATCAACTAGCTCTTGATAAGTTTTGCTATTTGGATCATTGTAGTCAGAGCCCAAACCTAAACCATTGATTACTTGTGACAAGTCTACGTATGGCTTAACTACATCAACATTTTGATCATATGATATAGAAAAACCTTCAACCGCATATTGCCATCTTGCAATAAGAGATCCTGGAAGCTTAGTGGTTTGTGGTGCATAAAAATTGTAAACCCCTGTATCGGTCTCCGATTGAACTGCAGTGCCAGAATATAAAACTGTTTGTGCTGGTACATCTGCTCGTAATAAAGATACTGTTGGTAAGCTATCTGCAACTGCAGATTCGCCTTTCCAAAATACCCTGTGCTGTATTGGTGAGTTTGTTCCTGCTAATATTTCCATTAACTTATGTTAACGTTTAGTTGTAGAAGTCCTGAACTTCCTTTGGTGTCGCTAAACGAAAACCCTCCTCTGTATCAAAGATTTTTTGAGCATCATCTTCAGACATTGCTACAAAGGGATGAGTCTTTGTAAAGCTGTATCCGTGAATATCATATCTATGATTATCTCTTGTCATACGTACCAAGATAGTATCTTCTGGCTGAGCCTTCGGATCAAAAACTGGTAAAATTTCAATTTCTTCTGTCGCCTCTTCAATTGCTTGAACTGTCTTTTGATATACAGAATAGGTTACGCCCTCTTCTGCCATGGCAGCAATTATTTCTTTTTTATTTTTTAGGCCTTCTGTGTCTACTGCAAACTCCGTTGCAATTTCCTTTAATTCAGCTACTGTTAATGTGTCAAATGACATATTTAGTTCTCCTCTTTCTAGGTCCTTTAATTATAGCATTGATAAATTAAAATGAAAAGCCCCCAAAATTAATTGGGGGCTTTTTGGTAGTTTAATTCTTAATTAATTAAGAAGCAACCTTAACGTTCTTTACAACTACCCAAGCGTCTGCCTGCTCAATTTGAACGCCAACACGGGTATACATTGTGTACTCGATTGTGTCCTTACGTGGCTGGAAGAAGCGGTAAACAGTAACATCACGCTTGATACCAATAACTACGTTATTTGGGAATGTCAAGTGGATATCTCCGTGTGAACCTGATGGGCTTGCGTATGTACCTGCCTGTGTCTCAGGAAGCAATGGAACTTCAACGATTGGAATACCAAATGCGTATGGAGCTACATATCCTGCTGGACCTCCAAGAACTGGAACGTCGCCACGGATGATGCCTGAAGCAATATCTTGTGGAGTAACATTCTGGATGTTCTGTGAGTTTGAGTATAGGTAATCTTGGATCAAGTTTGATCCTGAAAGGAAGCGAAGGTCTGTACGACGTTGCTTGTACTTACGTGGAAGAGCCTTAAGAGCTGAGTTAAATACAGCACGAGAAATTCCCGCACCTGCTGCATCGACTACACGACCAGAGGTCTTAGCCTTCTTAACTGCACCATCAAATGACTTGTATAGAGCATCGGCTGAAAGTGATGTATCACCATTAAGAATAAGATCTTCGATGTCATTTCCAGCTTGTGTTGCCATCATACGTGCAATATGATCTTCAAGATCTGCACCTTCGATATTGTCTTCTAGAGACTCAGTTGAAAGTTCCCAGTCCATGCGGAGCTTCTTTGTTGTGAGAGAGATCTTTGAGAATGTTACGCCTTGATTTACGGCTGTGTTTTCTCCTTCGGATGCAAGCTTTACAAGCTTTTCTCCTACTGACATACGATCAATCTCTGTTGTGTCAGACTTCATTCGAACTGTACGTGCAACCTTACCAATTACGGTAGCGTCGAACATATAGTCCAAGAATCTTGCTGATTGTTCTGGGTTAAGAAGACCACCGTTGCCATTTTCTGAAGCAACGTGGACGCCTGTACCACCAGTTGATGAGCCAAAACCAGTTGATACTGTTGTACCTGCTGCTGCGGCCTTTTCTAATAATTCATTACTCATTTTTTATTTCACCTACCCTTAATTTTGAAAGATTTCATTTACGGAACCGAGGAAAGCTCCTGACCATTTTGATTTGGACTTTGTAAACACCTCAGACCCGCCAAGGTCAGAGGACTTCTTAATTGCGGTGGAGCCTTCTACGGCATCTACCTGCTTTTGAACACCTTCGATGGTGCCCTTTATTTCTGACACAGCATCACTAAGTGCGCTGTGCTTTTCTGCCAACTCTAAAATTCTAGCATCAACATTCTTGCTAAATGCTTCTACAGATGTTTTAATATCTGTAACTTGTGCAGCATTTGCTTCGCTTGCCTTTGCTAGTGTTTCTGAGAAAAAGCCTTTTAGATCGCCTAACATTTTTGCAAAATCAGGTTCATCAACCATAACTTCTACTGCTTCGGCTGCTTTTTCAACGTTGTCGGCAGAGGTATCTTCAGTTGCAACTGCTGCAACTTCTAATGACTTGTCAAAAAGATTGACGTTTGATTCATCTGCTGCTGGAGCCGCTACGGCTTCTGCTACAGGTGCTTCTACGACTACTGCTTCTGCTACTGGAGCATCTGCAACATTCTCATCATGATGTGACATTTTGTTACCTCCTTCTACGTTTGCCTGTTTTGCTATTTGTGTTTCAGGCAACGGTAATCTTGACTTCTTAAATGAAGCAAGAATTCTATTTATTTCTTTTGATTTATTCATATCTGAACTCTCCACCCAGCCAATAAGAGTTGCTGGTTTTCCTGATACTGGTGATTCGAAAGTTTTTTCTGTTGACATAAATACAGAGTCGCTTTCCTCACAGTAAAAAATATTTTCTGTTACTACTTCTGTAGCGATACCTTTGTATACCATTTGACCATTTACTTTTTCAATTGAAAAAATGTTACAAAGTTCATTAGCTGGTGAATCTACAATTGAAAGCTCTACAAGATCGTAGTCTTTGATAAATCTTACTGCCTCACCTGTTGCTTTGTTAACTTCGTTATCTGACTCTTTAATCTTTCCGCCGATTGAAAAACCAGAAAGAGTGCCGTCAAGAACTTTTTCCCAAGTATCTTGTGCACCCTTTGAAATGTATGATGTTACGTAAACACCATTATAAAAATTATTAGACTTTTGGTCGTAGTATGTTTCTGGCTTAAAAGAAACAACTTTGCCGACGGCAATTGACTGATGCATCTCACGAAGATTTCCTCTGAAATTTTCAAATGCCTTCATGCTTGCTTCAGCTGTTACAACGTCGCCTGTTTGATCAACATTGTCAAGAGTCGCAAAACCTGATACGGTTCTGTTCTCACGATTTACTTTAGTGAATGGGACTGAGAGATGGAGGTTTTCTCCATCGCTAGACCAGTTGGACTTCTCGATGTTCATATGCTTAATTTTAATGCTTTATCTACTATAACGCAAATAGCAGTTGATTAAACTTATTTGACTTTTGGACCATCGCCTTTGGCATTTCTGCCTTCCCCAGTTTTATCTGGAGCATTGGCTGCCCTTTGCTGATCTCTAGTTTTATTGCCAGTGGACTTGGCTTGCTGATCTGCAGCTTGCTGTGGCTTTAATTCTACCATTTCGTCCCCACCCTCAACAGTTGTCATATTTTTTCTTAGACGAACTTCGTTAGGGGTAATTACCTGCATTCTCAAATAAATTTCATCAATTTGGCTTTGGGTTAATTCATCGGTCAAACTTAATTCATTAAATTTAAGTTGGACGACATCTGTCTTCTCTGCAATAATATAATTTAATTTCTTTTCAAGTCTATCCTGTGCTGGTCGACAAACCTGCTCTTTAAATGTTTTATCTGCATCACGAGCAACGGCTAGGTTAACTCCTTCAGGGGTTCCTATTTTATTAATAGGTACACGATGTGCAAGAAGTATTTCATCTCTATTTGTTTTACGATAGATATTGAATGAAGACTCTTGTTCTCCAGCCTCAATTGGCTCCATCTTAAATTCAGTCTTTGAGTCTGGTGTGTCTGCTGGAAGTGGAATATATAGAGATCTATGATTCTTCCCCTTTAATCCAACCTGGAAAAATTCAAGAAGTTTTCTTTCTGATTCTGGAGAAAGCTTTGCTCCCTTTACTGTAATAATATATCTTGGGACCGCCTTGTTTTCAAAGTAGTCTAGGTTATATCTTCCAGCAAATTCGTTTCCTGCCAATGCCTGCTGAGCAGCAATGATATCTGGAACACCATAATAATTATTCATTGGTGTATATTTCTTTAGATGAATAATCTCATTTGGTCTTTCCTCTTGCGCTGCAATTGGGCTTGGAGTTTCCATATCTCCAAAATTACGGAAGAATACAGCCTTGCCATAAAGCAATTGAATAAATCCATCACGGAATCTACGCACACGCATCGTTTTAGCTGGTATATGGCCTATATAGCCTATGTCGCCTGCTGTGGTACGTCCTATCTCTAGGTACCCGTTTCCAGTCGCCTCAAGGTCTGTGTAGGCCTTTATAAGGGTCTCTGTAAAAGACTCTTCTTCGTTGCAATCATCAAGCCATCTATCTAATTGAGTTTTAATTCTTTCAACCTTGGCTCTTGCTCGATCCATCTGCTTTGAATCTTTAATTTCATCCATAGCATCTTTGGCCTTGTCTGTTTCTGTAAATGAATATCCGAGCCCTACTATGTTAGAAACCTTTGCGTTAATGGCTGCGTAATTGTATGTTGAAATCTCATAAATCTTTGAAAGGTATTCTAGGTTGTATGTTGGCTCTACTAAATCAAATAAAGCATATCCGCTAATGGCTTGCTGTAATAAATTTTGCTGAGTTGCAGTTCCGCCAGTTCCTACAAATGCCTTAGAGAAATCACGATTAATTTTACGCTTAAAGTTTGTTCCCAAACCCCTTAGCTTTTTAATTTCTTCTACACCTATTTTAAATGGGTCTTCTGACTCCTGTGCTTTTTCAAAGTGGAACCAGTCTGCTGTGTTAGAAATATCAATTGTGCTTACGCTATCAATTTCGTCTTCCATAAACTCTACTTTTCTTGTCATTGTACCGCCCCGTTTCTAAGCATTGAATCTTTATATACTCCGATATCCAAAGGATCTGGAGTTAGTCCCCATTTAAGTCTTTCGTTTTGATGTTCAAATTCTTCGTCGTCAATTTTTCTACGCCCTGAAAGGAACTTGGGACGGCCCTCGTGTATGCCATACGAGCTAACTTCTCTAGCCAAAGCATCGATTCTGGATCTATTGCCTTTTTTGGACGTGATCGAAAGAAAGTTGCCATCGTCGTCTCCAATCCATCTGCCGTCAGGCATCTCCCACACATATATCCCTAGGGTGGTTTCTTCAAGTATTCTCGTGTTTTTATTTAAGATATCCATAGAACACAATCATACCATTATTTGGCGTTAAAGTCCAAATTTTTGTCAACTGCTTGTCAAATATTATACGCTTATAGCATCTGGCTGTACAGAAAATATAATGAAAGCGGTGGAATTGTTGCCTGCCGTGCTTTCTGCTATAGAAAATGACGTGTCATTGATTATATTTATTACATTATCTGTATAAAGCTGGTAATGTTTAGTTATTTGATGCTGAAGAAGCTCGTATTCGTATATAGCAAGGTTGCTATATAGTTGGTTTTGGCCAGACTTTGTGTCCCCCTGATTTTGATTTACCTTGATCCCAGAGGAGGCTGCGGCTGAAAGGATTATTACAATATGGTGTGGGACGCCTTTTACTAGGAAGTCTCCAATATTTGCAGAAGACTGCCTATTAATTCCGTTTACATATATTGCTGAAACTCCAGATTTGGTTACGACTCCAGATGCCGACCACTCATATCTGGCAGAGGGTGTGGAAATTAATACGTTCTCTCCCGCTCCTGGGGTGTATATCATTTCAATAGTTTTTACTGGCAGGCTGGCATTTACTGAGAAGCCGTGTCCGTTATACATCTTAATCCCATTGTATTTGTTATATGCAAGAACCTTGCTATTAAATTCAGGAATTGAATAGTCATATGCCGAAGAAAGGCTGTACCCAAAATTATCTGCGTATACGTCTTTATTCTTAAAGAAGTTAATTCTTATAGATCTTAACCTAGTAAAATCTGTTGATGTGTCTGTTGATGAAATAAGAACCTTAATATAAAGTGTATCTGAGATTAGATTATCATTTTTATTAAATAGTGGAAGAGGAGATCCGTTAGTACATTCGCTCCATACTAACTTATTTGCACTTACGTATACTCTTATTCCCGCCACATCTTCATCCCAATGTATTTGAGATGTTGTCACCCCGATATGGCTAGGTATAAAAAGCTCGTCTATAAATTCAAATGATGCTGTTGCTGGAGTTTCGGTTTTTTCAAAATATAAATATTGGCTATCTTGAGAAACAAGGATTCCGTCATCTGCCAAGTCTTCCCAAGACTTGGAGCCTGGGTAAGAGTAAGATAAAGAGGGCTTAATCCTTGAGGCGTTAATGCTAAATAAGTATCCGTTGTCTGCATTTACTATTTGAGAATAGTTTATTTCTTTTGTTCCTTCAGAGTAATGCTTTTTTATTTGTGCAGATGTTAGGTTAAATCTATAAAAAGCTACTGCATCAACAAAAAAAGTCTCATTAATTGGACCAATGTTAAAGTTCATAACTTCGTTTGCAAACTTATAATTATCTAAGGATGTCGAGTCTACCTCTACGCCGTTGACTGTAATTGATATCTTGGTTGAAAAAAATTGAGCAACTATATGTATTGCTTCTTTATTTGATACCTTGTATGAGCAAGAGTAGCTTCCTACCTTAAATAAAATATTTGAGCCCTGATAGAATATGCCAAACCCTTGTACTGAATCTCCTAGAATCATTTTAGAAGATGATGATTGAGCTGGAAGCTTTACCCATATCTCAATATCAAAAGAATTGTCAGAGTAATATTTTGTTGCAATTCCAGGGACCTTAAAAGCTATTTTTGTATCGGACAAAACTTCAGTTCCTCTAACTGTGCCAGACACTATAGGCATTAATTCTTTAGTTGAAGCATTTATTGCATATCCGTCATTTGCATTTCCTGAGTAGTCATATATTGGCAATCCGCTTACTGCCGAGTAAGAAACACCATTATCTTTTAAATCTTGATAAGTAGCAAATCTAAGCATCAGATTAGTATAATCTCCGATTGAGCCTGATCGTATTTCATCAAGCATATAAAAAGATGTTGGTTTATCTTGTAAGACTGTATACTTATAGGACATGTCTTACGCCTCTTCTATTGCTTTTACTCTCGCTGTAAGCTCTTGTACTGCTTTGATTAATGGAGATATAAACTCTTCATATCTTAAAGCCTGAGTATTGTCTTCTTGATTAACCCAACCACCAAAATCTGCAACTCCAGCTTCATCTAGAGCTTGCTTTACTTCTTGTGCAATTAATCCGTAGTGTGTTCTATTACCAGCTACTGGTGTCTCAGAATGGCTTCCGTCTTCATTTGGAGTATAAGTAATCCCTCCAACATTGTATTTATAGCTTACTGGATTTAAAGAATTAATAAAGTCTAGGCCTAAGTCAGACTCAGCAATTGTATTCTTTGCATTTATATCTGATGAAACAATAGTGGAAGTTTGAATAAACATATTGCCTGATGCTATAACAGATGCTGCTTTAATTGTTCCTGTAAAAAAAGCATCTTTCCAAGACTTGGCTGTACCCGTACCTGCTGCTGCATCTTTTCCTATACTCCATGTTCCAGATCCAAGTGGATACCAATGTGAGTTAACTCCGTCTGATACTCCGTTAGGAATATTTAAACTAATAACTTGATTTATTGGATCAAGGACTGCGTTAGCGCCGTCTGCTCCAGGTGCTCCGTCTGCTCCTGGTGCTCCTGGTGCTCCAGCTGATCCTGTTGCTCCTGTTGCTCCACGGGGAATTGTAAAGTTTAATACAACTGCGCTAGATGTGCCAGAGTTTGTTACAGATGCATTTGTTCCTGCATTTCCAGTTGATGTGGATCCAACAGATATTGTTGCCGCTGCTGGGCCTGTAGCTCCTGTAGCGCCTGTAGCTCCTGTAGCGCCTGTAGCTCCTGTATCACCTTTTGGAATTGTAAATGTTAAAGTTTGTGATGGTATTCCGTTGGAAATTGTTTGTTGAGAAATTGTTACATTAGCTTGTGTTCCAGCTAGCCCAGTAATTGTTGGATTTACTGCAATTACATTTGCTGGTCCTGGACCACCTAGTACGCCATCTACGCCTCTGGGAATTTTAAAATTAAATCTTGCTGCTGTAGCTGTTCCTACATTGATGACTTGTGGCATTGAGCCTGGAGCAAGAACATCAACTGATTCAACCACTATGGTAGCGGCAGTTCCTGGATTTCCTTGGTCACCCTTTAAATCTGGATTTGATGAAACCCATGCAGAAATGTCGTCTGCAAGGTTAAGCAGATCTCTAGGGACATCTGGTGAGTCTGTATATGTTGGGAAACGCCAACCGTTTATACCTGTAGTAGCCATTTTTTAATTATACCACCTTGTCAGTTTTACGCCAGAATCCTGGGCACATATATTTTACACCACTGGTTACTGGTAAAGACTCGTGATAGTACGGCTCTACCGAAGGGAATATTACTATGCTTCCAGCCTTTGGCTTTATTTTTACGCCTTGTTCTTTAAAATAAATTTCTCCGCCTTCGTAATCATCGTTTAGATAAAGTACAACAGAAATATTTGGATTGTCTCCATTGCTATAATCATCAACATGTGGGCCCATTGACTTACCAGTGGAGTATTTGCTTATTGATAATGGCATTAGGGAGCCGATGTCCATACTATGCATGTTGCCATAGTTTTCTGAAGAGCCTACAATTGCATTTTTTAAAATATTATTAATTCTTCTTATGTCTGGGTGCGTGTCTGTATCTACATTGTTGCTAAATCTTTTTTGATAACCAAATACATACTCTGTATCTCCGCTTGCCGCCCATTCTTTCCACGCAGGGATACTGGTGTTTTCATTTAGGCCTCCGTCAGAAATCTCTATTAAATTAATTAAGTAGTCGGGATCAGTAATAACATTTTCATAGTAATGTATCTTCCCGTATTGGGTTAGATTTACGCTATCCATTTCTTCCATTTTTTTCGTCTGCTTCATCTCTTGTATTTTTACCAGATTTTAGATCAGCTATCTGTCTTTCTCTATCCATCTGTCTCCATAGCTCTTCGCCATACTTATCTTTGTTTGCATGCCATGCTTCCGAGCCTGGATAGTCATACATATAAAAACTTCTAATAAAATATTTTATTCCATTTGTTACAGTCTTTACTCCGTGATAGTATGGTGCTCTTGATGGAAAAATTGTTACATCGCCAAATTCTGGTTGGTACATATGTTTTACATACTCTGCATTTGGATCATTTGATTCATCTTGGAATATCTTAAAGGATACTTGTCCTCCATCATAATCATGATTTAAATACATGCAGCATGTTACAAAAAATTTAAAGCCTGGCTCTTCGGTTTTTTCTTGCTGAAAATCTGTGTGGTGTCCCATTACTGATCCAGTTGGTTCAAAACTCTCATGAGGTATATACTTGAGTAGTGTTGCGGTTGTGTGGCTTATCGGAGAGCCTTCTGGTGGAGTCTCTCCAGTAAGCTCAAAATAGTGCTTGGTCATATTATAAAAAACATCTTCTATGTAGTTATAGAAAAATTTAAGCTTTTCATCTGTGACTTCGTCAAAATTAATATCTTGTTTAAATTCATTATAGGGCAGAACTCCTGGAACATTGTGTGGTCTAGTAGCTTTAACTGGAAAGTTTGTCTGCTTGCCAAATGTGTACCAGTCTACCCACATATTATCAATAGACTTAATGTGTTCAAAACATTCCATAAAATAATCATTATTGAAGACATTTTTGTAAACAATAATCTTTGGAGCTATCTTATAAAAATCTGTACCCTCAAGCATATTTGTTTCCTTTATCCCATTCTTCTTTCTGCTTTGCCTGTTCAATTCTAACTTGCTTTTCTTCTTCTTCCCATCGATCAAGTGTCTCTTGATCATAGACTAGTTCTTCATAGTCCCAGAACGATACCATGGTGTATCTTGTTCCAGCGGTTATTTCTGCTACTCCGTGTATATTCTCGTACCCGCCTGGGAATACGTAGTAGGAATATGCGTTTGGCTTAAATGATAAATAGGTTTTCATTTCATTATCTTTGTCGCAAAAATAAAGGTCTCCGCCTTCATAGTCGCTATTTAAATAAAGTATGCCTACATATTTATTAATCTCAAAAGCATTTGGCTTTCCTGAATTATCTGAGTTATCTGAGTGTGGACTTGCAAAGCCTCCAACGTCCCATTTTTGTGCATGAGATGTATTTGCTCTAACCTTTCTATCAAAAACAGTTTCAACTGCTTCTTTGTACTTGTCTTTTAGCTTATCAAAAAAACCATCTGGCAATCCAAACTTAGCCATAGTTTCTGAGTCTGTCTTAATTCCTTTGCCCGACGATCCGTAGAATGCAATGTCTCCCCACTCTACGTCACAGTTTTCAAAAAAGTTAATCATCTTTGTGACTATTTCTGGATCAATAAAATCTGGTATCTCTACAACAGTATTACGAGTTACGCCCAGGACTCCACGCTTATTATCTGGGACCTCATCATCTTGAAGGTATATAAATTTATTTTTATCTATAACATCAATCATTCCATCTATCATTAGTATTTACCGTTGTCCCTTCCAAAGAATTCATGAACCGACTCTCCATCAATCTGTGCATTAAAAATTTCTTTTTTAAATCTATCCTTTTCCATTTGATCCCAGACATCTTCGCCATACTTTGCTTTATTGGCATGCCACTCATCTGAACCCTTATCTTCAAATTCCCAGAAGCATCTAATCATATATCTGCGTGGGCCAAATGACTTTCTAACTCCGTGCATGTATGGATCTCTTGAAGGGAAAACAATAACGTCTCCAGCTTGTGGCTTATGAGAAACATAATGATCATTAATCTTAAAGCATATCTCTCCGCCCTCATAATCATCATTTAAATAAAATGTCGTTGTTAGTCCAAACTTTACTCCTGGATTTTCTTTTAGGGGAACAACAAAATCTGTGTGGTAGTTCATCGCATAATGTTCTGAAATTCCAGCATCATTTTCATAGATATTAATAGATGCTGAGCCTTTACTATAATTAGGAAGCGATACATCTGGATTATTTTTAAGGTAGTGATTAGTTACCTTATAAAATATGTTTCCTACTTCTTCAGTTAAATCCGATTGACTTGAAACTGGGCCCCAAGATCTTGCCCACTTGTATTGTTCCTCTGTTGGAAATTTTTCAAAATTTATTCTTTGCTCCATTAAAGAAAGCATAGACCCAAAGGTATACCATTTCTCCCAGCCTTCTTGTTTTTTAGCTGACTCAAGAAATCCATTTATATCCTTAAATAAATTTCTGTAGACATAAACCTTGGGATAAATTTCTTCAAACTTTATTTCTTCTTCTGGTCTCTGCTTTTTAATTTTATGAGTGTTATCGCAGTAAGGATATGTTTGAGATCTTCCACAAATACATTGTTTGGTCATGGCTGCTTATCTCCTGTATGCTTCAATATGGTCCAGAAGAAAGGAATAACGTAACGAATTCCACTTGTTATTTCTTTTACTCCATGGATATAGTTCATATCGCCTGGGAAAAAGTATCCTGCTGCAGGCTTAGGCTTAAACTCTATGCCTTGATTTGGGAAATAAAGTTCGCCACCCTCATAATCATCGTTTAAATAAAACAATCCTGAAAGATCATAGTAAGGGAAATCATTTGCTTTACCAGCGTCTGGACCTGTGTGCAATTCTTTATCTGCATGAGGCTCTTGTCTATACCCTGGAAGCCACCTAACAATTGCTGGACTTGTTGGAAGTGCATCAACATTAAAATATTCATCAACCTCTATCTTAAGTCTAGCTACTATTTTTTCAATTACTAAAGATATTTCTGGATTAATTTTATCTAAGATCGGTCTTGATGCAACACGATTATCCCAGTAGGTTGAGTCGTAAATTACTGTTCCATTTTCATTGTAATGTGTCTCTGTTATGTCCCACTCTTCAATAGATCGAGCTGCTTCCAAAAGAAACTTGTGCTCTTCTGAAGTCATTATGTTTTCTCTAGATTGAATATTGTCTGGAGAGTTTCCAAAGAAACCTGAAGGAGTTATTGAAACTCTTTCATCCCATCCCCAATTACTGGCTGCTTTTTTATCCATATATTTATTATACCATCCTAGGAGTAGGTCCTTTTGGACCAAACTTCGTTTTTATAGATACCGCCGTCTGGCTTTCTATATTTTGCTGAATTTTCCATATTTTTTTTCTGTAGATTAGATGCTTTTTCAATTACGACTTCATGTTGCCAATCTTCTCTTTTAAAGGGAAGCATTTGTGCATAAGGAGTGCCTGCTGGCAAAATGCCAGAGAATCCCTTTACTAAAAAGAACGGCATTGAGCCTGGCAAATTAACATTGTCATTATCAATGATTCCTGAAGTAGTAAGGAATGGCAATTCAAATCTATTAAAAGGTTGTGAATACAATACGCTATAACCTGTAGGAGTTTCTATAGCCCAATCTGGAAACCACGCAAAATGTGTTTCATGATATCCCTGTGGATGTTTAAACTGTGGCATAGGCGGTCTTACAGAGCAAAAATCTTCATATCTCTTATCAGTAATTTTTGCTGAGATAGCGCCAAAATCTCCTTCAAAAAACTCTATGTCGCATGGAGTTTTTAGCGTATACCCTGTGCCCATTATGTCAAAGATTGCTGGACATGCTTTCCAAGTAGGCATCTTACCACCCCCTGGATTTTCCCAGTATTCTCCGTCTGGCTTTTTTGCAAATCTGTCAGCTTTTCTATACCAGTCTGGAATACTTTTAATAATTGGTTCTGGTTTTGATTTACTGTCTTTGTTAAGCCATGGTCTATTTGATACGAATTTAATCGTTAGTGCCACACTGTTTCCCGTCTTTAACGTATACAGTCTTAAGCTTTAATGCTTTAACTTCATGCTCTCCGACAGATTCGCCTTTTTCATTTATTGCATCTCTATACCAATCAGTCCACTCACCTAAAGCAGTTTTTACTGCAGAAGCATTTCCATATGCTTGTGCTGCTTGCTCAGCAACTGGATTGCTAACATAATCATCAACGTTTATAGTAGAATCTTTTAGCTGTCCTAATGACAGAGGTATAATTGCTGCAATTACTTGTCCTGCTTTTATAGTAATTTCTTTGTTAGCAGTTAAAGCTTTTATTGCAAGAGGCAATGGGTGTGGATAAAAAGAAGTGGATATGACAGATGAAATAACTTCAAAATCTTTATTAAAGAAATTTGGAGGGTTTACAGCCAACAAGCTTATATTTTTATCGGTGACAAATTTTAAGTTTGTATTAAAGCTTAAAGTTGATTGTCCCCTGCCTGTATAGCAAAGACCTTCTCCTTCTAGTATCTTTACATGATCTCCAGAGTGGTCATTGACTCCATCCCAAATAAACTTAATATCAGTTTTTGCAGAAATGCCCCAGCCTATAGTGTTTGCAAGGGTTACTGGAAAACAATGGTATGCGTGTTTGTCAAAGGTCGCATCCATCCAGTCTCTTACTACTGATAGAGGTTCTACAACAAAAGCGGTTGGAGAAGTTCTATAGGCATTTATTTCATTACTCATTAGTCACCTGTCTCAATAAACATTTCTTGTGTATGGAATTTGGCGCTATAGTCTAGCATTGTTACTATTGAATATTTAGTTCCTGATACAACCTTTTTAGCTTGATGAGGATACATAAAGTTTGAAGGGAAAATAAACAGGTCTCCTGCTTGTGGCTTAATGTTTAGATTTTGCAGTCTAAAGTAAAGCTCTCCACCCTCATAGTCGTCATTGAAATATCCTACAAGTGAAACTGTACAGTTGTATGAATAGCCATGATCGTGGTGCTCCATAAAGTGATTTCCAGGCTCGTATCTAATAAAGTTAAATGCTTCCCAGTATCTTAAATTATGAATGTTATATGTTCTACAATAGTCACGAACTGCTTGGTATTGAGGGTCATAGCACTCTTGCCAAATTTCTCTCAGCTTATTGTCTGCTTCTTTTTCTCCATAGATATCTGTCTTCTTGTATTTAAAGTCAACACAATCCCTGTAGTCTGGCATTCTTTCTTGGTAGCCCACGTAAGCTGGCATCCACTCATACTGATTATCTTTTGCTGCAAGGATTTCTTCAAGTCTTTCTGGGATGTTTCCACCTGTTGGCAATACATTTCTATAGCACCAGATTCCGTTTCCTAAATCAATTTTTTCTGTCCAGGTCTGCTTGATTGGTCTGTGTTGCTCTGCTTCCCATTCGCTAATATACTTTTGGTCTTGCAGCTTTTTAATTTCTTGAGCTGGGTCTATCGTTTCCATTTTTCTCCTTAGTACGGTGAAGATGCTGCTGCAGCAGCATTTTGAATATGTCCCTGGTGGGCCATATCATTTAAATCCATCATTACAACAACGCAATACTTTGTTCCAGATTTTATTGGAAGCGATGCGTGTTCATATATATAATTAGACGGGAAGATTGCTATGTCCCCTGGCTTTGGCTTTATTATTTTATTATCCATTCTTGGATAGTATATCTCTCCGCCTTCATAATCATCGTTTAAGTAAATTACTGCTGACACAGCTGCTTTATACATTGGGCCATCATCTGCATGAATTTTAAACTCTTTGCCTTCGCCTTCATACTTTACAAAATTAAACACCTCGTAGTAGGTTACATTAATTCCCCAGTATCTACAATAATGATCAATACAAGATTTAAGCTTTTTATAAATTTCATCATACACTTGCCATAGCTCAGCATTTTCTTCATTCTGTTTACCGCCAAGTGTGCTGTAGTTCATCTTAAAATCAACACAGTCTCTAGCCTTTTTAATTGGCTGATCTGAATTTGTTACACGGGCTTCGTTCCAATGATACTTAGTTCCTGGCTTTAGATTCTTTTCTAGTGTATCTATGTACCACTGTATTCTTGTTTGGTCTAATGCATTGTTGTATAGGTCTAAGCCTAACGCCTCATTGGTTACTTTAATGTCCCCAAACATTACGTCTGCCTTCCTATTTGAAGAAGTTTCAGACCTGTCTTTTTCAAACCAGTCATCTTGTATATTAGTCATGCTTCAAGTATAGCATTTTAGATTTATAGATACAAGCCTATATACAAATAATAAGGGGGCCAGCTCTCGCTGGCCCCCTTATTTTATTTATTTTAAGATATTACTATGTAGTTTCCTGCTATGAACCATTGTGATGGCTCGCATCTTATGTCATAGACATCCTTTGCTGGAAGCTTTTCAATAGTGTCAACTGTCTCAAATATTATCTCGCAAGATTCTATTCTTAGGGTTACAAGTATGTCTCCAACTTGAACCTGTCCAGTCTCCTTATATTTAATTAGTTCGCCTTCTTTTACAAAGATTGGCTGTCCTTCTGAGAATAGTGTATCAGAGCCGTTGAACTTAATTAAATCTTTTTGACTTAATTCATGCTTGACAACAGTTGTCTCGCTAAGTGTTACCTTATTTCTTAGAACTATATCTGAAGTCATATCTCCATTGTTTAGTTCAGATGGATCAATTGTGAGAAGTACATCTCCAACCTTTACATCTTTTGCTAAGATATATCCATTTGAAGTTAACAGCTGTGAGTCTTCTTCAATACAAAACTTAGACTTAAAGTAAGGTCCAAACCCTGGTGGGAAGAACGGTGGGAAGAACGGTCCGAACCCTGGTGGGAAGAACGGTCCAAACCCAGGCGGGAAGAACGGTGGGAAGAATGGGAAGTACGGGAAGAACGGTGGGAAGTATGGTGGGAAGAATGGGAAGTACGGGAAGTACGGTGGGAAGTATGGTGGGAAGAATGGGAAGTACGGGAAGTACGGTGGGAAGTATGGTGGGAAGAACGGGAAGAATGGGAAGAACGGTGGGAAGAACGGGAAGTACGGTGGGAAGTATGGTGCGGTTGTAGTAACGCTATTTGAAGAAGCTGAATAAGGGCTATTACCATTTGCATTCTTTGCAAGAACTTGATAAGTCTGCGCTGTTCCAGCCGTTTCATTAATTGTTGTTGATGTTACTCCTGCAGCAAGATCATAAGTTGGTCCATCTGAGGACTTAAGAGTATATCCAGTATTTGGAGTTCCTCCTAAATTAGATGGTGCTGACCAAGAAACTACGTCTTGATTAGCATTTGGAGAAGATGCTGTTGGCGCTGATGGCGCATTTGGCAAAGTAGTTGGAGTAGCTGCAGAGGAAGTAGCTGGTAAGCTATTTCCTGCTGCATTTGATGCTACTACAGTAAATGTATAAGATGTTCCTCCATTTAAGCCAGGAAAGGAAAATGAAGTTCCTGTGGTGCTTTGTGTTGTTGTAACTGGAGTTGATGTAATTGTGTAAAGTGTTGCTGGTGGAGATGCAGCTGGTAATTCCCAAGTTAGGTTTACTGATCCATTTCCGCTTGCTCCGCCATTTACGGCAGTAGCAGCTAAAGATGTGACTGCATTTGGCTCTAGGAAGTTGTCCTGGGCCGATGATTGAATACCTACTCTTTTATTTGCCATTTATATCTCCTATAATTTTATTTATTAAGCTGTTAGGTCTCCGATAAGGACCCATGTATTTGCTGCTCTCTTAAACAATGTTGCCGAAGAGTAACGTGCTCTTAGCTTTAATCCTGGAGTTCCATTTACTGTTGTTCCTGAACCAGCTGTAATTGTTACGTTTCCTGTATTTGCTCTAAATATATCAAGTGATGTTCCTACTGCATATGTTCGTGCATTTGTACCATCTACTGGAACAACAATTACTACATCTCCTGTAGAATCTACATCTAGCCATCCATCGTGGTAGTCTGCATCATTAATTCCAAAGCTTGCTGTTTTATTAGTGACTGTTGTATATGAAGCAACCTTACCTGCAATTGCTGTTGTTACTGTTGAAGCAAAGTTTGCATCATCATTTAAAGCTGCTGCAAGTTCATCAAGTGTATTTAGTGCTGCTGGAGCACCTGCAATTACTGCTGTAACTTCTGCAAGAGCTTCAGACTTAGCTGTTGCAATTGCTGCTGCTTGAGCTGTTGAAACTGGCTTAGCTGAGTCTGCTGTATTATCAACATTGCCTAGTCCAACATGTGCTTTTGTAACACCCGATACAGTTCCTGTAAATGTTGGATCTGCAAGTGGTGCTTTTAGCGCTACATTTGAAATTGTTGCATATGTAGATGCTGCTGTTGCTGTTGCAAGCTTTGTATCGATTTGTGCCTGAATTCCTGAAGTAACACCATCTACGTAAGCAATTTCTGTTGCTGAAACATTTCCTATTGATGTTGTTGCTGGAAGAACAACTGTTCCTGTAAATGTAGGTGATGCTTTTGGAGCTAAGTTTGTATTAATTGATGTTATTGATGTATTGATTGCAGTAATGTCAGAAGTCTGTGTAGCATTAACTCCTTGAATTGCTGTAATTTGACTACCCTTAGTAGCAAGATCTGTTGTATGTGTGGCAAGAAGAGTATCTTGATCTGTATTTTTTGTTTCAATGGCTGCGATTGCTGCTGATTGGGTTCCATTGACTGTTGTTAAATCGTTTATGGCAGTAGTCTGTGTAACATTAATTGCCTTGATAGCTGTAATGTCTGTTTCAGCTGTTGTTAGTCTTGGGCCATATAGTTGAACTGCATCTATATCTGCTTCGGCTGAATCAAGTCTTGCATCTAAGCTGTCAAGTGCTGAAGTGTTGTTGGTAAAGTTGGTTGTTGTTGATGAAATAAATGTATCTAAATTAGACTTTTGAGCAACTGTTTCAAAATCTACAATTATTTGATCATTGTAATTTGTTAAGCCAGTTCCTACTGTTACTGGTATTGCTCCTGTAAACTGTGTGAAGTTAAGAGAATCTGTTCCAAGCTGGAAGATTTCTCCTGCTCTAGAGCCCTCTGTTAGAAGAACATATCCGTCACGAGCATTTGCAGTTCCTTCTTGTGTAAATGTAAAGAGGCCTTCTCTGACTTCTCCGTCTACGCTGTTATCTGAATCTGTTGCACGAGTTAAAACTGCTGCTGCTGAAGATCCACCTGCATTTGTTACTGTATAAATACCATTTTGCTTTGCATCTGTTTGGTTCTTAAGAAGAACTCTATCTCCTGCGGCTACTGTAATGCCATCAATTGAAAGTGCTCCATTTGCGGAAGCTGTTAGTCTTTCTCCAACTCCATTTCCACCTGATGCATCTGCTGTTCCAGCTGCTCTAGTTGAAGCAAAGTTTGCTGTTGATGCTACACGAACTGAACCCTTAATTTGAAGTCCTGAACTTAATGAAGCAACGTCAAGCTTTGTTGCCCAGAATGACTCATTAATTTGATTGTCTGGTATCAATGCGCTATTGTTAAGTGAAGCTACTCCACCTGCAACACCACGATCTGAAACTGGAAGATAGTCTGTATCTACTGTATTTGCTAAACCTGCAACTGCATCTGTTACATATGTCTTATTAGCAATTACTGAAGTATCTACTGCGACTGCAAATGTGTTTCCTGTATCGTTGTATACTTTAGTAATACCATTACCCTCAACAAATGCTGAGTTAATTGCATCTTGTGCAAGTTCTGTAAAGTATGAATTGTCTACTGATATTGTTATGGTGTTTGCACCATCATTGTAAGTCTTTGTTAAACCTGAACCCATTGTAAGGGCATTGTTAACTGCATCTTGTGAAATTTCTGATATTGCTACGTCTGAATTATTAGCATATGCAAGGGCGGTCCATGTTGCGGTGCCGTTACCAAACTTAAATAAGTTTGTGTCTGACTCAACACCCATTTCTCCTGCTGCCAAAATTGGATTTACTGAGGTCCACTGTGAGGCGGTTCCTCTTCTTACTTGAATTCTTACTGTTGACATTTATGCCACCCCTTATTTAGACTTATTTGGTAATTATAGCATCACAATAATTCCAAAACAATTAAGCAATTGTTCCAGAATCGAATGTGTAGCTAAATGTATCTGTTGTATAGCTTCCACCATCGGCAAACTTTGTTCCTACGGTGTTTACTCCATTAGCAAAAACGCTGTATACTGGCTTGCCATCGTAGTCGATAGCCAAACCAATGTCCATGAATGTTAATGCTGTTGGATCTTCTGTTGCATCTGTTAAAAGAGCAATTTCTCTCCAAATTCCGCCAATCTGGATTTTTAGTCGTCCAGTTGAGGAGTCAAAAGCTAGGGGGGTTGAATTTAAGACTAAGTTTTCTACATTTACTGCTGCATCAAAAGTCGCAGCACCTGCTACATTAAGGCCATTTTTTACCTTGAAGTTTTTATTTACTGTTGCCATTTAAGTTCACATATCCCCTAATTGTTTTGTTGGGGTTTTGAAAGGACCCCATACCTTCTTATTTAATTATTTAATTAATGTTGCGTATACCATGACATCTGTCGAGGCATATACTGTGGTTACTGATATTGAAACATTTCCTGAAACATAGGCTGCTGAAATTGAGCCTAGATCTCCGTTGGTTCCAATTGAACCAAATTCTGTTATTGCTACGTTATTGCTGGTATCAAGTGTGAGCAAGATCTCAGAAACTTGAGTATTTGCTCCATTCTTGAACTTAACAAGAGCCTTAGCTGTACGATAATCTGCTGCTGCCCATGTGAGAGCATTTACAGTGCTTGCTGATGATACTGTTGTGGTTGCTGCTTTGACTGATGCTACATCATTTACATTTACTGCTGTAAATGCTGTTGTACCATCTTTTACTGCATTAAGAGCAGTTGTTGCAGCTGATGTAGCAGCTGATTGCGCCGCATTTGCTTTAGTTGTAGCATCTGAAGACGCTGTTGATATAGCTTCTGATTTAGCTGTTGCAATTGCTGCAGTAAGGGTTGTAGATTGATTTGTATTAGCTGTGTCTACATAATCTTTTGTAGTTGCATCTGTTCCAGCTGTAGGAGTTCCAAGACCAGTGATCTTGTTTGTGCCCATTGCAAGGTTGCCAGACATTGTGTCGCCAGCCTTGGATACCTTTGTGCCTACTGATGTTGTAAGCGTTGTTGCAAAGTTAGCATCGTCTCCGATTGCTGCTGCTAATTCATTAAGTGTGTCTAGAAGAGCTGGAGCTGAATCAACAAGTGCTGAAACTTTTCCATCTGCGTAAGTATTAGCTGATGCTAATGCTGCTGCTGACTTTGTTGTTGCATCTGTTGCTGCTGCTGCGATAGCTGCGGCTTGGGCTGCATTAGCCTTAGATGTAGCATCTGCTGATGCAACTGCTTCTGCTGCTGCTTTAGCTGTTGCAATTGCGGTATTTCTATCAGCAACCTCTGTAGCAATTGCTGATGCAATTGCTGAGTTACGTGCTGTTGCTTCTGCTGCAACCTTTGTTGTTGCATCTGTTGCTGCATTTGCCTGAGCTGTTGTTGCTGAGCCTGCTGCATCATATGCAGCTGCTGTTGCAGCTAATGCACGAGCATTAGTAAAATATAAATTAGCTCCTGCGCCTGTGCCTTCCGCTAAAGCATTAGTTGTATGATTTGAAAGGCTTGAAACTGTTCCTGTTACATTACCAGTTAGGTTACCTACAAAAGTTGCTGTAATTGTTCCTGCAGCAAAGTTTCCATTACCATCACGCTTAACAACGGCATTAGGTGTATTAGCTGTATCAGCTGCTCCACCAATTGTTGAAATGATAAAAGCTGTTGAAGCTTCTGTTAATACATTATAGCCATTTACTGTTGCGACTGAACCGTCGACAATAAGGCCATTTTTTACTCTAAAGTTTTTGTTTACAATTGCCATAATTTATGACTCCTCTTACTGCTTTTATTTACTTTAATGCCGTTCTAAAATATCTAGCCGTTACAGCAGTTGAAACTGGTGTGACTGTTAGATTAATTATACCATTAGATTGTTCAAATAATACATTGGCAAGGTTGCTGCTTGTATTTGAGACTATGTCTGACTC
>Ga0209297_1000054_pt1 | contig 90786 bp, 92 predicted proteins | sample S_130805_MF_Meta_FD_187322 | JGI IMG/M metagenome (GOLD analysis project Ga0209297, IMG submission 187322) | Freshwater microbial communities from Lake Simoncouche, Canada to study carbon cycling - S_130805_MF_MetaG (SPAdes) (version 2) | ecosystem: Environmental > Aquatic > Freshwater > Lake ...
CTACCTGATAATAATATTTTTCAAAGAACTAATATTTTAAATTATTGAGGTAAAGTTGCCTAGAGTGTCGTTTTTGGTTTTTCCTATAAAAGTTAGAAGTAACTCTTTAGCTTGCCACTCAATAATTTATTTTTGTTACCGAAGCAGGATTCGAACCTGCGGTCATTGGAGTATTGGTGTTAGGTCACCACTCCTCAGACTATTCCTAATTAGCATTAAGCCGCTCTGCCATTCAGCAATCTTGTGATTGATTAGATCACAATTTTCTTCACCTTATCTAGGTGGTAATTTGGATTGAACTCGCTTTTCGCGATATCATCGAACATTGAATATCCGTAACCGTAGTAGAAGCGAACTTTATCTCCTGCGAGTTGAGTTGTTCCATATGCAGCTAAGTCTACTGAGTACACATATGGGCTACCACATGCTTTTACGTAACTCATATAAGAGCTATAACTTGATCCGCGATTACATTCGTTATCAGAAAGGATGAAAATACGATCATACTTACGTCCTGATCTTTGTGCTTCCATCCAAGCTGAAGCTAAACTTGTACCACCCATGCTTGATTTCATCGCTGATGCGATTGAGAATACGTCAGAATTTGCATTCCATTTTACATATTCAGCATGTGAACCGAAACGGATTATATCTCCATTTGTTGCCTTTGCAATGGTTGCTGCGATTAACGCTGCTTTATCCATACAGGTGCTAGTATAGTTTGTCTTACGCATTGGGTCCAATACTCGAGTAGTCATAGATCCTGAGAAATCGACCATCACCAATGTTCTACCTGGAAGCATCTCGGCCAAATTTGGAACAGCCGATTCATAACCTGCAAGTAATGCTTTCGCAACCTTACGGCTATCTACCGTGCTGAACTCAGCATTAGTTACTTCGTGTGCTAAATCTAATTGGTATGGCATAACCTTACCTTTTCGGATCGATTCCGCATCTGAAAGTAGAGCACATAGTTTATCAACAGTTGTTGCTTTGCTTACAGTTTTCAACACGTTTCTGATGTTTCGGATAGCTGCAAGAATTCCAAGTTTGTTCTCAGTTAAGAGGGCATCCCAGTTTTCTGCCTTTGCTTCTTTCAACACTTCTGCGGCTTTTGCTTCATCGAGCTTTCCTTCTTTGACAGCTTTTGCAACTTCTTGACCAGCATCAGATTGAGCAACTTCCCATGTATCTGCTGAAACGTTTTCACCTTTCATGATGGCAGAAAGAACTGCTACTTTTTCTCCGTTCACATCTGCAAGAGCTTTAGACTCCTTTGGATTTGGGTGAACTAGGTTGATGACGTCGACTAGTGAACTTTTATATTTCAATAGTGAGTAAGAATCTAATTTTTCAAGTGCTTCTTTGAAACCTTTCTTCATTGCATTGGTCACGGCAGTCTTGTTCATTGCTGAGAAGCATGCGATAATTTCTGACATGTCGTCTGGTCTGAAAAGAGTTCCGCCTGACTGTGTTTTCTTATTCCACAATGAGTAGAATCGTTTTGCCCAATCTTGTCCAGCACAGTGTGGTGCTAAGTAGCTTGCAGCTAAATGGTTTACTGAGCGCATTCCTTCGCCAACGCAACGTGAATACACGATACATTGTGCAGTGAAGTACGCATCTTCTTTTGCACAGTCATCAATTAGAGTTTTAATCTCCTTCATCGTTTCAGTTTCTGAACGATAGAATTGGTTCTCTAATTTTAGAGTGTTTAACATAGTCAAGAGCTTCAACCACTTATCAAGTGAGTAAGCATCATTTCCTTGACGGTTCTTAGCGTCTGGTTTTGGCAGGTTTACAGCCTCAACTAGCTTCACATCAGGTTGCATAGTAGCAAGTGTGTTGCGAAGATTCTTGTTTCTGAATTTTGTCATACTTTTAGTACAAGGTTTTACTTTTTTTGTTTTTATTCTTGCTCACTCGAGTTTGCAAAGAAGTGTAATAGTGAACGGATATTTCTCTGTTCGCTAGTTAGGCGATCATAGTCGATTCTTCGTTCTTGAATCTCTTTTTGTATTGCAGCATTTTTATCTCTTAATTCAATAAGATCTAAATCGCTACTTGTAATCTCAATAAATGCTGCTTCTCTTGCATCTGCATTCGAATAGACTTTCTTTCCAGCGTCATCAACTTTTGAATTGATTTCACTTTTAAGTGTTGTCTCAGTATTTGAAATCTCGGTGGAGACTTCTTGAGATTTTTGAGTTTTTCCAAGAATCTGTAATTGCACATCGGCAATTTCTTGCGGTAAACTCAATAACCTATTGCTTAATTCTGATAGTTTTTCGTTATTCATAAAGTTATTATACTATGAATTTGAGCAATATTAAATTTTTTGTCAGAGAAAATTGCAAAAGCCGTTTTTCTTGTAAGCGAGCTACCACTGCTCTACCACGGCAAGTAATTTTTTAGTTGTGCCGTGGGATGGATTCGAACCACCGACCTCTTCCTTATAATGGATTTCGAAGTAACTTTTACGTTGCTACTGACAAAGTTGCGATGGAGTGGATTCGAACCACTGATTTCAAGCTTATGAGGCTTGTGAGATGACCGCTTCTCTACCCCGCAATATATTTTTTTCGTAGCGAAATCGGGAATTGAACCCGAGACCTCAGGGTTATGAATCCTGCGCTCTACCGACTGAGCTACCTCGCCATTTTTCTACCTAATCTCCAGCCTTCTGGTATAAGTACAAAATATTCCCGGCGGTCCGTACGGGGCTCGAACCCGTGATCTCCTACGTGACAGGCAGGCGTCCACTCCATCTGGACTGACAGACCAATAAAACAAAAAACCTCAACTTTATGGGTTGAGGTTTTCAGATTTGAAATATCTTATAAAACTCAACTTCGATGCACACAATCACGATCTGTCCCTACCTCTAATGAAGGTATGAAACTGCGTTCGATCATATTTTTGAAGATTTGCATCTGCCGGTTGTTTATTTTTTATTATTTATACTCAAAAACTAAAAAGATTTTAAGTTTATGTTAAACTTTTTTCTGGGTGTAAATATACTACTTATTTTTGAATCTAACAATTGAAGCAAAAATTAATGTGAACCAGTAAAATATTTGTCACGTAAATATTGATTCCAGGCCTCGCGTTTATTACCATTGATAAAAAACCAGCCGATGTGTAATTCAAAAAATTTTACTATTTCATATTTCATAAAGTAATAATACTATTTAATCTATAACAATAAAACTTTTTTGTTAAATTTTTATTATTTATTGAGAGATTAGCTTTTCTTGCTGTCTTTCTTCAAAACTTAAGAGACCCTTACCGTATGTTTTGAATCGCGCGGAATATCTCTTCTTGACTCTTTCTGACACAGGTATCGGATTTCCCTCTTCATCAATTCTAACAAATTTCATGTTAGTATGTAGACCAACGTCTTGTTCTCCGGTGTAAACGTTATGCTTTCTGACCTCAATATAGAGAGTAACTGAGGTTGTTCCAAATTCTTTTACTGCAGCGTAGACTTTAATAATATTTCCGAGCTTAATTGGCATTTTAAAAATAAGTTCATCAATTTTAATAGTGACCATTCTTGGAGTATCACAGATCTGTGACGCATATGCTCCAGCACTCTGATCGATTATTCCAAGAAGAGTTCCACCAAACATGTTTGAATGAACGCCGATGTCTGACGCTTTACAGATATATGTAGTTACTAATTCCATTTATTATGCAAGTAGATGATGAAGTATGACAATCTGTATTCCTAAAACGACAATACCAATTACTGTACGCACAAGCTCCATTCGATTCTTGTACATATCTAATTTTTCTTCTAGTGAAAGTTTACGACAATTATATAAATGGTTATTCTTCATATTAATTTGATAAAGGTGCCTTAATTTGTGGGTGAGATTGATGATTTTCTAATACAAAATCCGTATTATTTAAGTGCGTTACTAATGAAATATCTTCTGATAAAGATTTGAAGAATGCTTCAGTTTTCATATGTTTTAGAGTTGGTAATGGATATGGTTCTCTTGTTCGTTTAGGTAATTTAGATATATATTCCATTCTTCATTAAGTTCATCTAATTTATTAGCAATCAATCTTAATGAATGAGACGCCATGGATGCCTCTACCTTTAATACAAGCATATGTATTACTTGTAAAGGTAGACACAAAGATAGGCTCCAATACGTTCATAATCGCATGGTGAACTATCCTGTCTGGATAATAAGGCAAGCTAGATATTACTCTTTCCTTACCTTCGAAAATTTTAAATGTCTTGTATTGAGAAGTGGTAAAAGTTTTAAACAAAAGAGCTTCATTCAATTTAAGAATGTTTATGTCTTTTTCGTTATCATGTGATATAACACCACTCTTCTTTGTTTTACTTTTCCTAGCAATAACATCTGCTAATTCTAAATTGTCAATTGAACAAACATCATTAAATAGATTCCCAACTCGCTTCACAAAACTTTCTCAATCACATTATAATTCTTCTGTTATATAATCTTTAAATAAATCTAGGAAATTATTACCTAAATATTGCGCTTCTGCATCAGTACCAACATAAAGGGCCGATGGAACATACGTAATAGTATTGCCATAATGAGTACGATAATACGAAAAACCTTTCTCTAAATCAAACCAGATTCTCCATTTCCTTTGATTTGAATCAGACCAATTAGGTATCCAATTGGTGAATGACCTCATAGCCTTAACGATTACTTTAAGCTTAATAAAAGCGATTTCTCCTTTGGTTAAGTTAATAAACTTGTTATTGAAGTTGGTTATATTTAACCCCAAGTATTCACAAGCAATTTCAAAAGACTTGATGTCTTTATACGATTTGGGTTTGCTTGTCTGTCTAGCTATTTCAGCTAATTGGTCATCAGTTAAGGTGATTGACATACCATTGATATCGATTTTCATTTATTTTTATTTTATTGATTTAACCTTTGCTTTAATAGTTGCGTTCTCCGAAGATACTAACACCTAACTAAATTATGTAATTTTTTACCATGCTGGTAAGGTCTGTGCCGTTATGTTTTAGCAAGTTGCTGATGGAACATTCGTATTAGTATTGTTATAATTAGTATTATAATACGAAAAACCGCATCGTGTTTGACACACAACCTTTTTATATGTAATATGCTTTATATTCTTCCAAAGCTATCTTAGCGCAATGTACCGCTAAATCGTTAGATTTTAGGCAAAGGGCTGATGGAACATCCGTAGCAGCATGGCGATAATCAGTAACATAAGACGAAAAACCGCCCTTCATTCTCCACCAATTCCAATACTTGTATTCATTGGAGTTTTCCCAATCTGGATACCACCCTTCATTTAGTGCTTTTATTATTACCTTAAGCTTTTTAAATGCTACCTCATCCTTTGTATCACTTGATGTGAAGACACTCTTAGAATCGATATTAAGGACACTGCAAGCATCCAAAAACGATTTAACCTTACTTCTGATATCCAGAGGTTGTTTGAAAAACTTTTCAAGTACTGATTTTTGGTCATTATCTGATGCTTTAAACATTTCATCCACTTCTGATTGAGTTAACTCAATTTCGGTTGAAAATGGATTCCGTTTAGCATATTCCTATATTTTAGATTTCCAACCAGAGCAAGCAACATTATAAATTTGTTTAAGATTGTCTCTGGTAATAATTTGTTTTGACATGGTATATTTATTAAAATTTATACAAAGATACTAAAGATTTTTGAATCTACCAAATATTATGATAAATAATCTGATGGTCTATCTGATGTTGTTTTTTCAATTGTTATCATTGATAATTTCTTTTAATCGTTTAATCTCAGCGATTACATCATCACCTAATTCAATTTTAGACATCATTGATAAGTCTACTACTTGAGATTCTAATACTTTGATTAGCTCGTCTTTTGCTTGTTCTTTACTCATAACTTTCTATTTTATTTTCTTTATATGTTATTGTGATTAGTTTGGTTGGGATATTCCATTTATCATAATATTACAAATTTAAAATTAATATTTTTATTTAATACAGAATCTCGTTTCAATACTAATAAGCCATGTCCATCTAATTCGCTATCCATGGTCAGTTAATTTTTTATATTCCTGAACGCCGCGTTCCCATCCGACATAAGCATAGAAAAGAGTCATTAATTCAGTTTTACTTAAGATTACAACACGTTCATCTCCGGCCTTATCTTCATTAATAATATAGATATTGCTGCTTGCTTCAAATTCAACGGTCGCATCAGTTGTCGATCCGTCTTCAAAAATAATTTTTCCAATTTTAAATCTCGGCATGGTTATCTAGGTCTAGTTAGTAATATTTCGATTTTTGGTCGAATTGTACGTTCTATCTTAAACGCTGGGGCAGAGTATGCTCCAATAATTTTCTGTACTGTGTCTGGCCCAGGAATACCATTCATTTGACGATTGTTAAAACCTTCGTCAAACATTGTGGCACCTCGATCCTCAATCTGAGTTAGCGGTTTTGAAAAATCAAAAATTATTTTATCGGCACCTGCACCATTTGTGGTAGTTGGGTTAAACGTTTTGAAATCCCAGCCTTTTTCTACAATAAACATATATACCTCATGACCCAATCTTCCAGTAAAAGTTATTCTATTTGGCCATTTACCGGCTTCTTCTCGTAACTCAGAAAGATATTCTGACATGACTTGAAATACGTCCTGCGTGAATTGCGCATCTTTTATTATAGGAACATTAAACCGCATTTGTAGTTATTGTAAATTCACCAAGTTGCTTTTTAGGATGCAACTCGCTACTAATTTTTCGAAGAATCGCATTTACACGATCACTACATTTACCGTCAAGCCACATTGTTCCATTATTTCTGCAAGTAAATGTGCGTTGCGCATCATCCATGCATTCAAATTTAAAAGAATCTGAAGTATCATGAATTACACCAAAATGGAAAATGAATACTTCTCTCGAATAATAGTCTGGCTTTGCTTCTGCAAATTTTGTCAGAACATCGTAAACTTTCTCAGCAATATTGGTTGGTAACTTTTGCATTATTTCTTATTTAAGAACATCCATGATTTTCGATTCCTGAACGCTGGCTACTGCAAATTCTGCAATAGAATCTTTAAATCGAGCAGTCAATTTAGTTTCAGCTTCTGAGATTGACTCAGCTGCGACTAGATACTGTTCTTTAATTGTTTTTGTGCGACCTGAACGGTCATCGATTGTTTCAAATTTTACAGTTGCTATGTAATACATAATCTATTTTGTTTTTTTGTTTGTTTTTCTTATTTTATCAATATATGCATGACACTCGCTTGGACCAAGAAGAGCATCATATTTGTCTAGTCGACGAAAAAATTCATCGTGCCCGGCTTCTTTATATTCCTGCTTAAGAGTTTTAAGATCAGGTAAATATCTTTTTTCGAATCCCATGTTATTATATACTCCGAGTTTTTCCGTGGTTTATCTTGAAGACTGGAAAACGTAAAGAATTGTTACCATGCTGATCAGTAGTCTCCTCAAAATAAGTAACTGTTATGATTGCATCAACTATTTTTTCAGGATGGTCATAATATTCACGGCGTTCATTTATTGAAAATCCACTGCCTACTTGAACTCGATTTCCTTTATGCTCAATAATAACTGCACTTAGCATTGTCTCCTCGACTTCACGTTCATTTACGATAACTCGCTGTGGACCCATAATCGTTTCAACTACTCTATATTCGGCATCAAAAAATTCTTTAAGCTTTAGCATATTTTTTGTGCGATCGCCTTCATAACCAACGTCACGACGTGCAATCAATCCTTCCCATCCACGTTCTTTTGCAGTCTGTCTAAAATCAAGTACATTCTGTTCAGTGTAGACTCTAGTTTGAGGTAATGTTGCAAGAATAGGTGAATCAGTAAAGATATGACGATGTCTTCTGTACTGTAATTTTTCTTCTCCGTGACCATTATCGAATTCTTCAAGTGTTAGGCAATCAAATACCCAATATCTAGGTTTTTGAATAGTATGATCTTTACGCTGAATCTGTTTCAGGATTCCCTGGAAGTCATCTGTGCCATCTTCATTCATCATGCATATTTCACCATCCAACACACAATCGTTTAACCCCAGGCGTTCTATTTCCTCTCTGACTTTTCCAAGAGTTTCAAATTCTTTACCGTTTCTTGAAAAGAACTTAACACTACCATTTCTAATTATTACGATACACCGAACTCCATCTAATTTACGCGAAATATACCAAGTACCATCGGCCAGGTTGACCTTTTTAGCTTTGGTAAAATCATATGCAAGTGCGACATCAAATGTAGGAATTAATCCGGGAACAACTCGATTAATCAGACTAGTTGTTGCTCTGGTTTCAAGGTTACGATCGATTATTTGGTAGATTAGATAATCGAATTTTGAATATTGTGCAATAAAATTATTAACAGCTTCAATTGCATTGTGACCAGTAAGATGACGATCATTTAAGTCGTCCAGTAAATAGAAAAGATTGTCATATACATCAACTGCTGCCGTAAGATCTGATCTCTTTTTAAGATTAGCAGAAGTTACACCATATTGTTTATATGGGTGATATGTGTATTTCAACACATTGCAGATGAATTCGTCACCTGAATACTTTTTAAGAATTTCGATTTTGTGATTTGTCGAATTTGAGGAGTTCATCTCAGCGATGAAATTTGCAAGATTCTCGAAACGATCAGTCATAATAGTATAATATTGGTGTATTACTATTATACTAAATTATTGTAGTTAATTAAATAGTAAGGTCACAATTATCACTTCCATGTTTATCAAACCAACCGGCAGTAAGCTCGACTGCAAATCTGGCAGGTTTTTTACTAAAATATCTTGGCAGTTTATGATCAGCTTCGCCAGTAGTCGGCACCATTGTTTCGTGACCAACATATCGCATTGCAGAATCAAAGAAGATTATATCTAATGGAAAGCGTACGTCCTTCATCCAAAAAGACAGAGGTTGATTTCCATCATATATAAAGATAATTCCTTCACCTTCTTCCGGCTCAGATGTCGCTCCCATAAATCCTTTTGCTTGACTCTGAGCAGTTGCTGCAACTTTTAATCGCAAGGTTTTACCAGCAATTTTTGCGTCAATCTCTTTACCATCTACCTGATTCTTTTTGCAGAATTCTTCAAATAGTGGCACTGTTTTATTATGTCGATACTCGCTCATCATAATTATTTATTTCAGTTCTGTGAAAATAAAAAACGAGTGATCGCATATGCGCCCACTCGCTTGTGTTTAATTATATTAGTTGTGAATTACTTTGCAGGTTCTTCTTCAGGTGCTTCTTCTCCTTCTGGAGCTTCTTCGCCTTCTGGAGCTTCTTCGCCTTCTTTTCCTTCTTCCTCTTCGCCTTCTTCACCACCTTCAAGTTTTTCAACTCTTTCAGTTAAGTCTTCAATCATAGCTTTTAAACTATCAAGAGTTACAGGTTCAGTTTCTTCTCCTTCTGGAGCTTCTTCTCCTTCTGGAGCTTCTTCTTCCTCTGGATTAGCTCCAAATTTAGCGTCAGTATTCCAATCATCGAGTGATTCAATTTTATTGTTTACGATTCCGGCAGGGTTACTGTTTTTTGGGCTATAATCACCCATATCTTGTTCATTTACACAGGTTTTCATAAAGCCTGCAAAGTTCTTTACTCTCATTGTTAATTCAATTTTTTATTATTTATCTGATAAATTAACTCGTTTTCTCAGTTTGTAACTCAGCTTTAAGCAAATTGATCTTTTCATCGATTTTACGAATTGCCTCCATTGATTGACGAAACATCATCGATACTGAAAATAATCGTTGTGCAGACTCGATACCCTTTCCGCTAATCTTCGTTAAGAAGAAATTAATTGGTTCAATAGTAGATGCAGGTAATTGAATTTTAATAGGTGTGGAGTCTTTTGGGTCCATTGCTTGTAACGTATTGTCAAGTGTTAAGACTGACATGATTATCAAGTATGCTTCATTTGGGCCTTTCCATTCAACTTTCTGATTGATTGTATTTTTAAGGAATTTTAAATCAGCATGATTGATTCGAACTTCGAATTCACCAGTACGGCGATTAATCAATTGATTTAATTGGTCTTGCGGAGTTACCGGTTCAGCGATTGCGTCGTCTTGAACTGGTGTAACAGCCGGTGTAGCAACTAGAGTTTCTTCTGCGCTTACTGTTGTGTTTTCGGTATTTTCCATTTTTAGAATATTTTAATCTATTCTACTTAGGACAAGTAAATGGTTTTATGCCAGAGCAGCAGGTTCGACGTCTATTGTAAAATTTTTCTCAATTTGCTTGGCATTTGCATAAGTTTCAGTACCTTTAACTTCTTTGCCGCCTGCGTTCGCTTTAACAAATGCGTATGTCGCATCTTCTTGATTAGTAAAGCTATTTGGGTCTAAATTTAATCTCTTTACTCCATTAATAAGTAAGGAAACTGCAACCTTTGCTGCAGTAGCTTTATCATTTAATAGATCGGGGTTATTTACAAGATCAAGACCAACTTCTTTACCATATTTGTCATATAAATACTTAAACGTTACTCCATTAAATCCGCGACCACGATATTTATATCCATCGCCAGGTGAAGTGTTTCCAGTTTCCCAACCAAGAAAAGATTTTGCTTCAGGTCCATAAATTACATCATAGAATTTTACATTGTCTTTTTTCAATTCTTCCAATTGAGGATCCGTGAATCGGGTAAGTCGTGCACCAAATATTCCTCGTAGTCTGGAATTATCAGTTCCGCTATAACTATATTCTGATTTTGGGATAAATCCGCTTTCTTTACCAATAACTGAAAGTATTCCAACTTGTGAATATGGATTTGTTAAATTTTCTTTTTCCATCTCACCAATTAAAATATTGATATTTGCTGCTTTATCTCCAGTATATGTCGATTTAATTTTTCCACCAGCTACACTAATTGTATTTGGTACAGTCTTATTTGGAGTACTTCCAAATAGCGCAGAATATGTCTGCGGCCCAACTATTCCATCAACTCCAATATTACTTGCAGTTTGAAATGCTTTTACCGCATTATATGTATCTTTATCAAATTCTCCATTTGGCTCCTTAGTAAGAAGCCCTTTTTCTTTTAACTTCTTCTGAAGCTCAGTGACTGCATCACCAGTTGATCCAGACTTAAGTAATTTTGCGCCAGATTGAATTTGTGCCATTGTGATATCTTGTTTATTTTTACTGTTTACTGTGGTAATCATCGTTGCGACAAACTCGCGATCCGTCATCTTGCCTGAAGACCAGTCAGTAAGCGCAGCCAATGGCATGCCAGCCGAATCTGATAACTCTTTCTTATTTTCAGGCGATAGTGCATTAATTTGATCTTTATTTTTAAGATATTGAATCGTATTTGGTTTAGCCATTGCTGCATCAATTTGTGCATCACTTGGAGAATTAGCTGAATATGCAGTAGACTGAGTTTGTCCTTTTATGTCTTGTACACTAGCCGTATGTTCCCAATGCCATGGTTCTCTAGGAATATTTGAAAATCCATATGTTGCGGCATTCGCTTTTAACCAATTTAATGATTTATCGTAATTTGCTTGTTGTTCTTGTGATAGCGGACGTTGTGCTCCAGGACCTGCAAGATTTAGATCGACTGCGCTACCCCAACCATGATTAGATGTGCCAGGTGTTGCGGCTAGTCCGCCTTTTGAATATAATCCTTTTTCATCAGCAAGTTTTTGTTGTATTGCAAGAGTTCGATACGAATCTGTAATTCCCCAAGTAACACCATCTTTTTTTGCAGCATCCACCATTTTTGAGTAAGCGTCAGCTGCTGTTGGGTTTAACTTATGATTTGATGAATCTCCAGGTAAAGTTGGAATAATATCTAGAGTATCTGCCGAGAGTTGTCCGTTCGACGCTTCATGTATTGCCTTCCATTTATTATAATTTACAAGATATGTCATCGACTAATATTCTTTTCTTTTATTTATTTCCGCCTAACACAAGAAGTCGGTCTAATATAATTAGTTGTGATCGTGTGATAATTGGATACGCTTCTTCTGGAGTAACAAATTTTGCCCAATCGACCTCTTCAATTTGGAGTTGGCTTATTGGCACACGTTCTGTTTCTAAGCCGATTTCAGAAAGATCATTTATTTTACAGATAAAATAGATGAGTTGTCGTTCAACTTTACGCGTTTTACTATAAAAATTAACTAGCTCTGGACTGGGATCGAGCTGTCCAGCATCTAATATTATTCCAGTTTCTTCGCGTAATTCACGAAGAGCAGCAGTAATCGGTTCTTCACCAGCTTCCATGCTTCCTTTTGGGATCCCGCAAATTCCACGTTGCCATGTACCACCAGTTGGGTGTACTAATAATATTTTATTTTGATAGATTATCGCGACGCCGGCTGCCATTCTCTTTTTCAAGTTAGGATTAATGTCTTCGTAACCTTCACTGATATAGTCGTTAAAGTTCAGAATTACCATACTTTATATTCTTATATTTTGCTAATTGTAATGCTTCTCTCTTTTTAACAGATGGTTTCTTAAAAGTCTTGCGATCTCGAAGCTCACGAATAGTACCTACCTGATCGCTCTTCTGTCGATATAACTTAAGACATGCCTCTATTTTTTTATTATTACAATTTATGATAATCACTAGTCTGCGTATTTTTTAAAATCAATTGAATGTTTTGGTTTAAGTAAAGCAGAGTCATAATATCTCTTCTTGTAATACGGTTTTATGTATGTTTCAAATAATTGGGTTTTAAACCAATTTGGTAATTTGGCAACATAAAAATCTTCGTACGCGTTTTCGTACATTTTTATACTTTGTGATGGACTTAGGTTTAGAGAAGTTGAAATTGCATCTAAGTATAAATTATCACCAGACTCAACTAGTCCAAGATGATAGAAATCTAGTGGGTATTCTGAGGCGATTGATTCAATTATTGTATTTACTTGATCTAAGTATTTGAATCTTGAAGGATTAATATCAAACCCTAGAGTATTTGTTTTTTCTTGAACATGAATCGGTCTGTCTTTAAATGCCAGCACATCGAATCGCGTATTAGGTATCTTCTTTTCTCTAAATATTGGGAAGTGTCTTTCTGATTTTCTAAATTTTCCAAATGTTTTGAAGATCTCGGAATTATCACCATCAACTCCGGTGACAGGAAATTTTAAACCTTTGACTTTTGATCGGTCAATTGTTGATTTAGGGATAAATTGATTGCCGCCAAGCTTTTCACAAAGTTCTTCGTATGTTGGAATCGGTTTAGTATTGAATATATAACTTTCATTTACAGTATCTGTAGGATATTTAAAATTATTCCATAAAATGACTGGTGCAGTTGAACTCAATGCTCGAGTTTCTGAAGACTCTGTGATATGGTTAAATACGTCTACTCCATAATTCTCAGAGCAAGCTAGAACTACGCGTTTTTCAAAATTCTTTGGATCTTTTGAATAATATGCTGCATAATCTGTAAAATTCTTTAGTTTCACGAGAATAGTCTTTTTATTATTTATCGCGAGGATAAATAAAATAAAGTATTTTTCATGATTAAGTCATTCAATAATTGGTCCTCGTTAACCGAAGCTATCGCCAAAGGTAAAGATACAATGACCGACCCTACATCTGGCAAGACACATAAGATTACATATAAGGTTCAATCCAATACTAAATTTGTTATGAAAATAATTAACGATTTAGATGTAATTGACGCATCAAATAAATTAACTGCAACTGGAATAGAGGCAATTAAAAACTATCTTAATGATGAAGATCAATTTACGATGACACTCGGTCAATTGACTCCTTCTTTCTTTACTAAAAAATTCATCGTTTATACTATTTTAAAAGATGGTGAGTTATTTGGGAGAACTAAACAGAAGATTCAATTTGAAATTATTGATAGAAATGATGCCTCTGGAGCACCAGTACACCCAAACATTACTGCAGGTATTCAATTTATTGACGATGTGAGTTTCAAAGCACTTTCAACTCTTGCACCAGCAATTGTTACTGATCTACTAAATACTGCAAATCAAGCGCAACTTCCCGATCCAGCAGCAGACGATGCTAAAGCAAAGGATGCCGGAAATAACGAAACAAAGAAAGAACAGGGTAAGAAATTCCTGTATACTATGCGAACAAATAGTAAACTTTATAAAATGGAGTTTATTGAAAATGGTTCAATTACTGCAAAGACGCAAGACGGGTCTGATCCAAACGGAACAGTATCATATGATACACAAAACAAGAAAGTAATGTGGACAACTACATTAGATGATGCTGAATCAAAAGACAGTAAATTATCTAAGAGTACATCAACTCCATTATTTAGTGATTCTGAAATAACAAATACTCAAGATAAAACATTTTTGGAGAAAATGTTCACAGATGCTGCATTTAGAAAGAAAACAATTGATGACTACGAAAAAGACTATGCATCGACTGAATTAACACCAGAAAATCTTCGTAAAATGTTATTTTATAAAGATGGAAAATCAATTTTTGGTACAAATGCTCCTGCTGAAACTCCAGGAGCAGCAACTGCTGGACTAAGTAAAGATAAAGAGAATGCAATTATTAAAGGATTAGCAGATCTTAAAACATCATTTAATACTCCTGCCCCTGCAAAAACTGCTTAAAAATAACATATATTACATGTTTTTAGATAAACGACAATACACACAAATCTATGAAAATTACTTAAATCCAGTTCTTGAACAGGGACCTGCTGTAATTTCAGACGATTTAAACACTCGACTTAAAGGGTATTTAGATAATGACCAACTTCTTACGAAGCTCGGAGAAATCCTAACTGCTCACGACAAAGGAGAATATGAATTAACTGATCTTGATAAAAAGACATTTGGTATATCTGACGAAGATAGACTATTTGTAAAGGTTGATAAATCAGAAAAGGGTGATCCTAAGTTTTTTATGTGGATCATGAATGATCAGTTTCTATGGGGCGATCTAGATATGGAAACAGCAGCAGCTATCTTAAAAGCCGGCGGTGAAGGAACTGACTGGACAGAACGCGGAGTAATTGGTTCAATTGGAAGTTTCTTTGGAGGAAATGGTTCTGGTGATGCTGGAACAGATGAAGGAACAATTGCATCTCTTGCTGGAGCATTCGCACAGATTGCTGCAGAAAAGAGTGTCGATCCACAAATCTATTTTGATAAACTTGATGCTGTTTTCAAAGATAAGTATAACAAGTCAATTAAAGATTTTATGGAAGAGGAATTTAGCGGGTATGGAGAAGTAGTTTCATGTAATCTATATCGTCGTAAAATTGAAGCATCAGTATTACGGGGATTGAATATTTGGAGTATACTCGGAGATGTAGCATTAACTATTGTTACCTTTGGAGGATCTGCATCATTTACTGCAGGTTTAAAAGGTGCAGAAATTGCAAACGCTACATCAAAGGCAAGTAAATTAGCAAAAGCAACTGGCATGGCACAGGCAAGTGCAACACTCGGTAGAGGAATTGGAGCGTTAGCTGATATTACAAGATTAAGTGCAGTATTTGCAAAATTAGAAAAAGCACGTCAAATTGCAGCTTTAGAAAAAATTGGAGTATCTGCAGGAAAAACGATTGAATATAATCGTGGTGGAAAAATGATAGCGCATGAAGTTGTTTCAGTAGGCGAAGGCGAAGTTAAATTAATGGTAAAAGGAACGAAACAGACTTTCTCTACACCATTTGAAAGAGTACCTGGATATCTTACTCCGGAAAAAGCAACCGAGTTATTTACCGTTGCTGGAGTTAATTTAACTCCAATGGGAGTTCTAGCAGCTAAAAAGGCAGGAGATATTGGAACATCTGGTTCAACTCCAGCTGGCGCTGAAGAGCCTGGAATAGCAACAAAGGGTGCAGAAGCTATGGGATGGTATGATACAATGGCGGCAGATCCGAGTGCATATATTGCAAATGCAAAACAGCAAGGAGCATCAGATATTGCATCAATGTTACTTGATCTTAAAAACGGTAGCGGATTATTTGGAAACACTACTGACCAAGAAGAGTGTTCAATTGCTTTACTTATTACTGGATTAACTCCAGAAATGGCAAAAGAAGTTAGTATCGCATACGGAAAGATTGATGCTAAAATGAATGTCTATGCAGTATTAGATGATGAACTTGGTGGAGATATTGCAACCCTAGCAAAAGCATACTGGACAGGTTGTACCGGCGAAGGTGATGAATATAAAGAATCAATCACAAATTTACTTGAAAAGATTAAGAAGAAAGATTAAAACCTAGAATAAGGGATAATATAACGAAGGTGTGAAAGTGATTCTTTTACACCTTTTTCTTTTTCTGAATGAGTCGTCGCATTTGCAAGTTCTGGAGTATCTACTGTTCCTTTACGAACACTATTCCAAAAATCTTCAAACTGATCATCAGTATCACCATATTTTTTATAGATTACTGGAATAATACTTGGCTGACCAAATAATTTGGCATAATTGTTTTGATAATTTGTAATTCTATCAAATGTTTCTTTTTCACTAGAATCAAAATTTGCTGCAGGCAGATATGTTGCGCCAGCCTCTTCTTTTTGTTTGTGAATATCTTGTGCAATCCATGTCTGCATAGCCGAATTTCCCCAATATTTAATTTCTTCTTCCTTATATCCAGCCTTCTGTGCGTCGACTCCAGTAATTAATTTAATAATCTGTTTTCCAATGAATAGTGAAAGTTGACCTGCAGATTTTGTGACTCTCCAGCCTTTCTTTAAGAAATATTTACCGACTCCTTCAAGCATCTTAGTATTAGATGATGCAACGCTTGAATAATATTTAGCAATTGCTTTTTCTTCGCCAACTGCAAATAAACCAGTTGCTTTTTTATCAAATACTTTGACTAGGTGCTCTGCTGGAAATTCTTTAGTTAGAAGCTTGCCGTCTGATCCGATAATTTTTGCAGTTTGTGTAACTGGATCGATTTCCATTGCGATTTTGCTATCCTTTAGCATAGCCTCAACTGCAACATCTGCGTCCTTTGCTGCAAGATCAAGAGCGACTTTTTCAGCTTCACCAAATTCTTTTGAAAAGTTACCAAGTTTTTCTCCATACTTTGAGAAAGCTTTGCCCATTGTTTCAAAGAAACCTTTCAACGGCTTACCGATAAATGGAATCCAGCCAACCACTTTTCCAACAAATGCTTCAAAGAATTTTCCAAGCATGCCAGTAGCTTTGCCTAAAGCCTCAGTAACATTTTTTGCAATAAATCTTAATAATTTAATAGCTGGGCCACTCTCTTTTGCTGGTAATTTAGCTAGCATTTCGCCGCCTTCTTTACTTCCGCCTTTCATCATTGCCATAATTACTGGCTCTGCGGCGTTTGCTCCAGGTTTAAGAAGCTTTATCATATCTCCTGCACCAAATACCAATGCTCCGATTAATGAAATACAGCCTAATAGCCATTTACCTCTAATGAAATAGATGATTGCGTTAATAATATCGGCAATGGCACCGACTCCGGGAATAATAAAATCACCAAATGCTCCAATAATATCAAGTAACAGATGCAGAATACCGATCGGCGATCCGCCTTCAGTAATTCCATCGTATAAACTATTTAGAAAGCCTAAAACTCCACCTTTACTATGTTGAGTTGCAGCTCCTCCAGCAAGGGCTGCATCAAACTCTTCTGGAGTTCCTGCAATTTGACCTGCTGGTGCAGGTGGAGTAGTAGATGCAGTTGCCGGTTTTGCGCCGCCAATTAGAGCAGCTTTTAATTGATCTCCAAATTGAGTAGTTGGAATCGCGGCTGCTGCCTGTTCAGTAAGTAGAGTAGTAAGTTTATCTTTTACACGAAGTCTAAAAATTTCAGCGGCTTCGTTTATTTTAGTTGAATTTGGAACTTTTAGCTTAATTTTAGCCTGTTCAAGTATCTCATTCTTTCCTGAGATAAGTTCCTTATAGTAATTAGTAACTGCTTTTGCACCCTGATTTAAAATCATATCTAGGTGTAGGTCAAACGCAAGATTCTCCGGAATCGACATTTCAGCAAGATTTAGCATCTTTGCTTCCCATTCAATGTTTTCAAAGGTTATTACTGGCGCAAAGATATGCTCATTTCCTTTGAAATATTCATTTATTAGTTTGGTTGACTCCGGTTGAGAGCCGTATGCTGAAACATATTTCATTAATACAGAATCTTTCTTATTATTTATCTAGACTACACAGGTTAGTTTTTAATTATCTTTTCAAAAAGAGAACTGCAGTTTCTTAAATAGCGGTTGTAATATTTATCTAAACGCTTGAAATCAATAGAATTGGGAGGATTGTGCATTTAAACGACCAATTAGTTCTCTAAATAGAGACACGTCATTTGTGCGGTTAAAAAATAGCACAACATATTTTGTCGCGGCTTCAATATGATCGACTGTTGTACAGCTTTCGATTACTCGAATTACTTTCTGTTCTATTTCTTGATTAGTCATATGTGTTTTCACAATAGTTAAGGTAAGAATTAATAAAGGTTAAGTATGCCTTTTTCAAGTCGTCTTGGTCGCACTCATTTAAGTAAATAATGATTTCACGCAAATCATCCGGAGTATTAAACGAAAAAGTTTCACTTAAGAATGAAAATTTATATGAAACTGGGATCATTCCAAAAATCATCGCTTCATATATTCTGGCTGGAATAAATCGACGCTCGTCATATTTTTCTTTAGTAACATTAATCATTACTAAATATTTTTCAAGCGTTGACCATACTGCTTGCCGCATATTTCGATAGGTCAATAGAATATTTGGTTGTAAATTTTCAAGGTCTTTTTGCTTTCCAATGAGTATTAATTTTACGACATTTGGATTTCGAATACTTGTTGTTGATAATAAACCTAACACGTCCATTAGAATTGAACTTTTTGAGTTTCCGCTCTTATAATTTGAAGTATCAATATTTCCATAAAATACAGAAGCTTTCTCTTTTGTATAATTCTCTTTATGTACTGCGACACACTCTAATAAGAACCGATTAGATATTCCTGGAAAATCAATAGATGGAATACTAATAGTTACTACGTCTCCATATATTTTATAAAATGATGTAGGCAATGAAAGATCAGTATCAAGTATTATGATATTTTCCTTAGTATAACCCGACGCAACTGCAGTATCAATAATCTCTTCGAAATCATGAGCATCTTTCCATTTTTTAGTAAGTGTTGAGATGTTTCTAAATCTAGCTTTAAGATATAGTTGTGAATATTTTTTAGTACGAATATTATCCAATACTGTACTTAAATATAACCCATATTCATCAAACACATCGGTTCGATATTTAGCAAATACTTTTCCAAGATCAGTGTCTGGAAATTGAATACCCTTTGGGATTTCACCAGCCTGCAATTCCTTTGGGTAATACGAATAGAAATCAAATTTTTCGACTCCATACGATACTCTAATTGAGTCGATCAACCCTAGTTGATATAATGAATGTCCTGGCGAGTCAATTGTGTGTAGGTCGATTAGACCAAAATATGCATATAGTGCTTTCATATTCTGTTATATTGATTTTAAGTTAACTGGTTTTATTAGATTTTCAGGTCGCTTGGCCCAAGCCAAATACGTATTTAATACTCCATCAGTCGGCATAACGGTCAAATTTCCTTTCTGGAATATCTCCCAGGAATCTTGTGTATACTTACCTATTCCATATAATTCACTAGGTTCGGACCAATCTAGGGTCATCCAGTCTATCGAGAATCGCCGAATAGTATTTGTTCGCCTATTCTTAAAGCCCAATGACGCAAGCAGATCTGCCATCTCAAATGGATCAGCACAGGCTGCTTCAAGAGCATTTGGATATCTTCTAAAAAATTCTTCGCGAATCACATCTACCTGTTTTCTAGAAGTACAGTTTAACATGATACAACAAACGAGCATCCTCCACGGATGCTCGTTGTATATTTCTTGTAGTAAATTATATGGACTATTTCTCATCCGATTTCATCGCTACAAAGTGAGTGATAAAATTCTTACCATATTCAACATTTGGTAATCCTCGGATGATATCGAAACCTGCATTTTTGAAGATGCTCATGATTTCTTGGTATAGGGTGACACGATAGTTTTTATCTTTAGTTATCGTACGCATTGCATTAAAATGCCATTCAACAATTACTAATCGAATATTTGACCAGTCTTTAACTGATTTGATTAATTCGTATTCGGCACCTTCAACATCCATTTTTATGGCAGTTGCACCAGAGCTTGTAATTGCATCATTGATATTGATTGCCGGAACAGTAATTACGTCGCGACCTTTTACTGGAAGGATTGAGTGTTTGCCGGAGTCAGATGAAATAAAGAAATCGATTGATGTTTCGTTATTTGGAACAATTGCTTTTTGTACAAATTCACAAGTTCCTTCAACATTATTTACTTTCACATTCTCTAATGCAAAACTTACGTTATGTGGAAGAGCCTCATATGAAATAATCTTTTTGATCTTTGGAAACTGTTTTGCCATACGAATTGCAAAGAATCCTAAGTGACCACCAACATCTAACCACGTATCTTCACGATTAAGTGAATGGTTTACATTTAACGGTGCTCCCATTCTTTCTGAAACGAATGGTTTAATATACTCGCCACTGTTTGGGCTTTTTGAAACGTTTGTTCCTACATTATACTTGACTTCATTAAGTCCTTTTCTAACATAAAATTTAAAATCAGAGTATTGGGTTTTCCAATCAACTAATTCAAGTTGGTCAAATTTTTTGGCAGTTGTAAAATCTATTCTAGTGTCCATATTAAAAATTAAGTGTTTACTTATTGTACTGTGCAGCTCAAATCGGTTTTGATTAGTTTACATATTTATGCTGTTTTACTTTACATATTATACTATTTTTCTGGCTAATCTAAAATAAAAAAGGAGCATTTGCTCCTTTTTACTTTATAGTACGTTAAGTGATTTTTCTTTAGGTCTTTTCTTTCGAGTTATATCTTCTGCTTTTGAGCTTTTCTTTTTGATGGGCGCGATCTTATGTACTTCTGATGTTGGATATCGTTCACTTTTTGAGCCACACATTACTATGTATTCACCACTTAGTCCATTTACTCCAATTACTTTACCGATTTTTCCTTTTACTTCGACTGGATCGCCAATTTTAAATTTGATCTCTTTAGCTTTACCTTCGTTTACGCTAGTTCCTTTTTTTTTAATAGATCAAGACGAATAAATTCTTCTTTTAAATTATTGATTGTTTTTTCAACAGATTCTCTAATGTCTTCAAGTTTGTTGATACTTTGAGCATCAAGATCAGTATTTGCACAAGACTCAGTTAATTTCTTAGCTGCTCCTTCTAATTTTTCGATATCTGCTAGGATAACCTTTTTTTGTTCTTCGATCTTCATAATCTCAGCAACTTCTTTGTTGATTTCAGTTCCGAAAATAGGGCTAATATCGTAATTAAATTTAGTTTTAAAGAACTCAAACATTTCAAGTTCATTTACTTCATTCCATACTCTATCAGAAGTATTTACTTTTTCACAGATGAAGTATTTGTCATTTAATTTAACAAGTACAGCTTCTGCCAGTGTTCTATCATTTGAAATTTCTTTAATAAAATCAAAATTGAATAGACAATTTGTATTTTCAATAATCTTTGAAACTTTTGTTTTAACGACATTGTTCTCTAGTGCTAGAGCTTCAGATACATTTACTGCATTTGGAGTTCCGATTTTTGAACCATTTACATACAAGTCAACTCCTTTTTCTTCGTTTACTTTGAAACCAAGTTTAAAGTTTCTGATTGATTTTGATTCGACACCAAGACCATCGTCAGATTTAGCAAAACCTAGAGTTGCATATGCTTCACAAAGATCGTAGAAATTACCATACGTTGTTTTTACATAATTTGGGTCAACATCCGCAATTTTGAATGCTCCGTCTAAATGAATTTTTGATTCATTTCCAGCTAATCCTTTAGCTTCACGAATTGATAAAAAACGATTGTCAGTATAAACAATTAATCCGTCAGCTGTTTGCACGGCTGGAGAAACTAGGTTGTTTATTTTAGTATCGAAGTTGCCTTCACCTAGAGTAAAATTTCCAGTTTGAGCGGATTCGATAATTGAAAGGTCATTAATTAATGCAGAAACTGCAGGAACAGATGTTCCGTATTTGACCTTAAGAATATCTGCTGTATAACTTTCGTCAATCAGCATACGTTTTAAGTCCGAACTTACACCTGCATAAATTGCAGAGTTTAATGAATCCATTTGATAGATTGTATTTAGTACTGCAAGTTTTGATTGGTTTTCGTTTACATATTGTTTTACAGAAGCAACGCATTTTTTAATAGTTACATCGTAATTGTATTGTTCAAACATGTTAATAAATGATGCACAGACTGCAAAATCTACTGCACCTTTGTTTAAATATGATTCAAATGAATCAATTTTAGTCTTAACTAATGGATTACAGTATGCGTTAGATTCTTTAAGTAAATTGATTTTAGCTAAAAGATTTACTTCTTTTGCAATAGTTGTAACTTTTGCGTCCGGTGTGTTTGCACTTTCGTCAAATTTAGTTAGTAGGGTACTTAACTCAGGATTTTTAATCGTTTCGTTAATATATGCTAGTCCAGTTTTAAGATTTGCACTAACCAACGCAACGTTTTCTCCTAATGCAATCGATTTATTTGCGGATTCGACTATCATCTTTACTAATGGCTCAGAGCTCACAGACTTATTAGAATTGAGGTCGGCTAGCATTTTTTGCAAGAATTCGTTCATTGTGGTAATGATTTATTTTAGTTTATTTATCTGACTTTTAGAGCAGATATTCATAATTTCCGGGATCTATTTAAGACCCTTTCCAGCATTTGTTGAATTTGGGGAAACACTTTGTGGCAAAGATACTCCGAATTTATTAACTACTGGTGAGACTGCAGTCTTCTTAATAGCAGTATGTGGAACAACTGCAGTTGCTGTATCTTTAACTAATGTATTTGCTTTAATCTCATTTAGAGTAGATTGAAGCTGAGACATGGCATTTCCTTCTTCTTTCGCAGTAGCGATTGCAAGGTCAATATCTGATTGTTCAGTTGCTTTTCTCCATTCTCCAGTATAAATTAAAGTCTCTGTTCCATCCTGCCCAACTGATATTAAATAGGCAGTTCTATTTTGTGCCTGTAAGATAGCTTCACTATCCTTTTTTGAAACAGTAAATGCAATTACACCAGTTGAAAGATTTTCAATTTTGGAATTATTCATGTTTGTGATAGGAATTTTACCACTATCTGTTTCAAATACAAGTCGATATTTTGCAGAATTTATATTTAAGTCCAACGGAACTTGTGTAACTTTGCTGCTTGATGTATTTGTTGTGTATACCTTTAATTTGATGATATTATCGAATGGTGAAAGAATAAATCGAAGTTTTCCTTGGGAGAAGATTACTTCTTCTAGGGAGTCTTTTGTTTTAATTAGGGAACTTACATTCGATATAGATATGCTACTATTATTGAAAAAGATCGGCACATATTCAGTCTGAACAACTTTGCTTACTGCAGTGATTTGTGCAGGAATATTCGTATTAAGTTTAGGCTCGCTAAATAATTTACTTGCCTCAAAGCTCTTCTTGATAATTTTATTGTACACCTTTTGAGATTGTGGCTTATCCTGTAATGGCAGAGTGATTAACTTCTTACCATATTTCTTTGGAGAAATTAATGAGAATGATGCTTCACGGATAATTTGCTCACCATTTGAACGGTTAGTTAAACGTGCAAGATAATCAATCGACATACTTACTGCTTCATTTGCATTTCGCAATACTGGTCTAAATGTATTTGGTTCATCAAATCTTTCCTCTTGGAAGAAGACAAACCGTGCAGTATTATTGAAACGTGTGCCGACTTGTTCAAATACGCTAATTTGATGAATGATTATCCAGTCATTTGCTGGATTTCGTTGATTTAAAATGCTAATTAAATCTGATGGGAAACCGGCATTGAATGTCATATAGAATTCAATAAAATCTCCGTCTATCGCTTCACTGATATATGCACCAACATTGTCAAATTCATTGCTTTGTGAAAGCGGTGCTTCGAAATATTCAGTTACCTCAAAAGTATCGTATGTCACACCGGCATTTGTGTATAGAGTTTTACGTCTTCCGCATTCTCCTAGACCAATTGAGAGTTGATTGTTGTATATGAATCCAGTTGACCCGAGTGCATTTGGCGTAATTGCGGCAACAAAGGTTGATGCTGGGACAAGTGCTGTTTTATAATCCTCGTTAATATTCTTAATGGATGGAACCATAAGATCAATATATCGATCATACGTTGCATTCGCTAAGAATAGTGGCTTTGGATTGAAACTAATTAATTGAGCAATTGTTTCTGGTGCAAGTAGAATATTTGCAAACAGGTTTGACTTGCCGTCATTTTCTGAGTGTTTAATACTTAGAATTAGAGCTTTGAAATTATCAAAATCAAAACCTGCAACAAAATGGAATCTAACTTGATCCATTACAACATTATATCCAGTGATTGGAGTCTGTGTGATTTCAGCATCATATGCTAAATAGTTCGGTATCTTCTCGCTATCTAAATAAGCGAACGTATTATTGCCAATAGGAACGACTGTTAAATCTTGGATATTCTTAGTAGATGAAAATGAACTATCACTATTTAAGATCTGATGTGAGTCAGTATGATTATTTTGGAGTAATACAAATGAATCTGTATAAAAATCCAATGACCCTAATTGGTCAAACATGTATTCGACAACACAATATGATGTTAAATTTACGAATCTACTTTTTCTCATTTCTTATTTGTTTCTTTTGAGTGCTTTAAATTTATAGTAATATCCAACTCCAACTTCCTGGTTAGTATTTGCACTAAATATGATATTATGTTGACTTGCAATACTGATTCCTACTCCAATTCCGATGCAACCAAATGTTGAGGATTTTAGCGGTTTCATATAATTACCACCAACAATGAGTTGAAAAGTTCGATCAACCGTCGGTACATATTTGTCTGGCGGTAAACTATTTACTTGAAGTGAATCTATGAGTAACCATTCAGGACCGACAATTCTGTGTTTCCATAATCCAGTCTTTTCTTCGGTAACAACTATCTGAATTGGCAGTTTACCAAATGACCAATTACCGCGATACGCAGCGGTCTTTTTATTTACAAATCCATCCCATTTAATAAATGGGTCCTTTTCTGCAGGATATTTGAGTGCAATATCAATTTGATTAGAATCTGTTGGATTAAATTTACCGAATCCTTCTTCAACCGATCCTTTGAGTGAAATAACAGTCGATGTTAAGCTTAATATTTTTTCTCCCTGTGACTTAACTACTTTATACAGATCAGTATTTGAATTTTTTAATTCGGTATTTAGATCTTTTTCACTCTTATAATAATCGACTAATTTAGAATAATTACCATCAGATTCTTTTATTAAAATATTTGATGCAAGAATTGAACGTTTTAATTCATCTGCTTGCCCGATTGAATTCTGACGAATTCCTTCTATTCTCCATGCCATAAAAATTAATAATAGGATAAGAATTCCTATAGAAATTAAGTAAAATTTGTCTTTATTCATTTGTTTGTATTATTTCTAGAAGATCGTCTTGAGTAAGAGGTCGATCTAACTCTGCTTCTATCTTATTTATTACGATTTTTTCAGCCTTTCGAGTATACTCTAATTCTTGGCTAAGCATGGATTGACTATTTGCAAGATCCTGGGCAAGACGGTTAAGCTCAGCCATGTCTTCATGTATTCGACTGTATGTTGAATATACACGTTTTAATTCTTTATTGTATTGCGTTATCATTATTCGACTATTTTTACGTCAAGTGTTCCACTTAACAAGTATTCTATTCTAGCAAGACGTGATTCGATATCGCCAGTATTCATTGAACCTGAGGTAGCTGCTTGTCCAGCAGATTCAGTCGGTGCACTTGTCGCTTTTGCAGGACTTTCTGCCTCAGGCGATTCAGATTTTACTTCCTTCGCAGTAACAGGTTCAGTCTTTTTATCAATCGGTTCTGCAGGTAACTGAGCTTTTACTTCTGGTGCTTTTGCTGCAGGTAATGCCGGTTTTGTTTTTACAACCTCAGTTGATCCAGTCTTATCTGCTGCGCCTTTCTTAGAGGCAGATACATCAAATCCTGCATACTTCTTAAGTAACATTGCATCACTTGAACTAATATTATTTGTAGTAGATTCAGCAGATTTAGATTCGCTGCTTTTTTCAATATTTTGTTCTTCCTTATTAGTTATCTCATTAACTGATGAATTAGTAGAAGAAGTTGATGTTTTTGAATCAGCTGAACTCTTGTTATTTTCAGTATTCTTTGAAGTTGAGATATTATTAATTGTTGAACTTGCGGCACCTCCGACAGCTGTCGGCACATTGACTGAAACACCAGTATATTTTTTAAGTAGGGCTGCATCGTTTGTACTAAATGAGCTGGTTGTCTTTTCAGCAGAGATATTATTAGTAGTTACGTTATTTGTTACCGTTTCCTTTGATGAATTTACTGGGCTTGGCGCTGCTGCTGGTTTCGATTGTGTAGCAGGCGGTGCAGCAGTCGGAGTAGTCGGCTTCTCAGCTGGTGCAGGAGAAGCTGGTAATTTAGATGCAGCAGATTCAACATTTACTACAACTGCAGGCGCACCTGTTTCTGGACCCTTTCCGACTTCCTTTGGCAATTCTGATTTGCCTGCAGTAACAGTACCAGTAGTTGTTTCTAATGGAGTTTGTGCTGATTTTTCCGGATTTAAAGCTGATGCAGGTTTAGACTTCTCAGATTTTGTAGTGTCATTAATTGGTGCAGAGCCAGCAGGTTTTGGTGTTTCTGTAGCATTTACTGGAGAGCTTGGAGTTTCAGGAGTAGCATTACCGGATTCAATAAATGCATCGTATAGTGGAGCAACTAATCCGCCAGGTAAATTATATAAAATAATTCCTTCGCTCAGATCATCAAGTACAGTCTCAAAATCACTAAATATTTTATAGTCAGATATTTTTTGTTTGACTTGGGCCATCTTAGCCAGAGCAGATGACATAAATAACTTGAGCCATCCTTCTCCGCCAAGTTCCTTTAATCGTATGTACTTGGTCTTATTTACTGGCTCATAAAAATTCTTGTGTAATATTTTATATTCTGCTTTTCCTGGACTGTCCTTTCCGGCAAGATTTTCAAGAATTACTGGAGCAAATCCTTCAGGCATAACTTCAGATCCGCCAGCTTCTGGATATACCCATGCAAATAATTCACCAATCGTTGAGAACGATACCTGTGGCTTAGAAAAACTTAGTGAAATCGGGTCAGTTAATTTGATCGCTTTTTGTCGAGCTGCAGTATACTGTGCAATCTTTTCATCTGATTGTTTAATCAGGTCATCTGCCTTTTTATTAAAGGCGTCGACAAATATTTTTTTCTTTTCTAACACAGACAGTTATTCTTTTTATTATTTATTTTAGAGATAGCCCTTCTGGTAAATTAACACGAAGTGGTTGCGCAGCGACTTGCGTTTCCTGTGAGATAGTATCGTTTGCGGCCTCAATATCTTTTTTAAGTATATTTAACAGCAATGAATATTCCAAGTATTCTAAATTATAAAGTGTATCTAGGGATTGACCCAGCCGCACCGCCAACCGAGCATTAAGCTCCAATAAGTTCATCAAGTCCAGTTGAAATAATGAAAATATCTTTGACAGTGAAGCTTCCTCCCAAAAAAATATGGCTCTCCGTTTGTGTTTTACATTTTTCGCAAACACTAGCCGCTTTATTTAGGCTGTTTTTTTCAAGTAGATCCGTGAACTTATGGATAACTACAAATTTTGTTTCATTCCAGTCAAGTGAACTCATTTTTAATTCACTTAATACAGAAAGGTCGATTTTTCTCCAATCACGAAGTAGGTATGGACCATGCGCATAAAATGAATCATCGATTGCAATTCCACGTTCTTGTTCATCACGACGTTTCTGTTTAAATTTAGCAGACATTCCAATAGTCGGCAAATGAAGTCGAATTGTATCTCCGAGTTTTTCAGATGATATAGAAAAGCATCTCTCTTCTGACGAGTACCATTTCATTACTTCGTCTGGAAAATGGAAACCCAATAGATTTTTACTTGTGACTTGTGTTTGATTTACATGACCACATTGATCGTTTGAACATTTAATATATGCCCAAAGCTTATTCTCCTGATTAGGAAAAGTTAATTCATAGATTCTAAATAGAATATGATATTTGTCGACTTCAAGATAATCATTGAAGTTCATCGGCATCATCTGGCCTTTAATTTTAAATTTAGTACAGGCATTAAGCACAAAATTTATCTTTTCACGAATATCAATCGGATCAGTTTCATCGATCGTAGACCAGTGACGAATCTCTTTGGTTTTTGCAGACCTGATTAATAATTCTGCCTTTTCTGGATAGAACAGTCCTCGAGATGGTAGATTTTCAAGATTTAATATTTTCCATGGAGATTCTTCAGCTGCCGACATTTCAATCATGTTCTGATGACTGGATGCTTTACCTAAGCTGGTCACCTTTGCTGGTTCCTCTGACTTAACTTCAATCTGCGCGATATTATTTACTCCATACTTAAGATCTTGTTCATTCAGGAAACGTTCTGCTTCTTCTGGATTGACTGTGCTCATTATATGATATTTTTTTATCTTATATATGCAAAAAAGCAACTGGTTCTAAAATCAGTTGCTTTTGCTAATTAAAATATGATAAACTTATGAATTGATAAATTGTGAGAATGACATTACATGAGTAGATGTAGATTCGTAGACTCGTTCAATTGTCTCAGGATAAACTTCCTGTATTTCTAACGTTTTTGGATTCTTTATATAGACTTGGATCGAATTGTTTGTATAATCAGGAACAATTTTATGTAATTTGCCAACTACCGATACTCCATTTTCATGGTCAAGCATCGAGTTTACGATAACACCTCTAATTCTGTCACCCGGTTTATAAAATAACTTTAATTTACTAACTGCAATATCAAAATCTGTATATCCCTTGTCTCCCTTAATTGATAAGTCAACGAATGCTTTTTGAGATATTGAAATACCTGGTGTAAATTTACTACGACCTACTGTGAAGTTAAAATCTCCCTTGGTTCCATAAAATGGAATTCCTCGAGTAAAATCTCCTCGAGAAACAAGTGGTGATATATTATTTTCGTTAACGTTTTCCATTACCAAGCAAGTGGAATTCCTCTCTTTTTATAACCAACAATTGTATATTCTCCGCCCGGGTCAGCCGATGTTCCATCAGATTCACAGAAGTCAAATTTCTTTAAGTATACGTTAATTACTGGAAATTTCAGAAGATATGCAACTGGATAAATTGGTGCATCTGCATCCTTATTATCGATTCCCCAGATTTTAACATATTCAGCTGAGACACTTGATAGATCTACAAATTCAACTTTAAATACTGGACCTTTTGCAAAGCCATATTGTTGAAGTTCTCCAATTTGTTGATAACCTAGAGTGGTTGGTGCGCCGGCTGGAGCACGTTTATCTGTACTAATAAAAGTTGGTTCGTAATTTAATTGATTTACCAGAGTAATTAGCTCTGCTCCAGTGTGCATCATGTGCGTTTTATTTTTTTATATCGACTGTCCAAATATTACTAGAGCAGATACTCTAACATTATATAGCAAGTTAGTATTAATGATCTTTATCTTATTTATTAAGTCTTCTGCCTTATTTGACTTCGGATTTGTAAAGATCGTAAAAAGATCATATAATGGATATTCAGTAGCAGTTAGAGTGTCAGTATTCTCCAGAGATATTTTTACTGATTTGTTTACTAATTCAATCGTTTCACCATTCGTGTCATATGTTGGATAAATGATACGAAGCATTACTCCTCTAGCATATAATTTACCGCTTTCTAATTCGCTACTAGGCGAAAGTATACTCGTTTGATTATCAAAGATTGTAATATCTCCGCCATTCATTTCAGCAGTAAGACCGATACATGTGTACCCGTCCACTGGAAAAGCAAAATCGCCAATGCAGAACTCACCATGTGTAGCTTTACCATCGACTACCCGAAAGCATTTATCGTCGAATAGTTGCAAGATTGGCTGGTTTTCATAGCCGCCACAATCGTCGCATACATCATTTAAGTTACCAAGTGTCATCATTTTCCAAGTATTTTTTTCATCTTATTGCTAAGGCCCATCTTCTGACGTTGATTGGGCGCCAGGTGAGGATTTTGAGTAGGTGTACTCGGTAAAACTGGTGGCTCAACAGGGTGGATTGGAGTTTCAACTTTTACTTCTTCAATTTTTTCTGGAGCAACAATTTGTTCAGATACTGGTTCTTCAATTTCTTCTGGTTTAGCTGGCTCAATATTATCTATTCCATCATACTTAATAAAAAAATGCAAACACGTAAGTGAAATTATTGGAAGTAATCCACCTTCGATTAATGCTAACCATCGGCGCTGAGCTATTGCATTTGATACGTCTGCGCCAATCATATCAAATGCTGGAGCAGTAAGATCTGACCAGTCTTTAAAACTCTTGGTTGTAACATCAATATCCGAATAACAGAAGTAGATATTGCCTATAAATTGTATAAATGTTACTAAAATGAATACAAACCATACTGAGAAACCTTTAATTCGAACAGAGGCTGCAGAAATTGCAGACATTGCCGCTATTTCAATCGCAACAGAAAGATATATTGCCCAGCTGGTTGGATTTGCTAGATCATACCAGCTAATAACATGGGAAATAGAAACAATCATCACTAGGATGATTGGAACCAAGAACATTCCACGGATAACTCCGCGCTTATTTAATTTGATCCACTCTATCATTATTTCTCTAAATTTTGAATCTCTTTATCAATCTCAGATTGTCGATTAACATCAAGTATTTTACGGTCAGTTGATTGAATCATTCTTTTTTCAGTCTTTAACCCTTCAATAGTCAGCATTTTTTGAATATCGGTCTTTGGCACAATATTCGAAATAATAATTGAATCGTTTGATTTAATAGTATTTGTTAACTCTGCATTTGTTTTATCAAGTCTACTATTTGTTGAGCAGGTTTTGAAAAAAATAATTATTACAAGTGGTAACATTATACGATGTGCCCAAGTGTCTAAAAAGGTGAAAATTTTATTCATCTTGTTTCTTTTTATTATTTATTTAACTGGAAGGTACTAAAATAGCCAGAGTGCTAGGCCAATTAAAATTAGTGCAAGGGTTGAAAAGTATGAAACTGCATATACTAGGACAGGGCGTTTATACTTTTTGTAGTCGAATGTGATTTGTAGAATATATCCATAATACTCTTCATTTTTAATCCTGTCATACTCAACTTTAACTGAATCAAGTATTCCCTCCTTAGTTAGGAATTCAGTATATTTTTTCATTCGATCACTAATCATTTTAAGCTCAACTGATTCAGATGATGTTTCTGAATACATTAATATCTCAGGATTAAGATTTACACCAATATATAAATTGGAATCAGCATCTACTAAAAGACCGATTGCATCTAACTTGCCATCTTTTTGTAGTTCAGCAATTATTGATTTGTACTTTGCAAATCGGGCTAAGTCTTCAAGACAGCCTTGAAGACTTTTAAAAATTTTTACTGGGTTGATTTTGTCTAAGATCATATTATTGTTCGTATTTTTTCTTCGAGATCAGGATTGTCTTTAATTACTGCTTCTCGAATATCTACTCGAATTTTGCGAAGTTTGGTCTTCACAGTATTTTCATTCATTTTATAGTCGGTCGCAATTTGTCTAACCTTTTTATTTTTTATCATCTTATCGATTGCGATGTTTTTCATCGTCTCATCGTTAATATTATAAATTTCAGCAAGGGTCTTTGCATATATCTCTTCCACGTCAAGGTGGTATGATTGTGTTATTTCAAAATCATCGGCTTTATCTACTTTCTGATAAAGATCATCAATATCAAGATGGGTATGCTTTTTCTTATGGTAGAGGTAATATAGGGTCTCATTTCTAGCGATCGTGTAGATCCATGTAGTAAATCTGCCTTTTTCGAATTTAAACTGTGCGACATTTTTAAAGATACGTTTAAGACTATATTGTAGTGCTTCTTCTGTATCAAATTCATTTTTACAGAATTTCCACACGAAAAATTTTAATTTTGGATAAATTAGAGAAGCTAGCTCATTTCGCTCAACTTCAGTAATTGCATCTGTTAATAATTTTTCAGAAATTTCTTTTATTCTTAGATTGACTCGTTCATTGATTTCGTCGTATCCCATATTATTTTATTACTACCTCGGCGTTATTTTTTAACTCGTTAATTACATTTAAGCACAACTGACATTTTTCATAGGCTTCTGACTTTTCATAGAAGGAGATCGCGTTCTCAAGACCACTAATAAATTTATCACGACTCAAGTTGACAGTATAGTCAACCGCATTGATTGTAATATTGATTACCGTGATCTCATGAATTGCAGGATCTCGATAGTTTGCACAAATAGATTCTACAACTTTATCATAAATTGTAATTCGATGAAGATTAAAAACTTCTTCAAGCGTAATATCACCATTGAATTTGAGGGATGTCATACTCTGTTTTTTTTTATATTTGTGTTGGTTCTATCCTATAATACTATAAAATAGTTAATCTTTAAAAAATCTATCCTTTATTTTTTTCATATGTTCCATGGATTCCATATCAAACACATTAGATTGAACTTTAGGTCCGTCGCCAGATGCAGGTGCAGTACTGTTTAATCGACGTAGCTCATCAAAATTATACAAACTCTTTTTATTATTTTCACGATAGACGTTAAATATTTTTTCTTCGAGTTCTTTTCGATATTCAGCTGGAGCATTCTCAAACGTCTCAATTCCTATATCCCAGAACTGTGTCGAGTCGAAAAATGGTGCAATATTTATGCAGGTCATAGCTAAATCATCATTTCCATTTTGACCACGATATGCGCCGCCTTTAGTTTTACCAAATGACATAAGTTCCATGAAAGTTAAATATTCGTTTGGAATAATCTTATTAATTGTAACTAGATGTTTAAATCGTTCGCAATATTTAATTTTATTTGTTGGCCCAAGTCGTAATCCGATCTTTGGAACAACTGCCATTTCAGTATGTTTAGTATGAACAAATTGTCCCGTCCAGTATTCAGAATTATCTGCACATCTTGAGTGAACGATCTCACCTTTATGATTCATCTCCAGGACTATTCTAACTTTGCTAGGATTAAATATTCGATAGATGATAAATTCAGCAGCAGCTGCAAATTGAGTAACATCAAGTTCATTTGTTCTAAATGTTCCAATTTGAACTAGTGAAATTGCATCTAATTCGTTTCGAACAGCATCCTTCTTCTTTAAGAGTTCAGAAACTGGCATCGCAACTACTTTGTAAATATTTAAAACTGAATAGTCGCCGCCAACTCCATCTGCAGTATCAATACTGAATAGGTAATTTGCAGCATCATTCTTAAAGTCTGATAATTGACGCTTTACGTATCTAGGATGCAATTTTAAGTGATCGTTAATATACATACGATCTTCATCTAGTGCAAAATTGGAGTTTTTATAGTCTACTCGGATATTATTTAATTTCTTAAGCTCATTTGAGCCAAGTAATAATTGATCTGACGAGAAGAACTGAAGTCCATATTCCTGGTTAAAATCATCAATTGAACCGATATCAGCAATTGCGTCTTCTTTCCATTTTTCATCACGACCAGGTACTTGCCACCAGTCGACTCGAAGGGCAACATAATTACTTCTATTTTCAATTGCATCAACCCAAATATCATGGAACTTGTTTTTACCATTTGGTGTAGATGTAATTATAATCTTTGAATTAGGATCGGCAGAAATCGTTGGGAATATTGTACGATAAAACTCATCTAATTTTGCTTGGTCAATATGCGCAAACTCATCAATATACAATAAGTTAACGGTTAAACCGATACCTGATTTTTTAGTGGTTGTTCTACCAACAACACGACTATCATTATCAAATTTTATATTACCGGTATTGACATGTTTAATACCAGGTTTCATAAAGAATGGAAGATTGTCTAATGAAATTCTGAACTTATCTAATAATTCTCGAGTAGTTGTAAAATTATCTGCAACAAGTAGTGCAGTTTTTTCTGCATGGAATAGAGTAAACCATAAGATAAAGATAGCAGAAGTCACAGATTTACCAATCTGACGACTTGCCATTAAGATACTATATTTGTTTCCTTGGAATGAAAGTAGAATTTGTTCTTGAAAATCGCGTAACCCGCCGGCTTCTTTAATTAGTTTGACTCCATCATGCGTTTGAATAAAACAGTAATTATATGCGAAGTAAATAATATCTTCTTTACATTTGGAAAGTTCTTGCCATTCATCTGGAGTATATTCAAACGGTAGATTTGCACGCTTGAGATTAATATCATTATCTCTGAATGGAGAATTATGTAATCCCTTAACATCTAACCCATTATCAATTTGATCTAATAATTTAGCGATGCGAACAGTCGTCCATATAGAACTATTTGTATCATCGTCGTCTCCGCTCATTCTGGAAATCTTACGTGATGTGAATGCACCCCTATTTGACATTATATCCTTCATGGTCCTTAAATTATTTCAGTAAGATCGATGAAATCGTCAGTGTCGTCTTGTTCGATCTCAATATTGTGTTCTTTCATGAGATCCGATTTATTATTAGGATTAATTAGATTACCCGATACTTTCCCTTTCTGACGATCTTGGGAAGCGACAGGTAAACTTTTTGTAACGTTTTTAGTTCCTACTGTAATAAAGAACTGGCCTTCCTCTGGACTTGAGCCGACCTTTTGTGTATCTTCGTTTACTGGTTTATCGCGGTTTAATTTTTGATATGTGTCTTCTAAGAAGATGATGTAATTTGCCTGCATCTTAGTTACTGCAGCCATTTTATCTTGTAATTGCCCCATGACCTCGATTAGTCGAGGATGAGTATTACCTGAAGTTATTTCTTCCATCACTTTAATGATGGTGATTTTAATAGTCTTCAGCTGAAAGAATAAGTTCGAAATGTTAATAGTATCGAGTTCTTTCTTGTGTTTTGCGTAGTCACTCTCTTCAAAAATTCCAATATCTACGTAATTTTTAAATAGCGAATTAGTTATTTCGCGAGCTTTTTTCGTGAACTGACTGCTCATTTCCTCAAAGTCATATGGACTTTCCGTCTTAGTCTCATTGGAAATCTCAGAATCTATAACTAAATCATTTTGATTTTCATTACCTATTGAACCCAATAGTGCCTGTATTTCGTCTTTTAAATGTCTTCTATTCTCTTTGTCGATTCCGCCTTGTTTATTTGACATGAAATTACTTTATTTTATTTTCATACTTGTCTAATGCTGGATTTGCGTGTATTTTAATCTGTTTTACTGCTTCGACCCATTCATAAACGATGCTATCGATACTTGACAAGTATGAAGTTAACGTGGCATTCACGTTAAACATTTGTGAGGATAACGTACGCTTAAGTATTTGGCCTTTGTAATTGAACCCAGTGTGAAGACGTTTTTCACGTCTTTCAAGAATAGGTCTAAATATGCTGTTTTTTACCATTTTAGTATGATGTTTTTGGTCGAGGTACTATTGATTTTATTTGAATATTTACTGAGCCTAGACCTTCTTCTGAAAGTCCAGCAGAGTATGCATTTCCAAAACGATCTGAGAATCCTCCTCGAATTAATGGAAGTTCAGCGTCGATTGTCACAATATCATTAAATTCATCAAGTCCTGTGTCTACTGCATTTGGATTTGCAATTTTTGCAAGTTCATTCTTCTGTGAAACGAGGTTGACTGATACTGAATCGACTCCATTTACCCCTTCGATAATTTTAATTAAATCACTCTTTGGAACACGATTTCTACGAGTATTTTGAATAAAGAACGTGCCTAATGCATTTAATATATCGCGTTTAATAATATCAGTGTCAATATCGTCAAATACGATAACTGACGTATTAATAACATAATTACTAGGAATCGGATCAAGTATCTTAATATCAGTTGAAATAAGTTTTGATCCAGATTTTTCAATATATCTAAGAAGTTCGTTCTTTTGATAGTCAGTTAGGATAAATCGGGCAAGGTCAGCATTAAAGTAATCTTGGCCAGTACTAAAGGTTTTTCTAATATCTGGAATCAAGAATAGATTAAGTACACGGTTATCGACTGCATCAAGAAATACAGTGATAACTGAGAATAGTTTAAGTTTTCGAAGTAAGACTTCATAATGATCAGCATTAACTAGAGCAAAGCTTTTTGACATTCTTGGAGCAATAAGTCGAGTTAAGTTAGAATCTTCAGGATTTGACCCAAAAAATGGCGGATGTGTTGTTATAACATCAATATAGTCATTTAGATTAATTTCATCGCCTAAAATACTAAAACCGGTATCGATGAATTCAAATTGAACTTTACCTGGATCATTTGTTCTAATATTTCCATTTGCTCCCTCAGTAACAAGATATTCTACTGAGATATCTGAACCGAAACTTGGAATTTTGCCATAATTGCCGTTTCCAAAATAAAGATCGATTCCGCTAGTTATTCCAGTTTTAACCATGTATGCATTATCGCCCCTAGGCATGTCTAACATAGAATCATATTTGGTCCATTTTTCACCATTTACATAAACATTTACATAGAAATTATCTACATAGAAATTTTGTGGGCTACCGATTGAGAAACTATCGATTGCGACACCCTTTGCGGTAACTGTCTGAGTTTCAACGACTCCTTGACGAATTTGTAATTTCGTACCATTATCCTTGCCGCTAAATGAAAATTTAACTTCATCTTGTGGAAGATCTAAGATATATGTTAGTCCATTATTTAGACAGCGCAGCCTGGTTAAATTTGGAACAATTACAAAATCATATTGTGCGTCAACTGCAGCTACGTTCGTAGAAAGCTTTATCTCACCGATTGCTGAGACTGCACGACTTGCATTGTGGCCAGTAAGACTGGCTAATGAATAAACTGAGGTTAATCGAGTTGCTTCATTTATATTAAGTTCAGTAATTGCATCTTCAATATAGTAGAAAACCAGCTGAGTTAAATTCTCTACAACTAAGAGTAATTGTCCGAAAGGTGACGCTGCCGTGAAAACTACACGGTTCTGATCAAATTTACTGGTTAAGTAATTTATTGACTGACCGAGTATATCCTCGACATAAATGCTAAGTCGTGTAAAGACTTTAAAATTTTCAGTTGCACTAGTCATTTAGTATAATTTCTTTAGATTATTTATATCAGCAAAAACTTTTTTAAGCTTTTCTATATAATACTCAGGATAGATAATATAGATCTAGCAAATATGGGGTCGCCCGGTTTTGACAGGTAATTTAGTTCTTTGAAGTGCAGGCCGTGTTAGTATTGGAAACACGTTAATCACCTATATACATTTTAAATGACGAAAAGTCAACTTTCACTTTCGAAGACGCAATGTCTTTCGTTGGTGCTGATTACGCAGTATCTGCATAGTCACTAGGTCGCACTTACCTGTTTTAAAAAATGTGCACCATCAAGGCACTACGGATAGACGTGAGGCATACAGTAAGCCGTTATGAGAGTGAGAAGGAAACTCATTATAAACTGTCCAGAAAACCAAAAATTTTGTCTGTTTCGAAAAATAGACTAAGCTTGTGAATGAATTTCATCGATCAGTTATTTGGACGAGGGTTCGATTCCCTCCGACTCCACGGGAATACGTCTAAGTGGTGAATTGAGAAAGAAATATAAAACTTTCTCGCCATTTTGATGTATAAATAATAAAAAAATACAAATATTACTATGAAAAAGATGATCGTGTTATGCATTGCAATGTCTATCTTGGCTTCATGTGGAAGTAACAGTGCGCCTGCAACAACAGCGACCGTTGATTCTACTAAAGTTGCGGTTGACTCAAGTGCTTGCTGCCCAGCAGTAGACACTGCAAAAACAGTTGACACAGCGAAAGTTGTGAAAGTAAAGTAATTACTCTTACTTAACGGAAATTAAAAGGGATCCAATTGGGTCCCTTTTTTGTATAAATAGAATAAAGGTATCTTTCATGTTTAAATCAATTTCAAATAAAGAAATTTATGACAATTCAAGTCTATCCTTTGTATTTGAATTCTTTACCCCACTAAATAAAAGAGAGGCAGCTGCAAAGTTTGCTAGAGCACTAGGTAAACATGTAAAATGGTTTGTCGATATCGAAAAAGGTAGCGAACCCACATATGAATCATTTACCGTAGCTCCAAGATATTCAAACGGATATAAGGAGATTACTCTATCTACTGGTTTTTTACCATACCAGGAAGCAGTTCACATGTTCTTAAAAACAATGAATGTGATTGAAAGTATTGGGTACACAACGGACAGATGTTCAGTAAAGACTAGAATTCGTCTTGATGAGTCAAACTTAAAATTACCAATTAAACTTGACAAATTAAACAAGTTTAAATATCTGCTTGGAATCAACGAGGAAGAATTATTTAACCTCTGGCCAGTACAACAAAATGAAAATCGTAAGTTATATCAAAATCACTTAAATTTTATTCAGCCTAGAGATATTTACAATACTGTCGTTACTGAACGCTTTATTGAACGTATGGATCCAACTGAATTCAAATTTCCAGAATCAGATTTCTTTGCAAATGACTTTTCTGAATTAGGAGAAGGTAATCTTGTAATCAATTATATCGGTGGTAAAGATTATACGAAGAAGAAGAAAGAGGCAGTTTCTGCAATTAATCTAGTAATAGAACATTTATTTACGACAATGTCTTCAAATTATTCATACACGGTAGAGGAGAAGAGAAAGATTAATACGATAGTTAACGAATTTAGAACATCAATTGACGGTACTCGTAATTATTTTAATTTTAAAATGTTGTACCCAAATATTTCAGTTTATATTGATCTAAAGGATGACCCTCGAATCGTTGAAGCAAACTACACGATTCTACGCGAAAAGGTATTTAAGTTAATAGTCGGCGGTGGAATAACTGAAGCTACTATAAACTATGATAGCCGCAGAAAAGCAGTTCAAGTAAAAGATGCGGTTCTAAAGAAAAGTATCTTAATTGAGGGTATCGAGTTTTATCAGTGTCAAATTGAAGCAGATGCACATCTATGTTTATTTGAAGGTTGCACAATTAAACACTCAAAATTACAAGAGTGTACTATCTTCTCAAATAATATCATCAAAGGTTCTAAAATAATTGATTGTGATTACTTAGGTGGAGAAAATGAGATTAGCATGAGCTATCTAGATAACTCAGAAACAAAGATGATTAATGCTGAACTTAAGGAGTGTCTTGTAAATCGAGGTAAATTCACAATAAATTCAACTGTTGACAAATCAACAAAAATTATTAAAAAGTAATAGGTGTAGTATATTCTAACTGCCCGATTCTTTAATAAATAATAAAAATAACTTATACAGGATGCCTGTTTATAAAAATTTAAAGGCTGTGCGCAAATTAACAAACTCAAGTCTGACATCAATTATTGATATCACAAATTTGAACTTTGCGAGCCTTTCTAATGCAAATTTAGAATTTTTAACAAATATTAAATATGATGAGGTTTTAAATACTTTTCAAGTATACCGCGGAACATTTGATTTTGTGAATATTACTGATAAGCTTAGCTTGACACTAGATGGAATCCCAACATTTACAATTGACTCACTAGGCCGTGCTGAAGGGCAGCAGTTATTAGTTAAAGTAGCTGAAACAAAACGTCAGCGTTTTACTGATTTTAATGATTGGCCAGAGATTGGTGTTCCAGGTGAAATAATTTACACTGGGATTCAAAACCAACGCCCACAATTTGGAGAAGACTTTATTGGATATCTTCAGAGTCGTGGATGGGTAAGTTTAACTGAGCCAAATGCTGCAGCATTCTTAACACTATATGAATTAGCAGGAAGTCCACCAGTACCAGCATGTCCAGCAGCAAATACTGGAATAATTTGGGTAGGTCCTCCAGGTTATGAAACAGCAACTGTTCCAACTACACAAACTCTATATTATACTGATGAAAACTGTAATATCTACGATCTTACTGGCGGAGGAGGAGGCGGAGCAACACTAATTTCAATCACATATGCACAATTAGTAACAGCAATTGGTGCTGGAACTCTTATACCAGGTCAGCAATATTTACTGACTAATTATCAAACAGTATATGACCAGCCAGATTATGATAATAGTGGAGCGATAAAATATCCAATTGTCACAAAGACCGGAACGGTGGAGCCTCTAATTCTTACTGCAACATCCACGACAACCATCTCGGCAACTGCACTATCTGCTGTTTGGCCAGGAGATAGAATTCAATATGATTGGAGCTTTTCGTTCACTGAACTTGGGTTACAACCTGCACTTGGAAGAATCTCAGAGCGAATTACAGCAGACGATAATAATAGAACAAGTTATGACCATCGTGCCGTATTATTTAAAAGATATGCAGATACATTAACTGGCTGCTTTACTGAAATTAACGAACCTTATCCTGGTGCAACATATCGAGACGATACACCTACATTTGGAGTAGAATGTGATAATATGTTCCTCGGCGGAATCTTTGATGGATTTGGATTTGACGATCCAGCATTTATTGTACCTAATAGTATCTTTGGCGATTACTGCGAAAGTGTTACTACTGGAGGCGATTTTTATAATAATACGATTGGGTCATTTGATCCAGTCGGACTTGGAGCATTCTGTTACGGTACAGTATTTGGGCACTGGTGTCATAATAATAAAATCGGCGATGGGTTTTACAATAACCGCATTTTTAACGAGTTTTCTAATAACGTAATTGGTAGCGATTTTAACCAAAACGATATTGGAAACGGCTTTAGCGAAAACCTTATTGGCAATAGCTTTATTCAAAATACGATTCTAAGCAATTTTAAAAAAAATATTATTTCAGATAGCGTATTTTTATCAAACGTTATTGATGATGATTTTTTGGGAAACGAAATAACAAAGACGACATTTCAAAACAATAGCATTGAGGATTATTTTCAAAATAATACTATTGGGGATAGCTATTTTTCAAGTGGCTTTTTCCAAAATAATCAAATCGGTGATTCCTGTTCCAATAACTATATGAGTAATTTTACAGCGAATCAGATTGGATTTAGCTTTTTTGGGAATGGATCTAAATTTGCGTATATTGATACATTCGATGGAAACCGAATTGGTGACCATTTTGAGAAAAATTTTGCATATAATTTTTATAATAATAGAATCGGGGATTACTTTAATAATAATGGATCGCCTGAGTCAAAAACCGGCAGAGTTGCTACGTTTTCTTCAGCTATAACATTTCCAACTGCTGGAGGGTATACTACTGGAACATATTTAGATATTCCAACACTTGGTGCAGGTATCGGATTTACGGTAGATATTGTCGTAGATGGTGCTGGCACAATTGCAAATTTTAGTGATATTGTTTTAAATTCTCAAGGAACTGGTTATCAAACTGGTAATATTGTTGTAATTGATGGAGCAGAACTTGGCGGAGTTAGTGGAGTTGACGATATTGAACTTATGATTGAATCTATTTCATTTGTAGCAAATTACTGTTACGAATTTCATGATAATATTATCGGAAACTACTTTCAGACTGGCAATCAGGTAAATAATTTAAGCTCAAATAAAATCGGAGATTATTTTCAGACAAATGGTGATCAAAACACTCCATGTTCAGACATGAAGAATAATGTAATCGGTGACGGCTTTAAATTAAATTTTGTAAATACGTTTAATAGCAATCACATAGGCAATGACTTTGTAGGCAATACTGGCTGGTCAAAGAATTCAGTATTTAGTAATTTTATATCTAATCAAATTGGTGATAATTGTCATCTAAATAAAATGCCTGATGTCTTCGGTAGCAATAAAATCGGTAACGACTTTTTTAGGAATACTTTTCAAGGACAGGAGGCTAGCAGTAATTTACAATATTTTGGAATTAATCCAGAGACTGAGCAAAATGATGGAAACGTGATTGGTGACTACTTTGCATACAATGCCTTTTCCAGTGTAACTGGTAAACTTCACTTTACTGGAAACCATATTGGAAACTACTTCGGCGGACGACTCGATGGTAAAAATGGTCCAGGAAATACTATTTCTGGAGGGCAGCCGTTTGCAGACAATTATATCGGAAATGATTTTTTCTCAAATTATATTTATTTAGATGGAAGTGGCAAAGCTGGATTTATCGGTAATACTATTGGAACTAAATTTTGGTATAATGCGATACACGGAGACTTTTCATATAATACACTTGGTAGTTTCTTTCAAACAAATGTGAGCAACGGATTCCAATATAACTGGACCCAATATGCGGTGATTGGTGTAGATTTTACGGCCAACCCAGCAACTCATGTTTATAACCCATATACATGTAATATATTTGCGAATTCTACTGGAACTCTGAGATTAAGTTATTTCGATAATTTGGATGTTCAAATAATAACTGATCCTGATCTATAATCAAATAAAAAATAACATGGCAGCAGCACAAGAGTCAATTTTGGCAAATCTTGAAAATAACTTAAATGATACTATTTTAAAAGAGATTAATGCTCGAGTAAAACTTGAGGTTAATGCGTATGAGATACTAAATAGACAAATACTTAAGAATATAAAAAGTAAAGCTATTTTAGAAACTCAAAATCAGAATGATCCAGCAGTTGCCAATCAACTGCATCAATTAACTTCGCAATTAGCAGATGACACAAAAACTTTTCTTGATGCTACCCAAACAGTAGAGATTAATGGTCAAGCGGCTGGCAGCCTTGCTAGCAAAATTGTGGAAGAGATATTTGCAGCTCAACCGGTGGCGGCAATTAAAACACCGGCGCTAATTAAATTAGAAGAGACCGCAATTAAAACAAAGGGTAATATTCAAATTACTGCAGCGTATGTTCAAACCATGCTGGATAATCAATTCCGCTTGAACAATATTCGAAATAAAAGAACTACTGACTCCGTAAAGAATTTTGTTGCTGAACTTACTGTTAAAACGAAAGCCGTAATTTAATCGAAATCTAATTCGATATCAAAATCAAAGTATTTAAACTTTGCAGTAAATGTTCTGAAATCAGGAGTACCTGAACTATATGACAGCTTAAATCCGTCTTGGCCTGTTAAGATTGGGCGTTGAAAAATAATTGACGCTACAAGATAACCCTGATTATCAAGTAAAGAGAGTCGCATCGGCGGAAAGGTCGGAGTCTTATTACTAAAATCCAAATAGTCTTTACTGTTTTCAAGAAAGATAAAGTAATTTAAGTACGCATCAGTCAACTTAAAAGTGATTGAAAATGTTCGAGTAAACAAATCAGGTATCTGAACAGCATTCTTAAAATCCTGTTTCTTACCAAATAGTCGAGTCTGAACAACTGGATCCATTTCCCATCCTGGAAAATCTACACTTTGGATAGTGGATGACATAAAGTCATTAATACTATCATATGGTAGTATTAAACTCTGATAATACTTTTTATATTTCTCCTTTACTCGATCATTAAAATAATCTGGCGGAAAGGAGAAGATAAATCCATTTTGTCTTGCGTTCAATAACATTATTTGCCTACGTTTTTTACATTTGCCCAGCTCTTACTTGGCAATCGATAATTCATGAGTAGCATGATATTTCAATTCATTTGAAATTTCTAAACTCTCTCCTATAAATTGGATAAAACTTTTTAATCTTGTTTCCATATTATATTATTTATTCAGACGGTGGAAAATCAGGATCAATAAACACGCTATCTAGTGGCGAATTTGATCCGCTTTGAGATTCGCGTAAATTGATCTGCTTAATAGTATTTCCTTTGTAGAATGTCGAATGGTCGTCAAAACTAGGGAAATATGTTTCGACATCTAAGTTTAATGTGATTGAGACAGTATTCGTATCAGTATATGAAAATGCATAATTCTTTTGAAAGTCAGCATTATCTGGAAAGACAATTTGTGCTGGAACTCGAAGACCTCTAAATTGAAAATATCTCACTTGATTCTTATAATAGAAATCAAAGATTTTTTCGATTATCTTAAATGTCTTATTAATATTGTCGCTTTCAATTTTTACTGCATATTTTAGTGCAATTGGCATTGTAAATAATCTAGATGAAAAAGCTTTCATCTGTTTCTCGTCATTCGCATCACGAGTCTCCTGAGTAAACGTTCCACGAACATACTTATTTGTAATATCTGTTGATTTGATTGCAAAAGAGCTTAGCGTTACAATTCCGCGAGGCATCTGTTCATAATTTCCTTCTACATGTTTTGGGTATTTACAATCGGTTGGTAATTCTACAAAGAAATCTTTCATGAATCCTTCGTCTCCACCGAAATTATAAAAGAATGGAATTTCATGCTTAGTAACTACATCATCTCTCTTAAGATCAATAATAACATTTCGATTTAATAAGTCAAGCAGAGTAAGCGTTGCGTTTCTCATGAAAACGTCTTGTGTATTCTCATTTCTTATATTTTCATGTGTTGAACTCTTCATTTAGATTATCTGTTTTTTGCAATATATGGAATATTTAATTGTGGTCTACAATTATCAATTAGCAGTAACATTGATTCATCCTTAATAAATTGTTGACTTAGGATAAAATCATGCTGTTCTTCCTTGACCATCGTATTAAATAGTCTTAAATTTGTTATCAATAGAGTTGATGTCGGTAGAGTATAATACTGAGTTAGATTGAATGTGGTCTGAGTCAGAGATGACGCACTTGAAAAGATCTTTTTAAAATCATTGTGATTTATTACATCTGATTGATCTTCTTCAATCGAATATACATAGACTCCGCACTGTTTAAATTCATTAGATGCAGAGACAATTAGTCCGTGCCATGCATCACTCTTGAAATTAGCAATATTATATGCTTTGACTTGTGAATTAATAGTGACCGTGATATTTAGGTCTCCTTCAGGCTGCGTACTGATATATCGGGTAAAATGTGCAGTTGCCTTGAACCCAGTGCCAGTTTCATTATCGTATCCATCTAGGAAACTAATTGAACTTGCGGCTGCTGGAACATTAAATAAACACGTAAATGAAATATTTTTCGAATCAGTTAAGTTAAATTTCGGTTGAGCTGAATAGACTACTGCAGTCTGACGAACTTTAAATTTAGCGTAATCTTTTCCACCAACTGTATCGATTAAGATATCCCGCTGATCTTTAAATGTTAAATTACGATATGCTTCAACTCGGATATATCGACCAGAGTCAGATTGTCCAATATGATTTGGAATTGTATCAAATGGTCCGCGAACTCGACAAAATAGAGTAGAAGTACTTTTGACATTTTTATCGTTTGTCATCAGAGCACTGTTTTTCCAAGCAGTATACATTTCGCTGCCCTGATATGCAAGTACTACATCATTTGATTGTATAACATTTGTTTCTAAACTTGGCAGAGTTGCAAGATTCATGCTTTCTGCAGTTAGAATTGGGTCATTTGTTAATTCATAATTTAAGTCAGATAATGGAATAGTACTTAAGTCATAGTAGTTATCGATTAGACTTGCAAAATTAAATGTGTATTTTAGTGGACGAATTGAAACTTCCGGATGGATCGCTCGACGCGAAGAGTCAAACGTGGTTGAAATAGTTGAGTATTGCTCTGGCATCGTTCCGTCCTTTATGTCATCCTTTACTGCTTCACTAAATAGTTGATCTGCACTAAGTATTACATTGTCCAAGAAGTGACGTGCGTCATCCTTGAGCAGCATGTCGATGTTTGGACTGAATTTTTTAAGCTGTATTTTCCAAAAGGTCGGAGACATCATAAATCCACGGTGCAGATATGAGCCTTGAATTTCAAACATACGATTTAGTAATGGAAAATATAAGAAGTCCCTCTTTCGAGGTTCTGAGTTTGTTCCAAAAATTGATTGAAAATATCGATGGTCTAGATGTATCTCAAATGGCATTTGAAAATCTATTCCAAATTCAGCATATTTCGGCATGTTACTTGGGAATGCATTCTTTGGAACCATTACTTTAACACACTTACGATCGACATTTTTATATAGTGTCCACTCTTTAAATACATAATCGCCGCTGTCTGCTTCAGGTAGGGTTCTAAAATAGACGACCTGGTGGCCATATAGTTGATTTGTAAAATAAGACATCTCCTGATACATACTAACTGCACTACCGACTTCATATGGTCTGAAGCTTGGATCGCGGTTAGTAATAATTGAGATACTTTTCTCATCAGAACAAGAAGAAACTGGAGTAAACGTGGTTGGAATATTTACGCCGACTTCAAATCGAAGTTTAATCTCATTGACCTGAATAACTGATGATAATTCATTTGCTGTTCCATCATCGTACTCATATTTAACTTCAAAATAGAAATCATCTGCTTTATCTAGGAAGATAGACGCAGCATCTCCCAAGTTGCCTGGAGAAACTTCATACCATAGAGACCAGTCCAGCCTGTTTCTAGAGTATCTAATATATCGCTTAAGATTGGTTAGGTCAAGTGCAGTAGGTGAAGTAGTAAGTACATCTTCTACGAAATCTGTAAAGTTGACAATTCCACATACCGGATCAAGGGTAGAGAAAATTCTAAAGTTTTTACTAAACGTTAACGAATTTTTCTGTGGGTCTATTAAAATTTTTACGGTAGTCTTTATCATTACTTGCCTACTGATGCTTTATGTTATTTATTTATTTGTTAAGAATAAACTAAACTGATATTCGCCGCGTAGTAAAATAAATAATAAAAAGAAGATTAACTTTGAAAAAGGATTTTATATTAGACCCGCTCTGGATTACCCAAGGCACCTATTTAGACTCGGAATACTTTAACTATGTTCTCTTGGGTGCCAGTGTGAAGTATAAAGAGGAGATCGCAGCTGATAATATTGACCGATTTTATGAGGTCATGTTTCATATACTTAATTTGAACAATTTAGCCGTGACCGGTAACATATTTACTGCAAAATACAAAGAAATTTGGAAAGAAGCTAGAATTAAACAGATTCAGGATGAATTGAAGAAAGTATATGACTTGCCTGAAGAAACTGCAAAGATTTTTAAGAATGCAAATTACGTGTTCTTGAATATTGCTATTGAGTACATGAAGATTCATCTTGATATCTTGGACAAGATTAAATTATTTCATATGAATAGAGATATTCATTGTGAAAAAGAAATATTTATTGTAACAAATAAACTTGGAACAAATATTTATCGAATTTGGAAGCTGTCAGATGACCCAAAAAGAAACTTTGGCTACTCTTTCTCAAAGGTAAAAACGATCACTATTCCAGACCTGGCAAGTAATTCATTTGGAACAGCCGCTGATGCAATAAATGATCCAAAGCTAATTGGATTAACTAGTAGTAAAAATGTATGTTTTGCCGTTATTCAAGAGAAAGAAGATGAATCCATGGTTGCAAAAACTGTGAAGGACACCCTGCTTCTAAATAAAGGCATTGCTAAGAATCGCGGGTTTGAACCGCTCCTAATTGCCGAGTTATATCGTTATATTTGGATAGAAAAAATGTTACCATTTACGCTAAGTCAATGGAGATCAGAAAATGTTAAAGAACTTTAATCAATTTATTACTGAAGCTCGAGGATTCTCGACAACCGTTGAGGAATATGCACAAGTGTGTAAGACTCTAATCAACGCAACGCTCGACAAATATATCGCTGCGAATAGGACTGAGTTTACTAATTTTAGTAAGTCGATTATACTTAAAGATGCCTATCTAGAAGTATCTCAGGAGGCCGCTACTAAATTTCCATTAGACCAAATTAAGATACTGTTTGAGATTTCGGCAGTTGACGAGGAGGAATTTATTCCCTATGCTGCGCACTATCAACGCAATTACAATAAAGTAAAATTAATTGAAGGTAAGGGTGTCAAAGTAAAAATTGATATGTTGTGTAAATTTGTTGTGCCGAAGACCGGTGGTCAAATTGATCGAGCAGTAATCAATAAGTATTTGGACGATATTTTAAATCATGAATTGACTCATGCATACAATGATTACAAAGATCCAAATTTCTTTAAAGACTATCGTCTTGGTATGACGACTCAGTATGCTGCAGAAACATATCCATACTTGATGAAGTCTCGAGTGCTTAAGCTATTTTTTGATTTGCTCTATGTCTTAACACCGACTGAGATAAAGGCAATTGCTGGTGAGCGTAGCGAATTTAAAAGTCAAGAAGAATTACGTGAATATAGTGGATATCGGTGGTCACAACTCGCAAGAGATTTTGACCCAGATGAATATTATGAAATTATCCTTTCCCAAATCGAAGATCGCCGATTCGTTCAATATATTGATACGAAATTTGGTGAATTCTTTGTAAATGTATATGTTGACTCTGTACACCAAGACAGTGCAACAGTTGACCCTAAAATTCTTAGACTTAAGAAATCTGCAGGTTTAATGGATGTGTTACGCTTCTTTGAACAAAGAATACATAAGGGCGGCCAAGAACTTTTTAGGAAATTGGCCGCGAAAGTTACTGATCAAGGATCCGGTAAACTTATCTAGTCTAGGTTAAGCTCCAGCATATATTATATAATTCATAACTATGAATTCTGGTGAGGGGTCTGTTCCAATACCGGTTGATGATAGTATATCACCAACAGTATCAAACGGATAAGTCGCTGAGTCATATCCTACAGGAATACGGTGTTTTAAATTAGGTACCCTAAAGTTAGTTCCAGAAGTGGATCCATAAACTGTGCCAAGTGCAGCAAATAATGTAACATACGTATATCTACTATGCAGTGTCCCATCGCAGAATAACCAGCCGTTCGGTGCAGTGGTTCCAGCAAATGGAACAGTTACTCCAATTGGCACTGCACCTAGTCCAGCAATAACTCCATTGACTAATAAGTTATCTCCAATTTCGACTGGTCCGCCGACATTTAATCCACCACCAATATTTGCATTTTGAGTTACGTCAAGTTGATCTGCACGCAGTGATTCGATATGTGCACCGCCGGTATAAATACCATCAAAATCAATAGCGATAAGTGATTCAACATTTGTAGTATCATCACTACTACTATGTATACCAACATAAATATGTTTTCCGACAACCAAGAATCGTGACGCTAAGAAGTTTAAATCTTTACAATATACTTGTGTTGGAGGGCTAGTTACTGACCATGTAGAATTAGTAGTGTCCACTCCTCCAGAAACATCAACTTTAAATGCATAGGATGTTGATTTATCTGAATTAACTGCTAGAACATATAGGCTATTCCCTAACTGTTTCATATCATATATCTCACAGGTACCGCTAGGAATAGTTAGAGTCAGCTCGGTAATTTTGTCATATATGTGTCTGCACGGATCTGCATCATCACTAAGATCTCCAGCAGCTGATGGCAACATTAAATCAAATATTGTTATTTTATTACCGTATCCGGCGTAAATATATTTTTTATTTGCAACAATTGCACCACGTTTATTTACAGATGGAAAACTATCAATCGGTATTGCAGTCTCGTACGCTACGTGCAAACTGCCAAGTCCATCCCAGGAAATGTTACCAGTCTTATTGTTTAAATTAAATACGTCAATTCTTACTTGATAATCGGTGCTTATTTCGTGATTTCCGCCACTATGTTGCCAAGTAAGAGTTATAACCTTATCATCAACGATATCCATATCAAGTATGGCATTCTCACGATATCTGAACGGTGCGGACACAGTTGATTCAAACATGGCTGGGACAGCTGAATTTACCACGACTGGAGTGGTAGGATCGGTAATATTAATTGTCGTGACTCCGCCAAGGGATTCGGTGTTAAATACTCCAAGTAATGTGTATAGACCGTTTGTTGCAACAACTGCATGATTGCCAGCAATCAATACACGATATGCACTATTTAATTCCGGAGAATCACCGCCAGGCGCCCCATATCCAAGTCGAGAGATTCGGCGTGGTGCAGTGTTCCTAACACTATCAAGTTCACATATTTGGAAATATGTTCGGTAGAATAGATGTGCTGGACTGGCCGTATGGTTTGGAGTACGGTCGTTATGTTGATTATTCACAACATACATGTATTTTCCAGCAATTGCAATATCTGCTGCTCCTGGACCAACTAGTGAATCAGAACTATTATACGAATCAGTAGAAACAAAACACCCTGGCAGATGTGCTATTACATTTGTCGTTGTTCCATCAAATTTTGCAGACCATTCTGAGATCGGATTATTTGGGTTCTCTATTGTAAATCTATCAAAATACCCATATTTTTCTACTAATGTCGTCGGGTTCGGATCGCCAGAAACAGTATAAATAGTATTTCCATCTCGAGCAATTCCCATATGACCTAAGAACGAACTTGGTGAAACATTCGCAGATACTTCAACGTCTACTGCTCTAGGCTCAGTCGTTGCCACTTGGATAATATTTCCACCATTCTGTAAAACGTCGTCATTTAAGTATATTCCATTAAGATCAGAAGCAGCGGTCATCATAAAATAATCTTTCGCTGGATGATTTGTGATATATCCAGTCTCAGCCGGAAGATTTGCAATCAGATAGTCTTTTGCGATTCCAATATTTGCTCCATTGATTCCACCATCAGATAGGTAAAATAAGATACCGTCTGCTAAATTTCCAGTGTTTCCAGTAATTTCATTAAGCCCGTATTTTGAACCAATATATACATGGGCTGATTCGTTTACTGAATCAATAATATTTGCCTTTGGTGTAATAAATTCAAAAACTCCATTAAAATTACGAGTAAATAGAACTCCAGTCTCAGGTATATCCATTGAAAACTGTGCAACATTGTAGTGATCAGAATATACTCCGCCTGGCGGAATTACTCTAAGATATCGCATCTTATAGTTTTCGTAAACATTTGTGAGTATCGGATTTGGATCAGGCAGAGTATCATCTTGGTATAACTCACCTAATTCTACATGATATCTACCAATCGAACCAAATCGGTGGTCAACATAGATTGATAATAGTGAATTATAGAGAGTCTCAGTACCAATTTGTGGCATGACCGGCGTTTCCGCAGGACCATATATAAATCCTGGAGGAATTAGGGCAGCCATCGTATCCTCATCAAAATTATTTAAGAAGAGTATATCGTTATTTGCATTGTTTCCGCCAACTCCACCAAGTGTAACGTCAGTTATATTGTCTGAACGACGATTGAATAGGATAAATCGATCATCATTTGGAGAACCAATACCTAATCCTCTAGTGAATGGTGAAGGTGAACCGGCTAGGTAATTATTAATAATTGCAGTTAGATCAAATAAGAAATTCCATGAAGTTCCATCCCATTGCCATACTGCAAAATTTGATGAGTCTAAATAAAAATCACCAGGTAATAAATCATCGGGAATAGCTGGATCATCGACAATCGTAGGATCACCCGGCCCAACAAACCAGATATTTCCTCTAGTTCCATCTGGACCTTGAATACCGCCAGGACCAGCTGATCCTTGATTACCAAGGAATCCTCTTAACCCCTGCTCTCCAATGCCTAACTCTAATAATTTATTAAAGTTGAAGTTTATTTTATCAATTGAAATTTCCTGAGCGTCTGCTGGAAATAGTTCTTTTAAATTAATTCGTATTGGCATCTTTAGATGAATTTAATTTTTATCTTCGGACTGATATCTTGTCCAGCTGCCGTTGATTTTGGTATGCTGAAGCTTAATATTAATCTGTCTGTTTTATTTATTTGCACATTTTTGAATTCTGCGTAACCTAAAGCTTTGCGCTGAATATCATCTAAGAATACAAACGAGATCGGATTTGAATTTTGTACTGTCTTTGTTGAAAAAAGGCTAGCATTTCTTTTACTAAAGAATTCAATAGTGTCTGTATTGTATAGTTTGAGAATATTTAATTTTATGTAATCCTTAACATATTCTTGAATTGTGACGTAGTTTCCAATAAACTCATTTGAATTTACTAGATAATCATTGAATTTTTGTTCGATTCCATCAGCAATAAGGTAATTAGTGATTGCATTGTTTAAATTAATAAATCCATCAAGACTAGAGGTTCCCTCTTTTGCAACAATTTCAATTTGAGTAAGGTCAACATCTGATAATTTTTGGCTATCTGTTAGCATTACTATATTAAACTGGGTAAGGTATAGTGTTTCAGGAACAGTTAATATTTTACCTAAGAAATTTTCATCTTCTTCTACTCGAACTGCACCAGATGCTGCAGAATATTCAGTTTTACTAGAATATCTGTGGTGAAAGCCCCAATCCCAATTACTATTTAGTAGGAAATGCGGAGCTTGACCGATTGCGACTTCACCAATTTTTGGATAAATTGGAAGATGTGCAGGATCAGATTCAAGATCGAGTATCTTGGTGTTAGCTACCTTAATATGATTAAAATTAGCCAGAGTCAATAAGTTATCGATTTGTGTATTCAATCGAGTATTACTTAATGGTAAATCGTTTATCTTATTTTTAAAAAATTTGAAATTTGATTTGCAATATAATACATCGTGTGTAATAGGTTCATATCCACCAGGATAACGATTTAGCTCAACAATATTGTTTAATTTAGCCTGTTCATATTGATATCCAATTTCATTATTAAATGAGAATTGAGTTGGAACATCAATATCTGAGTTAATAATAATTTGACTTGTATTTTCAACATTTGCAACATCTGGAATCTCTAAATAGAATTTAGGGTCAGGTGATAACTGACTCACTCCATTTATATCTAGAGAGTATGATTCAAATTCAATAATTGGATCAAGAGTATTTAGGTATTGTTTAAATTTAGAAAAAGACAGTTTTTGTAATAACTTTTCAAAATAGTTCTTACCTCCGCCAATCACAAAGAATGTGAAGTAATTTCGGACAACTACTGTGAATCCAGAAGGCAGCGGTAGATTTTGGAAAATTGAAGTAAATGGCGGAAGACTAATTGGAGTTACTAAACTTAAATCTGCACCACCTAGAATATCATCAAGACTAAAATTAAGACGATCATCTATTGCACTATCAATTGGATTTGAGTTTTGTGGAGCAAATGCTGAATTCGTTTGGTCAATAATATAAAATATTCCAGATGCAGAGTTGCGCATTGCAACTAGACCTAGGTTACTAATTGGTGTAAATTCATCGGCTAGTGATGCTGGATAATTTGAAATACTTGGTATTTGGGTTGATTTAATTGTTCCTGAGACTGGCGGACCTGCGACAAAATTAACACCATTTGTGCCAGCAACTGAAATTGCAAGCTGTGATGATAATTTTATATTTGAGAAGTTATCAAGTCTAGAGTTATATTTTTTATTCTTTAGAGAATAAAGTAGAGTATGATTTAGGTTTGACACATCAACTCCATCTACTTGTTCAAATTGAATTCGATAATCTCCATATATTGTCTCAAATGGAAGATCTCCACCAATTAGTGGTCCAGCATAAAATGTTTCATTAGGTGGAACAACTGATGGTTTTGCACTTGAGAGGCCAACTGGTGAACCCATAATTATGAATTGCTTCCAAAATGAATTAATTTGATCAATTGAACCAATTGCAAGTTCAATAACTAGTGTTATAAATTTATAGTCGGTGTGCTCAATAAATCTAAATCGGATTGGCGGCTGATCGCGATTGAAGAAATCTTCCTTCACCGGTTTTAAGACGCAGCTAAATTTATAGCCATCGAATCTAGAAGTAGAGTCAGTTGCCACAGGTTTACCGTCTGCTCCAAATACAGTTGAATTATGAACATCATTAAATATTAACTTAAATCCTTTGAAAAAAGCCTCATATTGTCCTGCAATATTCTTAAATACTTCTGAATATCTGAATTGAGTTGGTGCAACGTCTAAGTCCTCTCCATTTATGTCAGTTCCAAATTTTGGAGTATACGTAAAATATTCAATAAAATAATTTGGGTCACTTAGTAATTTTGTAATATCGAGTGGCTTGTCAAAATAGTAATTATTTTGCTTAGCTGTCGCTAACGTATCTAGATAATTGAATCGACTCTCAATATAGAACCACTCATGGGTAAAATTATTTGGGTTTTGTGAACGATCAGTATGATCTGGTGAAAAATTATTTCTACCAAATACAATTTCTGTATTTAATCGATATGGATTATCTCTAGAATCGAGTCCATTTTTTATTCCCCATTTTGTGATATATGGAATAATTTTTGAACGCAATGCAAAATCAATACTTTCATTTTCTTTATAGAAGTCATATTCTGTTTGGGTTAACCCATTTACATATTTTGTCTTTATTGCATATTCGTCAGATGAGTCAGCTGCAATAACTTTAGTTGGATCTTTAAGAATTGAGAAACCGGAAAAATTACGTAATTCCAAATTCTCATCTTTGATTGGACACATAAGTACATCACCAGGTGTAAATTTTGTTGTTTGTGATATGATTGGGGAGCCGATATAATTTGAATAATAACATGGCTGAGTCACTGTAAATTCTATGATAGGATTAATAGTGGTTCCAGGCAAAGCGACTTGATAGATATTCCAAGAAGATAAAGGAGTCAATATATTCCAGACCACACTAAGTACGATTAGTGATAGATTGCCAGTTAATGAGTCATACCCTACCGGTGTGTCAACTTGTGCAATAAAATAATTGTCAGCATCGTATTCTATTTTAACCTGCTGTAAATGATTTTGAGAACCATCGTCAAATCCATATGTTACAAGTGTTCCAACATTAAGAGTAATAGAACCACTTAAACTAGATAATAGTATACTCGTTGTTGAGGTAGCTTGAGTTGCAGGATCTTCAATTTTTGCAGTTCCATTATTAATTACAGAGTATCGAGTATATTTTATGTCTGCCAGATCTCTCTTTGGTGTTAATAAAGCAAGTCCTTCAGGTATGTAATAATATTGATAAAAATCTATTTCTGGAAAATTTAAGTAATCGCTGCTATAAAAATCAAAGCTAATATCTTTGATTGGAAATAGTGAAAGTAATCCAAATGCAGGTCTAAATTTCTTGCGCATGATAAAATCAGTGTATGCAATTGCTGGAGACTCTGCGTCTTCTAAAACAACTGCACATTTATTGAAATATGCAGAAATTGCGGACTTTATTGTAGACTCAGTAACTGAATTTTCTTCAGTCACTAGATCAATATAACTGGAAGTTTTTTTAATCTTTGACCAGCCGGAAGTTGTTTTAATTAGGATATTATTAATTTCCTGATTAATCTTAGCCATGTGTTCACGGTCGACAATTAGACGATTACCAGTAACTATAGATCCGCCTTTAAATTGGAACATTGTCCCAACGAGTGACGTCCCGCCAGTTTCATCTAGATCAATAACTGTGTACTGTGCAGTAGGTGATGTAAAAGATAATTGGTGAATTGCATCAAACTCTCCAGCAACATTACACTTGATAAAAACGTATGAATCAAACGCATATGCAGTGAATGTACGATTTCGTGTGCTATTAATTACATCAGCAAGCGCTTTTGCAATTTCATGTTTTAGACCAATCGCGTTAAAATAGAATACATCATGTCCAACAACATTATCATAATCAATATATGAATAAAAATCTCCAGGATTAGGCGTTAGTGTATATCCAATTGCTGCTGTATAATAATCATATTTTCCATTAAGGTCAACATTTGTTCCATTTGGATGGTATAATCGAATTTCATCGAGGTGACCAAGATTTGAGTTAATTGTAATAACTGAATGCGAGAACCCAGCAGATTGACTACTAAACCCAGTGTCTTGTAGAAATAGGTCATGAGATGGGCCAAATAACCTAGCTAAATCAAATTTTGCATCACTTAACGTCAATATACCAGTTCCAATATCTTTTGCGACAAATCCAAAAACTAGCGGAGTCGCTGTTGTGTTTAGATATGTGAATTGGATATCTGATATCCTAGTGACAAAGTAGCTTCCGGTTAACTCAGTTAATGTATCTGTAATTTGAACAAGGTCATCTGTATTAAAGCCATGTGGAATATTTGATATTGCAGTTACTGTTGTTCCATCGCAAGTTAATTCAATAAATACTTTTTCTGAATAATTAACAGTATATGGCTGTTCTAGCTTAGGTAAATGTAATTTACCATAGCAATCAGTCACATAATTAAAATACAGAGACTCTGAATCTGAAAAAATATCTTCAAACTCAGCCATATTAAAATCAATATTTGTATATGGAACAACTACACCAGTTGAATTTGATTGAACTAGAGTAGTATCATCTGATTCTAAATACAGTTTTTTAGTATGCGGAGTATTTGGCCAAGTTCTACGCTCTGCGTAAAGTCTTTCCAGGTCGATATCTAATTTTGATAATTCTAGCGTATCCACATATAATCCTAAATAACGATTAAATTCATAATTCTCAGAAGTATCATCGGTAAATATGAAATCAAGATTTAGAATATTTGGGAAAATGACGCCGTTTCGCTCAAATCCACCAGTAATATTTCCTTCAAAGAATTTTAGAGGAGTTGACTGTTTGTATTGATCGTATAATAATTCGCCTTTACTTCCAAGAATACCGGAATCAACTATGATTCCATTCCAAGTAGTAAAATCGTCTTCGTTGAATGATACACTTAGTGGGCTTACTGGAAAATTATTACTATTAATATATGAACGAATGTATTTACCTGGTTTTGAGGTTTCACTTAGATCAAAGGTTTTAATAATTGTCGCATTCTTAAACAGGTCAATAATAAACTCTGATTTTGATTGACCTGTTTCAAAATTTTGTTTTGAAAGATCAATCTTTGAATTTAAAGGATCCTTAATTTTTAAGATTACAAAATAATTAGGTATCTCCTTTTTAAGATATAGGGGAGCAAAATATGAAAGTCGCTCGTCATACTTATTAGATGGAAAATATTTGATTCCACTAAAATAATTAGAAAAATCGTACTGATCTTTAAAATCCTTTGATGTTTTAGTAGTGTCGACCTTTTCTGTTAAACCGAAAATAATCTCGTTTGGAGTTTCACCATTTTTAAAGAATTTATGCATATTTCCAGCTAGAGACTGTGTAGTATCTATTGGAAACCGTGAATAGTCATCTTTTGCAAGTTCAAGATTCGCCTTAATTGAATCTAACCACATATCGCCGGCTTCATTAATTGTTATCTTAACATTGCCCGTTAATTTTGGATTAGTTCTAACCAGTTGAAAACTCGAATCTGCACTAAGCGGTTTAGTGTATAATAAGTCTTTTGCCATCTATTTAGAATGTGCTAATTTTTCCTTTTCCTTGAACTAGCGGAGCATCTAATGATGTTTCTTTAGTGTATTGTGCGCTTACTTCAAGGTCAAATGAAAAAGGAACGTCGTTTTTAATATTAATATCGAGTCCAATCTTCTTCTGATATTTTATATTGTTTAATGTGCCCGCGGTTCTATAACCACCAACATATCCTAGTCTATCAGAACATCTGAATTGAAATAGAACTGGAATATTGAATGCATTTTCAGAGCCAACTTTTACTTGACTCACAGATCTTGCTGGGAAATTTCCTTGTACTGATACGGATTCGTAATCTTGTGGGAATAAGTATAAGTATGCACCACAGGTATATTTACCAATTAGATATTCATCATTTGGAGTAAATCCTAATTTGACAGGATATTGATTATCCTCCAGGGTAGTATTATCAGTAGGAGGTGCTGGAGCAATTCGAGTTGCTTGTTTATAATATTTTATGCCAAACGCATTAATATCTTCCTGTACAGATGTTTCAAAATGTATTGCATGGGCAAATGGTAGGGTTTGTTGTGGAGCAGTTGTATCAACTGCTGTTGGTATAGCTGACGCAAACACAGGTCTAAAAACAGACGACATAAGACCAGGACCAGGATATGCAAAACTTGCACCTAATGATTTAAGATATGGATGATCTTTGCTGATACAAAACTCCGTTAGAAATCCTCCGCCAACACCGCTTGTGCTAGTGTCAGTTGTTCCATTCCAAACTTTGCTATTTGCCGTTGCAGTAAATGTAACATTTTGTGGATCAAACGGTAAATAATGTGCCCAGTTTACTGGAACATGTGGTGTTGTCCCAATTGTTATACCGACACGATAATCATACGTTGCAGAATACTGAGATATTAGATCTACTGCTGGTTTGCTTGGTGAATATACTTCTTCAGAAAGTCCATAATTTCGGATACGACTTGTTAACCATTGACTCTTAACTTGTGTTGATTGCTGACTTGCAATTTGTTTAACATTACCAATAATTGGAGTTACATTTTTGTTTACTCCGACTGGAACTAAGTCATATCTACGATTTAAGTGATAGTCACTATCTGGATTGGCAACTGGATCAGATGATGTTGCAGTTTCATCAATTCCACCAAATAAGAATGACATTAATTCTAAGGTCGTCGCTGATGTATTTTGAATTGAAATAACGTATTGTTTTGTAATAATACGACCTTCATTATAAACAGTTGTTCCACCAGTTGTGTCTTTAATAAGATCACGGTAATATCCAGCAAAAAGATTAATTGTATCTCCATTTGAAACATCTGTTGTGTTTCCATTAGGATCAATAATACTTACTTTAATTACACCAGAATCTAGTGCAATTGATTGTTGTACGCTATCTAATGTCGTTTTGATCGATTTTAACTGGTCATAAAGATTAATTACGGCACCTTGAGTTGTATAGAATCCGCTGGCGATGTCCTCTGCTAGGTGGGCAAAGAATTTCTCACCAGTTGTAAATTGATTTGCAAGGTGAGTATCAAGTCCTCGAGCAATGAGACCTTTTTCAAAGTCGATTTTCGTCTTATCAGCAAATGCTTTTTGAGTAAGAACCGAAGATTCTTCTTCAGAAGAAACACTTTCTGGAAAAGGTATTTGTACTGCGTTTGACCAATCAGACTCGGCAGCATTATCTGGCCATCCAGCTTCAGAAAGAGATTTAACTTGTATTTCTACAATTTCTCCCTTACGAATTGTAATATCTAATTGATTTGAGTTTACAACGTCTGAATCAGAAACGTTTTCAACGTCCCAAGTATATAAACCAGTCGTTGTATCTAAACTCTTGGTTCTAGGCTTAGATAATTTTTCTGTCCATGGAGAAAATGATGCAGAACGTTTAGTTCCATCAGTTTCAACAAACGTATGTTGCTGAGCGGTTGGCTGATTTCCAGCTTGACTTAAATAACGATATCGATATTTAAACTGTACAACCGTTTGGTCACCATATGTTGACTTAACTGGGTCAGGAATCTGCCAGAATCCACGAACACTGTACTTTTTAGGAACAATGAATTGTGGAGTAGTTGAGATTTGAAGAGTAAGGTTAGTAACAACAGTTGATAAACTAACTGTTTTTTCATCTCTAGTCTTCTGAACCTCAGTTAATTGTTTTTTAAGACGTTTTGCTTCTTGATCAGTTTTTGCAGTCGTTGTGATATTTGCTTTAATATCATCGATCTTCTTGTTTAATTCCTGAATCTCTTTCTCAGTCGTAGCTTTTTCTTTAATTGTATTTTGAACCTGAGTTACGTTTTTATCGTCTTGAATATGTTGATCTGTCTGAACAACTGTGAAGTTTGCAGCAGATAATGTTGGAGCAGTCGGTTTATTTGCAACAATCGCAGGTAACTTACGCTCTTTTGCCATATTAAGGAGAATTAATCCAAAATCGGCAACGAAATTTGTATAGTAATTGGCTAAGGTTGCTGTTGTATTATCTGGTAATGGGATAGTTAAGTCATTTGTATAAACGGCTACTCCATTCGAATAATCATCAACTGTTAAATTTTTAGCCTTGCTAATTGGGCGAATGAATACTACTTGACGTTCATTAAATCCTACATTAACTTGTAATTCAGGAGCACGATACGGTGCTGGTTTTATTCTAAGAATACTTGCACCAATTGTAATTGGGTCAATTCCAAAGATTCTTTCAAGAACGACTTCAGTGTCTGTTTTATTAACAGTTATTACTTTATATTCTGAATCATTATTCGTGATTAAGATATCTCCTTCGGATAAGAGTTTACTGTTTTTAACTCCAGAAAGAACATCAGTATAATTTAAAGTATTGATTTTATAACGACGACGAACTACTGTAACCGTTTGATCAGTTAGTGCCTGATCTACCGTTTCTTCAAGAACACGCAGTACATCAAATGATCCTTTGAATCGATTTATGGCAATTTGAACATCAACTACATTATCATCTTCAAAATAATCAATTGAGTTTGTGTCTAAATCTGTTTTTAAAGCATCGTAATTAATATTGTTTTTGCCTTTATAATTCGTATCAAAGAAAGCAGCAATATCATCGTTATTTACTGCATTAACAATAAGCCTCTTTACAACGAAACTGTCAATATCATCAGTTAAAATGTCTGAAATATTTAAGTTTACATAAAGTAATGGATTTAGGAATGATTCAAAGAACCAGTTATTCTTAACTCCAAATTCAGTAGGTAGAGCAAGTGCTAAATTTTGAACACTTTCTAATTCTTGTAAAAGTTGAGAAGTTTTCTTTAATTCAAATTTTCGAACTTCACCATTTGCTGATTTGATTCCAATAACATCACTATTTGTTGAAAGAAGAGTCTCAAAGCGAGTATCAATATCTTCAATTTTTCCTTTTAAATAACCGAATGATGGGACGTTAATTGAGTATGTTGAACCATCGTTTTTAGTTTGGTTAACATTTACGTTTTCTGATTTCGATTCAAGAATATTCTGTAAACTGTACAGAAAGCTATTCATGTTGTCGATATCAACAACGAGTCTTTTTAAAACATCGGATAGTGTATGTTTGACTTCCATTTAGTGTATTATCTTATTTTATCAATTCTGAATGTGAGCAAGTTTTCGTCAGTACAAATGATATCGAAAATTGGTTTGTTGTCCGATGGTACAAAATCACTATCGTTTAAAAGAGCGATTGAAACTCCATATGCACCTAAATTCATTTTATTTGTAGCATCGGTGTATAGTTTAATATTATATACATCAGTTACTAACTCGTCATCAATTACTAATCGTAAGCTTTGACCTTTTTTCCAAGCGACAGTTGAGTCATTTATGAAAATTTGAAGGTCTCGTGTTAGAACTATTTGATTACCGCCATTTGTATGCGCAATATAATTTGTAAAATTGCTTAACTCAATTACATTGTTTGTAAAAATATTCGTAATTGATGTGTTTGATATATTATACTGCTGATTTCCATTAACGATTCGAATTCTATTTGGAGTTCGACGATCAATTGTAATTCCTTCACCTGGGCGAACTGTATCTAAGTCGTATGAAATAGTAATATTTGAGGTTCCATTAAGTATGCTATCAACTCTATCATTAACACTAGTAATGAGTTGCATCATACTATTTGTATTATCAAAAATTGCAGAATTTGCAGCAAGAGCAGTCTCAATATTTGAGATACGAATTTTTAATTCATTTTGATCTTGTGTATTAATTAACAAGTCTTTTAATCCTTCTACACTCTGACTTAATTGGTCAAGTTCTAATAACTTATCGTTATATTTTGTTTGTAATTGTTTGAACTGTGTTAGAACATCTGTAAATAATTCTAGGGAGAATGTAGAGTAGTCATTGATTGAACGTTCAATTAGGACATCTTCAATTGAAGTGTCAAGTTTAAGGTTCATCTTAAATGCAAACGCATTACCATTGATCTTATTTAATGGATCTGGCTTGAACTTTTGAATCACTGGGATTTGAAATTCAAGGCCGCTTTGTTGTATTCTATCTAAGAAAAGGACTCCATATAAATTGGTTCGGATATCTAATGGTAAACCATTTGAATCTAAATTATTTGGGTCATATGTATCATAATAAATTAGGATTGCATTAAATTCAAAATCTCTATTTGCAACGTAATCGTTAAATTGTGCAAATACTTTTATTTCTGGATTCTCACTTGCTAGTTTATAGTTGGCTAAGTCAAAATCTAGTGAAATACCATCTAAACTTGTTCGTAAATATTCAACTGTGCGTAATCCAAAGTGTTTAGAAATTACCTTATCTGCCGCAATATTATATGCTCCAGTAGTATTGTAATTATCTGTGTAATATGCATTTCGGATAGTCTGAGTAAACCAATTTCCTGGAATATATGTTCCAGCAATAGTGTCTTTGATTTGAGCAAAAACACTTGCATCATCTAAGTCATATGACGCTTTCATTGAAAGTCCAAATGGATGAGTTTCATTGTATTTTCTACCCGATAAGTACTCGATATTTAAAGGATCTGCTGCATTATTTGCAACAGTCATGTTTGGGAAGTAGTTTGCATCGGTAACTGACTTGAAAAGAACATGTGGAGTAGTTCCTACATTTGTTGGAACGTGAACATAAACTTCAGTATATGAATTGTCTTTTGATTTTAGTGAATTGACAACATCAATATCTGCAATATATTTTACTATTCGATTATATGTTGAGTTAGTTTCTGGTTTTTCAACAAATCTGGATTCAGTGCCTAGAGTTGTTGTATTTTTCTCGATTGCATTTGCATCTTGGAAACGAATTGCTCCAAGTTCTTTTAACCATTTCCAAAATACACGTTCGCCGACTGTTAATTTTTCTTCTCTCTTATATTGAGGTCTGCTTAATAATAATGCTTCAAAATTAAGTGCATAGTTCTGAAAACTTTCTGCAAGATTAACATTCTCATCAACATGGATTCCATCAATCATATTAGACTCACCTTGAGCTAAAAATTGAATTTTATTATCTGTTGCAAGAGTGTTTGGAGTACCAATTTCTGGTATTCTTAATAGAGCGAACTTTGAGAAACGCACAGCATTTTCACTGTTACTTATCGTAACATTGATGTCTTCCAGAGCACTTTGAAAGTTATAGAAGATACCCTTCTTATTCTGTACTGGTTTAATTAATGGAGTAACTGCCATTTAACCTATTGATTTTTTATGGATTAAAAGAATTCCATACCTACTGTGCTAGTAACAATTAGACGATCGTTTGTATTCTGGTCAAGAATATAAAGGAATGATGCATTGTTTCCATAAGGAGATATGATATTGCTATTTAATACTGGTGTTGCGCTTATTGGATTGACTCCTAAGTCATACGATCCGTTATGTATGTATACTGGAACTGGCACAGGTAGGGCGCTTAGGTTTTGACCTCCACGAATAACGACTGGCATTGTGTTTCCATTAACAGCAGTTAAAATACTGGTCGATGTGATATTTTCGACAACATCAACAAATGAAATTGTAAATGTACTATTTTGTGCTGGTGGATTCACTGCATCAAAATCAACATATAACACAAATTTTGTGATACCTGCAGCAAATGCACTAATTCCGTCATACACAAAACCTAGGTTTGGTGCAGTAACGACGCTAAGCTTAACTAAGATATTTTTCTTTGATCCGCTAGTTAATGTGATTCGAGCTTCCGCGGTAGTTCCCATGTTAGTTAGGGTTGCAGTAACCGTTTCTTTTGATTCGATTAATTGTGCATCAAATTCGAAAGAACTTGTCATTTTTGCAGGACCATTTGATACTAATGCATCATTTACAGTCACTGAATTTGCAATAATTGTATCTGCATCGATCTCGATATTAACATTGATTTTATCAACTGTAAATACTGACTGTGTACTTGAATTTTTTTCAAGTCTTGCAATAATCTGATTTGGTGTTCCAGTTTGGAAAATCAAGCCAGTGTCTTGGATAATAACATTTTTTGTCTTGATTGAATTAATCGCGTTGTCTGTACCAATTGATATAGCAGTCAAGTCAATCTCCAATAAGTTAATTAGATCCTCTAATTTGTCCTTAAGTAACAAACTATTTGCATTGCTAATAGATGCGATATCTGTAACAAAGTTTGTTAAGAGAATTTCTTGAATCGGTAACGAAACAGGTGTAAATGCCATGTTCTTTGAATTATTTTATTTTATTTATTAATTTTATGCTCGACTCTTTAATAAGAGACGCTTTCTATCGTTTAATCTAGTCTCAGTTTCTTTAGTATATTGTTTTCTATCAAGAACCCGAATAAAGTTTTGAATCTCGTTTGTATACTGGGTGTTTCGATTATCGAACACATCGCAGCTTAGTGTAAAATCACCAAGATCTTTAAATTTCCAAACAAAGAATGGAACGGATTTAACTCTCATTATTTCTTCACCGGTGACTGCATTTTTTAATTTCCAGATAAAATCATGCTTACCATCTAGATTATTAATCACAAAAAAGACAATTCCATTTTCAGGAACAGCAAACGTCTCTTCATAAATCTTAATGTCATTAATATTAAATGCATTTTGGTCAATCGTGGTTGGTAGATATCCAGTTTGAACATCATTATTAAATCTCCAATAGTGAGTATCTTGCCAGAAACTAGGATCCTGTACCGCACCAGATAAAACATCACTTGTTTTTGCGTGTAAGAACATGGTCTCAACATCAAATACTGGTGAAAGAGATGTTAGATAATCAATTAACTGCTTTGAAAATACTTTTTTCGGTAAGAAGAAGGTATATTCATCTCCTCGGAAACCAGAACCGCCTCCAGGACTTGGGCTAAATATCGGACTGCCTCCACCTGGATAAGAAAGCATGTGATACATTTCTTTACTTAGGTATTCTGCTTGCGCATGGATGATATATTGGTAGTCAGAGTGACGTCCATTAATTATTTCATAGTTAAACAATTTAACTCCTGCATGATCGCTGTCGTTTAATATTTGTACAAGGTCTTCTAGTGTAGTAAATTGTGGAATTGTATAATCTGAAAATAGAGACATTCTAATTTTGTCTCCAGGTCTAGGATTTCGCATATAAAACCCAGCTTCAAAGTCATCTAAATATACGAGATCAGTTAATCGTAGCCAATATAACTCATCGACTTGTATGCCTCTAAAATCATTTAGTGTAATTGGAGTATCGCCATCGCCAAGTCCCCAATATGATTTCTTAGGGTGGTTTTGTGCTGGATCTTGATATGGAACATATGTATTTGTGCTTGAGTTATAGAGTTCAGCATCATATAAATTTTGACCCATACCATATCTGTTCTTGTAGAATGAAATCCACTCCAATAGGTTCTTATAGATATCAATTTTTACAGCAGCATCTTCATTGTTTAAAACATTAACCTTGGGATAGTAAAGCGGTGACGCTCCAAAATCTTGTAGTTGAACATTTGTTAAATTTGAGACAGAATATTCAAATTTATCCTCTAATCTAGCAAAACCGATTATTTCAGGTTTCATGTCGTCATGTACAGTAACAAATTTACTAAATACACTAATATGACCGTAAAAATCATATAATTCTATCGTAACTCGATATTTTCCAGCATATGGTAGGACGTGACCGATTTCATAGAGGTCAACTAGCTTCCCGCGATGTTCAAAATTATATGGATTTGGAGAGTCTTTTGTAATTCTCCAATTAACTTCATAATAGTTCTTAAAATCGATATTTTCAAGCGTCCAATGCGGATCAAGTCCAATATTTATGGCATCTAAGTCTTCAAGCTTTACTCCGCGCAAGTCATCGATCGTAAATCTACCTAAATCGATAGAAAGTACAACCGGCGCACCAATTATACGCTCTGGATCATCTCCAAATTCCCAAGTGAGTCTATTACGTAGATTTGGAAAGCGTTGTGTTTTAATTTCGTTATAAAATGTTGTAATGTAATCAATTACTGCTGCGTTATCTGCATGGGTAAGATATCTTTGCCCAAATTCAAATGGATTCTTTGCAGAATCATTAATTCGACCAATTCCTAGGTCAAAACCATTTGTGCTTGCTTGTCGATATAGTGGATCAATTGCACGTAGCGTTAAATTTACGTCTTGTCCCGGATATGCAACGATTTCGGCTGGATCATTAAGATCATAGTCAAATATTAGCGTTGAATCATTCCAATTACCAATTGTCATCTTTTGGAAGTAGACAAATTCACCAATAATATCTTTGATTTTTACGTTTACTGGTAAAAATTCGTTTTTAAGCTTATCATTTAGTAGATTTAGCTTATAGAATATTTCATTTACTGTGAACTCAGTAGTTTCAGCGACTACTGGAACTCCATCATCATCATAATTATCAGTTGCTACTGTGAATTGGTAGACGATAGCTAAGAATTCAGTCTTTCTAAATTGTGAACCGCCTCGGATTCCACTATTTTTATCAGTTAGGTCAAGAGTATCAATCTTGCCATCATCTAAATAGTCAGAAAGGTCAACCATTAACATTTTATTGAAATATGATGATTGTCGATTAAGATTGGTCCAATATTCTTTTACTTGGAGTGTGTCCTTGTAACCAAGTATATTAATAAAGTTAACAAGTCCGCGATATGTTCCAATATATGGATAAATCTGATCCTTATTTACAAGTAATTGCTTTCGAGCGCTATTTAAAGCTTCCAGATTAGGAAAAGCTTCCTTAATATCATAATCTTTTAGGATATTTGCATCCTCTTTTAAGAATTTAATTCCAAAATTAGTTGCCCAATCACTAAATCTCTGTTCTTCTTCAATTCCTTCACCATAGAAATAGATTTCAGCAATCTTTGTTTTGGTTACAGTATTTAAGTAGATTGAAAGTGTTCTTTCGAATATTACTTCATCAGTTGGACTGAATGCAATATTAACTTGTAGAGGAATTTTTATGTCTAGCGGAGAGCCGCTGCCCGACGAATCAATATCTGAGTACTTAATCACTTTACTTTCGACTTTACTAATAAAGTTTTCATCGAGTTGAAGATCTTTAACTACATCATAGATAAAAAACTGGTCGCTATTTTTATTATTCGTCCATTCAAAAGAGATGCTCTGGTTTGGTGATAGTACTGGAAATTTGTAGTCACTGCCAACTGTCTCGAGCATAAATAAATTCTCATTATCGAATAAGTATGTAGAGATTCCTTTAAAATAGATCGTTCCTTCCCACACACCAGTAGTTGTGTTTAACTGAAGGTTTAAATTCTGACCCAGTTTATCAAAAAAGTTAAGATTGCTAGTGACCATTTAAAAAATAAACGTATTTATGTTATTTATTACAAGTTGATACTAAATGCTGTAAATTGAACTTTCTCCGCTGTACCCCAATGAAATAAATTCAAGTGGCTCATCTTTATCGAGTCCGGTCTTCTTATGGATCTTTTTCCACTCTTTTGCATACCCATTTTTACACATTTGGGTGAAATATGCAAAGGCATTTGGATTCTCTGACTTAGTCTCGTCAAAGCTTTTCCAATATTTTAAACAGTCAAGAATAGCTGATTGAATACAGTCCTCTCGATCACGATAGTCTTGAAAATAGAGACGATCTACTGCACGATTAGCCAGTGAGATAAAACAGTCGATTGCAAATGGGGTTAGTGCACCAGCTGCCTTGCTTTCAATAATTGCTCGAGTAAAGTCTTTATTGTTAATATAGTGTACGTCACCACGTTTCTTTCTAGCCATAGCTATTGATTATTTTGAAAGTCCATAGATCTTTGCAACACCTAAGTACGCATCTGTCATATCTATGATTGGAGATAGTATCTTTTCTCCGTCGATTACCCAGTCTTCAGTATTTAATAACTTGTAGAGGTCTGAATCTTTTACTGATTCTATAATTGGGTCACTTTTAAATTTCGCTAGTATGTCATGCTTGTTTGCATTACCTTTACAGCCGATTGCATTTTTAAGTTCGCTTGGACTGAAGATGAAAAATCTATCAGTTTTATTATTGAGGATTTGGGTTACTAATTGTTGTTTTAAAATGCCAGTCGATTGTGCAATATCAACTAGTGAATTTCCGCTAGAACCAAAGGAGATACCTTCAAGACATACGATGATATCTTGCTCGTCTTTTACTTCTTCTTTGATTGCGGAAATTAGAATCTCGATTAGCTCTAGATAATTATCAAGCTTGATTCTTTCTGTGATGTAATATAGTTCGTCCTTTCTTCTTTTTGAAGTAGTTCGTAAGATCTTTAAATTAGGGTAGTATGAATTGATCCAGTCAAAATGGTCTTCGTCCTTTTTTCTGACTTTAGTATTGACTACTGCTAGCCATTTAAAGTCTTTAAAATCTCTACAGATGCATACACCTGGATATAATATTGAAAAATCTATACTTATGATTACCACTCATGGTCGATTATTTTGGATCCTATTTAAGTTATACATCACCATGTATAAATAGTTTCAATATAAATCTATATATTTTATTAAAACCATTCCTTTTTCCCTAGTAGAAAAGGGTTAGTGGGCGGGAGTACTAGCTAGTCTTTATTCTTTCTTTAATAATTACTATAGAAGTACTTTAGTACTACCCCCGCACCCGACAAAATTTTAAAAAAGAAGAAAAGTATAGTATTATAACTCCATGAGACTAGGATATTGCTGCATCAATCTTACTTTAAAAGATCAAGCTATCACCACTAATCGTGGTATGACAAAAAAGACATGGCTCGCACAAGGTCTTCCTCGAGCAGCTGAATTAGCTGAAGCCAACATTACTGATTTATGTAAAATTCTAGAGTGGAATCTAGCAAATGATATTAGAGTCTATCGTATGTCAAGTGATCTATTTCCATGGATGAGCGAATATCGATTTGAGGATCTTCCTAATTTTATCACGCTTTGCGAGACTCTTACTAAAATCGGTACATTTGTTCAATTTCATGGAATGCGACTGTCCTTTCATCCTGGACAGTTTGATGTACTTGCTTCTCCAACCGAATCTGTTGTCACTAAAACTATTTACGATCTTGATCAGCATTCTCGTATCATGGATCTTATGGGACTCCCGGCAGATCCTAGTTTCCCAATTAATATACATGTCGGTGGATCATATGGCGATAAACCATCTGCACTTGCACGATTCTGTGATAACTTTACAAAACTTGCCCCCACCACTCGTGGTAGATTAGTTGTAGAAAATGATGATAAAGCCAGCCAATATGGTGTTGTTGATTTATATCAAGGAATTTATATGAAAGTTGGCTGCCCAATTACGTTTGACCATTTTCATCATACTTTTTGTACAAATGATTTATCTGGCGAGGCGGCTGCCACCCTTGCGGCTACTACTTGGCATGGACATACACCATTACAGCATTTCTCAAGTTCAAAAAAGGTTCACGAAGATTCATCAGTTATTAATCGGTCCCATGCAGATTACTTATATGAAGCTATTACAGATTATGGATTTGATGTAGACTGTGAAATAGAAGCAAAAGCTAAGGACCTAGCAGTTTTAAAATACTTACAGAATTATAGTATATTTAATCCTAGATCTCTAACTAATATAGAAAGAGAAGTATTAGAAGAGACTTATAAACAGTCTTTAAAGAATAAACCATCTAGAACAAATAGATTATAAAATGGAAAGAAGATTAGGACCGTCAAAATACAATCCACCAAACATGGAACAGTTCAAGTTTCCAATGGTGGAAGCACTCAAAAAACACTTGTCTGAAATAACACAAGAACAGTTTGACGCTGAATGGGCAGAAATAGAAAAGTTAGGATTAGACGGACCGTCATTTGATGAAGAAGAATTTAAAAAAGTCACAGGTTGGGACACTCCAGCTGAGTACAGTGCATATTGTTTAGGAAGACACGATGAAGCAATAACTATAACTGAGTGGATAAGAAAATGGGATGGAAGTACTAATTCACAGCTAGGCCAAATATTGTTTAGTAAAATAAAAGAAGTAAAAGACAAGTTATGACATCACCACGAGACACAGCACTTTATAAAATATGTCACTTATTAGACGACAAAACAAAAACCCGTAAACAGTTACGAGTTGAAGTAAAAGGTATATTACAGGAATATGCTTTAGAAGTTAAACGAGAACAAAAGCAACATATAGAACAATTAGAAAAAAGATCTGAAGCATTCGAAATAGTTAAACGACTTTTAAGATGAAAGATAAAAAACACCATACCGAAGAAGAAATACTTGAGTATCCAACTAAGTACATGTACTGTACTGTTGGTGACTTGAAAAAACACATTGAAAAACACAACATTCCAGATGAAGCTCCTGTTGTAGTACAAAGAGTAAAAGATGTATACTATGATAAACACGGTTGGAAAACATATTTAAAAAAAGGAGAACATTACTGGAACATAGTTTACTCCAATGAAAACATGGCTGAAGAAATATTGAGACGTGAACGTGGAGAAGAGCCACATTATTCTATGGAAGATCCTTCTAAATTCATAAATTCAGATCCTGACTTTTTAGAACAAATGATGGAACAGTACAGTCCAGTGTGGTGTGCTGTGTACTATAAAGACGATGAAAATATTTTATTTTTAGACTTACATTATTAATATAAGTAGTAAGCGTATCAATGCCTAACTATCAAAAAGCAAAGAAGAAGTATGTCAGCTTAGTTAGGGGTTGTAATTTCAGTGACTTGGATGGTTTTCATACTTTCCTACCAACGAGAAAACGTACGTTTATTTAAAAAACAAAACACATGAAAACATCATTTAAAATTTTAATTTTAGTATTAGCGGCAACGTTGTGTATCTGGCCGTGTCTTGGATATATGTATGACCCAAAGGGTATTACCGCAGGCTGGTTTATGCTTACTGTTGTCACTGAATTCCTAGTAGGACTCGCATATGTACTTTTCGATAAACCATTCAACGACTAATGACTGGAAACATAGTACATCGAATTGAACCGACGGATTGGGTAGTATGGTATGCTGATTCGACCGCTAAAAATGGAATAAGAATATTACCATTGCATCCAGATGACGTGGCTCAAATAAATGAATGGGCAAAAGTATTTGATAATATTGAAGGTCGAATCGCAAGTAGTCCTGAAGTAGAATTTAATATAACTGAATGTAAGCATGCTAAATTAATTTATCCAATTGAATAATATGAACATACTCAAATATAAATTGAGGGAGCTACGTTTTATAAAAGTCTTATTCTCACCATTTAAACCATTTTGTGTAAAGTGGTATTGTGGTAAAATTGCAGTTGGCGTCCCATATTTTTATCCTAGAAAATGGATTAAGAGCAAAGAAAAACCAGGCTGGACTACGACTGTTCCAAAAAAACTAGGATTTAACTACTGTGGACTTGGTTGGAAAACTAAATGGACTGATACCGATTATCGTTTTGAATGGTCACCAATTCTATCATTTGTCTTTTTTAAATGGCAGATTGCTCTAATCATTAGTGCAAACCACCCTTCCCACTATTGGGAAGCTTGGTTGTATTATGAAAACGATACAGATAAAACCAAGTCACAGAAAGAGAGAATAAAACAGTGTATTGATGAATTTCCTCAAAGATACAAGAGTTACTACCCAGATGGTACTGAAGAATTAATTGATTATTATAACCTTATCTTAAAACGAAAATATACACAAAAAATATGAGCGGCGGACATTTTGATTACAATCAATCCCGAATAGGAATGATTGCAGATGAATTAGAACAACTAATCATCGATAACGGTAGAGAAAAAACCAAAGACGAATTAAAGGAAACTTAGCGAGAACCTGAATGGTATATAAAATATCCAGAAGATAAATATCACACTAACTATCCAGATGAGGTTATTGAGAAGTTTAAAGCCGGGCTTATAATACTTCGACAAGCATATGTATACACTCAGCGGATTGATTGGTTACTAAGTGGAGATGATGGTTCTGAAACATTCTTAAACAGATTAACCGAAGATTTAGAAAAATTAACGAAATAAACAAATATTTAGTAGTATAGTAACAACATGGAAAACAAAAGAATTATCTTAAATCAAATTCGTACACCAGACGGTACGATTTTAAAATCAATGACTCGTCATGATTATGTTGAATATACCGATAAAAACGGTAAGGACTACATGGTAGATGGTGGAAATGAATATCTGCGTAGAATTGTACACGAAGAAGCGCCATATGAAGAACTAACCATTTATGAAGACTCTCCATTTGAAGTTATTCGTGAAAATTACTGTCGTGGAGGTCGTGGAAAAGATGGAACTCAGCCTCTTACTTGGGTGCCTTTAAGCCAAATGAATGATAACTGGTTAGCTGCATGCATCACATATAATAATGATCGAGGCATGAGCGAAAGCTTTGCAAACAAAATGTATGCAAAAGAAATAGAATATCGTAAAGTAAACTCTATATCAATTCCTGAATAAAATGGGACAGATACCTGGAGAACTATTTACCCCTGTTTTTTCTACTACTGATGAATTTTCAGAAGGATATAAGCAGTCTACTTTTTTTGTAGATAAAGAATTCTATAGAGAATATAGAAAGCACATTGCAGCCCTTTCCCATACTGCTGCATGTGCAAAAATATTTGTCCTAAATAACTGGGAGAAAATAACAGATTGGAGCAAGTTAAATGTTTCAATTAGAGATAATTCAGGAAAGACTACTGAGTATTATAACTATGTTCCATCTGATAGGAAGACTTGGGGAAAGAGGGGAAAGAGCGACGCTGTTCAAAAGCTATTAAAAGATATGGAATTTCGTAGATCTAAAAAACACAATCCAGTAAATGAATTATTTGGAGTTGTTCTAGATCCTACAGATGGAGATTTCTCCTTAACAATAAACAAAAAAGACCATTTATGGATAGATGATGAATCCGTAATAATTATTGCTGACTATATTGAAAAAAACCTAAATACTAATGCAAACGCTTAATCAATGTACACACTCGCTGAAATACAAAAAATGGTCTTCTTTGACTTGGAGACAGCCTCTACTTTTCCAACATTAGATGGATTAAATGCTGCAAATCCAAGAATGGCTGACCTTTGGAGCAAACGATGTAATTATCTTCGTTCCAGATTCGATGAAAATAAAGACATGAGTGATGAACAGCTATATGAAGCAAAGGCTGCTCTTACTCCTGAATTTAGCAGAATTGTCTGCGCATCGTTTGGCCGTGTCACTTTCAGTGACGACCCAATTCTCGGTTCAGTGCCATCATTAATTATCAAGAGCTATTCTTCATTTGATGAAGCCGATGTTCTTAGTGGAATCAATACAGTATTCACCAAATTTGCTGCATATAAATTTGCTGGGCATAATATCAAACGATTTGATGTTCCAATGATGTGCAAGCGATTAATTATGGCAGGTACACAATTGCCGAAGGGATTACAATTGACTAATTTAAAACCTTGGGAAATGCCACTAATCGATACTTCAGAAATTTGGAGTTTTGGTGCATGGCAAGAAGGATTCAGTTCATTAGAACTCTTAGCGACTTCCCTTGGTTTAGAAACACCAAAGGACGATATTCGTGGAGATGAAGTTGGAGATGTATTTTGGAAAGAACGAGATATTCAACGAATCACCGAATATTGTCAAAAGGATGTTCTTGCAGTTGCTCAAGTAATTTTAAAACTATCAGGTTTTACTGTAGTAGAAGACTATCAGTTACAAACACCCTGATATTGGAATCAAAATTAAATTACTTCTTAGATCCTAATTTTAGATTTAACGAAGCAACACATACATATACATATTCCGACCCGGAAACAACGAGGCCTGTTCAGATCTTTAAATCTGTGACGGGCTTTCTTGGTCAGTTTAAAGAGAAATTTGATTCAGATCGAGTAGCTGGATTTGTTGCTAAAAAGAAAGGGGTCACAAAGGAATCTATTTTAGCTGAGTGGAAAGAAATTTCAGACACAGCAATGACTCTAGGTACCGACGTTCATAAATGGATTGAAGACTATTATAATGGAGTTGAGCCAGCTGAACCTACTCATCCTGAAGTTTTAGCCAGAGTCAATTACTTTCGTGATATTTATGCAGAACGCTTACATAAGCTTACTTCTGTAAAACAGGAATTTCGTCTTTTTTCAAGAAAATGGGGACTTGCCGGAACGTTAGATATTCTTTTTAGCATGGGATCAGACTATTATGTTGGAGATTGGAAAACAAATAAAAAATTTACAACTGACGCTGATATGAAGGGAGATAGATTCGCTAAAAAGCTTCTATATCCTTTTGAGGACCTTTGGGACAACTCTTTAAATGGGTATTCAATACAACTTAGCATGTATCGACTAATGCTTCAGGAAGAAGCTGGATTCGAAACAAAAGGAGCTTTTTTAGTCTGGATAGGCCCAAATGAAAAACCACAATTACATAAAACAGTAGATCTTAGAGATAGACTTTATACATTTTTACAAAAAAACAATTCAAACTTATGAGTAACAATCCTAGACAAATAGTTTTCGGAACCGATTCTAGAGACGCTTTAAAAAGAGGCGTAAACAAATTAGCAGATGCCGTTAAAGTAACACTTGGACCAAAGGGTCGCAATGTTGTTCTTGGCAGAAAAAATCAATATGCTATTACAAAAGATGGTGTGAGCGTTGCTCGCGAAGTCTTTTTAAAGGACCCAATTGAGAACTTAGGTGCACAGATGGTAAAACAAGTAGCATCAAACGTTGCTCAAGAAGCCGGTGATGGTACAACCACTGCAACAGTATTAGCACAATCGATTCTAAATAAAGGAATCAAGTTAATTGAATCTGGCTTCGATCCAATGGCAATTAAAAATGGTTTAGATGCCGCATCTGAATTAATTAAATTAAAACTTATTGCTGCCTCAATTAAAGTTGAGACAGTTGAGCAAATTAAAAATGTTGCAACTATCTCTGCAAATGGCGATAAGAAAATTGGTGAAATTATTGCCGATGCAATGGACAAAGTAGGATTCGATGGAATCGTTACTATTGAGGACAGCAAAACTCATGAAACATATATGGACCTAGTTGAGGGTATGCAGTTTGACAGCGGTTATATGTCACCGTACTTTGTTAATGATATGACAAAATTCGAAGTTAATTTCGAAAACCCATATATTTTAGTTTACAATGGTAAAATTAAAAGTATGAAAGGTCTTATTTCAATCTTGGAATTTACATCTGGCAAAAAACGTCCTCTATTAATCATCGCCGATAATATTGAAGGTGATGCATTACAAGCACTTATTTTAAATAAAGTAAATGGAGTTTTAAATGTAGCTGCAGTTCGTTCTCCAGGATATGGTGATAATAAAAAAGAACAACTTCGTGATGTTGCGACGATTATTGGAGCTCACCTTCTTTCAGAAGATGAAGGTCACGATATTGTAAGTATTAATCCAGAATCAATTTCATCTCTGTTAGGTGAATGCGAAAAAATAACGATTACTGCTGAAAAAACAACAATCGTTAATGGTAAAGGAACAAAAGATGCAATTGATGCTCGTATTACTGAATTAAAAGCTCAAATCGAATTTAGAGATAATGAATCTGAAAAATTAATGATTCGTGAACGTCTTGCTAAATTAGAAGGTGGAGTTGCAATCTTAAAAATAGGCGCATACAGTTCAGTTGAACTTAAGGAGAAAAAAGATCGTCTTGATGATGCATTAAGCGCTACTCGTGCTGCTCTAGAAGAAGGAATTCTTTCAGGTGGTGGAGTTGCTCTACTTAACGCTGGTCTTGAATTAGCTGCTGAAATTAAAAGTGGTAAAGTTTCTTTTGACAATCCGGAAGAACAGGCTGGAGCAAATATGTTAGTTGATGCATGTAATTCACCACTCACTGCAATCCTAGCAAATGCAGGTATTAGTTTTGATGTAATTAAAAATGCAATTGAACTTAAAGGAGATCCGAAATATGGATATGATGCTCGAACTAATAAATACTGTGATATGATTGAGACCGGAATCATTGACCCAGTAAAAGTTACGAGATCTGCTCTTGAAAACGCTGTTTCTATTGCAGGCATGATGCTTACTACCGAATGCACGCTGATGGAAGAGTATAATGAAGATTCAAATACAATTAAAGTTGACGCGTAATCCGGCCATTTTTATGCCGACTTTAATCAAAGAGACTGCCAAGTGCAGTCTCTTTTTAGTTTAATAAATAATAGTAGATAAAATAACTATTTTCTGTGTCATCTGTATTAGATCTATTAATTAATGAAGTTGCGAATATCCTTGGAATAACTCCAGCGGAAGTTCGAAGTAAATTTACTCCAGCTGAGCTTAGTGATCTGCTAAATAGTTCATTGTGTGAACCGCTAGGTGACACAAATATACTGTTTGATACTACTGAGACTCCATGCGATGATTTAGCAGTTCCAAATCTGCTTCCACCAATCGACGCTGGCGGTATTGATATTCCAACTGGTGATAGCCAGCGTGGGGTACAGAAGTGTATTGATAATGTTGAAGAAACAAATAAGATAATTGAAAAACAAATTGATACTTATAATCAACATAAAATCCTTCGCGATAAATTACTCGAATATCGTGATAATTATGCTCCAATCTCATATTATTTTGATGAACGATCGAAGGAAGTCGCTCGAATACTTGGAATTTTTGACCCAATCCTAATTGAACTGCGACGTCTTCAAGATCTTGATGCAAAATTAAATACTGATCTTTCACAAAATGAAGCGCAGATCGTTACTCTTGCAAAACAATATGCAACTAGCTTTTCACAATCGGACAAGGCAGCGTATGACCATGCAGTTGCTACACGCGATGTTATTACTGCACAAATCCAGACAAACCTTTCAAATATTGTTAAGCAGGAAGACACACTTAAAACAACAAGTGATAGTTTTCCAATTTTTAATAATGAATACTATAAAGCTCTTTCTGGATATCTTACAAATGATAACTATGATAACACTGATTTTGTAACATATATTGGTGGAGTGCTTGATAATTTTATTACATACTCCGATGTTGCAGGCATAAATGCACAATTTTATCGATATTCAAGTTGTATTCGAACCAACTTTATTAGCGGCCGACCACAAAGTATTAAACAGGCAATTGAACGTACTTATTTTACATTTGGTATAGAATTTACAAATTTACACTCAATTCGAACTCAAAAAGAGAAGTTTAATAAACAGACAGGTGACCCATATACTGAAACCCAAGATCAATTAATTCAAACAAGTCCATTACTTGAAAAACATTCATTTTTTCAAAATGCTCCATATTTTTCTTTAAGACAGTTTGAAATAATCGGCGATACTCTGCCAACTGGTCGGGTTTATACTGAATATTACAACCTATTTAAAGACCCAATTAATAATTTCTTTTCAATCGAGGAGCGTGGACTTACATCAAATGTTAATCTGGTTGATCCAAAATTAAAAGGTACTGGTTCTGAGACAAAGCGCGAAAATGGAGCAGAATATTATATCCAAAATATTGAATCTGTTCAAGATTTTTATACAACATTTGATGCTAGATTTGAAAAACGTAAACTTGAGCGTCATGCCCAAGTAATTGAACCAACACAAGATATTATACGTCTCGCGATGCAAACTATTGCACGAAAGGAAATACAACTTCTTCTTGCACTAGGCAGAGTCAACAAATATCTTCCAGGAGAAAGCACAGCTCTAACCAGTGTGCTTGATACGGTTAATCGACAAAATACCGAATTTTTACAAGGACTTGCTGATTTAGACTCTGAAATTTCTAGAATAACTCAAAAACTTGATGTCTTAAAACCGACTCCGCAGAAGATCAAAAATCTTCTAAAGGAAAAGAGTCCAGAATGTTTTGATAAAATTGATACGTCAATTGAAGATGACCCAACTGCAGATTGCGGCGGTGCAAAATCAATGCTTGGAACAGATCCATTTTTTGTAAATAGTATTAATGGGTGTGACCCGACGCTGCCAAATCAAAATCAAATCTGTTATTGGGTAGAGTTTGCAAAAATCGCAACACTCGTTGGATTATTGCCTCTACCAAATATCCCAGAGTTCACAAAACTTAGATATTGGCCAGTCGGATTAACAATTCCTTATCCTGGCGGACTCGTTAAGATTCCGTTACCGATTATGTGGATTCCATTAGTCGCAATTTCAACTCCTCTTGGAAATGTCGTGCTCTTTTTAACAGTAAATGGAATTTTTATTTCACCAGTTGTATTTTTAGTATCAAGCAGTGGTTTTAAGCAGCATATACTAACAGTAAAAGGTCCATCTAAGAAATTTGGATATACTGGAGAAGACGCATCAATTAAACCTGGAATTCAAGTACCTGCAAGTCTTCTTGCAATTAAAGCAAAAGCCACTCGTCTTGCACAGGAAGCTTCGCTTGGCGTAAATCACATGTTGTCAGCAAAGGAAAAACTACAATTGCAGCAACAAAAAAATATTCTCGGTGCAGCCGAGACTGCTGCTAATCGAAATGGTAATGCCATTCGAAAATTAAAAGTTGCTCGTGAAAAGAAAAATCTTGCACGCGCAACTGAACATTTAAGCGATGCTGAAAAATTAGCAAAAATAGTAGATAAAGCAGATTCAGTAAAAGATATAATCGATGATGCTAAACATGCAATATTAAATCGAATCGATGATCTTGGCAAGCCAGCACTTGGTAAATCAAATAGTATTAAAAATAAAATAACTGCTCGACACGATAAATTATTAGCAGATCTTAAAAAAACGTTAGTTGATGGCGATGATTCAAAAGCCGCTCGTATCAGAGTTGAATTAAGCACTGACGGAATTAGTCTAAGTGATAAACGAGATGCAATTAAAGCCGATCTAATGTCATACTTTGATCGTATTAAATTTCCAAAGATTACATTACCTAAAGATTCATCAACGATTGATCCAAAATTAAATGCAATTGTTGAATTTTTAAGTCATATTAACGAATTTTCAAGTATTTATAAAACACAATTCTTTTCCAAGGATGATTCGAAGGTTCAAAAAATATTTGCCATTCAGTTAGCTAAGAGTAAGGATAAGATTAAGAAAGCAACAGCCAAAGCACTCTCACAAGAAGGAACACTTGATCTTGATACTGAACCCGATAAAGCTAAAAACATTTTAAAAGATACAACAAAAGTATTAACTGACGCAGTTAGTGGAAAAGCAACATCAACTACCGCAGATAGCGCAAAAAAGAAAGTAGAGGCAGCTAAGGAAAAAGTAAAAACTGAAAAGGATCCAGCAAAGCGTGCAAAACTTCGTAAAGACCTAGAAAAAGCACAAGTCGGATTATCCGATGCTTTTGAAAATGAGCGCGTAAAACAGGCACTGGCCCTAACTCCAGCGGTTATTGCAACACTTAGTCAAATTAGTATAGATTTCAATCCGTTCTCTCCATGTTGTAAGAAAAAAGAATTTAAGTTGGAACTAGGGATTAGCCCAGCAGTGCCAATATTCAATTCTGCAAAGAGCCTAATGAATAGTTATATTGCTGGAATGTCTGTGCAAGATCTTAAAGTGTTATTTGGTGGAAAAACTAAAATTTCAGCTAGAGATATTCCAACAGCTTACTTAAGTTTAATCAAAAAGAGTATTCCAGCAAATCTTGAGATACCGCTACCTGACATTAATCTTTTAACCCTAGCGAAATCTTTTTCTGGGATATTATCTTCTTTATTTGAGTTAAAAGCACCCAACATGAGTGCCCAGCCAGCACTACCGCTGAACCTGACAGTTGACTTAAATCTATTAAAGAAACCACTGGCTAATTTATTATTGACTTATCTTGAGAACAGCTTACCTGATCCGTTTCATAGCGCTGCAACACCCGCAGTAACAGCCCTGCCGCTATTATCTGGAAAAGTTAAAGCAGGAACAAAGGCAATCATTAGTAATAAAGCAATTTTAGATAAGAACATATCAATTATAAACTGTGAACCAGATACTTCACAAAAGTCCGCAATTTCCAGTGGAATATACTCACCAAAAACTTCGTCTACTGCAACAACGTCATCGGCATTTAGTTCAGGGAATGTTATTGTAAATACAAAGAAGGATATTTTGCCGAATTTTCAGACGCTTGATCTTGATTTCTTAAATATTAATCCTGGAGACTTATTAGCAGTTCTTAAGAATTTTGTCGATCTTAAATTCGAGGAAGTTGAAAAATTACTTGAACCATTTTATAATATCTTAAAGATAGCAAAGGGACTAAAAGGAACAAACTTAAATCTTCTTGAATCAATACAATTCAAGCTTCCACCATATGGCCCAGCCGCAGAGGGCATCCATACTGCAATTACTACTCTTAAAAAACAGATACCTAAATCTGCAACATTAAAGATAATTGATACGGACGCTGTTTCCGCTGGTGCAAAATTATTAGAACACGCACTTGGCCCAATTGCAAATTCTCCAATGCCAGCATTGCTTGTTGCTGGAGCTGGTGCAGTTGATTCGATGTTGCCATCTCTTAAAATACCAAAGGTAGATACTGCGTCTGGTGCTATTTCTACTCAAGATGTTCGAGCAACAACTTTTGCTCTACGATCGTTGCACCCACTACTTACACAAGACGATCTTCCTCCTTGGGAGCGATTAACTATTAAAAATATACTGTTCCTATTATTTGTTGATGAATTTATTTCAAATGCAGCAGATAAATTAGGCTTTTTTAGAGCTTTTATCTAAACCATTATCTGCTTTAGGTGTATAATTTAATACTAACAATCAAAATATGACCGAACAATTAATAGATGAAAGTATCTTTCAAAACACCGGTAAGTATAATACTTCCGTAAAATTAACCGACGAAGATAAACGCAATCGCGTTAAAGTTTTCTGTAAAGAATCATATGCTCAAGAGCTATATGACGCCATGATCGCATATGATAAGTCTAGCGGTCGCACCCTTATGGGCAAAGATTTAGTAGATGGCCAAGTCTATAAAGTAACTGCAAAAACGATTTCGCACAACGACCGTACTATTCTTGCAGAAGAAGTAAATACTAAATGTACTGTTACTATTCCATTCAGAGAATACTCAAAACCATTGGAAACATTGATGAGTGGCGAAACCTCACGTACTTTTTTAGTTATTGTATACAAATCATCTGGATATGGAGAATTTTTTGCTTCTGAAAAGAAAGCACTTTCTATCTCGTATAAACAAGAGTTGTTCGCTCATCTTCAAGAAAATACTTGGTTTGATGTTAAAATCACCAAATTAATTAAAGGTGGATATCTTGCAATCTACAAAAAGGAGATTGAATGCTTCATTCCTGGATCTCATGCTGCTGCAAATGTTGTTCATAACTTTAGCGAATTGCTTGGCAAGACGCTTACTGTGATGGTCGATAACTACGATGCTGCAAATAACTTATTCATTCTTTCATATAAGAAATACGTTACGCACTCTATGCCGACTATGATTAGTGAACTACAATTTGATAAAGAGTATGTAGGAACTTTGACAAATCGTCCATATGACTTTGGAGTATTCGTAGAATTTGAAGGATATTATACTGGACTTGTCCATAAATCTGAATTCGAAAATTATGATGAGATCTGCAAAACAATGAAGTCTGGCGATAAACTTAATGTGTATGTGAAAGACGTAACCTCTAAGGGAAATCAATATCGTGTTGTTCTTACTTTGAGTAAAGATCAAGTAAGTAATGAGAAGATGCAATGGCAATCTCTTCGTAATCGAACTGAAAATCACTGCTTTAATTACAGTGTAAGCGATAATAAGAGCTCAATTTCAATTGATATTGATGGCGAAAATTTCGAAGTTTCATTAAGACGTAAAGATCTTGAAAAAAATCTAACCAAATATCCACTGGTTAAGGTATTCAAAGTTGACCCAATCAATAAGAGACTTAAATTTGAATTCGTTGAATCCGTTTCATAGTACAAAATATAGTAGTAATCTAATAAAGCAGCAATATTCAAATTGCTGCTTTTTTATTTAGATAAATAATATAGACGTAAATATTAACTAACTATGAAAAAACACATCAAAGGCTTTTATAGCTTTCTTTTTGAACAAGATATGGCAGCTATGCCTGGAATGCCAACTCCTGCAGCGCCAAAGAAAGCTCAGCCAGTTCACTTTATCTTTATCGACGATGCAGATGGTGATAATATTCGTAAGCGAAAATACCCAGATGGTAGCATGTCAGTCGATTTTCCATCATATTCTGTTACTCCTGAAGAAATTAAAGAGTGGGCAGATAAAAATATACAGTCTACTGGTAAAAATAAGATTTCGGACACAGTTATTGAATTGCGCCGTAAAAATATAGTAAATATTGTAACAGGAGACAAAGTAAATATTGGAGATGATGATTTTCCATTTATTGAAAAGTTAAAAAATGCAGTTTCATCAGATATCTTTGGAACACGCGAACCTGATATACAAATTATATTCACAAAGGACGGCACTCCAACCACCGAAGACATGAAAGTTACATTTATAAAACACAAGAAATAATGCTCAAATCATTCGCATCTTTTATAAATGAGTCAGATGACTTCCAACAAGATTTTATTAAAGATCTTGCTCTAAAGTTAATTGCGAAAATACGTACTGCTCATGGCCAAGAGTCTGAGCAGTATGAAACATTTGCTGGTATGGAATTTAGAGAGCCATTCTCATTTGATTTAAAACTCGAATTACGCAGAGATTCTGCATTAACTGTCAAATCTGATGAACACTTTAAGAATTTACCATGGGAGCAACTTAATTATGCTAAACATGGATATTGCATTGACGCAAATACTAAAGTCAATAATGGTGATTTAATAATTCCTGAGATAATTGTGACTCTTGTTATGAATCCGAAGGCTGAACCTGGACTGTATACCATGTTACATGCTAGATTAATTGATATTCTTACCCATGAACTTAATCATGTTGATCAGATTGGACTACAGAAGGACCCATTTACTGAAAACCCATCAGATGCTGAGACTCGTGGTGACGCAAAGAAGAGTTATAAGTATTTTTTACTTAAGGACGAAGTTGAATCAATGGTTGAAGGCATGTATGCACGATCGCAATACCTTGACACCCCATTAGATTACGTATTTGCTGATTATTTGCAGCCATTTGTACAATCTAAGTATATGACAGCCGATGAATATCAAATCGTACTTGAAACATGGGTAAAATATGCCCTAGAGCGTTATCCTGATGCATCTTTTTCTAATAAAGTTGAGAAAATAGTGAATTCGCTATAAAACTAAACAAGTCAAACTAGTATAAGATAGTAAAAATTATCAATATGAATCAGTTTGAAAAATTAAAGGAAGAAGTAGCGGCTGCACAATCTGCAATCTTTGATCCAATCAACACCATTCTTGCCTCCGCTGAAGAAGATGCTCAGAAATATTATGTAAAGGGTGTACGCAGCGCTGGAAACCGCTTGAAAAAGAAAATGCAAGACATTCGAAAATCAATTAAACACCCTGCAGTTAAAGCACAAATGACAACTGTCCAAGTGTCTGCAAAAGCACTTCGTGAAAGCTTAATCGAGGAATCAAAAACAAAATAAGAACCTATCTTACTTTTTAAAAATGCCTCTTTGAGGCATTTTTTTTGTCTAAACTAAAACTTTTACCGACTTGTTAGTACAATAGTTACAAATAAAACATATACACATTATGACAGATTTTTTCGATCTACCAGAGGATGCATTCTCAAAAGGGAAGAATGCACAAAAAACAAAAAAGACTGATCCGAACGTTTACGATCCGGATCCAAATGCACACAACGGTTCCTACAAATCAGTATTTAGGTATGTTCCTTATATTTTCGACAAAACGAAAAGTAAGTATACCAAGTATTCTGCTAAGTTTTGGAATCCATTGACTAAAGAGTCATTAATAATTGATTGTCCATCAAATACTGGACAGCCATCTATTCTTTGGACAATTGAATCAGTTCTACGTTCTCTTAAAAAAGAAGAACCAGAAGTAGTTGAAGAAATTGGAAGAAATTTTTCAAGATGGTACACACATCACTCAGCGGTATATGTCAAAAAAGACCCACAGCGCGCTGACCTTGAAGGAACAATTAAAATCTTTAAATTCAGAAATCAAATCGATCAAGTGATCGAAGCGCAAATGCATCCTGAAGAATTAGAAGGACTTGAAGGAATTAAGAAAATTAATCCTTACCATTTACTTGAAGGAAAAGACTTCTTATGTATTGTTGGTAAAAAGACCAAAGATTTCAGAGACTGGTCAAAATGTAAATTCATGGATGAAGTAACTCCATTTATCTTTAAAATTGGTGATAAACTAGTTCAAGTTAAGAACGAGGAAAAATCAATCAAATTGGTTAATGAGTTCTTACTGAAGAATACTCCAAAAATGGATGAGTATTACCACCAAGAATGGACTGAAGAAACTTTTGAAAAAGTAGCAGAAGCGATTATTGCAGCTATTCCACAAAGACCTATTTTGGACATGATTCTTGAAAAGAGCAAAGACCAAAAGATGAATGCCTTAGTTCGTGGAAAAATGAGACCAAATAAGTCAAATAACCCAACTTCTGCAGTTAAAGAAGACTTAGACTTTGGAACTAGCGTATCTACTCCGACGCCTGCTGCTGAAAAATCGCAAAGTGCTTCATCTGCACCGGCTGCAACCACTGCAACCGATGATGAATACGATGCTTTATTTAAAGACCTATAAAAAAATCAGAATAAATGTCAAACGAACCCGAATCAACACCTGAGGTTGAACAAAATCAACTAAATGATGAGCAATTGAAAACCAATCTATTATTTGGTACTATAGCTTATAAGGATGAGGAATCGTATGAAAATTTCATTCACAATATGAATCTTAGTCAGGCGCTATTTGTTTTAATAGCGTCTGCTAATTTTGCTCAAGCAAAAGGTGCATTCAATATTTTAGAATCTGAAGTTGTGGCAAATGCCGTTCGTACGATCCGTAAAAATTCTAAACCAGTTCAAGAGAGTAATGACCCAGTAAAACAAGAATAACACATGGATTTAATAGTTGATGGAAATGCCTTCATAAATGTTGCAATTAGCGTAACTAAATCGCTTGCAATGAAGGACAAGCGTACCGCTGATGCATATTATGTCAACGATTTATTTAATGATGGCGGATTTATGCTTAAGGAGCATATCCGAGTTTCATTTAGAAACTTTAGTTTTACCTACTTAAATTCACTAATTGCACCTATTGGGACATCTCTCGGTAGCGTGCATTTTGTTTTTGATTCAAAAAGCTGGAGAAAGGAATATATTAATTCCTTTTTTGAAAAGTCAACATTTACGACGACTTCTGCGCCAGTAGAATTTAAGTACAAAGGAAACCGAAAATATGATGACCATCACTATCTCTTTTTTGATTATTTTCAACAAGTAATCATTCCTGCGCTAAATGAAAAATGTGGAGTAAATCATTACAGATTTAAAGGGACTGAAGGAGATGACATAATCGCATATCTATGTGAAACTCTGTCGCAAGACATTCTCGTTTATTCAGTAGATCAGGACTTAAAACAATTAGTTGGAATACCAAATAAGAACGTTCTACTTATCGTTCCAAAACAAATGAGTAAAACAAAAAAGATATTTGTTCCACCGACTCTTATTCCAGAAATGGCAGATGACGAAGTTGACGATTTCTTTTCATTGAACGATGCGCATATTGCCGGAACGTCAACTGATAAAATCATCAAATCTTTCATAAATAAAGACTATGCTGAACAAACCGTTGATCTTTCACATGAAGTTCTTACTAAGATTCTATTAGGCGACAAGTCAGATCATATTCCGAAAATCACGAATATATCTCCGGCAAAAGCCGCCAAAATCATTGAATCGCTTCAGTCAAAGTTTGGAGAATCATTAATTTCACTATTGGATGACTTAAATGAAGAATTTATTTTAACAGTATTAGAAGAAGTTAGTATAGTAAACAAACTAAAGGATTTGGATAAAATTAAGGAACTTAGAGACCACTTACTCTTTAATATTAAGATAATACGTCTAACTACTAAAGTTTTCCCAGATGAAATCCAAGACGTCCTAGTATCGTTCTTTAACGAATATCAACCGCTTAAATTCCATGCAAAGGAATTTGTAGCTCTTAAAAATAATTTATCTACATTATGAAACCAGTATACGAAAGAATCCTAGTTAAACCAAAAGGAAAAGAAACCAAAACACAAAGCGGCATTATGCTGCCTGCGAAAGCTGTAAAACGACCAAATGTTGGGACTGTTATTGCATGCGGAGATGGTTCAGTCAATAACCCAATGTTAGTAAAACCTGGAGATCTTATCCTGCATAATCGTTATGCCGGGCTTGAACTCAATTATAAAGGTGAACCACATTACATAATCATGTCGAACGAAGTTATCGCAATTTTAGATGATGAATCTGAAATACGCCTCGATGAATTTGAATAATATGAAACACACAATTAGAAGAATTCTTCAGCTTCTTGCAATTAAGTGGTTGCGTATCTTTGCACCACGTGATACTAGAGAACCTAGTGCATATGAAAAGGAATGCATTGCAGTATGTAAAGCACTTATTTGCCAAGAAGACAGTGTTCTATTAATCTCTCCTATTTCAGGTAAGAGATACATCAAGAGCGATGATAATCAAATATTTATTATTATTCAGGCAAGTCAAATAACTATCGTTAATCATAATTATAGTTATAATATCGATATCTGGGGAAAAGCGCTTAGTCGAATTGTAAATATGTTTGACCTTGATGTTGAAAAACGCAGAGATGCTATGGAGACTGAAATTAGATCAAATGTGAAACATTCATTAAGTAACATCCATAAAACTCTAACCCGTGCGACCGTTCACTAACCTTTTTTATACAGGAATAACCATTATTAGTATTCCAGTAGGACTTATTATAATTGCGATAGTTGCCGGATTACATAAACCGATTGTTCCACTGCCTAAAGAAAAAGTTATCATACCTGCAGTTCTTTCGCAACCTCTGCCAAAGATCATTCATGATACGATTCGACTGGAAGCACCAGTAATTAAACCAAAGAGAAAAAAGACAAGTGTTGATAGTTTAATAACTCATCGAGATACTGTACCTCGGATATCCGATACTCTTAAATAACAAAAAAGGAGAAGATAAAATCTTCTCCTTTTTTGTTTTAATAGGCTTCAGTATTAGAAGCTTGGAATAAATCCTGTAGATTCAGAGCTTAATGAACCTCCAACTCTAGTGATTGTAATTCTATTGATAAATTTGTGGATTCCTCGTGGGAAGTCTACTTTAATATCAATAATCGCAGTATTTGCTGAAATCACCTCATTCGTATTGTTTGATGAATCGAATGTAATTGTATAAGAACTTAATCCTCTTGCTGAAACAACAGCATCTAAATAGTTTTGAACAATTGTCTTAACTCTCATTCTTGTGATCTCATCGTTAAAATCAAATAAGAAGTTGAAAAGGATCTTCTCAATATCTTTTTCGATAGTAGATAAGTTATCACGAACGTGAGCGTTATTTAACGCTGAGTTAATTCGTTGGTATGCAGTGTTGTTTGAGAACAATAAGATACCGAATCCTCTACGTTTAACAATTAAGTTATGACCAATTGGTTCTAAGAAATCTCTGTCATCATCAGTTAAGTCATATTCAATTCCAACTACATCAACATCATTGATTGCTCCACGTTTACCGCCGGCTACAATCAAGAACGGTGTACCATTTTTGAATTTTCTAACATATAAGTTAGAAATATATCCAGCTGGTGGAACTGAGATGTTTTTGCTTCCGCTTCTTACGATTAAGTTAGGGAAGTTAAACATTGAGTAGGAAGATAATGGAACTCCATTTACATCTTCTTCTGCAAATTTGAATAATTGTGTTGGTTGTAATGAAAGATCTCCACCGTCTGCAATAAGTCTTGCCGAAACAAGTTTATTTGATGTATCAATAAAGCTTGGATCAACTGATCTTTCGAATTGTTGAATCGATGGTGAATTTAAAATCGCCATAGCTTGACCATTCATTGCAGCAAGTTTAGATAGGTAATATTTAGAATTGTTTGAAATCTCACCTTCATAAGTATCAACAACATATCTAAAGTCTACAACTTCACCATTTGCAAGAGTTTGTGGAATAGAAGTATCAGTAAATAAGTATGATAAGATTCCACTTTGACGATCTCCTGTTCCATTAGGAAGTGATGTATCACGGATTTTAAATCCTTTTACATATTGTCCTTTTAAAGTAGGTACGAAATTGTAAATACCTTTATAAACTTGAATTGCATTTCCGGTAGTATCTAATCCAATTACTTCATCGGTCGTTGGAGACATTACTGTGATTCTATAAGAAGCAATATTTGGCGTTGATAAACTTACTGGAACCTCTGTTCGAACTTCAATAATTTTCAATAAACGAGCACGACCACTAGTCGTTTTAGCTTTAATATATTGATTAACTTTGATAAATTCATCAAATGTTGCTCTGTTAAGAGTATTGATGCTAACAATTAATCGGTTTGGTTGTAGGATCGTATAATCAAGGAAATCCGTAGTTAAATCAAATGTGTGTTTGAAATCAGCACCACTTGCTAATATAACTTTAATATATTTACCAAGTGTTCCTAAAATTGGAGTATTTGCATATGAATTAATATCGTCTTGGTTAATAAATGTATTGTCTTGATATGTAACAAATTTAATATATGGAATAGGAATAGTTCCATTTGCTAAATTATCAGTAACTTTTACATAATAATTAACAATACCGTCTGTAACAACATCTCCATTTCTTAAGAATCCTTTCATATATGAACTATATAAAGTACTTCCGTGCATTGCCGCAAGATACGTATCTCCACTTGTTGGAGTAATTTCATATAAATCGCCGTTTGCAACTGGATTAGAGTTAATAAATCCAGCATTAAAGTTAGTTTCTGTATCAGCATCAATAAGTTCAAAAACAAGTTCAGAATCCGCCGGGCGAGAATAACTTAGTGTATCAATCAATGGTGTAAAATCCGCAGTTGTTGTATCAGGATTAAACCCTCCATCATCAGCTGCATATATATCATCTAAATTTAAGTCATCATATCCGTGTCCTACGATATCTACACGATGTGTATGAACGTCTTGATCAGCAAATGCATCCTCAGTTAAGTCAATTAAGTCTAACTTCTCAACATCAAGTGCACACATAATTCCAGTAGTTGGGAATAGTCTATTTACTAGACGATCAATTGATACTGTTAATCCACGTTGATCTTTAAAATCAGGAATTAGAGTTCCAACTGTTCTGCTTATTACTTTGATTTCGCGAAGTGCAAAGAAATCTGCAGATTTTGAAGATTTCAATCCAGATTCATCAAAGAATTGTTTATAAATTGGGTCTTTTGCAAGTTTTAAATAATTTGTCCAGTCGCCATTAACTATAATTACTTCAACGAAATAATCAGAAATAAAATCATCCTTGTGAAGGAATGTTGGAAACTCAATATCTGATCCAGCAATAGTAGAATACCATTCTTTTGCAGTTACATCAAATCCAGCAACAGCAGCTTTTCTAACCCAAATTGTAGTATTTGAGTTTCCTAAGTTCACAAAAGATAATACTTTGTTTGAATCAATAGTAGTTGTTCCAAATCCACCTGGATTTGTTATAAAATTGTCAAGTAGTGCTAGGTTTTTAGAACGATTGAGTTGTGCAGAATCAGCAAACCATAATCTTCTTCTATTGAAGAATTCAACTATTGGATATTGATTAATTACAGTCTCCTGATCATTATTGTTTGATGCAGCTTCAGTGTTGAATGTTGTGAAGTATGCATTGTCTAAGTTTAAGGTATCACTTGTGTCCAATGGAACTACATTTAGTGCAAATACTGGACCTTCTCTAAGAGCAACTTCGATTGTTCTATGGAAGAAGCTACCAGCTTTTTCTAATTTTGGGTCTATTTCACCATACACAGCTTTTAATGTTCTAACATCGCTGACGAGAACTACAGTGTTGAATGGACCAACACGACTAGATCCCACTATAAGTCTACCAGTGGTAAGAGGAAGTACTACGTTTTCGCTTTGGTCAATTTCGATAGTATAAACACCGCTCGACTTAAAATTATTTAGGTTGATGCTTGATTCGGCCATTTCTATACAGATATTTTTAATTATTTATCCATATAGATTTTAATAAATCGAAAAAAATACCAAAAATAAAGATCCATGAGGATAGACCAAAGTATAATAAATTAAATACTGTTTTGTAAATACATATGAAAATATCTAAAGTTAGAGACGTAAAAACACCGACCAGAGGCACTTCAAAAGCTGCCGGCATAGATTTTTATGTTCCGAATGATTTTGAAGAAGTAATTGTCTTTCCAGGCAAGTCGATTCGAATCCTTTCTGGAATCAAAGTACGAGTACCTGAAGGATATGCGCTAATCGCATTTAATAAGTCAGGAGTAGCATTGAGTGGATTGGATGTCGGCGCTTGTGTAGTCGATGAAGATTATCAAGGAGAAATGAGTTTACATTTATTTAATCCGACGGATCTTAGTATAATAATTAGCCCAGGTAAAAAGCTTCTTCAGATGATTTTGCTTAAAATGAATTATGAAGAGGTTGAAGAAGTTCCATTAGAAGAACTTTATCCGGAAGTAAGTGAACGCGGAGAAGGCGGATTTGGGTCAACTGGCTTACATTAATTAAAAAAATCATAAATATGGACGTAGTACCAGGTGGAGGAGAAGCTCCAAAATTAAACATTAAGCTTGAAGATGCACCTTACATTGAATGTGAGGCGTGTCAGCATACCGTTTTCGAAGAGAAGATGATGATTAAAAAAGTATCTAAGTTTTTAACAGGAGGTGCACAAGATTCAATCGTTCCTATCCAGGTAATTGCTTGTGCAAAATGCGGTAATGTAAACGAACTATTTAAA